>Ga0138256_10004047_pt1 | contig 15576 bp, 12 predicted proteins | sample KNB2016incub_MG_FD_105486 | JGI IMG/M metagenome (GOLD analysis project Ga0138256, IMG submission 105486) | Active sludge microbial communities from wastewater in Klosterneuburg, Austria - KNB2014incub_MG | ecosystem: Engineered > WWTP > Activated sludge > Unclassified | place: Austria... | reverse complement strand
TTTTGCTTCTTCAAAACGGATGTAGTAACACCTTTACGTTTTACTTCAGTATTGTGTTTTGCACCAACAGTGATGCAAGAGTAGGTTTCAGTAGCAAAAGCATGATTGCCAATAATAGTGACATCGGTGTTGTGGTTATTAAATTTGAACGATTTAAGTTCTTTTAGTTCAGGCTTTAAATGCTTATTCATAAAATTAGTGTAATTCCCTTCGCTTAAACCGGATTCATAAATTTCAGAATCATTGGTAAACAAATTATCAGTACCTGTCATATCCAATTTCTCTATGGCACTATTGTACTGCTGTAAAACAGCTCTGACAGCCGCAATATTTTTATTTAAAGGAGAAGTTGTGTTCGTGTCCTTATTCCTCATGTATTGCTTTATTTCACCCAAATCAGTACCGGCCTCCCTGCTTTGGGAAAAGGATGGATAGGAAGCAGAGGAAGTAAATGCAATCAGGAATACAATCGCTTTCATGATAATTATTTTATGAATTTAATCTCAAATTCAATTTTTATTCTCTCCCAGGCCATTGAAATCTTCCCATCATTGCCTTTAGCTGTTTCTACAAAATATTGCAACCTTTCAGTGTGGTTATTTTTCTTAGGCTTAACTTTTACTCTCACTACATCATCTTTTTCATCATACTCAGATGCAAGGTGCTGTTCCCAATTTTTATTGATAATAACAACCCATTCTTTCTTTCCGGGAATAGTGAAAAAAGCATACTTGCCGGCCGCAATTTCTTTGCCCTCAACAACAAAGGGTTTACCGATTTCAAGGGTAGTAGCATCATGAGCACCTGTTACCCACACTTCATCATAAGGAACAAGGCCGCCCCATATTACTCTTTTACGAACACCGGGAGAATGATAGTTGATTTTTATGCTGTCGCCATTGGTAACTGCAACAGCCATTGATTTAATACTCTTTTTGGTAGTATCTTTTATAAGGTTTGGATTGTAGCAGACCTCTTCATTTTTTTGTGCTGTTGCGGTGATAGCAAAGAAAAGTATTACTGCCGATAGAACTGACTTCAAAAATGTATTCATTTTGTTAGATTGATAAATTATTAATGATTATGTCCGGCCATCGGGTCGGCTCCTTTTTTAAATACATACTCGCTGTGCAATAAATAAGCTCCTGTAATAACCACTATATCGCCTTCCTTCAAACCTGATTTTATTTCTATCCTGTCATCGCTTTCCAAACCTGTTTGTACCATCAGGCTTTTAAATGTTTTGTCTGCTGTTTGTATCCATACTGTTGCTCCCTTTCCATCACGGATGACTGCATTAATTGGAAGTGTCAACGTTTTTCGCTCCGGACTTTTCAGGAGTACATAAGCAGGCATACCGGGTTTTAACTGATTGCCAGGGTTGGGAATTGATACACGGATAAGATTGATTCTTGTATCCGGATTGATTTCAGGGTTTATAAATTCAATTCTTCCTTTTATTTCCTTCCCATCAAAATCAGGGAGTTGTACGGTGGCTATACTGTTCCTGTCTATCTCCGCCAGTTGTGAAGTATAAACCTGCGCCTCTGCCCAAAGGCTTGACAAGTCGGCCAATTTTACAATAGTGCCTCCTTCCATTATGTAATCACCTTCTCTTATATCCAACTGCGTAATGTAACCACCGGCAGAACTGTAAAATGTAGTAGTGGGTGTTGCTTTTTTGTTTTTTGCCATTTCCGCTACCTGAGTTTCACTCATGCCCCACAAGAGCAATTTATTTTTTGCACTTTGAATCAATTGGTCAAAGTCAATAACCGTTTCACCAGAAAAAGATGTTTTCCTATCCAATGCCAATAGATATTCCTGTTTTGAATTGTTCAGTTCTTCACTGTATAAATCATATAGTGGTGAGCTTTTCTTTACAAAATCACCCAGGTTTTTGAAATACAGCTTTTCTATCCTACCCATCACTCTTGAACTCACAGAAGATGATTTCATCTGGTCGAAATTCAATGTCGCTGTTAATACTAACTGGTCGCCAATTGTACCGTTATGGATTGTATCAGTTTGTATATTTCCCAACTGTATCTGCTGGTCGCTTAGTTGCAGTTCATCTTTCTTTTCACCGTTCTTTTTTTTCACAGGAGTCAATTCCATTTTGCAAATAGGGCATTTACCCGGTTTGTATTCCACTACCTGCGGGTCCATAGAACAAGTGTAATAAGTGTCAGGGTCCTTGGGTATTTCTTTTTTGTTTTTACAGGAAACAAAAAAGAAAATAGCCGTTGCTATTATAATGATGTAACGCATAATCAATTTTTAATTTTGATAAAACTCTCACTGTCCATTAAATACTGTGCATTGGCAGCCACCGAATCCTTTTCTGTTAACCCACTTAATACCTGTATGTGTTTTTGGTGGATGATACCGGTATTGATTTTATATGCTTTAAAACCGCCATCAGTTTTTTGAAATACCACTTTATCCATACCCAACGACAGCACCGCTTCTTTTGGTAGCCAGTAAGCCTCTTTTGTATTGCCGAAAACGGTTGCCCTTACCTGGCTGCCGATAGGAATTTTCAATACACTGTTATTGAAATAAACTCTTGCCGTTAATGTTTTATTCTCTTTACGATAAAAGGGTTCAATAAAATCAATAGAAGCCCTGAAATCTTTATTAGGTGCTGTTTCAGGAATAAGCCTTACGGTATTACCAACTTTTACCAATGCCTGATTATCTCCATAAATACTTAGTATTGCCCATGCCCTGTCTGGATTAAAGACGGTAAAAGCAGACTGCCCTTTCTGTATATACATACCTTCTTTCAATGAAAGCTCTTCTGTAATCAGTGAAATATCTTTCATCGTACCGGACCCTGTATTCATACTACCGCCATTAGCTGCTTCATGAATATGGCCACTGTAATTACTATATACCGCAATGGTCAATGAGGGTCTTCCAGCTTTAATAACCTGCTGCAACTGTTCATTACTCATACCAAGCAATAACAATTTTTCTTTGGCAGCCTGAATAAATGTTACATTCTCTGCATCATTCTTAATCAGGAACAAGAGGTTTTGCTGGGCTGTCATCAATTCGGGGCTGTAAATGTCCAATATGTGCTGGCCCTTATTTATTTTCTGGTAACGATACCGTACATACAACTTTTCAATTCTTCCAGTCACTCTTGATGAAATACTCCCCACCTGCCTCGTATCATAGGCAATAGTGCCCAATGCATCAATTTCTATCTCTTCTTCTTTTTTCTGTATTGAAGTAACTGGAATTGATGAAACAACAAATTCATTAGTTGGCTTTAATAATGCTTCCAGTTCTGCATCACCAGATTTTGCACCTCCTGTTTCCTTTTTTACCAAGTCCATTCCGCAGATTGGGCAAGTACCGGGTTTGTCCCGGATGATTTCGGGATGCATGGGGCAGGTGTATTCAACGGCTGCATGACCATCATGTTCTGTGTTATCCATCATCACTAAGTCCATTCCACACTTCGGGCATTTACCAGGCTTGTCACTGAATACAGAATCTTCCGGCATCGGGCAGGTGTACATTTCCTTTGCTACTTCCGTTTTGTGTACTGCATGAGGGTCTTTGTTATTGTTACAAGCAGTAACAATCATCACAATCAAAGCTGTTAAAAAATAAATTCGCTTCATACTATTTTTGCTTAACTCAATTGATACTGTAACATCATACCATCATCTTCATGTTCCAGGTTGTGACAATGGAACACAAACTTGCCCGTATTATTTTCAAAAGGAACCAGCACTTTAACTGTTTCACCCGGCATAACTAATACGGTGTCCTTCCATCCATTCTCAGATGCAATCAGGTTGTCCCTTCCGCCACTGCGTTGCAATACCTGGAAGAACACACCATGCAGGTGCATTGGATGCGGCTCATCACCATTGCTGTTATCAAATACCCATATTTCATTTGTATTGGCTGCTACCGTTTCATCAATCCGACTACTGTCGAATAATTTTCCATTTATGCGGTGACGCATTTGCATTCCATTATTCATTGGCACTCCGTGATGCTCCATTGCATTGGAGATTTCAAATACTCTTGTCCTTACTGCTGATGCTGCTGCTATAGCAGTAATGGCAGAAAGGTTTGCAGGGACAGTAAATGTAATGGCAGAAGATACTGCTACTTTAAATTTCATGATTTTAAAACCCTGCTTGCCCTGTGCATTACCACCGTTGCCAAACTCTTTGCTTATTAAATAAATTTCAGTTCCGATTGTGGAACTGCTAAAGTTTACAAGCACATCCAATCTTTCTCCGGGGGCAACCAGGATTTCTTTTACTGCAACAGGATTTTTTAATAAGCCGCCATCGTTACCGATAATTATCATGTCAGCATTGTTACTCAATGCAAGATTGTAAACCCTTGCATTGGAACCGTTGAGAATACGAAGACGGTAACAGCGGGTAGCGACTTCTGTATAAGATGAATAAATACCGTTTACAATAATTGATTCGCCCATGTAACCGGCCATCACTTCCTCCATTGATGGATTATAAGTAATGCCGTTTGATGAAATACGTTTATCCTGTATTACCAATGGCAATTCATATTGGCCGGATGGAAGGCTTAACGCCGCCTCTTCAGTATCATTAATAATAAACATTCCGGCAAGACCCTGGAACACCTGTTTACCTGTCATTTCATGCGGATGCGGATGATACCAGCTTAACCCAGCTCTTTGATTTACGGTGAACTGGTAACGAAATGTACCCCCTGCACCAGCTAACTGGTCTGGATGGCCATCCATCAAAGCAGGAATCTTTAAACCATGCCAGTGGATGTTCGTATGTTCTGATAAATTGTTCTGTAATAAAACGTTTATTGCATCGCCTCTGTTAATCCTGAAAGAAGGACCCAACAGGCTATTGGACTGATAGCCTAATACGGGAATATTTGTTCCTTTAATGTTTGCTACAGTAGCCTGTGCCGTCAATGTATGGTTAGCACTTGCCTGAGCCGGATAAGAAAGTAATCTTGAAAAATCTCCTTCCGTTACCGGTACAGGTTCTGTCATCAAACCCATGCGATAGTCTTTTTTACAACCACTGCAACTGGCAAGAAAACCTGCAACAGCACCACCTGTTAATACTGTTCCGGCACTAAGCCCGGATATCTTTATAAAATTTCTCCTTTTCATATAGTTGGGTTTTATTTATTTTCAATAATACGTTCGATAGTTACCTGCAATCGCAAAGCCTGATTTAGTAATTCAATATATTCAAGTTGCTTCATGTTTAATATTTCCCATGCATCATAAAGCATAAAGAGCTCCTCTGTGTTCTGCTCATATCCCAACTGCATTGTTTTATAGTTGTTCTTCAATGCCGGGATAATATTTTCTTCATAGAGTTTAACCTGTTTTTTCTTTAGTTCCATTTCATTCCGCATACTATATGCCATGCCGCTGTACTCATTCACCATCATCTCTTTTTGAGATTGAATAGCATTTGCCTTCCATTTCAGGCTTTCGATATTGGCTTTATTCATCTTTGATGACCATTTAGCCATCGGTATTCTAACCATGCCCATAATAGTATATTGTAATGGCTGGCCCCCAAAGCCAATCATATTCTCATAACGTATCCCAAATTGTGGTTTCAGGCTTTGCTTTTCTGTTTCCTGTTTCAGTGTTGTAAGATTAATCTCCCGGTCTAATGATTTTAAATCACTCCGGCTGTTATAAAAGAGTGTACTGTCAAAAACAATATTTGCGAAGTCAGTAAGCTGGTAAGTAGTATCAATGTCAAAATAGTGCATTGCATCCCTGCCCATCAGGGCATTGATGCGGATACGTTTTTCTTTTATGTCGTTTTCAAACATTAACTGCATGTTCTTTACATCCCCCAATGCAGCTTTAGCTTTGTAATAAGCACTTATTTTTTCCAACCCGTTTCTGTACCGTATTTCTGCATTTTTTATCATGAAGTCCAGAATCTTTTCATTTTCTGTGAGTACCAGTAACTTTTTCTTCAGAATTATCCATTCATAATAAAATTGTTTTGCATCATTAGTCAATTCATTCAGTGTTGCGTTCTTTTTTTCTTTTTCCACTGAAGACATGGCCTTCATGTATCGTTCATCTGCATCCAGTTTCCTTTTATTGGCAAACATCTGCTCGCCTGAAACCATTACGGAACCCATGCCCGGTATATCGCCTTCCCTATGCCAGAGCCTTGCATCATACGGAGTCATGAACTGTCCGATACCAAATTGTGGTGGCATCCAGCTTCTTGCACCCTTAGCTGCTTCATCCATTGACCGGATTTCATTGTCATACATCTTCACCACCGGGTGAGACGCTTTGATGCTGTCAATTATAGCATCGAGTTTTAATGTTTGCGACTTACTGCCGGAAGCAGCAAGCAGGGCAAACAATGCCGGGAGTAGTTTATTCTTTAACATCTATCAATTCAATTTTGCCTTTACGTTTTAATTCTCTTTCCTTTATCATTTCAAATATTACTGGTGTGATAAGTAATACATAAATAGTTGAAGTGATAGTACCGCCAATCAATGGAATGGTAATAGGCCGCATGATATCGCTGCCAACACCGGTTGCCCACAGAATAGGTATCAAACCAAAAAGACCAACAGATACCGTCATTAATTTTGGTCTCAACCTTTTAGCCGCACCTTCAATTACAAATTCCCTGATGACGGCTGGTGTTAGTGTTGCTTTGGAGTTACCATGTTTTGCTACCATGTTATGCATAGCCTCATTCAAATAAATGGTCATCAGCATGGCTGTTTCTATTGCCATTCCAAATAAGGCGATGAAACCAACTGCAACAGCTACTGATAAATTGATACCATAAAAATAAACCATGAACACACCTCCAATCAATGCAAAGGGAACAGTAAGCATGGTTACCGCTGCCTCTTTAAAAGAATGATAAGTAAAATACAGCACCATAAAAATGATGATGAGAACAATTGGCATTATGGTCTTTAATGTCCTGTTTGCCCTTATCTGGTTTTCCCATTGTCCGCTCCACTCTAAGAAATAGCCTTTGGGCAATTTGGTTATCATCTTGTTTAGTTTCTGCTGTGCTTCTTTTACTGTACTGCCTAAATCTCTTTCCCGTACATTAAATAATACCGTTCCCCGCAGCATTGCGTTTTCAGAATTAATCATCGGGGGGCCATCACTCAATTTCATATCAGCCACCGCTTCCAGGGGAATGGGACCGAAGTTCATCGTTTGCACCTGCAATCTTTTTAGCGATTCAAGGTTGTTACGGAAATCCTGCCCATATCTGGCATTTACAGAAAAACGCTGACGGCCTTCTATCGTAGTAGAAAGTTTCATGCCACCCAATGCACTTTCAATGACAAGGTTAACATCATCCACACTTAAACCATACCTGCCTATTTCCTCTCTTTTTATTGCAATGTCTATGTATTTACCCCCGGTGATAGGTTCTACATACAAATCTTTTATACCATCAATTCCTTCCAGTTGTTTTTTGATAGTTTGTGCAAAAGCATAAATACTATCAATGTTTTGTCCATATACTTTTAACCCTACATCAGTCCGGATACCGGTAGAAAGCATATTAATACGGTTGATAATAGGTTGTGTCCATCCGTTGGTAACACCCGGTATCTGCATTTTTGCATTCAGTTCATTGATGATGCCATCTTTGGTCATTCCTTTACGCCATTCACTTTTGGGCTTCAGTAGTATGATGGTTTCAATCATGCTGATAGGCGAATTATCCGTAGCCGTATTTGCCCTGCCTGCTTTCCCCAGCACATGATAAACTTCGGGAACAGTACGGATTAGCTTGTCCTGCACTTGTAATAATCTTTTTGCTTCTGAATTGGATACGTCCGGTAAAGTAACTGGCATAAAAAGTAATGAACCTTCGTCCAGCGGTGGCATAAATTCAGAACCCAGGCGGGTCATCATAATTATACCAACAGCTAATGCGGCAAGGTTGATACCGATAGTTGTTTTGCGCCATTTCAAACACCATTTAAGAATGGGTGTATAAATTCTTTCTAATGTTCTGGTAATCGGGTTAGCACTTTCAGGCTTCAGTCTTCCATTTAGAAAAAATGAAATCAGTACAGGAGTCAATGTAATTGCTAAGAAAGCATCTATCAACAGAATAAATGTTTTTGTCCATGCAAGCGGATGAAAAAGTTTTCCTTCCATACCAGTTAACAAAAACACCGGAAGGAAAGAAGCAACTACAATGATGGTGGAATAGAAAACACCTGGCCCCACCTGTTTAGAAGACTTTTCAATGATGTCCATCTTTTCCTCAGATGTCAACGGGTCTGTATTTCGTTTAAACCACTTTGCCATGTTTATGTTTTATTAGTTGTCTTTGATTTTTCTGTTTGGGCTTCACTGATATGCCGGTAAGCATTTTCCACCATTACAATTCCATCATCTACAACCACACCAATTGCCAGGGCAATACCTGTCAATGACATAATGTTGGAAGAGATGCCAAACATTTCAAGGAATATAAAACCAGCCGCTACGGAAATGGGTAATTGAATTAAAATGATAACGGCACTTCGCCAGTGAAATAAGAAAATGAGTACGACAAGCGATACAGCAATCATTTCTTCTATTAATGTACCTTTTACTGATGCAATGGCTTCCTGTATCAAAGTGCTTCTGTCGTATGAAGTTTTAAAAGTTACCCCTTCGGGCAAACCTTTTTCCACTTCTTTCATTTTTTCCTTAATGGCTTCTATTACTTTATTGGCATTTTCATTGTACCGCATTACTACAATGCCGCCTACCACTTCGCCTTTACCATCCATATCAAATATGCCGAGGCGTAAATCGCCACCCATTTGCACTGAGCCAATATCTTTTACTCTTACAGGAATGCCATTGTAATTGCTCAATGCAATATTCTCTACATCTTCCTTGCTTTTGATATACCCTAAGCCCCGGATGATATAAGCCATATCTGCCATTTCAAACTTTCTACCCCCTACATCATTATTATTGGCTTTTACTTTATTCATCACATCCATCAGGGAGATATTGTAATACTGCAATTTTACCGGGTCAACTACTAACTGGTACTGTTTTTCAAAACCACCAAAGGAAGCTACTTCAGCTACTCCCTTTACGGTTTGCAAGGCAAATTTTATATACCAATCCTGTAAAGCCCTTTGCTCTCCCAAATCCATTTTTGGTGCATCAAGGTGATACCAGTAAATATGACCAACACCTGTTCCATCAGGGCCAAGTGAAGGTGTTACTCCCTGCGGCAATAATCGTTGAGCAAAATTCAATCGTTCCAATACCCTTGTTCTTGCCCAGTAGATGTCAACATTATCTTCAAAAATCACATATACAAAACTCATCCCGAACATGGATGAGCCACGGATATTTTTAATCTTCGGAATCCCCTGTAGATTGCTCACCAATGGATAAGTAACCTGGTCTTCTATTACCTGTGGACTGCGACCCATCCATTCTGTAAAAACAATCACCTGGTTCTCACTCAAATCAGGAATAGCATCAATTGGGTTTTTCTTAATGGAGTAGATGCCATACGCAAACAGGCCGCCTGCGATGAGCAAGACGATAACCCTGTTGCGTAAAGCCAGTTCAATTAATTTGCGAACCATGCTGATGTTTTAATTATTACTTAATCACTTCTTCAATGGTACCACAGGTAAGCATTTTTGCACCGAAGTAAGGATTCTTTACTTCTTTCATTTCACTAATCCACATGGCTCCCTGGTTATTTCTTGCCATCGGACAATGGTCATGATACAGCGGACGGCCTGCGCCAAAATTCTTTACCAAATCATACACCACTTCACTCATCATCACAAAGTGGGAACGCTGATGCTCTATTTTATCACCATTCTTTGCAATGTGTTCTGCATGTTCTTTCATTTCTTCTTCATTTTTATCATACGCTGCTTTTTGCTCAGCCGTTAGCAATGATTTATCGAGTTTGCTGATTGCATTTTCCATTGCTTTAGCACCACTGGCGGCTTCGCTGCCATTATCATTAGCCAGTGCATTTTTTATATTCAGGTAATGGTCAACTATTTCCTTAATGGAAGCGGTTGCTTTTGCATCCACATTGGTATAAGCAACAGTAACAGCTTTCACTTCTTTATCATCTGGGGTGACTGCATGTTGAGTGGTGTCTTTATTCATGTTCTTCATATCATGGCCTTCATGTTCATTCTTGCTTCCGCCACTGTTACAGGCAGTAAAAAAGATGGTACTGATAGTTACTACACTAGAGAATATCCTTTTCATATTTGTTTGATTTTTGTTGTGGTTAATGTTGATGGTTAGAATGGTCATCTTTCTTTTCCTTTAAATCCATTCCGCATTTAGGGCATTTGCCGGGCTTATCATAGGTTTTATCGCCTTCACATTTCATAGGGCAGGAGTAAGCAATTGCCTGTTGCTCTTTTTCTTTCAGGGCCATCCCACATTTTGTACACTTGCCAGGTTTATCGCTTGTTACTTCAGGATGCATAGGGCATGTGAAGGTTTTCATCACTTCCATTTTCATTTTTTCTTTGGGTGAAAGATTTAAATTCATTCCACATTTGGAGCATTTGCCCGGCTTATCGCTGGTAACTTCCGGGTGCATCGGGCAAGTATAAGATTGAGTTGTTTTTCCCTTTTCTTTCAGTTCCATCCCGCATTTAGAACACTTGCCGGATTTGTTGCTGTTTTCATCAGGGTGCATGGGACAGGTGTAGATTTTCATTACCTCCATTTTCATTTTTTCCTTTGGAGAACGGTTCATTATAGTACCACATTGGGGACACTTACCGGGCTTGTCGCTTACAGTTTCCGGATGCATGGGGCAGGTATAGGTTTTCATTACCTCCATCTTCATCTTTTCTTTTGGAGAAAGAGCCAGGTCCATTCCGCATTGAGAGCATTTACCAGCCTTATCATTCACCTCATTGGGGTGCATCGGGCAACTGTATTTAGTTTTTTCTGTTTTTTGTTTGGGAACTTTCATTTTGTGCTTTGTACTGTCTTGTGCAAAAACAGAAACAGACAAGATGGTTAAAGCTGCCATCATCAGCATTGTAAATGATTTCATTTTATTTGATTTAATGTACAGTGAAGAAATACAAGAATATGGCATAGAGAAATGCCAATAGCCCGACAATAAAATTGCCTGGCTCATAAAAGAAAATAATCTTTAAATAAGGAAAGTACAATTGCGGACGTACACCGCAACGCCACCACTTCGGGGTGGAGCATGACTGATAGGATTTTCCTCTGTTACAGTCGGAAAATCAGCAGAAGGTATTTCAACAAATGATACAGGTATTGCTGTTGCGAACAACTGTATCATCTGAAAGCCTGCTTCGGCAGCTTTCTGGTCGGTATCGTTCTTTATGAATTTATGCTCATCCTTGCAGCAGCCATTGTCTTTTTCATCGCTTTTCTCCATGCCACATTTACCGCAGGTTTTGGATTTGTTATGCCCAAGCCCCCAATCTGCTAACTGACCCATGCAGTAATGCATGTGCAGCATGGCACCTGTAGATGTGCTGATGTATAAAACTGCTAATATGGCTGTGATGAACTTTTTCATTTTGAAGGCATTACAAAAGTATAGCTAATTTCTTCAAACTATTCCCAAAATTTTGAAAAAGGTTTATATTTTATTGATTTACACTGTCTTTGCAATCTTTTCCATAATCATGTGGCTTTCGCCAAACTTGCAGAGTGCATCACAATGACTGCGAAGTTCCGAAAAGAGTATGTACTTAATAATCACATTATTTTGTTTTATTGCAGGTCGGGATAATTGCAAACAAACATCTTTCTCTCTTTTATTGGGCACAATCAGGTAAAATACCTCGTCACCATCAGCAATGGTATAACTTAAATCAGTTAATCGCAGGATGCCAGAATAAATACTGGTGCTTTTCTCAACTTCAAAAGCAGCAATGACATTATTGGTGTTTTTTTGAAACCACAAGACATCAATCAACTTTACCGTATTCAATGTTTCTTTATCCAGATTGATTTCAGGGAAGTGCTGCAAACTCATAAATGAAAAGCTATTACCGGCATGGGACCTGGAACGGTCGTTGGATGCAGCTATCACATCATACCCTAAAGCATTTCCAATTTTTAATAAATGATATTGCATTTCAGTATGTAAGTTCTCTTCCTCTTTTTCCTGTAGCACACCTTCTTGCCGTTTCACTATAAGTTTCTCTAACTTCTTACGTTCAAGCTCAGATAAATATTCATCACTGCCCAAAATTAATTTCTGTGTCCCTATTTCAAATAACATACCTGCCACAGCACCAAGGTCAGATGATAAATCGAAGCTATGCTGGTTATTGGTATCAATCATGACCTCTCTCAATTTTAAATACTCACTCCAACTACCAAGTTTCTTTTTGTCTTTAAACAAAAAATTGAAACCGTTAATGATTGCAGTATTGAAGGGTGGAATAATAGTAGGATGCAAAAAGTAAAGTATGCTCGCAACAGATGGCCCAAGCCCTTTTATTTTTAAACTATCCAGTCTGATGATTTCTTTAATAACCTGTTCTTCTGATTTTGCATTCAAACAGTTTTCTAAGAATTGTCCGAAAGCTTGCTTATTCGTTTCATTTTCATAAATATCGGGTATCCTTAATTTAGGTTTCCAATAAAACGGATGAGATGCGCCTTCAAAAACCTGTTTCTGCTCAGTAATGCAGGTTAAAACAAACTCTAATGATGAACCCTTAAAATCATTTGGGAATTTTTTGTTCTTAATATCATCAATCACCTGCATTACGCCCCGGCGAATAGAACGAAAAGCCTTTAACCGTTCTTCGTTATTTATGAACCATGTATTGTAAACAGATTGTTTATCCTCTTTGTACTGACTAATGATTTGGGAAAGATTACTGTTCATATTTCGCTTAAAACAGCAAAGTACATTATTTACAGCAACCTTTATCTTGCTGGATTGGTGGGCAAGGGATACTACCATAGCTACAAAATACACAGCAATCGCCCTGTTTTGGTTTTATTACTGCTTCACAATTTGTACACTTATAGAAGTATTGGCAGGCATCTGTGGGCATTATTTCTTCTTTCTTGTGGCCGCAGACCGGACAAGTAATGATGGATAGCAGTTGAACTGTCATTTACAACAATCTTTTTTTCTTACAAAGATGGCTTTAAATATTTTCCAGAAAAACTGTCTTATTGATTTTATTGCTGTCATTTGATAAGATAATTTTTAGCAATATTCCGGGCATTTCAATCATTAATTGAAAATAGGTTCTAAATAAATATACATTTTTTACACCTATTGAATGCTTCATCATTATTTATAAAAACCACAAATTCTCCTTTCCAAAATCCGGCAGCCTGTCATGCTCAAAGTAAGGATAAATTTCTGCCACCATTTCGGGGTATTTAATGGTAACCGGTAAACTCTGCTGATTGGTGCTTTTCCAATACATACGGCTGAACTGATATACCTGGTCTATCAACTGTTCTACTAAATTCATATCATCTAACATTCTATCAACTGTACAGGACAAAGCTATTTTTACCGGAAAGTGATATTCTTTTTGAGCTGGCTTTGACGTTGCATCGTACCGGGTATTATTAAATAAAAGGTATTCAGACCAGCCAACTTTTACAATTGTGCCGCTGTATGGCATCAGATTGGTTTTATCCTTTGTATCAAAGCCCAAGAGTTCTTTGCTTTCGGTTTTGTTGATGGTAACAATTATTACAGGAATGTTTAAGCCCAATGTATGCAGTGTTTTCAGGATGGGTTCTAATTCTTTTTTACCAATATCTTTATAAAAATGTATGATAAGCCTTGAAGCGGTATGATTCGTAACAATGAATTTGCCTACAGCCTCCCTTATGGAACCAGCAAGGCTTATGCTATCATTGCCTTTAAAACAATCAAAGCCTTTGAACATGCCCTCATTGTTAAAGCAAAAGGCTGAACCAACGAACCTTGTTTTCTTTGTAACGGAATAGAATGCACCTACGCCAACAATCAGTTCGTTATTGATTGGCCTGTTGAGCCGCCACGGCACACCACCCAGCTTTGCCAGCATGGCAACTTCAATGTGTGACAGGTAGGTATTGATTACAGGATTAGGTTTTCCGAATTTATACAAATGCTCACTTTTTATTACCTGCGAAACCACCCCTTCGTACAAGAGCATTTCTTTGATTTTGTAATAAATGTTCTTTCGGCCTTCGTCTTTCTCCAATTTTGGTACAGGGTTTATAAATAAAGCCATGTAAAGAGTATCGGGTTGCCAATCGGCATTTTTAACGGCATTGCGAACGGTGGCTACTACATTTTCTACACTGTCAAACTCTATATTTTTGGTAGTATCTAACTCAAAAGGAACTTTGATATAGTCCTGCATTTTGGGAAATGTAAACTGTCCGTCTTTCCAGCCGCTATTGAGATACCTGTATAATTCTGTAACTGCTCCTGCCTTATCTGATGCCTGGTAAATGAAAAAGAATTTAAAATTGTTGGGCTTGTTTGGTAATTGATACGGACCTTTGCTTTTAAAATCTTTCTTGGGTTCTTTTCCTGTTTTGCCATTGGCATACAACAAGTCGTTGGAAGTGGATTGGATTACCCTGAACTGCTCTGTTGTGGGTTGGTAAAAGCCATCTGCACTTATTGGAATGAGGTTGCGGAAAGCATCAATGTTCAGGTACTTATTGTAAAAGTCTTGCAGTATGGTTAGGTATCTTGGGTAACGATTGGTAAGGTCTGGTACATTGGCTGCAATATCTAAAAGAGGTTTTATTTCATTGCTCAGTACAGGGTAACATTTATCAGGCATGTTGATTACTGACTGCGGCCTGTATTTCCATTTGTATAAAAGACCGTTGCATACTATCCAGTTGTAAAGGTTGGTGTTGAAGTTGAGTATTTGCGAAACTGTTTTTGCAAATACTTTGGTAGTGCCATCATAAGAAAGTACCAACTCGGGACCATTGGTAACCCGGCTGTGCTGCACTTTAATTGTAAACTGATTGTACTGGTTATATTTTGCATTGCTTTTGTCTTTATCGTGAAACCATACTTCAGTTTCGCTGGTAAAGTTTTGCTGAATGATATCGGCAATGCCCAAAAAGTATTCTCGTATAAGATGGCGGTAATAGTGGTTGGCAAACCTGTATGAAACTGATAAATCAATGTTTAACTGTATTGCACCTTCTTTTGCTGGCTGAAAATCGGTGTAGAGTTTTTCCAATTCCAGTAATTCTAATTGCGGCAGTTTATCATCTAACAACCCTTGTAAATCGCTTTTAAAAATTGGGTAATAGCTATCATGCTTCCTTTCCCGATAAAAAGCGAATGATTTTTTGCCGGGTGCGGAAGTAAAGGGTATGATATTAAGAATAAGGTTTTGCTGCATCAGGCATTGTTTTCGTCTTTATCTAATTTGTCTATTTCTTTTTTCACTTCATCTATTAATTGCTGCTCTGTGGGCAAATAGAGTTGGTATTTACTGGCTATGATAGTTTTGTTGCTTTCCGGTAAAGTGATTTTTACTACGGCATCGTTTTTATCGGCACATAATAAA
>Ga0138256_10004046_pt1 | contig 15576 bp, 31 predicted proteins | sample KNB2016incub_MG_FD_105486 | JGI IMG/M metagenome (GOLD analysis project Ga0138256, IMG submission 105486) | Active sludge microbial communities from wastewater in Klosterneuburg, Austria - KNB2014incub_MG | ecosystem: Engineered > WWTP > Activated sludge > Unclassified | place: Austria... | reverse complement strand
TTCAACAAGATCACGATTCTGCCTCAACTTGATGATCGCATGAAGAACCGGATTGTTCGTCTTGTTACCCAGTTCAACCAGCGTGTCCTTATCCGCAGTCAGGTTGCCCGCTTTGTTATGCCGGTGCGGTAGCTTAAGCGTATCGTACAGAAACGCCGTCATCTGCTTGGGTGACTTGGCATTGAGCGATCCACCAGCAGCTCCATCAACGAACTTCTGCAGGTTGTCGATCTTTGCTTGTACCTCAGTCTTCATAGCCTTCCGCTTCTCAACATCAATCCTGATACCCGTCCGCGTAGCACGAAGAATGTATGGTACTAGGTCCATGTACGACTCACGGAACAAATCAGTCACACCGAACTCAGACATCTCCCGCAACTGCACTCCTTGAATCTCCTTGGTACAGCAACAGTCCAGCGCGTTGTACCGATAGAAGACTCGGACTTCACCTGTGTCGTGCCAAAGCTTACCATCCGCTTTGTAGTACGGTTCCTTTGTGTAGATCGAGGTCTGAAACGCTAGACCTTTTGCCAGCGCGGCCGACCGCTTCTTGCCAGTCAACTGCGCGATCTCATCATCGCCACTAGACGCTTCGGCAAACAAGCAATGATGGGCGTACATAGTATCGTAGTCGAAGTTGACAAGCCTAATGCCATTGTCTTCGAGTACGGTGTAGTCAAACATTCCGTTCTGCAGAACCTTCTTGTTCGGTCCACCGCAGAGGATACGGATAGCGTGCATGCTGCTCGGCCCATCACAAGCAATGACCAACGCTCGGTCAGGCCGATCGCTAAAGCCTACGCATGACAGACGCCAAGTGCCGTTATGATCCTTTGTACACTCGATGTCAACCGCAAGGCTCTCAGCCTCAAGCATCTCCATCACAAGCGGCTCGCGTGGGACAGGATCGTGGTAGTCCACCCACTCCGTGCCCTCGCGGCGAGTGATGCAGGTTCCCACGGGTGTCGGGAGATACAGGGTGCGCTCGGGGTAAGTGATGATGTTCGTGAGAGATTCTTCCTTTGCACGAATAAGATCAAACTCCGCCACACACTTGTAATCCCATTGCCGCAGGATTGCCGCCGGATGGTAGGTACCCATGACCTTGGTGCCCTTAACCAACGTACCCGGTAGCAGAGACCCACGCCAAGCAGTGATGCCATCCTTGCCCGTAAGGATCTTCAACGGATTAGATCCAAGGGCAATAATGAGATTGGGTTGAACCTCAGCGATGTCCTTCTTCAACTGCATGATACCCTGAATCAAGTGCATCTGTCCTGCACCAGTGAACCACTTGAACTCATTCTTCGGTGGTTGCACATGACAGACATTGGTGATAAAGCACTCGCTCCGCCGAATCCCCACTCGATTGAGCATAGTGTCCAACACCATCCCAGCACCGCCAACGAACGGGATGCCCTCGGAGAGTTCCGTACCACCCGGAGACTCCCCGACGAGCATGATCTTGGCGTTGCGATTACCGCTTTGTATTAGTCGCAATGGATACCGCCTGTAGTCGTTGGTATATCATCTTCTCCAACAAGTCGTGATCCCTACGGAGTTCCTTGTACCGCTTGAACAGCTCGAACATGATTGTCTGCTCAACAGCAACGTAGTCCTCGAGTCCTTCTACGCTGATCTGTAGAATCATGGACTCGAGTTCAGCGTCCGTTTTCATGACTTCTTATCCGGCGTGTGAGCTACGATCTTCTTGATGGCAGTAGCCCGGCGTCCCGCATCCAGCTCACAACCGAAGTACTGTCGTCCAATGCTAGCAGCGGCGGCAGGACATGACCCTGAACCCACGAAGAAGTCCGCAACGGATTCTCCGGGAATGGTAAGATGACGAATGATCTCGGCGTACAACTCAACTGGACGTTCAACCAGAAGTTCTCGATCAGCCGTTCCAACTGGCGCAATTCGGAAGATGTTATTCCTTCCGCGCACAGCAAGATGTGGTTCACCCTTAAAAGCGTGAATCGCAATGTCGTAGCCGCGCGTGAAGTACCTGTCGGGCCGGTTCGTGAAGGTCCGACCTTCTGTACGATCCCAGATAATAGGGATCTCGTCAACGTGGAAGCCGGCATCTTGGAAAGTCTCCTTGACCTTCTGGTACCACGAGATACCACAGAAGAACACTAGCCATCCATCCTTCTTCAGCACCCGGTACATATCAGGTGCCATGCTGAGGATCCGAAGATACGATGCCTTGTCATCTTCGTATGCCGAAGCGTCACCGATGGTACCAGCTACGCGCGAGTCGTAGTCCACACCGAACGGAGGATCCGTAACGATAGCATTGAACGTCTCGTCAGGAATGTCCTTGATCAACTCGACCGAGTCACCCTGCCAAATGCGAGACTCCGCATCGCCATAGACTTCCGGATTGTCCTGCACATCCTTGTGCCGGATAACCTGCTTCGCCTTGGACTTAGCGATGTTCAACGCTTGGTTGATGTTCTTCGCTTCAGCAATCTCCGGGAAGATCTCAGCCATCTTGGTCAGCATGATGGACTGTGAAATCTCACGCTGGTTCACACCGCCGGCAGCTTGCGCCGTCATGGCCTGTGACCAGTTGGGATTGCGCTCACGCTTGATACGATCCAGCTCAGAGATACCCTTGGCCCGTTCCTGCCAAGTCATATCCTTACGCATGATGTTCGTCTCAAGTTCCAGCTCACGACTCATCAGTTCGTCTACGTTCACCTGCCGGATCGCCAGTACTTCGGTACGACCCAACAGCTTGTGTGCAGTGAACCGACGGAAGCCGTCGATCAGTCCGTTGTTCTCGTCGATGATGATAGGCTGCAACTGGCCGAACCGCTCGATGGATGCCTTGAGCGACTCAATGTCACCAAGGTCCTCGCGGATACGATCATAGCGAACGACAACGGAATCAACTGCAATGAGCTCAGTGAGGCTGGACAAGGGAAGGTCTCACGGGCTGAATGGTCGTCTCAGGGATGATGGCATAGCCAATCATGGCTGTGCGCTTGACTGCCGATGGCACAGAGAGTCCCGCAGGATGGTTGCCGGGAAACTCAACCCAAGTGCTAGTGTCCTGCTGAATACGCTTCTTGCACTCCTCAGCACTGAGGTCAGTCATGAACTCAAGCACCATCTGATCTTGGCAAAAGACACGAACAAGCATGGAGGTAGTCTCGGATACAAGAGTGGGGTGAGCCGTAGCGATTCGGAATTGAATCACTACGACCCACCCCCAGTGGATTACATCTTGAGGAAGCCTTCGACCCTGTCAACCATCCGGCCCTGATAGGCTTCCTGCCCGACCTGCACGTTCACTTCGATGCCGATGAGCACGTCGGTGTCGAAGGACTCCTTGCTCCCACCACGCAGGCGGTCAGCCACTTCATCGAATCCGCAGGCGCGGAGCAGCGAGTCGAATCCATAGGCTCCGTCGCCCGTGATGACGAGGTACGCATTGCGCTTGCGAGTCACGCCGTCTGCCACGATCTCGACAGTCGGCACGATCATCGGGTTCCCACTCTTCGAGGTCTTGAAGTCGCAGGCGACGATCTTGCCCGGGTGTACTCCCGGCTCAATCGGCTGGATTTCCTTGACGCCAGTGGTATCCGGGTTGATGATAGGCATGGTACAGTTACTCCTTGGTGGTGGTGGTGAGAGCTGCACGGGCAGCTCGGTTAGCATCCAGAGCGGTCGAGATAGATTCCCAATTCCACTCGGTGCCATTCGGGAGACCGAGACGCGATCCAGCCATGATGATCCCGTCTGTTTCGGTCCGCAAGATACGCTTGGTCACAGGCTTCCCATCGACTACGACCTTCTTCCCCTCGACCCGCCAGACGTCATCGAACATAGCATTGATGACCTGAACGGACTTGCCAGTAAGCAGTGGTGTGACTGACGTAATGAGTCCGTCGTTGTCAGTGTTCACCCGCTCATGACAGATGAACAGGATGTGCTTGCCTGTGTCCTTCACCATCTGCACAAACTGCTCAGTAAGGCTACGCTCGGAACCATAGTCCTGAATCTTCGGGACCACGAGTCCGAACTCCAATGCTTCCTTGTGGGTCTTGGATGAGATACCGCTGAATCCTTTCCCACCCAACAGTACCATCGTCTTGTTCATGGCCGACTCAACGAGCGCCGTACCTGAGTCGATGACCCAAGTATCGAAGCTATCCCGAAGGTGCGGTTGCATGCACTTGTCGAAGTACCGACACGCATCATCATAGGCATTGTGATCTACGATGACTCCACGCTTGTCCCGCTTGCGCTCCTTGAAATCCTCGTACATGATGTCAGGATGCCACCCGTGCTTCTTGATGAACTCGGGCGTCGCTAGCGTACCGATGCCAGCATCAAGGTCAATGAAGTTTGGACGCGGAAAGGTACCCGCACCGAACGTCTTGCCGACCTTGGGCATGGCATACACTGTGGCTTGGACAAGGTGACTTGCCGCCTTCTGGCCAAGTGTACTCATGACGGACTACCTCCCTTGATCACGTCAGTCATAATGTCCATGAAGCGCCCATAGTCGTAAGGCGCCAACGCGATCCAGTCGCCATGCTCCAGCGCGTAGATGATCTTGTCCAGCTCTCGCGCCGCCTCAACAGTATGAAAGAGCTTGGCTTTGATCAGCGTGTTCCGCGCCTTGATGAGCACGTTGATTGCTTCTTGCGGAATGTCGGCAGGTGCAAAGTCAGTCACCTGCGTAACAATCGCTTCGTCGCCATCCTCAGGCTCAAGGATCTTCATGGCTTCCGTCACTACGCTGTCGGCAATCAGCGTAGCGTCTACTTCACTTTCCGCCTTGTACCCCAGGCGAATCGTTGCGACGTACTCACGTTGCACAGGAGAACTCCCGCGACTCAACATCAGTGTAGTTGACCTGCCGCAACAGCTCCATCACTTCGCTCGGACGGCTCTCGTCAAGCACATCCTCGATGAACTTCCGCAACGACTTCCGGTCGATGAACAGCGACTGCTGATCGAAGGTATGCCACACCATCGCAACTGCCACACGCAGGTCGAACTTGGGATCGCCAAGCAGGTCGCAGATATACAGCGTCGGCATTGCGTGATGACGAGCGAACGGAAGCTTGCCGTACTTGCTCGGCGTCCTGCTCAGGTCTGCTTCACCCTCGAACGCACGAGCAAAGAAGCAGTCGCTCCAGTTGCTAGCGCCATCCTCAAATGCGGTGAGGCCCTTCTCGATTCGCTCGGGGCCGAGAGCTACCAGCACCCTGCGAATGTTTTGCCTGATTCCGTGGTAGAAAGCGGTTTGAACGTCCATGACGCTTCTCCTTACGCTTGAGGTGATTGGCTGTAGCGATCTCAATATCAATGAAAGCTTGCGTGAGTCGCTCAACCATGTCGTCTTCATCCAACTCGTAGTACCGACTGACGAACTCCGTGGCCTTTCTACTCAGCCGGGACTTACGAGGATTTTCCCTCGGCGTTGTCGTCTCGCCGCGTGTAGTCCCAGTGTTCTCGGACATAGTCCTGCTCCAGGCGCTTCTGGCGCCACATAGGATCCGACAAGGTATCCACCTGATGGAACTCGCACAGGCCGTACTGAGTACACGCGATGGTGCGCTGTGGCCAGATGCCAGTCAACCGATGGTGTGCGATCTCTTCGCACGATGCAGTCACGTTGACGATCCACTGCTCGATGTCAAGCTTGTCACGTGTAGTAACCTGCCGCTTGAACTTCGTCTTGCCGACTCGGTATGCACCGATAGCGTTGACGATAGCGCCGGCAACATCCAGTCCGCTGAGTTGTCCAGCCGCCCAGATGTATCCGGTGATCTGGTTGTTCGGCTTGAACTGCGTGAAGTAGTAGTCACCGAGCTGACTCGTAGTCTTGTGCTCAAGTGCGTACACCTTCCCACCGAACTCAACCACACCGTCGAAGATGCCACCGTACTCGATGGGTTCCTTGAGGCGACCACATGAGCACATAGGAGTAAAGATGTCTGTTTGGCCGTTACACTCACGACGGCCTGTCATCTCAAATCTCTTATCTTCCGGATAACTCAGGCGGCACGGCAGGTATGTGCCAAGCGCCAACGTAAACGTCTGCTCGATCATCGGACGCTCAGGATACCCGACTACCGAGAACGTCTCGTTCGGGTATTCAGACGCATACTCCTCGAACGTCTGGATACACTTCTGCAACGTGCGGTAGTCATCGACTGGCACCGATGAGTCCCAGTTGTCCTCGATAGCCTTGATCCCAAGATGCAGACGCTGGCTAACATGATCCCCTTCGTGACGATACCACTCAGCCAGCCCAGCATGAAACGCTGCGCCGAATCCAAGTGCACCAGACCTGCGGCGGAGTTGCCACCCATTCTCCATACGATACCAGAACTTGAGCGGGCAGCTCTGGTGCATGGTCAGGGCAAAGTTGTCGATCTTCACTCGATCTCTCCCATGTCGTGATAGATGACTCCGGTATTGTGCTCAACCCGCACACACCTGTCATCGTACAGAACTATCATCTGATAGTCCTTCTTGCAGGTGATAGGCAGGACCTTACCGATGTAGGTCAAGCACCATGACTCAATCGCGAGTCGTGCTATGGGCTCCTGCTTCTCATCACTCACCCGTGCAGTAAAGATCCGGATGTCTGCACCCTTGTCCACCCACTCCTTGACTCTGTTGAGCATCAATGGAATAGGAGGGCCAATATCTCCAGGCGCTGACCATCCATCGTACCTCGCCAGCGTCCCATCAAGATCGACGCCGATCCATCCACTCATTCCACCCCCTCGCGTAGCCGCATGAAGTCCTCCATCGCATCGAGTGATGCCTTAACGTGTTCGTCTGCGTACTGCTCAATCAACTTCTTTGCGGCAGACAATACAGCAATACGAGAGGCCCGTTTCGTAGGGTCGCCCGTATTTCGTACCGCCTCTGTACCTATGATGATGCCGACAAAGCGTGCGGCCATCGACGCTTCGTATGCCAGTGTGAACTGACCACGCATATTTCTCGCCGCAAACTCAGGCGTCCCATACCCATCGGCCATACTGATTCAATCCTGAATAAGATAATGAACGTGGTGGGAGTCGAACCCACCCTGCCTTCCGTGGTAGCAGTTCCCGGTTACGTTCAGATCGTGCGCCCTAGCTGGGAGTATATCGTACAGGTATTGTATCGCACGAACTTCCCTGTACTAGACTAGGAGTGACTATTACAGCGGCAGGATTTGATACCTGCATTTCCTCCCGAAGGGCGACTTAACTTAGTCGACGCTGCAACCAACGCTTCGCTTCGCTCAACTACTACGCGTTGAAGATCGCCAGTTCCTCGGCGGTGACTTCGCCCGTCTCGATCCGACGGAGCAGCTCGGTGAGCAGGTCCGCCTTGTCGCCCAGCTTCGTCGCGGCAGAGTCCGCCGCCTTACGGGCACGGGAGACCGGAGTCGACGCACCGACGACACGCTTGCCGGGACGATACTCGATCTGCGCCTTCGCGATCTCGTCGTCCGTCTTGCCAGCGATCTTGTTGCGGCGAGCAATCGCCTGGAAGGCGACACGCAGCGACGTGCCATCGAGGACCGCGGCGATACCCTCATCACCGTAGTGCTCACGCGCCTTCTCGACATCCTCCCAGACGAGGATCGGGACTTCGCCGAGCGAGGTCTGACCACGCGCCGTCTTCACTTCATCGTACTCGAACTTCGCGCCAGCAGGGGCTTCGACAGTCATTGTACTACTCCATCATGTGAGGTTGTGCCGTCAGCAGACGGCGGGGAATCAGCCACAGCGGCTGAAGTTACTTGTTCCAACTGCACCAGCAACTTCTCGTGGATACTCATGGCAACAGTACTCATGCCATCACTCAACTCATCCACGTCTACATCTACTGCCTGAGCCAGCGCGTTCGTTGACTGAGCCAGTATTCCTGCAACTTCCTTCGGCATCATGTAGACAAGGGCATCCGACTGTTCGCCCACCATCTTCATGTGGTTGTTAAAGGTCACTGCCATCGTGAGGAGTAGCGTCAACGTAACAGCTTCACGCTCCGACATCTCAAGATGGTACTGCTTGTCCGCCATAACTGCTCCCGGATGATGGTTAAATATACCACACCTACGCGTAGTTGTCAATCCCCGTCGCCGGTGACTTCGGCAGTGTGGTCTGCTTCCTTGGGTTCAGTCAGGCGGAGGGATGCGCGCTCAGCAGCGGCTTGGTCTTCGAGGTGGAACGTGAGGGTACGCATACCAGCGAGGGCGGTCGCAACTTTGGCGGCGCGATTGCTTTCCCAGCGATTCGTCAGCCCGCTGATATGCTTGATGCACCGATGGATGAGTTCATCCTCGAGTACTTCGTTGACCTTCTTGTTGAGTTCATCAGCTGGCACCATCCCCTGTAGGGTGCTGAGGATCTGCATACGCTGTGACTCGATCGCCATCTTCTCGACTTGCATCGTCGTCTCCCAGTGGTTGGACTACTCGGTTGGTACTCGGAAACCCCAAAGGCCCATCGTGATCAGCAGGTCCTGCGCGCTTTCCTTGTTCATGATGATTGAGTGAATCCATCTACCACCTGTGATGAATGAGAACTCAACATCTTCATCTGCCAACATCTGCACTCGGAGCTGATCCCGTGCAGACACGAGGCACTCCAGATAGATCGTATGTGGAACCTCGATCCCTTCCTCAGGCATGACAGCATCAGCCACGCCTGTTCGCTTCTCGATATGAGCCTGCATTTCATCAGGCGTCATCTTCGGCGTCCTCATCGGGCAGATCATCGAAGGGTTCGTCCTCGAAGTCCAGCTCCTCTTCCTCTTCCTCGTCTTCCCATTCATCTTCTTCGTCGTCGAAGTCCTCGACTTCGTCCAGCGCCGGCCCTTCCTCGGGACCAGCATCGCTTGCGTAGAACTCTTCTGCGTGAGACGGGCGACCCATTGTCTTACTCCCTAGTTAGTAGATGAACCAACACGAGCACAACCAACGCAAAGATAAGCCACCGAAGAAACATTAGTTCTCCGGGGCATAGGGATAGTTCGACTGATCGTACTGTTCTTCTTCGGAGGGGGTAAGGCCATGCTCGTCTGCATGGATTCGCTTGCCGACGTTAACGGCAAGGGACATACTGATAATGCCGACGACATAGCCTGCCAGTAAGGCGATGACTACTTCTCCCATGAGCCACTCCCATTGTGCGGCGGTGATGATACAATATACCACATCTGCGCAAAGTTGTCAATGGTTCATTTCATACAGCAACAAACTGATCCACCACTGCAACACACGCAGCGTATGCTCATTGCCATTGGCAAGACGAACCACTTCGTACTCAGTACATCCAGTCACGAACGGGTTGAGTCGCACAGTCGCCCAGCCTGCAACACCACCCACTTCACGAGTCACCAGCATATCAGTACCGATGACTGAGAACCAAAGCGTGTATCGCGTAGCATCACCCGGCTCAAGATGCACACGCATGACGTTGTACTCACGCAGACGCTGAGCGGCCAACGCAAGGTTACCCATCTGATATCCGTTGACCATCACGCTATTCGGATTCAACTGCTCGCCGTGGTGCTCCATCAGGGTGTCTCCACCTGATGCCACTTAGCACCATTAAGATTGCGCGCCCATAGCGTACCGTCATCCATCAGTACATACATTCTACCATTCGGAGAGAACGCTACTTGTACTGCTTTGGGCTGTCGGTCTCTGCTCATCAGTCATACTCCTCATCAGCGATTGCATCGAGAAACTGCTGTGATCCCTTGCCGTACTTCCGCAAGGCCTCGTCCACAAAGTCACCTCCCCACCTACACCCACACGGGCACCGACAAGATCCGGGGTGCCCATCTAGCCGGTCACACCTGCCACCACACCCACGCTCCGGCGAGCATGAGTTGCACCGATCATCTACTGCGCTAGGTACGTTAGACATAGCGCCACCGCCGTCATCTTGTGCCATAGTGCGTGTCCCCACTTACCAGTGATAGGTTGATCCTTCTTGTCCAACTGCCACACAATGAACGCAGCGATATACCATCCGAAGGCAGCAGCTGCCATCCAATGATTGCCTTTCAATACAGCCGGCAACAGGCTGAACCAAAGCAGCACACCCATCTGTACGTCAAGCGATACACGGATGCCTGTGTATGTAAACAGTACCGCGAGCAGTATGCCTGTGATAAGCATAGCCGCTGCTGTGTACTGGTACTGTCCGTAGCCATGGACTGCAAGCGAACCAAACGTGAGATACATACCTACGTGGTCCAGCTTGTTAGCCCACAACGTCTTGTATCCGTGGTACAGGGCTGAGCCTACACCCAAGATCGTGAGCGAACCCGCCATAACGATAGCTGGTGCGCTATGATCTTGTGTAAGGATAGCGCCAGCTGCTCCAACATAAGCAGCGTTAGACCAAGTATTCCGAGGGCCAATAGGAAAATCACAGCCACGATTTCCAAGACGCTCTTCAGCCCAACCACCACGAGCGATACGCCGCGCGCAAGATGCGTTGTCACTTGTCATTTCCTCAGGGCTCCAGAATTGGTAGTCGAAATCCTGCATGATCTTGTCACGGATAGGGCCGACGAACTTACCCTTGATCACAGTCATCGGTTCCCTCCGGGGCGGGGGGCGCAGAACAATCGTGGTCAAACTCTCCCGGCTTCCCGTCGCGGTGATAGACCGGGCCGTTGCACTTCGGGCACGTTCCGGCCTCCGGGGCGGGATACGGGGCCAGCGCACGGGCCTCGGCCAGCGCGGACTTGAGGGCGTCCCGCTCCGTCATGAGAGTGACGATCTTGTCGAATCGTTCCCCGGCGAGCTGGTGCCAGTGGGCACGTTCGGACTCCACTCCGGCCCGCTCCTCCAGCAACCGCTCCACCTCGGCACGAGCAGCGTCACGTTGCTTACGCAGTCGTTCAGCTTGGGCACGATACCCTTCGATTTGATCAGACATCGTAGTCCCGCTCCGCCTTGACGAAGTTGTCCTTCATCTCTTCTTCTTCTTCGATGGTCCACTTGTAGTGCCCGCAGTCAGTACACTTGCCGGGAAGAAACTCCTCCCACCCTGGAGTACCGCCATCCCAGTCGTTGATGTCGTCTCGTTCGCCTTCGATAGTGCATGGCACCATGCCTTCGCAGTCCTTACGGGGGCAAGGCGCTGAGCCCTGACTACCGTAGTAGAATCGTGCCCTTGAGTAATCCATCACTCACTCCAATCATTGAGGATGTTGATGAACGCAGTCACCAAGCCCTGCGTGTCACGAGTCGGATCAGCTAACCACTCACGATGGAACGCAGCGACTTGCTCGTCAGTCACGGGCTGTTCGTTGACACGCTTGGGAGTCAGCCCAAGTACACGGCCAGCCGATGAGTGAATAGTCTGGTGGGATACTCCAAGCAGCCGGCCAACCTGACGATATGCTGCGCCTGCATACCAGCACGCCGCATAGAACTTTGCCTTGTTGACAGCAACTATTTTCGTATCACGAGGACGCACAACTTGAGTGGCCTCGACTGCGGTTGACATCTTGGCATATACCAAGTCATGCTCAGCTGGTGTCAGATTGAAGGGCGCTACGATCATGTCCACTTCATTGAGACTACGCGAGCGCCGAACCTGTGCCAATACAGCCATGATGCTCGTGCCGAACTTAGCCACCATTTCTGGTGGCCAAGCGGCAGAGCGATTCATTTCTGAATCAGTTGTCATGCTTCTTCCCTGCTGATCGTTCAGTTGCTGAGGCCATCTTGGCGATGCGCTTGCACATATCACATCGCCTCGGGTAGCCCGGAGGTGGCCCATCAAAGTGCATGAGACAGTCGTAGCACACCTTGCCTGAGTCCACACGCGCCTTGATTACAGCGGTAGCGTCGCTCATCGCAGGGGCTCGAACTTGTGTGACCGATCCAGCATGGCCAGCTCTTCGTGGAAGGCGTTGACGCTACGAATGGCCAGCGAGATATCGTGGCGAAGGAGCTTACGCTCTGCATCATCCCCGAGGATCAAGTGGTCATGCCGCATACGCTTCACCTTCTGCGTGGTGGCTTGGATCAGGCGACGGAGTTCCTTCGTACGTGAGGGAATAGGAACAGCCTTCTTGATGCGGCGACGCTTGGGTGCAGTCGCGGCAGGAGCAGGGGTCTTCTTGTCCTTAGCCATGCTTGGATCCTCAGATGGTAGGGTTGATCTTCGAGTTGATGATCTGCTTCTCGACAGCGGTGAGCGCGTCCCACGCAAGGTACCCTTCGACAGCGGTGAGACGATCACCCATCTCAGCGACCTTGGCCTCAAGCATCGGCTTCATCCGGTCTCCCGGCAGGCTGGGGGCCATCTCGCTGATGTCATACACAAGGAAGAACAGTACCATCGCAGCATCCTCAGCTTTGATGGGCTGGTTCTGACTCTTGAGGATGAGGCTGAGAGACAGCAGTGCCGCACGCTGAATGAAAGGATCGAGCTGTCCATCGGGACCGAAGATCTTCTGTGCATCCGCTTCCATCTTGTCGCCATAGATCAAGCGGGCGATCTTGGCCATGTCTGCTGTACGCTGGTCCATCGTTCACTCCCAGGGTGAAATGGTGTATATACAATATACCACACCTACGCAAAGTTGTCAATGCCATCTGTTCCGCAGGTGTGGGTGGTGCGCTTGGTGTGTGTCGAGCATGGGGAGCCCGGTGGTAGCTCGATGCCGGGCTCCGGTGTGTAGTTGGGATCGGATCAGATATCCATCTTGATGTAGATCTCACCGATCGGTGGCTCGGGCCAAGCGTGATCGTACAGTTCGAGCAACATCTGCTGGACGTGAGCTACCTGCAGAAGCAAGATCGCATTGGGTGAGTCAAACCCCTCGACCAAGTGTGCGTGTCCTTCGAGCCATGCAAGAACCTCATCATCTGTCCATTCGTCCTTGACTTCCTCATCAAGGATGTCGGACAGTATGATGGCCATGTAGACTTCGGCCTTATAGATCCTCATCTGACTTGCCCTCCACGAGATCGAATGATGGGACAGCGGCTATGCCAGGCGGCACCGCATGGACATCTGTGACCAGCTCAAGGTGCAGGCCACGCAGGGATGCGTACGCTACGATGCGCTTGATGAGTTCCTCGTGCTTACGCACTGAGTCGATCGAGTCCGAGACGAACTGTCCATGCTTCGTCTTGATGGTGTACGTCAGTTCATAGAGCATCGAGAAGCTTCCTCTGCTTGGTGAGGTATTCGACCAGTGCATCGAGCGCTTCGTAGTCCCAAGTACCATCGGCGAGGAAGCACACCTCGTGGAATGAGGCGGCGAGGTTGATGGACTGAAGGGAACCGTTGAGGTACACCACCTTGTCCACATGAGTACGATGATAGTACACATCATCGACTGTGAACTCAGTACGGATCACGTCTTCGGTGCCAGCCGGCAACCGATGAGTTGTTGAGATGGACTCAGGCATCGGACACCTCGTCGATGTGAAAGCGGAGGCCGGGAAGGAGCTCGTTCAGCGTACGCTCGGCCTCGAACAGTCGCTTGGACTGATCGAGCGTGAGGGGATGCTGCCGGATGGACTCGACAGTGATCTTCTTGGTGCCTGGTCCACGAAGGATGGTGATCTGGATCTTCATTGCATCTGCTCCCATTGGCAGTGATTCAGGATTGAATCAGTGGTGCGTGGAACTACTCGGACAGTACCCAGTACTCCAGACAGTACGATGCTGTGGTGGTGGCTACGCGCATCATCTGTGCAATCTTTGCGCGCGCAGTTTCCTCGGACGAGTGGATCGAGATGATCCGATTCGTCTTGAGGTCAGTGATGACATAGAGTCTGTCTTCGATCTGCATTGCTGGTTTCTCCCATAGCGTGAGTGCCGCAACGATCATACACAAATATACCGCGCCTTGGCATAGTTGTCAATGCCAAGTGCCGATGTTACAATACCGCTGACGCACCACTCAGCTACCACAGCTGAAAGCGGTGCGCCCAAGCGAAGAACCTCTTGAGCGCTTTCCACATACGTCCTCCTATCGAGTACGAATCCAGGCCACAGTGCTCCAACGATCCTTGCCAGCGTACGACTCCCACATTGCAAGCGGTACGATAGCAACGATCGCACGCTTGCCAGTTAGGCCATTCCAAAGACGGACTTGCATAGGATACCTCTCAGGTTCGGGTTTTATTCCCGTCAGGCAGGCAGTCAGGCAGCCTGCATGGGGGGGTGTCCACGTCAGGTAGTAAGCCCGGTGGGCAGGGTGGTCAAGAGAGAGAGGTCATCTGAAAAAAAAAGTACGTACTCTCTCTCTACCCACCTTACGGGCTACCCTCCTCCCTTCCTGACGTACGGTGGGGGGTATGCAGCCTGCCTGCCTGCCTGCCTGCATATCGCGTGACGATATGAAAGGGTGACGACACCGGGGAGGTATTACAGGGTCAGGCTGTTGCTGATGTTCGCTGCGACATCGGCAGGGGTGCCGATGGCGATGAGCGCCTCGCGGTAGACCTTCTTGTACGTTGCGAGGGCCGCAGGGCCTTCGTTGCCAGGGGTGAAGTTCTCGCCGTTCGGCAGGCGGTACACCTTCACCTCGACGGTGCGAGTCGCCACAGCGGCGTTACGCACGCCCTTGAGACGATTGTAGACGGCGGTACGGATGTCTTCCGCCTTGGCCGAGGAGTTCGCCGCGAGCATACGCCGGCAGACGTCCTGAGCCATCACGCGCCACGAGGTGCCGTTGAGCGAGCCCATGACGGACTCGGCTCCGAAGTGCTCGATGACCTTGGTGAGGTCGGTCACCGAGGGGATCTGCGCCTTTCCGCGCATCTCCACCTTGGTGTTGCCCTCGGTCTTCGAGACGACTTCCTCGAGCCAGGTGATCCCATAGTTTTCCCAGGTGTGGTCGGACATGGTTTACTCCCATTGCGTGAGTTGGACAGATGTTGCGTGAGTGCCACAAGTGTCCCCAGTGTCGCCACCCTTCCACCCTGCCGTTCCGGTGCCGGAGTCCCCAGGAGTGTCCTCCCAGGGCGGTCTGCCGCCGGACCCCTTTTGTCAGTGCGCGGTGTCACGCACGGGGTCGCCAGGTGTATGTCGCGGGGGGCGCTGCGTTGCCCATTCCCGATGACCAATGATAACAGAGTGGCACGGGATTGTCAAACGGGGGCGGGCCAGGGCGCCCTGGTAGTCGTTTACTAGTGAACTATCCGCTAGTGAACAGTCGGCAGCACCCCACCCGAGCCCCGCGCGCGATAGTGCGAAACTGCAAGACTATGACCCCAAAAAATCGCGCCAGAAAATTTGGATCATAGTGATTCAATTCTGAATCGCTGGGATGCACCGTAGTCGCCACCAATAGACCACCTGGACTTGACAAATGGCGTCAAGGCTATTATATTGTATATGGAGGTCTATATGTCCGATGGCCTGGTCGTGATGCTGATGTTGAGGATACTCAAACGCCTGAAAAGGTTGGAGCGAACAATGGCAACTCGGGAACAGTTGGATGCAGCGGTTGCGCAGCTTGAGGGCACGATCGCAACAGCGTTCGATGGACTGGCTGTCGCCATCGCCAACGAGACGCAGGAAGTGATCGAGGCAATCGCTGCAGTGGGCGGAGTGG
>Ga0138256_10004045_pt1 | contig 15578 bp, 13 predicted proteins | sample KNB2016incub_MG_FD_105486 | JGI IMG/M metagenome (GOLD analysis project Ga0138256, IMG submission 105486) | Active sludge microbial communities from wastewater in Klosterneuburg, Austria - KNB2014incub_MG | ecosystem: Engineered > WWTP > Activated sludge > Unclassified | place: Austria... | reverse complement strand
TTCCATCTATAATGCCTTCCACACCTTTTCCGGTTATAGCTTCGAATCCCTGAACTTTCGGCAATGATAAATTCAATTCTTTTGCTTTTGAAAGCACACCGGTTGCTATGGGATGTTCTGAATTCTGTTCAATGGCTGCGGCCAACTGAATTAACTTTTCATCGTTGATATTATTCAGATATGATTTATAGCGCACCACCTGGAATTTCCCGACAGTCAGAGTTCCTGTCTTATCAAATATAAGAGTGGTTATTTTTCTGGAATTCTCAAAAGCTGTTCTATTCTTAATGAGCAGTCCACTTTTAGCAGAAATAGAAGTTGAGATTGCAACAACCAATGGAACAGCAAGACCCAAAGCATGTGGACAACAGATGACAATCACGGTAACCATTCTCTCCAATGCAAATACGAATGGCTCTTTTAATATGGACCACCAAACGAAAAAAGTTGCAAAACCAGTAACCAATGCTACGATAGTAAGAATACGTGCCGCTTTATTGGCAAGTAACTGCGTTTTGGATTTTGATTTTTGAGCATCGTTAACCAATTTAATTACTCTTGCCAAATATGAGTCTTTTGATGAATGACTAACTTTTACTTTTATCGAACCGTTACCATTAATTGAACCTGCAATTACCTTTCCTCCTTTTTGCTTCTTAACAGGAACTGATTCTCCAGTGAGCATCGATTCGTTGAGATAACTTTCACCATCTGAAATAATTCCATCTGCAGCTACTTTTTCACCTGGCTTAATCAGAATGATATCACCTTCATTGAGCGAATCTGTTAATACTTCATGAATCATCTCACCCATTACCATATGCGCTTCAGATGGCATTAGCTGAACCAGTAATTCTAATTCCCTGGATGCTCCGGCAACAGATTTCATTTCAATCCAGTGGCCCAATAACATGATTAAAATTAGAGTGCATAACTCCCAAAAGAAGTCCATCCCCTGCAAACCAAAAACAATTGCCACACTATAAGCATAAGCTGCAGTAATTGCAACTGCAATCAAAGTCATCATGCCAATTGCATTTTGTTTAATTTCATCAACCAAACCTTTTAAGAATGGCGAACCACCATAAAAGAAAACTATTGTTGAAAGTGCAAAAAGCAAGTATGTCGATCCTGTTAATTCAATATTGAAATGAAACCATTGTTGAATCATAGGAGAAAGCAACATGACGGGAATGGTGATGATTAGCGTGACGTAAAATCTCCGTTTGAAATCATCAATCATCATTTTGTGATGGTCGTGTCCGGCCATTCCCATCGGCATGTTGCCGTGTTGCATCTTTGCATGCTCCTCCTTGGTCATGTCAATTTTGTTGATTACCGATTCGATTTTTTATTTCTTTTCTACTAAATCCATACCGCATTTAGGACAATTACCAGGTTTATCACTTGAAACTTCTGGATGCATCGAACAGGTGTAAGTCATAACCATCTCCTTATTAGAGCTTTTTTTAACTGTTGAAGTTTTTTTATCATTACTCATCATAGAACACTTATCCGTCTTTCCACTCATATCCATACATTCCCCTTCTTGCATCATCATTTTTTTTCCGTCTTTCATAATGCATTCCCCATTTGTCATACACTTAGTGCCATTTTTCATAGTCATGTCCTTCTCCATCGGCATCATTTTACCCGATTTCATTTGCATCATCTTACCGTCTTTCATCATGCAGCAATCCTTCATCGATCCAGTATCAGTTTTGGTTTGTGCAAAGGAATTACTTGCTGCAAAAAATACTACCAGTATAAGCATAGAAGCTATCATGGGAGAAATCATTTTTTTGTTTTTCATTTTTTTATTATTTTAATTGATTTAAATTTTCTTCAGCTGCGCTGTTGCCCGGTTTTCTTATTGCTTATTACCAGAGCCTTTGGGCCACTGTAATGATATACCACCTTATTTGAATATTAATCATGGTTGTTTCTCTTTCAATTGCGCCTCGCTCAAATGCCGGTATGCATTTTCTACCATCACAATTCCATCATCCACAATAACTCCAATTGCTAATGCAATTCCCGTTAGGGACATAATGTTTGAAGAAAAACCCAGAGCATTTAATAAGATAAATGCTGATGCCACAGAAATGGGAATCTGAATAAGTATAATGATTGCGCTACGCCAATGAAAAAGAAAAATCAAAATAATAATTGAAACACTAATAAATACTTCAATTAACGTTGCTTTTACTGAACCGATTGCTTCTTCAATTAATCCACTTCTGTCATAGTCAATATTAAACTTAATGCCTTCAGGCAATCCTTTTTGCACATCTAGCATTTTGGTTTTAACTGAACGAATGACCACATCAGCATTTTCACCATAACGCATCACTACAATGCCTCCAACTTTTTCTCCTTCTCCATTCTCATCAAAAATTCCATAGCGAATATCTCCTCCCATTTGAACAGTTCCTACATCTTTGATTCGAATTGGTACATTGTTGGATGTACTTATTGCTATGTTTTCAATTTCACCAATTGATTTGATGTAACCCAATCCACGCACGATGTATGACTTATCACTCATTTCAAATTTCCTACCACCAACATCATTATTGTTTGACTTCACAGCTTTCAATATATCCATCATTGAGAGACTGTAATAATTCAATTTCACAGGGTCTATAATTATCTGGTATTGCTTTTGAAAACCACCGAATGATGCTACTTCACTAACACCAGGAACTGTCTGCAATGCAAACTTGATATACCAATCCTGCAAGGCACGTTGTTCTCCAAGGTCATAACCCTTTGCATCCAGACTATACCAAAAGATATGTCCAACACCTGTTCCATCCGGACCAAGTGTTGGAGAAATTCCTTCCGGTAAAAGCTTCTGTGCAAAATTTAATCGTTCTGCTACTCTTGTTCTTGCCCAATAAATGTCAACATTTTCTTCAAACACGAGATACACGAAACTCATACCAAACATAGATGCACCCCGAATGTTTTTCAATTTGGGAATACCTTGCAGGTTGGCTACAAGCGGATAAGTAACCTGGTCTTCTATCACTTGCGGACTACGACCCATCCATTCCGTAAAAACAATTACCTGGTTTTCGGAAAGGTCAGGGATTGCGTCCACAGGATTGTGTTGCACTTCATATATGCCCCATCCAAACATACCTGCTGCAATAAGCAAGACGATAAAGCGATTACGCAATGAAAAAGAAATGAGTCGTTCGACCATAGTAGTCTAAATTATTATTTCTTCATTTCAGATAAATCCATTCCACACTTAGGGCAACTACCTGATTTATCGGATAAGACTTCCAGATGCATCGAGCATTGATAAAATGTTTCACCACTTTTCAATTTAGTAGTGTCAAGGTCGAAGGTTTGAGATGTACTTGAACCTTGTGTTGTAGTAGAATCTGTTGATTTTTTTTGATCACTCGTATTTGATGAACTGCTGCAGGCTGCAAGTGTCAAAGCAAATACAGCCATTGATAAAATAATTGCTTTACGCATTTTGTTTAGTTTTTAGAATATTTGCTTCACTATTTTTTTGTGCTTAAATCTTTGTCACTGGTAAATGAAGCAGAATAGGATTTGCCATCTTTTGTTAATGTACAAATTGCCGAAAACGGTTTTCCTATCTGCGATTTCATTGCTGTGAGTTTTCCGTTCATATTCATCAGGTCAATAGTGCTTTTTGTTTTATCGATATATTGAATTTTAATTTTTCCAGCTACATTTTTCATGTCAAGTGGTTTTGTCTCATCATCTAATAAATAAAATATTAGATTATTGCTGTCTTCAATAATTTCCATGTGGAATGGATCTGCTTCTTCAATAGTTCCTCCATGCGGGCCTTTTCCAAGTTCACCTACATGATGGTCTTCTTCTTGCTCTCCGGCTTCGCTTTTTTCTATATCATTCTCAGTATGTGTCATTATTATTTCTTGGGTAGTTGTGCCGGTACTTTTTTCAGGAAGGCGATACAATTCTAAATATTTACCCATCGGTCCAATTCCTTCCATGTGAACAAGCATTGCCCCATGATGTCCGGCAATGGAAACTGTGACAGCAGAAATGGTAAGAAATAAAGAAACAATAACTTCCACCCATGTTTTTCTTTTTAATATAAATTGCGAAGCAATCTTTCCGATTAAAGCAACAAGTGAAAATAACCAGGTTAAATGAGCCATTTGTTCATGTGTTTCAAATATTTCTTTAGCCTTCCCCGTGAGTTCTCCAGCTTCAGCATGGAATGTATTGGATGAAAGCCAGGCAGTGATAACACCCAAAGCCAGGAGAATAAATGTTACACTGCTAAATTCCTTTTTAAAAATAAAAAAGGAAAGGAACTGAAATAGTGTTGCGATGATAAGTAGTACAATTGGAAAGTGAACAATAAGAGGATGATAGTTAGGAAAAGCATTGACGGCTTCCATTTGCTGATGTTCCGCCATTTCCAATTCCATGAGTGAATCAGCTAACTGTTCAGATACGGACATCTTCACAGAATCACCTACTTGATGATGTTCATGAGCATAAGTTTGCCCGGCAAATACTGAGAGTATTAATATAAATACGATTGCTACTTTTTTCATTTTAAATAATTATGGTTTGAATTATTCACATTTTCATTCCCGGCATATCCGGATGACCTTCCATCGGATTTGCCCCCTTCTTAAAGATATATTCACTATTTAGCAAGTAGGCTCCAGTTACAACTACAATATCCCCTTCTCTTAATCCATCAACAATTTCAATCTGGCGACTGTTTTGAATTCCAATAGCCACCATTTTGTTTTCAAATACACCTTCTTTATTCAATAGCCAGACATTCGCCCCCTTACTATCTTGAATAATTGCCTCCAGCGGTAGAACTAATGATTTCTTTACTTCGGTTTGAAGAGTAATATTGGCGAGCATACCAGGTTTTATTTGCTCAGAAGGATTGTTAATTTGAAACCGTGCTAATATGAACCTTTCCGGGGATTGAACCTGGGGGTCAATAAAAATGACTTTGCCGGAAATAGTTTTTCCACTCACAGATGGAAATGTAAAATTAGCTTCAGTTCCTGTTTTTAAATAAGACAAATAAGGCAGATATACTTGCGCTTCTACCCATAAAGATTTAAAAGAAGATAATAGAAATAGCGTAGTACCAGTCGAAACATAATTGCCTTCCGAAAAAGATATTTCACTAACGAAGCCTTCTGTTAATGCATACACCGGAACAGTTTGCATAACCTGATTGGTACTGTTCAGTTGATTGATTTGCGATTCACTCATGCCATACAACAGCAATTTATTCTTTGCTGCCTCAGTGAATCTGTTTGAATTGCCACCATTTTGAATTGAAAGAATGTATTCATGCTGTGCAGCATTTAAATCCTCGCTATAGATTTCATAGAGCAACTGTCCTTTACTAATGTAATCGCCCACATTTTTTACCAATAACTTTTCAATTCGGCCCTCTACCCGTGCACTAATTGCATCGGACAGGTTTTGGTCAACAGTCACCTTTCCTGTAAGTGTAACTTCCTTCGCCAATACCTTCATCTGAATTGTATCAAAAGTGATGTTACCCAATTTGATTTGCTGTGCACTCAGTTTGATTTGTCCAGGTTCGAGACTATTCTTCTTTACCTTAATCAGTTTCATATGGCATATGGGACAGTTCCCTGCCTTATTTTCAATTACCTGTGGATCCATTGAACAAGTAAAATATTCATCAGGTCCTGCCATCACTGCATTTTTATTCTTACTGCAAGAAGAAATCACCAATACGAATACTGATAAAAACGTTGCGAAAGAAAGAATTAATGCATTTTTATTACTGTTCATTGTCTCCGGTTTGAATAAAACTTTCACTATCGACCATGAATTGAGCATCCCTTGCAACAAATTCATCTCCCTTTAATCCTGAAATTATTTGAATAAGTGAATCAGAAATGATTCCTGTTTGAATAACCCTTGATTTAAAATGATTTTCAGTTTTGAGAAATACAATTTGCTTCTGGCCCAAATTCACCACGGCATTTCTTGGCAACCATAATCCCTTTATTTCACCGGGGGATATTTTTGCAGAAAGAAGAGTTCCAATTTTCAAATGCAGATCTTCTGCATTCTTTAAATACACTCTTGCTTTTATAGCAAAAGCATTTTGACCGGCTACAGGTTCAATGTAATCGATAGTTGATGAAATTACATTGGTTAGATTTGTTTCTACTGTGATGGAAACCTTATCGCCTATATTAATCAATGATGCATCCTGTGGAAATATATTAAGCATTGCCCAAACCTTATCAATGTCGTAAACAGCAAAAATTGCCTGACCACTTTGAACATACATTCCTTCTTTTATTGTGAGTGCTGCTGACTGGGAAGAAGGAAGGTTTTCAATTTGCACTTGTGATGAAGATGTTTTTGAATTGGTCAATCCTGAACTCATCCCATTATCCATCGTTGTTGCAGATGACGAAACGTTACTTTCAATACCGATGTCATGAATATGTCCGCTATATGGACTGTATATTGGCACCGGATTTAGTGCTTGTTGAGTAGTTTCAATTTGTTTAAGTTGTTCAGAAGTAAAGCCCAGTAATTGCAATTTTTGTCTGGAGGAATTGATAAGGATCCTGTCATTGGAACCGTTTTTCAATAAATAAATTAAATTCTGTTGCTCAGTTAATATTTCAGGGCTATAAATATCCATGATGTGCTGACCTTTAGAAACACTTTGAAAGTTAAACCGCACATATAATTTTTCGATTCTGCCACTAAATCGTGCACTGATGTTGTTAATTAATAGAGGGTCATATGCAATCACGCCCGTTGCCCCTATTCTTGGAATGATTGATTTATTAATTGGTGAAATAGTTTTTACATCGCTGAACACAATTTGATTTGCCGGTTGAGCCAGACCATCCAAATCACTTGTTTTATTCATTGAAACATGAGAGTGTTTGTCTCTTTGATTGCATGATAAAATTATAAATACAATAACAATCCCGGTAAACACTGAAAGCAGGTTTATCGCACAAAGCAATGAAATCAGCTTATCGTATTTGCATTTCCTTTTCATATTCAACCTGCAATTTTAGAAGTGCATTTACCTGATCCAGCTCTTTTATTTTTGCCATACTGTACATTTTTAATCCATCGAGCACCACAAATAAATTCTCAGTATTTTGTTCATAGGCTATCATGGAAGTTTGATAGCTTTTGAAATATATTGGAATAATATTGTCAGAATAATTAGCCAACTGTTGTTTTGTAGATTTGATTTGTGTTTGAAGTGACACTATCATTCCGACAGTTTCATTAATCAATGACTGTTTTTCATAGTTGATCGCTTTAGTGGTGTTGTCTAACCCTTTGATATTTGATTTGTATTCTTTAGATGACCAGGGTGCAATTGGAATTGTAATCATTCCCATTGCCGAATATTGATTTGGCATTTCTCCGAACGATTTCATATGGCTAAGTGAAATACCGAAATCAGGATATCGTTTTGATTTTTCGTATTGCTGTTGAAGCTTTACTTTACCCAGGCTTGCATCAAATTGTTTTATATCGCTACGAGTGGATGATATCAATGCTGTATCTGGCAATTGTAATTCGTAATTATGAGATTGCAAGTTTGTATCGATATCAAATATAAATGCTTTATCAAGATTCATTAGAGTGTTGAGTTCAACATTCTTCATATTAACATCTGCTAATATCATTATTTCCATGTTGCGCAATTCATACAAATCTGCTTGTGCCCTGTAAATAATATTAAGTTTTTCCTTGTTGTAAGTGTAGCGGATTTGTGCTACTTGTACGATGTAATTCAATAGCGAATCGGTTTGAACCAAAACATCATATTTTTTTTTCAGAACAATCCATTCGTAATAATTCTGCTTTGCCATTGCAAACATTTCATTCTGCTTTGCCTCCTTCCCATGTTGTTCAACCGGAGTCATGCCCTTCATGTAATTGAAATTGGCTTTTTGCTTAACAGGATTGGGAATCATCTGTTCTCCAGTAATCATCCACATTCCGCCCTGAAAATCTTTATATGGAACTTGCCATGGACCGGTCGAAAGTGATGGAGGCATCCAGCTTTTCGCCATTTGTGAAGAATTGTTTATTGCATTTATCTGCTCATCGTACATTTTGAGCATAGGGTTATTTCTTTCAATCCGGGCCAATACCGAATCAAGTGTAAGCACCTGGGCGGGAGATGAACCAGTGAAAACAGCAAGAAGAAGTAATGCAATTTTAAATTTCTTCATTTTTTCCAGGCAGAATTATTTTTCCATATTTTCTCAATTCTCTTTCCTTTGCCATCTCATAGACAACGGGTGTTACTAACAAAACATAAATTGTAGAAGTGAGAACACCACCAATTAATGGAATGGTTATTGGCAACATTACATCACTGCCGGTTCCCGTTGACCAGAGTATGGGTATCAATCCAAAGAGCGAAACTGAAACGGTCATTAGTTTAGGTCGTAATCGTTGAACAGCACCATCCATTATGTACTTGCGCAAATCATCTTTAGTAATTGTTGATGAAGAATTACCCTTGTCTTTCACTAATTTCTCCATGTATTCATTGAGATAAATCATCATGAGCATAGCTGTTTCAACTGCCACACCAAACAGTGCGATGAAACCAACTGCAACTGCCACGGACAAATTCACTCCATAGAAATACACCATATATACCCCTCCAATTAAAGCAAAAGGAATGGTTATTAATGTGAGTAATGCTTCTTTCAATGATTTGTATGTGAAATACAGCACCATGAAAATGATAATAAGAACGATTGGCATAATGAACGAAAGTGTCTTATTTGCACGAATCTGATTCTCCCACTGACCACTCCACTCAAGGTTGTAACCCTTTGGAAGTTTTGAAAACATTTTATTTAATTTTTCCTGGGCTTCTTTCACAGTACTTCCCAAATCCCGGTCACGAACATTGAATAATACTGTTCCTCGCAGCATGGCATTTTCTGAATTTATCATTGGAGGGCCTTCTGAGATTTTTACATCGGCCACCGCAGATAGCGGAATAGTACCATAGTTCATCGTCTTCACTGGAATCTGACTAATGGCCTCCAGGCTATTCCTGTATTCCTGTGCAAATCGTGCATTAACAGTGAAGCGTTCTCTTCCCTCAATAGTTGTAGTGAGATTCATGCCACCTAAGGCAGTTTCAACATACATATTTACATCATCTACACTCAAACCGTATTTCCCGATTTCATCCTTCTTAATTGCAATGTCAACATATCTTCCACCGGTGATTGGCTCCACATATAAATCTTTGATTCCATTAATTCCCTGCAATTCATTTTTCATTCGTGTAGCAAGTGCATAAATTGAATCCAAATTTTGTCCGTAAATTTTTAGTCCGACATCTGTTCTAATTCCTGTGGAAAGCATGTTGATGCGATTGATAATAGGTTGTGTGAAACCATTCACCACACCAGGGATTTGCAGCTTTGCATTTAGTTCGTTGATGATGTCCTCTTTCGTTAACCCAACTCTCCACTCCGATTTTGGCTTCAGCAGAATGATGGTTTCAATCATACTGATAGGTGAATTGTCGGTGGCTGTATTCGCTTTACCAGCCTTTCCAAGTACATTGTGAACTTCTGGAACAGATTTGATGATTTTATCCTGTACCTGTAAAATGCGTTTGACTTCGGAGTTGGAAACATCAGGTAAAGTAACTGGCATAAAAAGAATAGAGCCCTCGTCTAATGGAGGCATGAACTCCGAACCCATTTGATACATCATAACACCGCCAATGATAAGTGCTATCAGGTTTATAGTCAGAACTGCTTTTCTCCAATGAAGGCACCAGGATATTATGGGTGTATAGATTCGCTCTAATGTCCTGGTAACAGGATTGGCGTTTTCCGGTTTCAATTTTCCTTTCAGAAAAAAAGAAATTAAAACAGGTGCAAGAGTGATAGCAAGAAAAGCATCAATGATGAGAATAAATGTTTTGGTCCATGCTAAAGGATGAAAAAGCTTCCCCTCCATTCCTGTCAACAAAAAAACAGGTAGGAAAGATGTGATTACAACAATTGTTGAATAAAACACACCCGGCCCTACCTGTTTAGAGGACTTTTCAATAATCTTTAGTCGCTCATCTTTGTTCATAATTGATTTGACAAAATTTGATTCTCAATAATGATAATCAGAAAATTTCGTATTCGTAATCAATCCAAATAAAAATAAAACCTCTACTTGATAAACCTTATAAATGTTGCACAATCAATTTTTGCGTTTCAATTTTACCGTTCCATTCAAGACTAATAAAATAAATCCCATCCTTCCACATGGAAGTATTCAGAATCAGATTTCGCTGTCCATTCTGAATTGAATCAGACATTATAATCCTGCCCATCAGATCATGTACTGAAATCGTTCCACTTGCTGAAAAAGAAAACTTCAAATTTAACTCATCAGTAACTGGAATTGGGTAAAGTGAGAATAAATTTTGATTGCCGTTTTCCTGAACTCCAGATGTATTGGGTAGAACTACATATTGCCCCATCATTCCGTCATCTTCATGCATCAGGATATGGCAATGGTACATGTATGGCATTGTACTATCCGCATAGTCTTCGAATTTTGTAATAAAACGAACCGTTTCATTCGGTGCAACCATTACAACATCTTTCGGCCCTGCTTCAAACGACTGAACGGTTACTCCATCCCTGTCCAAAACAAAAAACTGAACGCCATGAAGATGGAAAGGATGTGCTACCATACTTTGATTTGAAAGAGACCATATTTCAACATTATTCAGCGGAATCCGATAATCAATCCTGTTCATGTCGAACAGTTGCCCGTTGAAATAAAACGGACCATCCATTGACATCATACTTTGAGCAGAAATAATAATATTTCTGAACTCATTAAAATTCGACTGATCCCATGGAATAATTGAAACAAGGCTGGCAGGAATAGTTGTAACCGGATTATTTGTTTGTGTAGAAACATTCAGTTGAAGAATATTAAAATCAATTCCATTAATCGGGCTATACATGGAAGTATCCATTCCAGGCATCGGTGTCCCTCCTTGAATTCCTGCTCCAAATTCAGAAGCATAACTCATCAGGTAGAATTGTTGTCCTGTCATTCCTGTCAGATCCAATAAAACCTCAGCGCGTTCGCCGGGTGATAATCGAATTCGGGTCACATCAACAGGAGCATTAAGGAGGCCACCATCATTGCCAATCACTTTGAATGTCCTGTTTCCGGTGAAGCCAAAATTAAAATTCCTCTCCTGAGATGCATTTAGCAATCGCAAACGAACAACCTGGGCAGGAATACTCAACATTGGATTCTGCGTACCGTTCACAAGCAATAAACTATCGTGCATACCTCTCCAGAGGATCTGATTATTTGCATCCATTTGTTGTGACTGAACAACAATAGGAAAATCATCAATTCCATATTGACGTGGAAGATTTAAATTCGCTTCAATACTGTCCCGTACGATGATCATTCCAGCTGCGCCACGCATTGCCTGCTGACCGGTTTTCATGTGTGTATGCGGATGGTACCAAAAGGTTGAAGCATGGTTATTCACTGTGAATTGTGGTGACCATGTAGAACCTGACAGGAAAAAGGTATGCGGGCCGCCGTCTGCCATTGCAGGCACATGCAATCCGTGCCAGTGCACTGTGGTTGTATCATCTAAACTGTTCAAGACATTCATGGTAACATTTTCTCCTTTGTGAAGAATCAATGTTGGTCCCAAATAGGAATACTGGTTAAATGCATTCGTAAATGTTTTTGTCCCGGGGAGAAACTGTACACTATCCGGATGAATATTTAAATTATAGACAGGTCCTGAAAGAGTATCCGGAATCGGAATCGCATTTTGGGAATATCCTTTAAATCCAGAAGACAAAATTAACAGGAAAATTATTTTTTTCATTTTATGTTTTTTTTAGAATCAATCGATATACGGTGATGCATTATTGCTTGACAAATTTTTTCGTAATTATCCCAGATGTTGTCTGAGAATTTATCATATAAACACCTTTCGGTAGCTCTGAAATAAAAATGGAAGAGTGGACTGAAATTTCATCTCGATCAATTATTTTCACTTTGTTTCCCAGCACATCATAGATCAATATTGAAACCGGAACATTGCTGAGCATTGAAAAGTCCAGTGAAATAAAATCATTTACAGGATTCGGAGAAATTGAAATGTTTCTGCTTTCAGGTTGAGTTGAAATCCCGGCTACAAGCCCACTAAAATTCAATTCATCAGCAAACAAATAACTATTTGCAGCAGCAGGAGCACCGTATGCCTGGCTTGCAGATAAAATTATTATACATGAGTCTGGGTTATCTCCATTCATATAGGTTAATGGAAATGAAAAATTTGCCCAGGACATTACCATACCAGGCAATGCATAGTAAGCAATTGCAACAGTATCGCGTTGCATTAACATACTATTCCATTTTGTGAGTGCCACAGCAATGAATCCCTGATCAGCTCCATAGGCCATGTACTGCCATTTTCCAGCCAATAATTCTGGTCGTTCATTATATGCAAAACCTGAACCAGCTTGAAAGGACACCATGTCAAGAGTTCCACAAACAGCTACTCCAGGCATCACTCCCATTCCGGTTACAGTTTTGGAAACTAATTTAATGAAGGATGTTCCAACAACTCCGGGTGTTCCTTTTACACATGTGAACGTGTTCATGGTTGCTGTTAAGTCATTTAAAGAAGCCCAATTATCCGGATTATTGTATGTACCCATACTAGTCCAATTTTCGAATCCGTTATTGGGAATCGATTGTGCATGTGTGAATAAAGAATGACTGATGAATGCGATCAGAATTAATATCGATTTTTCCATTAATTGTATGATTGATGTTTAGTTATTTGTGAAATGATATGAAAGTATGGTGAAGTCTATGCCAAAATAGCCGGCATTCATTTAGAATGCGGCTTCACAGAATATTTACAAAATCAAATACGGAAAGTGCTGTTTGTTAAATAAGGAGGTTCTTTACTTTTAAAAGGTGGGGCATGATACTTCGAAAAATCAAATACAAAAATTGGAAAATCAGATATTAAAGAATTTATGAAAATTGGTCCTTGTACTTTGACTGAAGTAAAAGATTTCAGATTATTGACACTTGTGAAGTTTTTGTGCGCATCTGTCAATTTCATTAATATGTGCTTGTCCTTGCAACAACCTTTCGGCATATTGGTTTTACAAGGACACCTTGCCTGATGGACTGAATTCAAATCGACGACCCTGACAGATTTCCCACACCAATGTACATCTACACTGAAGCCAATTGCTGGCACCAGATATGCAAATACAAAGAATAAAATGATAAGTCGTTTCAACATAGGATTAATACAAATGTAGTAATTCTAAAATTCATACAACAAATAAAAATGACTGAACGAGCATCCTCATATTAAAGACTAAATGCTTCCTTTTCTACAGGAAACAAAGCTATTCTAAAAAAAACTGAATACTTCTTTAAATATGTCTCCTCCTGAACTCCCCGCAAACTACCCCAACAGCAATCGAAACATTCAAAGAATCAGGACCAAGGCTTGAAGTATAAAAGGAAGGTATTGTGATCTTCCGATCGATAAATGGAATCAGCTCGCGTCGGATTCCATTCGATTCATTGCCAAACAAAATAAGACCTTGCTGCAATAATTCTGCTTTGAAAATATTTTCACCATCCAGGAGTGTTCCGAATACAGGAAGCTTAAGTTCATTTTTATTTTTTTCAAACAATGCTTCCAAATCACCACTAAAAACATTTACACGGAATATAGATCCCATGGAAGCCTGTACGACTTTTGGATTAAAACTTTCTACTGTGTCGTCACTGCAAAGGATATTGCTGATTCCAAACCAATCAGCGATGCGTAGTATCGTCCCCAAATTCCCCGGATCCTGAATATCATCGAGAACAAGACTCAAACCGGAAGCCAGAACTGAGAAATCGAGATGACGTTCAGGAATTACAACAACCGCAAGAACAGATTGTGCCGTTGTGAGTGCAGATATTTTTTGTAAATCTTCTTCACTTATCTTCATCATTTCTCCGGAGATTCTTCCGGAAGGCATTCGTGACAAAGGCAAACTACAACGTTCCGTATAATAGAAGGACCGTATTTCCCAATCGGTGTCCAACAAATCACTGACTACTTTTTCTCCTTCAGCAATAAATAATCCTTCCGAACGCCTGAATTTTTTCTGATGCAGGGAATTAACGAAACGAATCTGGTTCTTTGAAATCATCGAGGCAAATATCAGGCTTTCTCAAAATCAAAAACAGTAATTTCAGGTAAGATACCAACACGTCCGGGATACCCTAAAAAGCCAAGTCCGCGATTGACATATAAATATTGGCTGCCTTCCTGATACAAATCGGCCCACTGTTTATAAATGTATTGTACCGGACTCCACTTAAATCCTGGAATCTCAACACCAAATTGAAAACCGTGTGTATGCCCGGAGAGCGTCAGGTCTACATGCTTGTACTTCGCTGTAATTTCTCCATCCCAATGAGAAGGATCATGCGACAACAAAATCGTAAAGGGAGTTTTCTCCATGCCTGCCATCGCCATTTCCATATCGCCGTAACGGTGAAAATTCATCCTTGAACTCCAATTCTCTACTCCTATCAAACCAATTTTCTCTCCATCTTTTTCCAGGTAAGTATGCGAATTCAACAAAAGTTTCCATCCCAATTCTCCATGAAAATTTTTCAGGTCCACAAGATTCCTGGCTTTCTCTTCCTGCGTATCCCAGCGAAAATAATCTCCATAATCGTGATTCCCGAGAATAGAATACACACCCATAGGAGCTTTTAAGCGAAGTAGCTGTTCTTTGAATTCCACGGCTTCAATATGTCGGTCATTCACCAGATCCCCGGTAAAAAAAATCACATCCGGTTTTTGTTCAAGAATAAGATCAATGGCTTTAGTAATCTGTGAGGGTCCCATGAAACTTCCGGTGTGCAAGTCTGAAATCTGTACAACTTTAAGACCGTCAAAATTCTTCGGTAAATTCCCTGCACTCAATTTAACCTTTCGAACACGGTAATTGTAAGCCCCTCCAGCCATACCATACATCATGGAGAAAAAAGGGATGGAGCCAACAATAAAACCGAGTTTCACAAGAAAATCCAAACGTGAAACCCGTATGGTCGTTTCTGCAGCTTCTTGAGGTGTACTAAAGAATTTCATTCCGATATATGCACCTATCAGTCGAAATAAACGAATGACATCATCCAGCAACATGAAAACTGTAACCAGAATCTTCGAAAGATAAATGATTACAATAATTGCAAAAGCATAGGTCCGCAGAATCTTTGGCCAAAGATGCCAGTCGACATATTGTCCGAGAATAATTACTCCAAGAGAGATTGCCGAGATTGCCCAGTAAGCATAAGCAATAATTCGCTGTGTTTGAACTACCCTATTCTGTATAAGCACCTTCACTCCCTGAAAAACATAGAGATCAATGGCAAAAAGGACGAGGAGGAAAATGAGGATGCGGATGGCCAATGGGAGTTATGAGTTGAGAGTT
>Ga0138256_10004044_pt1 | contig 15579 bp, 10 predicted proteins | sample KNB2016incub_MG_FD_105486 | JGI IMG/M metagenome (GOLD analysis project Ga0138256, IMG submission 105486) | Active sludge microbial communities from wastewater in Klosterneuburg, Austria - KNB2014incub_MG | ecosystem: Engineered > WWTP > Activated sludge > Unclassified | place: Austria... | reverse complement strand
TGGCTGAACTGGCTGAACTGGCTGAACTGACGGAACTGACGGAACTGACGGAACTGACGGAACTGACGGAACTGACGGAACTGACGGAACTGACGGAACTGACGGAACTGGCCGAACTGGCCGAACTGACGGAACTGACCGGGTTGGGGCGACGCCCCCGGCAAGCAGCTCTTCAATCGGCGTCATCTTGCGCAAATGGATCCACTTGAGCAGGGCCATCTCAAACGTGTGGCGTGGCTGGGATGACGTGCGGATGTCGCGCTCGGCCATGGCGAGCAGGTCGAACGCACGCATGAGATCTGCGTGCGAATACCGCTCGGCCAGAGCCTGCATGCGGTCGCGTTCGCCTTCCGACGCGATCTCGGGGTCGGCCAGGCGCGCGGGATCGATCTTGGTCACCATCAGGTCGCGCACCAGTCGCGCCAGTTCGCGGCAGACGGTGCGCAGGTCGAAACCCGACTCGAGGATGCCACCGGCCAACGCAAAGACGGCGCCGGCGTCTTCGCGCGCCACAGTCTCTGCCACATCGAACTGCACGTCGCGGCCGACCAGGCCCAGCACGGTGCTCACGTCGGCGGCCGTGACGTTCTGGCTGGTGAACGCCAGCACCTGATCGAGCGCGCTCAGGGCATCGCGCATGCTCCCCTCCGCCGATCGCGCCACCAGCGCCAACGCCGCATCGTCAATCGTGACGCCCTCGTTGGTGGTGACGCCGCGCAGTTGGTCGCGAATGGACGCAAACGGCAGCGCCTTGAGCTCAAAGACCTGCGACCGCGACAGGATGGTGTCGGGCACCGAGTCCAGTTCGGTGGTCGCCATCATGAACTTCACGTACGGCGGCGGCTCTTCAATCGACTTGAGCAGCGCATCGAACGCGTTCTTCGACAGGCGGTGCACTTCGTCGATGATGAAGATCTTGTAGCGATTGCGCATCGGCGCGATGGACAACGGTTCGACGATGACCTCGCGGACGGCGTCGATGCCGGTGTACGTGGCGCCGTCGATTTCCATGACGTCCACGTCGCGGCCTTCGGCAATTTCGCGGCAGGCATCACACTCGCCGCACGGGTCGGCCGTGGGCCCGGTCACGCAGTTGAGGGCGCGGGCCAGGATGCGGGCCGTGGTCGTTTTGCCCACGCCGCGAGGCCCGGCAAACACGAACGACTGCGCCAGGCGGCCCGAGGCGATGGCGTTACGCAGGGTCTCGACGACCCCGCGCTGGCCGATCACGTCCTCAAACCGCTGAGGGCGCCATTTTCGAGCGAGTGCGATGTGGGACATTGGGAAAGTACTGCCGCATGCGCCCGACCGCGGCCCGGAGGGCCTGCGGCACAGCACAGGATCGACTGAGCGCTGCTGCCTTCCGGCCCTGACGCGGTTCGTCGGCTGAACTTGCACAGGTTCCGGACCGCGGTCCGGCGCGTGCGGGTCTTCTGAGTTTAGCAGAGACGACTGTGCTGCGTGCTGGAGTGCTGGGTGCTCGGTGCTGGCGTACGGTAAACTGACTGGTCCACTTCGAACGGAGAGATGTCCGAGTGGTTGAAGGAGCACGCTTGGAAAGCGTGTGTAGGGGAAACTCTACCGAGGGTTCGAATCCCTCTCTCTCCGCCAGCCTTCGCCAAACGCTCGCTACGCTCGCAGCTACGGCTGGCGAGCCAAACGAGCGCTCCGCGAAGGTTGTCCCGCCGTAGCTGTGCGCGTAGCGCACGGTTAGCGAAGGCGGACTGATCCTATAATCGCCTTCATCACCCTCCACCGCATGTTCCACGTTCGGCGACGCCCTGGATGGCTGGTCATCGCGTGTGCGCTCAGCGTCGCGCTGGGCGCGCTTTGGCCTGCGGATACCAGTGCGCAGGCACCGCGGGTGCGCAGGCTCGTCGCCATTGGCGATTTGCATGCCGACATCGATGCTGCACGGAAGGCCTTCCAACTCGCCGGCGCCACCGATGCGGCGGGCACCTGGATCGGCGGTGACCTCACCGTCGTCCAGATGGGCGACGTGATCGGGCGCGGGAGCGACGACCTCGCGGTGCTGAACTTTGTCCTCGACGTGCGCGCCAAGGCCAAGGCCGCGGGCGGCGTCGTGCACGTCCTGCTCGGCAATCACGAAGTCTTCGCCGTGCGGCCGGACCACCGCTGGGTGAACCCGGACGCGTTTGCAGCCTTTGACGCGCTGCCCGGCCTCAACCTGCGCCACCCCCGACTGGCGCGCGTCCCGGCCAACGAACGTGCACGAAGCGCGGCCTTCATGCCGGGCGGCCCCTACGCCGCTCAGATCTCCGCGTTTCCCGCGGTGCTGCGCGTGGGAGACACCATCTTCGCGCACGGCGGCGTCACGCCACAGTGGGCCCGCTACGGCATCGCAGCGATCAACGACGACGTCCGCGCATGGCTTTCGGGCAAGACCGACGAACCCCCCGCCACTCAGGGGCTCGACGATGGGAGTGCGGATGACGGGGTGATGTGGAGTCGTCACTTCGTGGCCTTCCCGGAGGACGAGGCGTGCGCGATGCTGAAGGAATCGCTGTCGATCCTCGGCGCCAGACGCATGGTGGTGGCGCACACGGTGCGGCCGACGATCGTGCCGCGATGCCAGGAACAAGTCTGGCCGATCGACGTCGGCATCTCGCGGTATTACGGCGGCGCGATGCAGGTGCTCGAGATCCTCGACGATAGGGTGATTAAAGTGATCAGCGCACGCTGAGAAGAGCGCCCCAGGCGGCCTTGAGACCCAGGCCGCCCTACGAGGACCAGGCCCTTCAGTCCTTCATGCCTCGTGTAAATCGAGCCTCGTGTAGATCCAGCTCTACAGAAGGTGGCGCAGTTCGGCCATGAGCTGCGATACGTCGGCTTCGATGTCCGCGCAGGCGGCTTCCGCCTTCGCCAGCTCACCCGAGCGCGCGAGTTGCTCTACGCGACGGGCGCTTTCGTAGGCGGCGCCCTGTGAGAAAAGTCCGGCCGAGCCCTTGATGGCGTGGGCGGCGGCCGCGATGGCGGCACCATCGTTGGCGCGAGCGGCGTCGCGGAGACGCGTGAGCATCGCCGGCGCGTCCTCCAGAAATACGTCCACCACCTCCTGCACAAGACGACGGTTGCCGCCGAAGCCGGCCAGAAGCGTCTTGAGGTTGACCATGGGAACCATCTGCGCCTCAGGTGCGGGCGCCGGTGGCGTGGCCTTGGCCCCGTCTGTGGGTGAGCACAACGCGTCAATGGTGGAAAACAGATCATCGGGGCGCAGCGGCTTTGCGACGTACGCGTCCATGCCGGCGGCCAGGCACGCCTCACGGTCGCCGGCCATGGCACTGGCGGTGAGCGCCACAATCGGCGTGCGCCGGCCGGTGGTCCGTTCGTGATCGCGAATCGCCGCGGTCGCCTCCAGCCCACTCATCCCGGGCATCTGCACGTCCATGAGGATGATGTCGAACCGCTGCTTTTTGGCGCGTGCCACCGCGAGTTCCCCGTCGGCCACCATCGACACACGGTGGCCTCGTTGCCTGAGCAATGCGGTGATGAGTTTCTGATTGGTGACGTTGTCCTCGGCCACCAGCACCCGCAACGGCCTCAATGCCTTCTGGCCGGGCGGCAGGTCGGATCGCCGGCGCTGCTTCGGCACGGGCCCGGAAAACGCCGTGACGATCGCGTCCAGCAGGTCGGAGTGTTTGACAGGTTTCGAGAGCCGCGCAACAAAGGCCGCGCCTCCCGACCGGCGGGATGCCTGCGCGCCGGCTGAGGTCAGCAGGATCACCTTCATGCCACTAAGCCGCGCATCGCGGCCAATCTGCTGCGCGAGCTTGAAGCCGTCCACACCGGGCATCAGGCCGTCGGTGATCACAAGGTGAAAGGGCCTCCCGTTATCAGCAGCGGTGCGCAGCGCGTCCAGCGCACTCGCCGCGCCCTCGGCGGAAGACACGGGCATCTGCCATCCCGCAAGAATCTCGGTGAGGATGAGCCGGTTGGTGGCGTTGTCATCAACGATGAGAGTGCGGATGTCGCGAAGGGTTCCCGCCGGCAACGCCACGTCCTCGGCCGCGCCGTGATGAATGCCGAACTGCGCGACGAAATGAAACCGGCTGCCTTTGCCCGGCTCGCTGTCGAGCCACAGACGGCCCTCCATCAGTTCCACGAGCTGCGCTGAGATCGTCAGCCCCAACCCCGTTCCACCGTACCGGCGCGTAGTGGACGCGTCGGCCTGCACGAAGGCGCCGAAGATCTCCCACTGTTTGTCGTGCGCGATGCCGATGCCCGTGTCCCGCACGGTAAACCGCAACCGCACGCGGTCTTCCGTCTGATGCTCTAAGACGACTTCCACCACCACCTCGCCCTGGTCGGTGAACTTGATGGCGTTGCCCACCAGGTTGAGGATGATCTGGCGAAGACGCCCGGCGTCACCAATCACTGCATCCGGCACCTCGGGTGCGATGCGACATGCCAATTCCAGGCCCTTTTCGCCGGCGCGAGGCGCCAGAAGCCGGACGCCGTCTTCAACCGCATCGCGGAGGCGGAACGGCGTCTGTTCCAGGGTCAGCCGGCGCGCTTCAATCTTCGACACATCGAGAATGTCGTTGATGATGGTGAGCAACGCCTCTGCAGACTCCCGCGTGGTGCGCAGGAACCCGCGCTGCTCGGGAGTCAGTTTTGATTGCAGGGTCAGGTCGGTCATGCCGATGATGGCGTTCATCGGCGTGCGGATCTCATGGCTCATGTTGGCCAGGAACTCGCCCTTGGCGACGGTGGCTTGTTCCGCCCTGACCCGCGCCACCTTCAGATCCTCCACCAACTGCGCCATGCGATCTTCGGCGGCTTTCCGATCGGTCACGTCACGCGCCACCGCATAAATCAGTCCCTGCGCCTCAAATGGTGCGGCAGTCCACTGCAACCATTTGTACGAACCGTCCTTCGCGCGATACCTGTTTTCGAACCCGATCAATTGCGTGCCGGTCAGCAGGCCCGACATCACCGCGGTGGTGGACGCCCAGTCGTCGGGATGCACGAAGTCCATGAATGGAGACGCGCGCAGTTCACTTTCCGAATAACCGAGCACGGTCTGCCATGCGGGGTTGACCCTCACGAAGAACCCATCGAAGGTGGCGACGCAAAACAGATCCAGTGACAACCGGAAGAATCGATCGAGTTCGTCCCCTGCCCATTTTCGCTGCACGTAGAGCGCAATCTGACTGCAGACGGTGGTCATCATCGCCAACAGGCTTGACGAAGGCTGGACGATGTCGCGGCCGAAGAACTCCATCACGCCCAGCACGTTCGTCCCTTGCAGGATCGGTAACGCAAAGGCGGCATGCAGCCCGGCCCGTTCGGCGAATGGCGCGCGCGGGAAGTTGGGGTCTCGGGTCACGTCCGGAATCCAGACGGGCTCGGCGCCAGACCAGACGCGGCCCGGCAGGCCGATGCCTGGTGCGAACCGCGACTGCATGGTGGCTTCAGCGAACGACTGGAGCGTCGGCGTCGGAGGGTGCCAGACGGCCACGCTTCTCAGGACGTTCCTGGAGCGGTCCACTTCCCAGATGGCGCCGTACTGCCAGCCCAGGGCCTCGCAGATCGCCCCGAGCATGCGGGGCGCCGCCTGCTCCAGGGTCTCGGATTCAGCCAGGGCCCTCGCGGTTGCGTAGAGCACCTGTTGCTGAGCGCCTGCCGGGTCGCGATCCATGCACTCTCCTCACGCGTTGTCGCAGGTCAGCATTAAACTACACCATGGCCGTCACCGCCCCTGCCACCGGCCGTCGCATCCTGCTCGTCGATGACGACCGCGGGTTGCGCCACGTGCTCTCCACTCTCCTGACCGACGTCGGACATACGCTGGTGTCAGCCGCCGATGGCCCTGAAGCCCTGGCCCAACTCGAACAAGGCGGTTTCGATATCGTCCTGCTCGATCTCGGGCTGCCCGGCATCAACGGCCTGGAAGTACTGGCGCACGCCCGCGCCCTGCCCAATCCGCCCCTCGTGATCGTGATGACGGCCGACGACACGTCGGCCACGCTGCTCGAAGCGGTGCGTCGGCAGGCGTATCGCTATTTGCGCAAACCCTTCGCGCCCAACGAGGTGGTGTCGATCATTGCCGGCGCCATGGCCACGGCGCCACACGCGGCCCTCTCGATCGAAGTGGTGTCGGCCCGGCCGGAGTGGCTTGAAGTCATCGCGCCGTGTTCGCTCGAAATGGCCGACCGCATCCAGTCCTTCGTGATGCATCTGGAAGCCGACCTTCCCGAAGCCATCCGGGAATCTGTGGCCCAGGCCTTCCGTGAGTTGCTGACGAACGCCATTGAATGGGGCGGCAAACTCGATACCACGAAGACGGTCAGGATTTCATGCGTTCGCGCCAGACGGATGCTCCTGTATCGCATCTCGGATCCGGGCAAGGGCTTTGACATCGATCGGCTGAAACACGCGGCCATCTCGAATCCCGACGGCGATCCACTCAAACACTTTGCCGAGCGCGAGGAAAAGGGCATCAGGCCTGGCGGGTTCGGTCTGGCCATGACCCGGTCCCTCGTGGACGAATTGATCTACAACGAAGCGCGGAATGAAGTGATTCTCATCAAGTATCTCGATTGACGGGAGGTGGATCGTGGAAGCGTCCATGACAATCGTGGAGCAACGCGTCGCTGATGTGACGATCCTCCGGCTCAAGGGCCGGCTCGAACTCGATGAAGGCGACGTCATGCTGCGGGATCATGTCAACCGCCTGGTGGCCGAAGGCCGGGTGCAGCTGCTGATTGACATGAAAGACGTGACCCGCATGGACAGCGCCGGCATCGGCATGCTCGCCGGCAAGTTCATGACGGTCAAAAGGCGCGGCGGTGCCATGCACCTGCTGAACCTGACGGCCCGCACCGGCCGCCTGATGCACATCACCAAGCTCGAGACGATCTTCGAGATCTTTCACGACGAAGACGAAGCGCTGCGCAGCTTCGGGTAGTGCTGGATCCGTCGCCGCTGTGATGGGCAGAGCGATCACCATGAAGAACATGAAGCTCCATGAAGGCGCGGCGTGAAGTGCCGCCTTCGGCGGCACACAGGAGTGGAGGGAAGGCACAAACGAACACAGCCGAGAGCAAAACGACCGCTGCGTTCGTTTGCGCCTTCCCTCCACTCCTGCGGCCCCGGCGTAGCCGGGCCCTTCACGCCGCGCTTTCTGACAGCCCCTTGAGATCATGCATGTCTTCATGGACCTTCATGGAGCTTCATGGTGAAAATCGCACTGACGCGCTCTAGCGGCCTCCCGCGCGGGGATAATCGATGTCCGGGAAAAAGGGGGCGCGCTCGAGCTCGAAGTAGTCGATTTCATCCTCGTGCGCATCGCCGTTGCCCGGCGCCGGCAGGTCCGTGATGTTCCAGTTTGGCGGATCGATCCCGAGCAGGTGCTTCACAAACCAGTCGTTGCGCTTGCGCGTGCTGAACGCGCCGCCCGCGCCGTGATTGGCCCCCGGTACCACCACGAGCTCAAACGTCTTGTTCGCCCGTATCAACGCATTCGCCACCTGCATCGTCGACGCGGGATCCACGTTTGTGTCCATCTCGGGCACCAGCAACATGAGCCGGCCCTTCAGGTTCTGCGCGTTGTCAACGTTGGACGAAGCGCCATAGTGCGAGGCGATGGGCCAGCCCATCCACTGCTCGTTCCACCAGATCTTGTCCATGCGGTTGTCGTGACAGCCCGAGTTGGAATACGCCACGTGGTAGAACTCAGGATGGAACAGCACCGCACCGGCGGCATTCTGCCCACCGGCGGACGTGCCATAGATGCCCACGCGCGTGAGGTCGTAGTTGGCCGGATACTTCGCGGCCACGGCCTTGTGCCACAGGATGCGGTCCGGGAACCCCGCGTCACCGAGATTTCGCCAGGCCATGTCGTGGAAGGCCTTTGATCGGTTCGACGTGCCCATGCCGTCCACCTGGATCACAATGAACCCGAGTTCGGCGATGGCGTTCATGCCGGCCTGAGTGCTGAAGGTCTTGGGGACAAAGGACCCCTGGGGCCCTGCATAGATGTTCTCGATCACCGGGTACTTGCGTGACGGATCAAAGTTGGTTGGGCGGATGATGATGCCCCAGATGTCAGTCACACCATCGCGAGCCTTCGCGGTGAACACCTCCGGATACCGCCAGCCGGTGGCGAGCAGGGCCGACGCGTCGCCCTTTTCCAATTCCATGACTACGGACTGATCACTCGTGCGCCTGAGCACGGACTGCTGCGGCAAATCGACCCGCTGCCACGAGTCCACGTAGAACTGCTTGTCGGCCGAGAACGTCACCGTGTGGTTGCCGTCGGCGTCAGTCAGCGGCGTCAGACTTGTGCCATCGAAGTTCACGCGGTAGTGGTGAATGAGATAGGGATCCTTGCCCGCCTGCATGCCGCTGGCCGTAAACCAGATCTGGCGCGCTGCCGCGTCCACGGTGGTGACGCCACGAACCACCCACTCGCCCTTCGTAATCTGGTTCTTCACCTGACCAGTCACGCCGTCGTAGAGGTAGAGGTGGTTCCATCCATCTCGCTCCGAGGCCCAGATGATTTCCTTGCCGTCGCCCACGTCCTCGCGGAACCGTTTGCCGGAGTACTCGACGAAGGTCTTTGGCGCCTCTTCGATGATGGTGCGCGCGCGGCCTGTGGACGCGTCGATTTCAACCACGCGGTAGATCTGATGTCCACGCTGGTTGTACTCAAAGGTCACCGCACGACTGTCGGCGCGCCATTCGAGGCGTGAGTTTGCGTACGGATTGGGAAAGAGTTGCAGGTCGCCTGACATCTGCTGCCGGGTCTCGACGTTGAACACCACGGGGTGATCGAAATCAACAACGTCACCCGGCTTTCGGTAGAACATCGTCGAGTGTTTGGGCTGCACCTGATCGGCAGGCGACGACTCGACGTAGTGCACGAGTCGTTCGTAGCCGGGCCGCCGACGAAACACCGCGATCTTCTTTCCATCAGGCGACCACCGCAGTGAATTGAACGTGTACGCGTTGCCCTCGGACCCGTCGGTGCTGAGCATGAAGCCAGCCTGCGCCGGGTTGCCCGCCTGACCCTGGCCCTGACCTTGCCCGCCGGGCGCGGCCATGGGCCGGACAAAGATGTTGAAGTTCTGAATCAGCGCCTGCCACTTGCCGTCGGGTGAATTGCGCACGGCCTCGGCTTGCGCGCCGGCCGCGCCGCCGGCCCGGCCACCTCCACCGCCGCCGCCCGCACCCTGCGCGGCCTGTGGGGCCGCCGCGGCTGCCGTACGCGTGCAGGTGTAGTCGGTCAGCGTGCAGCGCCATGCCGGCACTGGCGGTACGGCAGCGCCCCCACCTTGCCGCCCGCCGCCACCACCGCCGCCTGCGCGACCAGCGCCGCCGCCGATCGAAAACTCAATCGCCTGCATGCCATTGGCAAACGTGAATGTGGTGAACGGCAACGTCACGGCCGTGTACTTCGCGCCGGCCGCGGCGCTGAGCGCTGCGGCGAGCCGCGTGTGATCAAACGCGGGCGCCTTTGACTTCGCCGTCACGTCCACCAGCACAAACTCGTTCCCGCCCGTCACAGACTTGCGGTACCACAGCTTCGCGCCACCCTCGATGAACACCGGAGTCTGGAGCACGTTGACGACCAGCCCGTCGGTGCGCCGTCCAAAGCTGGCAGACCGTTCGTAGGCCGCCGCTATATCCTGCCCCTGCGCTTGTGTACTAAACGACCACTGCGCGACCACGGCGAACGTGACGGCTACAGGGAATACGAATCTGAGTTTCATGCGCCTTCTCCCGGGCGCAGTTTCTCACGTTCGAGGGTGGTTTTCGTAGCGCGCGCGGGTTTTCAAGCGCGCGGGCGTTCCGCGGCCTTGAGACCCAGGCCGCGCTACGTTCAGGAGGCGACTAGATGGGGTAGATCAGATTGATCGAGAAGGCGACGACCGCGGTGAGCGTGCCGGGGTCGTAGATCTGCACGCAGTACTTGCCGGTGTCGACGGCGAGTTCGAGTTGCGCGGTGGTGCCCGCCACGGCTTCAACCGATCGGCTCAGCACGCACCCGGACCCGTCGGCCAGCGGAATACCGACGCCGAGGCCCACTTTCAGCGTGGAGGAGCCGCCGACGGCCAGCAGCGTCACGCTGACGTTGCCGGCGCGCGTGACGTCGAACGAACGCGTGGAGGATCCGCCCAGCGCGAGGTTGCTGGCGAACGTGACCGAGGCGGTGGTCGGGTCGGGCGTTGGCGTGGTCGGCGTGTCTTCGTCGCAGCCGGCCAGCGTCAGCGAGGAAGCCAGGACAACGACGGCCAAGGTGGTCTTGAAGAAGGATGCAGCTCTCATGGCGGTGTGTGGTCTCACTCTCACAGCGGTCAGGGATGCCTGATCCGCATGGCGAAGTTTACGGCAGCCGTCAGGGTTCCGGTGTCGAACACCGCAGCGCAATACGTCCCCGGATTCAGGGTTACCGTCATCTGGGCGGCCAGGCCAGGCACGGTGCTCTGGGAAATGGTGCGGGCGCAACCGGTGCCGCTGGGCACGCCGATGCCGATCCCCAGCGGGGTCGAAAGCGCGGCGCCACCGGGTGTCTGGACCGCGGCCAGCGTCAGGCCCACGGGGCCGGCCTGGCTCACCGCGAATGAGTAGAAGCCGCTGCCCTTCGCCTCAAGCGTGCCGGCGAACGTCAGGGTCGTAAATTCGAGGGGTGTGATCGTGCTGTCGGCTTCTGTCGGCGCCGTCGTACTGCTGCAGGCCGAGGCGGTCACAGAAAGGGCCACGAGGGCTGCCCCCACACGGATAATTTGAAACATCTTCATTTTGGACGCGCGATGTTGAGCGAGAACGTGGCGTCCTTGGTCAGGTTGCCCGAGTCGAAGATGACGGCGCAGTGCACACCGGGGTTGGTGGTGCCGGTCAGTTGAAGGGCGCCCGTGGCCGCCACCGCAAGCACATTGGTCGCCACACACGCGGTGCCGCGCGGGATGCCGATGCCGATGGTGACGAGCACGTCCGAGTCGACACCGGCCTCTTTGAGGCTCAGCAGGCTCAGATACGTGGTGCCGCCTTCCACGACCGTAAACGAGTAAAACGCCACGCCTTCCACCTTGAGCGTGCCGCTGAAGTTCTCAACCGAGATCGCCGCATTCGGCAGGCTGGTCTGGTTGGATGACGGGCCTAACGGCGAGCACCCTGCGGAAGACAGGCCGGCCAGCATCCCTGCCACCACCACTAATGAAGTTGAACAAAACACACGTGTCACAAGAGTTTCCCTATGAATGCTGTCAACCGCCCCCCCGGAAGTCAAGCCACGACAGGCACTCAGGGGCTTTGGACGCCGGAGTCCGGCGCTTGGGCGGGCCCCCGGAGGTGTTACGATCCCGCCTCACTCCACCATGTCGCTGCTGAAATCCGCCATCAGGTCGTTCGGCTCGTCCCGGGCGGTGGCCGCCGTGGCCGTGCTCTCACTGGCGCTGGGCATCGGCGCCAACACCGCCATCTTCAGCGTGGTGCATGCCCTGCTCCTCAAGCCCCTTCCGTACGCGAACGCCGACCGGTTGGTCATCCTCTGGAACCGGTCCCCCGGCCTCAACATTACGGAAGACTGGTTTTCCACCGCCCAGTACTTCGACATCAAGACCCGGCATCGCGGTTTCGAACAGCTCGCCATCGCCATCGGGGCCAATGCAAACCTGACCGGTGACAGCGAGCCCGAGCGTGTGGGCACCATCCGCGTCTCGTCGAATCTGTTGCCCATGCTGGGCGCGGGCGCGCTCCACGGTCAGCTTTTCGGCCCGCAACACGACACCCCCGGGCAGCCCCCAACTGCCGTGCTGAGCCACGGATTGTGGAGCCGGCGGTACGGCGCGGACCCGGCTGTGGTGGGACGCACGATCCTGGTCAACGGCCAACCCGTGACGGTGGCCGGCGTGCTGATGCGCGGGTTCTCTCTGCCGCGGGAAGTGCTGCCCACGCTGGGCGTGGTGGCCGATGGCGACCTCTACCTGCCCCTTCCGATGGCCGCCGACGCGGCCTCCATTCGCACGAGGGAGGACTACAACATCATGGGCACGCTGGCGCCGGGCGTGACCGCCCAGGCGGCCCAGATTGAGATGGACACCATCACAGCCAGCCTCCGCCAGACGTATCCGGACGTGTATCCACCCAACGGCGGGCTGACGTTCAGCGTGGTGCCGCTCGACGAACAAGTGGTGGGCGATGCGCGCTCGACGCTCTGGCTGCTGGCGGGCGCCGTGGGCTGCGTGTTGCTCATTGCCTGCGCCAACGTCGCCAACCTGCTGCTCTCGCGCGCGCTGGATCGCCGCAAGGAGATGGCCGTGCGCACGGCCCTCGGAGCCACTCGCGCGCAGATTGCGCGGCAACTGATGACAGAGGGCCTGCTGCTCTCTCTCGCAGGTGGCGTGCTCGGCATCGTGCTGGCGGAACTGGGGATTCGCTGGATTCAGGAACTGCAGCCGCAGAACGTGCCGCGTCTGGGCGACATCGGAATCAATGGCACCGTCCTGCTCTTCACGCTCGTCGTCTCGATGGCCGCAGGGCTGCTCTTCGGCCTCGCGCCCGTCCTGGGCCTGCAGCGGCTCGACGTCCAGGGAGTGCTGCGCGACGGTGTTCGCGGATCAGGCGCCCACACTCTCTGGGGCCGTGGCCATCACCTGCGGCGCCTCCTGGTCATCGGCGAAGTCGCGCTCGCGGTACTCGTGCTCATCGGTGCTGGACTCCTCGTACGCAGCTACGCGCGCCTGCAACAGGTCTCGCCCGGATTTTCCGCCGCCGGTGTGCTCACACTTGAGCTGACGCTCACGGGACCGCGCTATCCCAACGCCGAAGCGATTCGCGAGGCGTATCGCAAACTGTGGGAGCAACTCGACACCATCCCAGGAGTGACGGCCTCCGGCGGCGTGACCGCGCTGCCCATGAGCAACTTCTTTGCCTGGGGCCCGATCACCATTGAAGGCCGCGTGCCTCCGTCTGGCGAAGTCTTCATCAACGCCGACATGCGCACGGTGGCCGGCCGCTACTTCGAAGCGATGAAGATTCCGCTCCATCGCGGTCGTCTCTTCACGGCGACCGACACGCCGGATCAGCCGCGCGCCGTCATCATCGACGCGCGCCTCGCCCGCGATCTCTTCCCCGACACCGATCCCATCGGCAAACGCCTCAAGTTCGGCGACGCCGCCTCCACCTCCCCCTGGGAAACCATCGTCGGCGTCGTCGGCACGGTGAAGCAGTACGCGCTCGATGCTGACTCGCGCATCGCGCTGTATCGGCCGCTCACACAGACCGGCGCGCGGTCGCTCTTTGTGGTGGCGCACACCGATGCCGACCCGAGCGCCCTCATGACGCAAGCCACACAGGTGGTTCGCTCGCTTGACCCTGCTGTGCCGGTGTACCGGATGCAGACGATGGAGCAGCGGATGGAAGCGTCGCTGGCGCGGCGGCGGTTCGCGATGGTGCTGCTGTCGTTGTTCGCCGGCGTGGCCGTGGTGCTGGCCAGTATCGGCATCGGCGGCGTGATGGCGTATCTGGTGGCGCAGGGCACGCGCGAACTGGGCATCCGGCTGGCGCTGGGCGCCACGCCTTCGACACTCGTCACGCTGGTGCTGCGCCAGGCGTTGACGATCACGGCCATTGGCGTGGGCGTGGGACTGATGGCCGCGTGGTGGCTGACCGGCACGGTGCGCCACATGTTGTTCGACATCGATGCCACGGACCCCGTGACGTTTGCCTTGATGGCCGTGCTGCCCCTGGTGGTGGCCGCACTCGCGAGTGCATGGCCCGCGCGCCGCGCCTCGCGCGTGGACCCGCTCGTGTCGCTGCGTCACGACTAGCAGGCTGCCAGTGCGAGCCATCCTTCGCTCGCTGGTTGTGTTCGCCGCCGCGGCGCCGATGCTGGGTGCTGCACAACAAGCCCCGACATTCCGCGCCGGTACACAAACGGTGCCGATTTATGCCACCGTGCAGGATCGCAACGGGCGCCTGGTGCCTGACCTGACGCGCGAAGATTTCGAGGTGTTCGACTCCGGCAAGCCCGTTCCCATCACCGTCTTCTCCAACGAGATACAGCCGATCACGGTTGTGGTGCTGCTCGACATGAGCGGCAGCATGGCGAACCGGCTGCTGCGGGTGCGAGAGGGCGCCCTGCACTTTATTCGCGCCCTGCGTCCGGAGGATCGCGCACGTATCGGAACGTTCGGCGAGGAGATTGCGATCAGCCCGTGGCTCACCAATGACAAAGGTCGACTGGAGCGGATCCTGGGCGAGGAGCTCTGGCCTGGCGGCTCCACGCCGCTGTGGGGCGGCCTCAATGAAGCGGTGCGATCGCTCGAGTCCGAAACAGGCCGGCGCGTGGTGCTGACGCTGACTGACGGCGTCGCCGCCGGCAGCCTGCCTGGCTTTGACGTCGGACGCCAGGAAGTGGAGCGCAGGACACTCGCCGGCGGCTTCATGATCTATGCCATCGGACTAGCCGGCGGCAACAAAACTCCAGCCACTGTGCTGACTTCTTCCCTGGACGGGCAGATGGTGCAGCTGGTGGCCCGCACGGGAGGCGGACACTTCGAGTTGGCGAATGACGATGACCTGGAGACCACATTTGGCCGGGTGGCAGAAGAGCTGCGGCGGCAATACCTGATCGGCATCGTGCAAGGCTCGAGCGATGGAAAAACGCGATCGATCGAAGTGGTGACGCGCAATCGCGACCTCAACGTCCGGGCCAGGCGGAGTTATGTGGCTGGGGCCGCGCGATGATTCGCGTGCTGGCGACGATGGCGGCAATCGCGGGAGCCCTCTTCGTCCAGGGTCCAGAGTCCAGGGTCCAGCGTTCAGAGTCCAGGGTCCATATCGAGGCGGTGGTCGAACGGATCGGCGATTCGTTTGTGGGTGGGAAGTTTGTGAGTGGATTGGCATTTGTGGGTGGATTGACCCGCGACGACTTCATCGTGACCGTTGACGACCGCGAAGTCCCGATCGAGGCATGCGTGGTTGACGACAGCCCCATCACCGTAGTCGTGATGATCGACATCACGGCAAGCACGATGTGGCCGGGGGTGTCGAGGGGCGGGGATGTTGAGAGGGCGTTGAACGACGAGCTGCTGGCGCAGTTCAGGAATGAAGATCGCGTTCGTTTTGCCTCGTTCGCCCGACGAGTAGTCATGGCGAACGCCTTTACGACCAACCGGCGCCTCGCGCGTCAGGGCCTGGTTGAAGCCATCGCTCCGCGCGAGAACGAACGCACCGGACCGTCGCCGATCTGGGACGCGCTTGATGCTGCGTTGACTGTGCTGGAACCCGAGCCGGGCCGCCGGGCGGTCATCCTCATCACCGACGGCAAGTCCACCGGGAACCACAAGAACCTCAGCGAGGTTGCTGACCGTGCCATCGCCCTCGGCATTCCGATTTCGACGGTCAGCGTGGGTGGCCCGATGCTTCTTTCGCAGACGTCAGATCAGATAGCGCTCGTCAGGCCAGGTCTGGCCCTGGAACGGCTATCCGTCACCACCGGTGGCCTGGCCGTCGAGATGCGGAAGGCGCCGCCGACTCCCGGCCAGCCAAGCCCGCTGACAGCAAGTGTGATCGCCCTCCAACAGGCCTACCGCATTTCAATCGCCACTG
>Ga0138256_10004039_pt1 | contig 15587 bp, 17 predicted proteins | sample KNB2016incub_MG_FD_105486 | JGI IMG/M metagenome (GOLD analysis project Ga0138256, IMG submission 105486) | Active sludge microbial communities from wastewater in Klosterneuburg, Austria - KNB2014incub_MG | ecosystem: Engineered > WWTP > Activated sludge > Unclassified | place: Austria... | reverse complement strand
TTTGGTTTAGACAGCGATAACCTGCACAGCCCCAACGAAAAATTTGATGTGGCTAATTTTTATAAGGGCATTGAAACGATACCTTATTTCCATAAGTTTTTTGCGAAGGAAGGGTAACAACTATGTTCTTATTTCGCCTGTCCCGATGATTTCGGGAAAGACAGGAGAAATTTGTTTACTCTATTCTAACTCCCGGTAAGTTGAACTTACCGGGAGTTTTTTTCTGCAAAAAGATCAGCCAATTAAATCTCTAATCAAACTCATAAACCTGAGTGATCACCAACACCTGTCTCCCTGCATGATCTGCCGTACCTTTGTTCCAGCAACTAATTAAACGTACATGGAATTTATAGACTACTACAAAATTTTAGGCATTGATAAAACTGCTTCGGAAGATGACATTAAAAAAGCATACCGGAAGCTGGCCCGTAAACATCATCCCGATCTGAACCCAAATGATAAAGAAGCACATAAAAAATTTCAGCAGATCAACGAGGCCAATGAAGTATTGAGCGATCTGGAAAAAAGAAAAAAATACGACCAGCATGGTAAGGACTGGCAACACGCGGATCAGTTTGAACAGCAGCGCCAGTCACGTACCCGTACACAACCTGGCGGCGCACAGGGCTTCTCAGGTTTTGAAGGCCAGGATTTTTCGAGCTTTTTTGAAAGCATGTTTGGCCAGGGAGGCGGCAGGCAGCAGCAGGCAAAGTTCCGGGGGCAGGATTATAATGCCGAATTACAATTAAGCCTTGAAGCTGCCATGACAACGCATCAACAAGTGTTAACCGTTAATGGAAAAAACATCCGCATCAGCATACCGGCCGGTGTAGAGAACGGACAACAGATAAAACTAAAAGGTTATGGAACTCCTGGTGTTAATGGCGGACCGGCAGGTGATCTGTACATTACATTTAATATCGCTGTGCACCCAGTTTACAAACGCCTGGGTAACGATCTTTACATGAACGCCAGCATTGATTTGTATACGGCCCTGCTGGGCGGCGAAACAACTATTGATACCCTCAGCGGCAAAGTAAAACTTACTGTAAAACCCGAAACGCAGGTGGGAACCAAAATCCGTTTGAAAGGAAAAGGTTTTCCGGTTTATAAAAAAGAGGGAGAGCATGGCGACCTGTATATTACTTATCAGGTGCAACTGCCCGCTAACCTTTCCGAAAAAGAAAAAGCATTATTTACCGAATTGAAAAATTTAAAATAACCCATTATGCAAACAGATGAAATGATACTGGTAAATGAATTTTGCATGCATCATCAAATTGAAATTTCCTTTGTACAATCGTTGCAGCTATCAGGATTAATAGAAATAACACAAACAGAAGAAACACTCTGTGTTCGCCGTGACCAGTTACCCGAACTGGAAAAAATGGTGCGGCTTTATTATGAAATGGATATCAATCTGGAAGGCATTGAAACCATCAGCTACCTGCTGAACCGCATGAACCAGATGCAGGAACAAATTACACATCTGAACAACCGCCTGCAGGCTTATGAAGCAAATGAAGAATAGTGTAACAAAAATCCGGGTTTGTTGTTAGCATAGTATACCTGTCAAATTCATTAACATTAAAAACAAACCATCATGAACGATATCACAAACAAAGTAGCTTATATAACCGGTGGCAGCAAAGGCATTGGCTTTGGCATTGCAAAAATATTATTGAACAACGGCATGCGGGTGGCCATCAGCAGCCGGTCGCTGGAAGTTGCAAAAAAAGCCGCAGCAGTACTCAGCGATGACCCAACAAAAATACTCGCCATCGCATCCGACGTTAGCTCCATGGCTGATGAAATGAATGCCGTAAAAAAAACAACCGCTCATTTTGGGCAGTTTGATGTATTGGTAGCCAATGCCGGCGTAGGACATTTTGCTCCTATTGATGAAATGACGGAAGCCAATTGGAAAGCAACCATTGATACCAACCTCACCGGTGTGTTCAACAGTGTAAAAGCAAGCATTGATCCCTTAAAAAAATCCAGGGGATATATTATTACTATTGCCAGTTTAGCAGGCGCCAACTTTTTTGAAACCGCTGCGGCATATAATGCCAGCAAGTTTGGCTTGGTAGGTTTTAGCCAGGCCATCATGCTCGACCTACGCAAGTATGGTATTAAAGTAAGTACCATTATGCCCGGTTCGGTAGCCAGCTATTTTAATAACCACCAACCCAATGATGCCGACGCCTGGAAAATACAACCCGAAGATATTGGCCAGTTGGTTGCCGACCTCCTTCACATGAACCCCCGAACGCTGCCCAGCAAGATAGAAGTGAGGCCTAGTATGCCGGCAGGAAAATAAGTGGAATGTAGTAAAGCTAGATTCACGCAAATGCGTGAATCTTTTTGTCCCGTTAGCTGGTTTATCGCCACTGCCGGCATACTTCAACTTACTGACTAATATCATGAGACTATGTAACAAAAGTTACTTTAAGCGATAAAACTATATACCTATCTTTGTTAGTGAACATTCACAAACTAAAATATAAATCATGAACGGTAAAAACAACGTCGCCATCGGGTTCCTTACCATGGGAGCTTTTATGGCTTACGGATTCTTGCTTATTTATTTACGCGATTTTGCTCCTGGCAAAGAAGAATGGGTAGCCAATTATTCGTCGGGTAAACATTTTGAAAGCAGGCTAGCTCATGTACACGGAAATCTGTTCGCCTTTCTGAACATCCTTATCGGTTATTTATTACTCCACTTTAAAGACAGACTGAAAAATGTGAATACCGTTTCATGGCTGGCCTTAACAGGTTTGTTGATGCCGCTGGGTATTTTGGCTGAAGTTTATTTTGGCGTACCGCCGGTATTTGTTTTGATTGGCGCTATTGCAATGACGGCATCTGTAATATGGCTCGGTATTTCCTTTTTCAGAATGAAAACACAAACCATTTCCTAAAAAAATTGAACATGACAACAGAAATTGAAGAAAGTAAAATGCTAACAACCATATCAGACAGGCAACTTGAAATTATTGAAGCAGCAGGAAAAATCTTAACCCGTTCCGGAGTTGGAGGGTTAACTATTAAAAATCTGGCTAAAGAAATGAAATTTTCTGAAAGTGCCATATATCGCCACTTTACAAGCAAAGAGGAAATCATTATAGCTATGCTTAACTATCTGGCCGAAAATATGGAAGAAAGACTTTCCAGTCTGGATTACGGTACAGAAACTGAACAAATCTTTAAAGATTTCTTTCATGAACAACTCAGGTTTTTCAAGCTAAATCCTCATTTCGTTGTAGCTGTTTTTTCGGATGGACTTATGGAAGAAAGCAAGCGAATCAATGAAACCATTTTAAAGATTATGGCCGTAAAATCAAAGCACCTGATTCCGCTCATCAAAGAGGGGCAGAAAAACGGAGTTTTTACAAATGCTATTCCGGCAGAAGATTTAACCCATATCGTGATGGGTGCATTTCGCCTGCAGATGTTTAAATGGAGGATATCAAATTTCGAGTTCGACATAAATGTAGTTGGTAAAAAAATAATTCACTCACTATTTACCATTATAAAAGCTAACTAAAAAAATGAAAGCAAATATCATTATAACATTTTGTGTTTTTTTCTTTTCATTAGAATCGATTGCACAAGCAGCTCCTTTTCAAATTGTATTGGAACCGGTAACTAATTCCGGGTTAAGCGGCATGCAGTCTTATGCTTACGGACAAGCGAATGGCAAATGGCTGGTTATTGGTGGCCGGAGAGATGGGCTGCACCGCAGACAACCATTTGCTTCTTTTAATGCAAATGGTAAAAACAACCAACTTCTGGTAATTGACCCTGTTAGTCTTAAAAAATGGGAGCTGCCACTTACATCCCTTACTGTCGATTTACAGGAACAGCTTAGTGCTACCAACATGCAGTTTCACCAGGAGGGCAAGTATTTATATATCACAGGTGGATATGGATACAGTAACAGCCTGGGCGACCATACTACATATGGAAAACTTACAGCTGTTGATGTACCCAATACAATTAATGCTATTGTAAATAATCAACCGATCGAACCTTTCTTCAGGCAGATTTCGGATACAATTTTTGCAGTAACCGGCGGCCACCTTAAAAAAATTGATGATACCTACTACTTAGTTGGTGGGCAAAAATTTCTTGGCAGATATAATCCGATGGGACCAGATCATGGTCCGGGATTTATTCAGGAATATACTGATCAGATCAGAAAATTTAATATTAAAGACGATGGAATAAATATCAGTATCAATAACTACCAACCGGTTACTGATGCTTCGGTATTTCACCGTAGAGATTATAATGTCATTCCGCAAATATTAAATGACGGAGCCGAAGGTTTAAGCATTTTCTCAGGAGTATTTCAACCCAATGCAAACATTCCCTTTTTAAATAGCACAACCATTGATAGTAAAAGTTATGTTGTTGATAATTCCTTTGCACAGTATTACAATCACTACCACAGTGCAGTGCTGCCGGTATATAGCCAGCTTAGTAATGAAATGCACAATGTATTTTTTGGAGGAATAGCTCAGTACTACGACGAAGCAGGGGTTTTGGTACAAAATGATGAAGTGCCATTTGTAAAAACAATTGCACGGGTTACCAGGGATAGTAAAGGAAATTTAGCAGAGTATAAATTACCGGTTGAAATGTCTGCTTTGTTAGGCGCTGTTTCGGAATTTATTTTACTGCCCAATATTCCACAGTATGCTAACGAAGTTGTTAAACTGGATAAGCTCACTGCCGATACTACTTTAGTGGGCCATATTTATGGAGGAATAGCCAGTACATTACCTAATGTTTTTTTTGTAAATACAGGGAAAGAAAGCACAGCAAGCAATACACTGTTTAAAGTGTATATCATCAGGAATGCTGCTGCGGAAACTGATAAATTAAATCCCCAAAGTATTAATGGCTTACAAATGCAGGTTTATCCCGATATTGATGAGGGGGACTTTGTAATTAGTTTCTCGTTAAAAGAAAACACAAACATTGAATTAATTATTAAAGATGCTGATGGTAAAATCATGAAAAAGGATTTACTGAAAGGGTTGAAAGCAGGAAAAAACTCAGTTACAAAAAATGTTAAGTCTATTAAACCAGGTAAAGCCTATTGGGTTACGGTAAAAACACCTTACGCACAATCCACTCAAAAAATAATTATAGAACCTTAAATATTTTAAACACATGAAAAAAGTTCTTCCGGTTTTAACAGCAGTTGTGTTAACCGCCTTTGGCTTACTAACCATTTTTTTAAGTGCCTCAGTAATCTTTGACTGGTTTGGTATTCGGGAAAAAGAAGGGAACTATGTCTTGTTTGTTGTATGGTCAAATTTCATCAGTAGTATGATATACCTGATTGCCGCATATGGAATAATAAAATTAAGAAAATGGTCACCCTGGATATTAGGACTATCCGTGGTAATACTTACGGCAGCATTTATTGGATTAAAAGTACACATCAGCAATGGAGGAATTTATGAGCCAAAAACAGTTAATGCAATGATGTTAAGGATTGCCCTGACAATAGTATTTGCTGTGGCATCTTATTTTATAATTAATAAACAAAAAACTATCAAACAATGAAAAAATCATTTTATTTATTACCGCTTACACTTGTTTTACTGGTTGCCTGTAATAACAATTCAGAAAAAGAAACAGATCATAAAGATCATGACTCTACTGAAATAAATAAAGAAGCAACAGAAAGTAACCATCAGCATGAAGAGGAAGCAACCAAGGTATTATTAGATAATGGTAAAAAATGGAAAGCTAATCCCGAAACCATTACTGGTATTGCAAATATGCAGTCTCTGGTGCAAAACGGCATTTCAGGAAAAACTCCTTTAACAGCGTTGCATGAACCATTACAGCTTGAATTTAAAACCATTTTTGACAAGTGTACCATGACAGGAGAATCACACAATCAACTGCATAATTTTCTAATCCCATTAAAAGGAGATTTAGAAAAAGTTAAAGCAGGAAATGTAAGTACCGAAAGCCTGAAAGAAATGCAGGAGTATCTCTCAACCTTTAAAAACTATTTTGAATGAACCTGAAAGAAATGCATACAGCCGATAAACCTCTGCAAACGAAAAAATTATTTTCTGCAACAGACGGGGTACTGTCAATACAGATTAATGCTGGTGGCCAGTTAAAAGAACATGTAACAAATGTGCCGGCAATATTGGTTTGTGTAATAGGTGAAGTAACCTTTGAAAATGAAAAGGGATCAAAAGAAATTTTAATACCCGGTGATTATGTAAATATTGAGACCAATGTAAAGCATTGGGTAACCGCCGCAAATGACAGTAATCTTTTATTGATAAAATAATTTTTTTACGAAACAAGTTGGTGAATATTCACTTCAATAAATATATCATGAAGCAACTGTTAATCATATCACTACTATCACTTGTATCTCTGCATGGTTTTACTCAGGTAATGAGCTTGCAGCAATGTATTGACTCTGCCGTTCAAAATAATTACAATGTAAGAATAGCCGGGTATGAATTAATGCAGGCTAAAGAAAAAGTATTGGAAGCTAAAACCAATCTGCTGCCTAAAATAAATACAGCCTTTGATTACCGGTATTTTGCCAATCTCCCCTATCAGTTAATGCCTGCCGCAATATTTGGCGGCCCTGCAGGCACCTACAAGGAAGCACAGTTTGGCGTTCCGCATAATATCAATGCCAATGTTCAACTCAGTTATCCGTTGTACAACCCGGTTTTGCAGGCTAATATAAAAACGATTCAAACCGCCGAAGAAGTTGTCAGTCTGCAAAAAATAAAATCAAAGGAAGATATTGCATTGGAAGTTTCAAATGTTTATTACAATGCACAAATTTTAATAAGCCAGCAGTCATTCATTGACAGTAATCTGGTTAACAGTAGAAAGCTATTGGCGGTTATGGAATTGCTGTATCAGCAAAAGATGGCAAAGGGTACCGATGTGGAAAAAGTGAAACTACAGCTTTCGCAATTACTTACACAAAAAGAAACGGTACAAAATCATTACTCTCAGGTTACAAACATATTGAAGTTCCTGATAGGGAAATTGCCAGATGATAATATCGCCATTGAATCAAATCCTGGTAAAAATGAATACCAGGTATTAACAGATAATTCGCTTACAGAAATTAAACTGGCAGAGAAGCAGATTAGTTTTCTACAAACTGAGAAAAGTTCAATATTAAAATCAAAGCTCCCGGTAATAAACCTGAACGGCTTTTATGGTACAACTGGTTTTGCCCAAACGGGGCCTAATGATTTTTTGAAATTCTACCCGTTAGGTTATGCAGGGGTGCAGGTTATTATGCCATTGTACACCGGCAATGCAACTAAACATAAAATAAAGGGAAAAGAAATTGAAATAGAAAAGGCGACTGTGAAAGCAGATATGCTGAAAGCTAAAAACAATGTAGACAAGTTGAACAATGTGTATCAGTTGTCCAATGCAGAAAAAAACCTGCATTCAATTCAACAGCAGATAGACTTTGCTAAAACTATATATACAAAAACATTGCTTCAACAAAAAGAAGGAGTGGCTGCACTTACGGATGTTTTACTGGCCGACAATGCAATAAGGGAAGCACAGCAAAACTATATCGCTGCATTGATTGCTTTACGCAGGGCTGAGCTGGAAAATAGAAAACTAACAGGTAACCTTTTAATAAAATAAAAAATGAAGAAACTATTTTATATCATTCCACTTCTTGCTATTATGGCAATCGTAATCATAAAACTGCGAAGCAACAAAAAAGAAACTGAAGGCAAGGTTTACACGTACGATAAAGAGCAACCCATATTAGTTACTGCCGATACAGTGCGGCAACAACTGTTATCCGGCACCATTCAATACACCGGAACATTTGAACCTTTTAGGGAAGGTAAAATTATGGCAGAAATGCCGGGAAAAATCCTTCGCCTGAATTACGAAGCTGGTGATTTTATTTCCACTGGTGCTGTTGTTGCAAGTCTGGATGCATCATTACTTCAGATACAGGTACAATCCACTCAGGTACAAATTGACGGGTACAGCCAGGATGTAAAGCGATATGAAATATTAGTAAAAGCGGATGCCATACAAGGCGTGCAATTAGAAAAAGCAGAACTGGCTTTACGCAGTGCCAAATTACAAAAACAACAATTGCAGGAACAAATCAGGAAAGCTACTATTACAGCCCCTTTCAGTGGTGTAGTTACACAAAAATTGGTAGAGGTAGGAACAGTAGTTGGCCCCGGTGTACCCCTATTGCAACTTACAGATATAAGCAGGCTAAAGCTCACCGTAAATATTCCTGAATCGGAAGTACAAAATTTTAAAGCAGGTAATTCGCTACAGGTTTCTGTGGATGTGCTGCCTGAAAAACTCTTTACCGGTAAAGTAACTATGATTGGAAGTAAAGGCGATGTAGCACATAATTTTCCGGTGCAGATTCTCATAACAAATCCGGCAGGCATGCCCATTAAAGCAGGTATGTATGGATTAGTTAACCAGGCTACACCAAATGAAAAAGAAGTTATTGTAATTCCACTAAAAGCAATTATTGGTTCATCTGCTCAACCACAGGTTTATATAATTAAAAAAGGGAAAGCTGTTTTACAAAACATCACTATTTCAAAAAGAACAGAAAATAAAGCAATTATTGAAACTGGGTTAAACAATGGCGATGTGGTTGTTACCAATGGATTTATCAACCTGTTTAGTGGAGCGAATGTTAAACTCAACAACTAAATATTTATTTATGAAACAGCTTATAGTTCTTACCGGTTTACTTTCGATGACAATTTTCATGTCATGCAAAACCAATAACAATTTCACCAATGAAGAGAATTTGCAATACACGAAAATGGGGAACAGGATAGTAAAGCAAAGTTTCGATACACTGCGAAGCTCCCTGCAAACAGCCATCAGCGAACAGGGGGTTGCAAGTGCCATTTCCTTTTGTCAGGTGAATGCCTATCCCCTTACAGATATATACGCATCTGATTCTGTGTTAATAAGAAGAACAGCATTAAAGTACCGGAACCCGGCTAATAAACCAGACAGTACTGAAGAGCGGATTTTACATTTTTTTGCTTCACAAAAAGAGAATGGCATCGAAAACGACTCACTGAAAACTGTAACTGAAAGAGCCGCAAATAAAATTATCCATTTTTATAAACCTATTATTCTGCAGCCGATGTGTGGAACCTGTCATGGTGATAAAACTAATTTAATGACCACGGATTTATGGAAAACAATAGATTCACTTTATCCGTCGGATATGGCCTATGGTTTTAAACCCGGAGATATAAGAGGCATGTGGCATATACAGTTTACTACTAAAAACAAAGCAAAATAATAGTGCCTTCATTTATTTAAAGAAAGGAAAATGAACATTACAGAAATATCAATCAAACGTCCCTCACTGATAATCGTACTTTTCAGTGTATTGACATTGCTGGGCGTCATCGGCTATAAAAATTTAAGTTATGAATTGATGCCCGATTTTAATCAGCCGGTAGTGGTGATTAAAACTGTCTATCCGGGGGCAGAACCTAATGAAGTAGAAACTTCTGTTTCAAGAAAAATTGAAGATGCCTTATCTAATCTTGAGGGGGTTGACTACCTCGTTACAAAATCATTGCCTAATGCTTCTGTCCTTATTGCAAATCTGAAATACGGCACCAACCTGGATAAAACCATGCAGGATGCCCAACGGTATATCGACAATATCCGAAAAGATTTACCAGCGGATATTTTAAGCCCGGTAATGAGTAAAGTTTCCCCCAATGATTTGCCGATAATGTCCATTAGTGCCACGAGTAATTTACCGGCCACCGTTTTCTATCAGCAAATGAAAGATGAATACCTGCCACAGATTCAACAGTTAAAAGGCGTGGCAGAAATTACCATTTTAGGCGGCGAGGAAAGAGAAATACAGGTAAAGGTTGACCAGGAAAAACTGAAGTTGTACAGACTCTCTATAGCACAGTTGTCAGAAGCCATTAATCGTTCGGGGCTGGATTTGCCTGCCGGAAAAGTGCAAACCAATACGGAGAATAATTCAGTTCGCCTTACAGGTAAGTTTGCAACCATAGAAGATATAAAAAATGTACAGCTAGCAATGCCTGCTCCCGGAAGTCCGGTGTATGTAAAGGATGTAGCTACTGTTTTAGATGCTGTTAAAGAAATCACTTCTATCAGTCGTTACAATGGTAAAAATGGTATTGGCCTTTTGTTGAAAAAACAGGGCGATGCCAATGCAGTTGATGTATCAAAATTGGTTCGTGAAAAATTCAAAAACATTGAACAGCAAAATACAGGAGCAGCTGTAAAATTTATAATTGCAGATGACAGTACCGACAATACTATTGCCGCAGTAAATTCAGTGGTATTTGATTTGATGCTGGCAGTGCTGTTGGTTTCATTGGTAATGCTCTTGTTTTTGCGCAGTTTCAGAAATTCATTAATCGTATTGGTTGCCATTCCTACCTCATTGATTACTGCTTTTGCAGTGATGTGGCTGTTGGGTTATACCCTTAACCTGATGACGTTGCTGGCTATGTCATTAATCATTGGTATCCTGGTTGATGATGCAACGGTAGTGTTGGAAAATATTCAGCGGCATCTGGATATGAAAAAAGAAAAACGGACGGCTGCTTTAGATGGACGTATGGAAATTGGTTTTTCTGCTTTGTCTATTACATTAGTAGACGTGGTGGTATTTCTGCCAATTTTATTCTTACAGGTATTTGTTGCAGATATGCTCAAACAATTTTCGGTAGTGGTGGTAACATCAACACTAACCAGTTTGTTAGTTGGTTTTACACTTACCCCCTGGTTAGCTTCACGTATAGGCAAGAAGGAAGATTTAAAACCCAGTAATTTTTTTAACCGCTTTTTACTTTGGTTCGAACGTCAGTTGCAAAAATTTATCGATTGGTACGGCAAACAATTGGCATGGGTGCTAAGCCATAAACTGATTTTTACCGGCATAGTGTTGCTGCTTTTTGTAATGACTGCAGCTATGCTGAAACAAGGCATAATTGGCAAGGAACTAATTTCCACCGGCGACCAGGGAAAATTCAGGATGAGTTTGGAATTTGATAAATCAACTGCCATCCAGCAGAACAATTTCGTTTCTGAAAAAATTGAAACCTATATTATTCAGCAACCGGAAGTGGCCACGGTATTCAGCAATATTGGTGGCCCAAGTACCGGCATCGGAAGTTTAGGTGTAGGCGCTGCCAATAAAACAGAATTTACCATTCAGTTAAAACCTGCCAATGAAAGAAAGAAAGAACCAACAGAAGCGTTTATGAAAAAACTTCGGGAAGATCTAAAAGAAAAATTCCCGACTATAAATTATTCAATGGCCGCTTTGGGATTAATTCCCCGTTCGGCGCCAATTGAAATTACATTAAGCGGTATTAATCCGGATATGGTAATGAAATCCGGCAACGAACTGAAAGCCATTATTGAAAAAATTCCGGGTGCAGATAATGTCCGATTATCGGTAGAAGAAGGAAGCCCCGAGTATAAGATTGTTCCCAACAAAGAAAAAATGCAACGCTTTGGCCTAACAACGGCTTATGTAGGGCTGAACATAAGAACTGCCTACACAGGTAATGATGATGCATCCTTAACAGAAAACGGTACAGAATACCCGGTAAGGATATGGCTGAATGATTTCAATAGAAAAAGTTATGAAGATGTGCAACGCCTTACCATTGTAAATCCGCAGGGGCTACCTGTTCAGGTTGCTCAATTTGCAGATGTGGTACAGGATAATTCTCCATCATTGCTCGAAAGAAAAGACCGTCAACCGGCTATAACACTCACTGCCGATGCATTAGGCAGACCATCGGGTACAGTAGCAGATGATGTAGTGGCGTATCTCAAAGATAATCCGTTACCTGATGGTATGGCTATGACATGGGGCAGCGATATTAAAAGACAGAACGATAGTTTTGGTGCGTTGGGTTCGGTACTCATGATTTCATTTTTGCTGATTTACCTGATAATGGTAGCGCTCTATGATAGTTTCATTTATCCGGTTGTAGTATTATTTTCAATTCCCGTAGCTGCTATTGGTGCATTTTTAGCTTTGAATTTATCGCTCAGCAATTTGAGTTTATTTGCTTTGCTTGGTTTGATAATGCTGATGGGGCTGGTAGCCAAAAATGCTATTCTAATTGTTGACTTTACCAACCAGTTAAAAGCCGAGGGGAAACATTTTAAAGAAGCATTAATCATTGCCGGTAAAGAACGTATGCGGCCTATTTTAATGACTACACTTGCCATGGTTTTTGGCATGTTGCCTATTGCATTGGCAAAAGGCACAGCCAGTGAGTGGAAAAACGGACTCGCCTGGGTAATCATCGGCGGCTTGCTTTCTTCGCTTATACTAACCGTGTATTTAGTACCGATGGTTTATTATGTGGTGGATACAATAAAAGAGAGATTTAGTAAGAAAAAAGTAAAAAAGGAAGCAGCATAAAGTATTGCAAATGAAAATTAAGGAAAGATATATTTTAATTTCTTTTATCGGGATATTTCTAATGTCAGGTAATATTAATAATGCAACAGCACAGTCAGTGAACAGTAAACATTCAGTTCGATTCCTGTGGGATAATGATTTTATAAATGTTCGTGGAGATGGTACAGACAGGTACTATACAAACGGTATGCGGATAGATTATTTTTATACGAAAAAGCGGAAAGCAAAATTCCCATCTTCACTTTTACTAAATATTTCGGAAGAGAATAATAATATTTATGGATTAGGAATAGCACAATTTATGTTTACCCCTAAGAACATTGCCGTACCTGATATTCAATATAATGACCGTCCGTATGCAGGGGCATTGTATGCTATACATTCACTTCAGTCAATTGACAAGATAAAAAAAACAAAAGTTACTTCCGAAATCCGTTGGGGGTTATTGGTCCGATGAGTTTTGCGAAAGAAACTCAAACATGGGCACACAATGTTATCAATTATACAAAACCACTTGGTTGGCACAACCAGGTACCTAACGATATCATACTGAATTATAACATCAGTATCGAAAAACAAATACTGCAGCCATCAAAACAAATTCTATTGGTAGGGCTTTTTGAAACATATAGTGGCACTGTTTATAATGCAGCAGGCGCTGGTTTTATGTTGAGAGTTGGAAAATTCAATAATTACTTTGATGGCAATTCTATACCATTAGTAACAAAAAAAAATAAATCACAGTTATATGTATTTATGAAACCAGTTGCAAGAGTTGTACTTAGTAATGCTTTATTGCAGGGCGGGTTAATAAATCAAAATAATGATGGAAATACCGGTTATGTATTAAGTAAAGATCAAATTGAAAGAGTGGTAGTGTTATATGATGTTGGAATTAGTTTTGAAAAACCAAAATTCAGTATTACCATCAGTCAAAAATCAATTGGCCCGGAATTTAAAGGACAATATACTCAGGAATATGGAAGCCTTACTATGCAATTTAAATTATAGTGGTAAAGGAACTGAATTGTTGCGACAGGCCTCTATCTATGATATTTCCCCCGGCTTGTGAGCCACGAACCAAGGCGAGCAAACCCACTACAACTGTGTTTGTAATTAGACTTTTTAACTTTTAGATAATTATACTAGCACAGCTTTTTTTATTACTTTTAGTTAGTAGACAAAACAAAATGATGAAGAATATATTTTACATCCTCCTGCTTGTTTTTATAAGCCAATGTAAACCAAAAGAAGATATTACAATTACACAATTTCCCGGTAAGCCAGAAGTCCCTTCATCCATCAAAAAAACGCATGCAACGCTTCTTGAGCAAATACATAAAATGACGTTATATAAAGACAGTAGCGGTCGTGTGGCCATAAAACTTGAAGGTATGATGGAGCATCATTTTAAGGAGGAAGAAGATTTTATTCTACCTCCCTTAGGACTTTTGCCTTTATTAGCAAACGACCAAATACCTGAACAAAGTAAAGAGATTATCCATTTAAGCGAAAAGGTAAAATCACAGTTGAATCACATGAGCGCAGAACATCAATTGATTAAAGCTTATTTAGAAGAATTGAAACAGGCTTCCAATATTGAGAACCTACCTGAAATTATTGAATTTGAAAATGAAGTTTTTAAACATGCGACCAGCGAAGAAGAAGTTTTTTTTCCGGTATCAATTCTAATTGGGGAATATGTAAAATTAAAATCAGTAATAAAACCATAGCTGGTTTCATTTTTTGTTTTGGCAATTGTGGTTTTATATCATTCTGCCCTGCGTGTCTGTCTGCACGAATGGATCTTCATACAAACTACTTCATTACTAGCCAAGCACTTAAAATGCGCCAGTGAGTCCGCCACAACCTTTTTTTGTTTAACAATTCTTTTCTCTATCCAGCGGCTGTCCCATTCCGTTCAGAAAAAAACATAATAAACCCAATTTCAGTAAAGCATCTTTAATGCCCTTAGCGACCTGAAAATTGCCGTGAAAGTAATTTGCCTGTAAATAACAACCGATAATGCAGCATGTGTTTTGGGGCTGGTATTGGGCAGAAATAAATAAACTTTAAGTGGATGAGTTATGTGATAAATGTTACCGAAAAATGACAGTTACTAAGGTAATTTTAAACAAAGAAATAAGATTATTAAGTACACTAAAACATTTAATCATGAAAAATCTAATAAAAAACTTTGGCCCCATAATTCTGGCAGCAGGCCTTATGTTTTCAGTTACATCTTGCAGCAAAGATGATAGTCCTTCCAAGAACTCTAATGATAACGGTAATATAAATATTGCCAATCTTCAGGCACAAATAAACAGCCTGCCGATGGAGTCATTAAGCACAACTGAGTTAGCTAGCCTTTCTTTTATGAGGGAAGAAGAGAAATTAGCCAGAGATGTTTACATTACTTTATATAGTAAGTGGGGCGTCAACATCTTCAACAATATTTCGTCAAGTGAACAAACTCACATGGATGCTGTTCTACTGTTGCTGAATAAATATAATTTAACTGACCCGGTTGGTTCAAATGCAGTTGCTGTATTCAACAATGCCACATTGCAAAATCTGTACAACCAATTGGTAGCTCAGGGAAATATCAGTGTGCTTGATGCATACAAAGTTGGGGCAACAATAGAAGACCTTGATATTTTTGATTTGAAGAATGCCCTTTTAAACAACAACAACCAGGATATTAAACTGGTGTATGATATGCTTACTAAAGGCAGCAGGAACCATATGCGTTCTTTTTACAAAAATATTTTGAATACAGGTGGCAGTTACACACCACAATACATTACACAAGCAGAGTTTGATGCTATTATTAACAGTGCATTGGAAACAGGTTTTTAATAAAATTTTCTTTTCAGCAACGTCTCCGAAAGGGACGTTCCGTTCTACGAAGACGCAACGTCCTCAGCCATACTATATGCTTTGTGAGAGACGTTGCTGAAAAGTAGTGACATGGTACGTTATTTTTAACCAAGGACGAATATTTTTGCCGCCATAGGCAGTTTTTTTTCCGATCACCTGGTGATTAACTTCTTTCAACCTGAAATAAGGATTGCTACTGCAGCAGGAAAATTTATTTAAA
>Ga0138256_10004037_pt1 | contig 15588 bp, 11 predicted proteins | sample KNB2016incub_MG_FD_105486 | JGI IMG/M metagenome (GOLD analysis project Ga0138256, IMG submission 105486) | Active sludge microbial communities from wastewater in Klosterneuburg, Austria - KNB2014incub_MG | ecosystem: Engineered > WWTP > Activated sludge > Unclassified | place: Austria... | reverse complement strand
TTGTATGGCAGAAACCGGGTCGGGTGGTGGAATGGCTGCGGCTGCCCTGGTGGAAATGAAAGGCGGCACGGTAGAACAATCCATTGCTGCGGCTTCGCTGGCCTTGCAAAACTCACTGGGAATTATCTGCGATCCCATTGGCAACCGGGTAGAAGCGCCCTGCCTGGGACGAAATGTAATGGCGGCCACCAATGCGGTGTCCTGCGCCAATATGGCCCTGGCTGATTATGAAAAGCTGATACCGCTGGATGAAGTGATCCAAACCATGAAAGCGGTAGGTGACCAGATACATCATACACTCCGCTGTACCAACCTCGGCGGACTATCTGTTACCCCTGCCGCCAAAAAAATTGAAGCAATGCTGGAAGAGCAGCCGCAGCCATTTTTTAAGAGTTGTTAGTCTCCGGCAGTCCTTCGGCTTTTGGGGGTTGTTATTTCTGATGACATCCCGACCCATCGCAATGTCATTCCAATCTAACGAGATGTCATTCCGGGCTTGACCCGGAATCTTTCCCAAAATAAATCGGGATGCATAATACCAAACCGGAAATGCTGGTGCGGAAATTCTAAAATTCTTTCGCTAATAATGTCTTAAGCTGTTTAATTGCATCAGGTGAAAACTGGATTGACTGACTCACTTTACCGAGTATTTCTCGATCTGCAGACCCATAGGTGTCTAATTGAAGAAATTTTTCACCCTTTTTATTATAAACAACATAATAACTGCATTCTGTAGCTTTATGAATGCTATCTCGGTCTTTAAAACCTTTTTCAATGTTATTGACAAGAGCCATAAATAATTGTTGAAAATTGAAGAGATAATAATTGTTTAATTGTTTTAAATTACAACAATTCTCCCACTATTTTTGCTTTCTATGAAATTGCAATTTTCCGGCCACGAATCTTTTATTTGCAAACATTTCTGGCTCAAAAAGGGCTATGATTTCATTATTCATAAAGGGAACTTCAACGATGAATCTGCGGTTATAGATCTCGGCGTAGGTAAAAACATGGTTACCTCAATTTCTTATTGGTTAAAAGCTTTTGGCCTAATAGATATAAATCAACAACCTTCCGAGTTAGCTTCTTTCATTTTTCATGACAAAAAAGGAGTAGATCCTTATATTGAAAATCTTGCATCTGTTTGGTTATTGCATTATTCACTAATCAAAACAAATAAAGCTTCCCTATATTCCTTGTTCTTTAACGAATTCAGAAAGGGCAGAACGGATTTTACAAAAGATCAACTCTTAAATTTTGTGAAAAGAGCATTAGAAGATGAAAATCAAAAGAACTTCAATGAGAATACTATTAATTCAGATATAAGTGTCTTTGTAAGAAATTACTTGAAACCAACATATAAAGAAACAAAGATTGATATAGAAGAAGATTTCTCAAGCTTAATGATTGATTTGGATATAATGAGATCATATAAAGCGGAAAATACAGATGGTAAGATGGTTGAATGGTACCAAATTGAGAATAGAATACAAATTGACCTACCAGCTGAAATAGTTCTATTTGCAATATTAGATAATGAATCCTATGGTAAATCAATTGCTTTTAAAGAGTTGTTGGTTGGCAATAATTCACCAGGAGCCATTTTTGCTTTAAACGAAGAAGGGTTATATAACAAAATTGAACAAATAGCAAAAAACTATAAAGGGGTTACCTACACAGAAACAGCAGGGATAAGGGAGTTACAAATGAAGTCAACATTAAATAAGTGGGACATATTACATGGGTACTATAAAGATTAAGTTTTCACCTTCAGTTAATATTATAAGGGATAATGATTATGTATTTAATTATATCCCTACCCGCAATGCTGGGCATGCTTTTAATACAATCTTAAATGATACCGTATTAGGGATTAAATCGCATGTTCTTATTGGTGCTTATGGTACTGGGAAATCTTCCTTTTTATTAGCACTAAAGCAAACCCTAGAAGGGACTCATATCCATTTCAAAGGATTTCAAAAGCTACTAAACGCTATACCTCAATATGAATTCTTAAGTGTCGTTGGTGAATTCACTTCGTTCGAAGGATATTTTGCTAAATTGTATCAATTGGGCAGAGGCTATTCGACTAGTGATATTATAAAAGCAATTGATAAGCAGTATAAAGCTAATAGGAAAAAAGGGAAAGGGCTAGTGATTTTGGTTGATGAGTTTGGAAAGTTTTTGGAGTTTGCGTCTAAGCATAATCCAGAATCCGAACTATACTTCATTCAACAGTTAGCGGAATGGACGAATGATAGTAACAATGATACTTTATTTATTACTACCCTTCACCAAGATTTTAGCGCATATGCTCTTTCGTTAAATAAACTACAACGGCAAGAATGGGATAAAGTAAAAGGACGTATTAAAGACGTTCCATTTAATGAACCTGTTGAACAACTACTTTTTTTAGCTTCGGAAAGAATTAATCAAAAGTTTGCAAACAAAGTCTTTGACAAGAACTTTGACAAGTTATTTGATTGCATTAAGGAAGCCAAAGCTTTCCCCTTAAAAGACTACTTTGATAAAGAGTTTGCAAAAAAACTTTATCCCTTTGATATTTTGTCGGCATCGATATTAACTCTTTCCCTTCAGAAATATGGACAAAACGAAAGAAGCCTGTTTTCGTTTATTGAATCGAATGATCATTTAGGGATTAACGAATTTAATTTCAAGGAATCTGGCTATTATAGCATACCAAGGGTATACGATTATTTGATTAATGGCTACTATTCCTATTTGACGACTAAGTATAATCCACATTATACGCAATGGTCAGCCATACGCCGGGCATTGGAAAGAATAGAGGGGTTGTTTAAAGACACTGCTTCTCAAAGACAGGCTGAAGATTTGATCAAGCTTATCGGTTTATTAAACATATTTGCCACTGCTTCAGCAAAACTAGAACCCCGCTTTTATTTGAATTATGCCAAACTTGCTTTAGGGTTTAAGAATCCGGAATTGATATTGCAACAGTTGGAGAAAACGAAGGTTATCAGGTATGTTAATCATAGTTTCAAGTATATACTTTTTGAAGGAACAGATTTGGATATTGAAATTGCAATTGACGATGCAGGTAGATTAGTAGAAAAGGTTACAAATGTTGTAAATCATCTCAATCAGTATTTTGAGTTTCCATTCATATCAGCAAAAGCAGTTTATTATGAAACTGGAACGCCACGATTTTTCCAATTTAAATTAACGGAAGAACCTATTATTATAATTCCTGAAGGAGAAGTGGATGGCTTTATAAATTTGGTTTTTTCGGAAGATAATAAAGCAGCAAAAAAAATTGAGGAGTGTTCATTGCAAAATAAGGAAGCCATTCTTTATGGCTATTATAAAAACACAGCTGAAATAAAAAATCTACTTTTTGAAATTCAAAAGGTCAAAAAAGTCAAAGACAGCAATAGAGATGACAAAGTAGCAACAAGGGAGCTTGATTCAATACTTGATCATTATATTAAGCTTTTGAATCACTACGTTCTTGATAATTTATATGCTGATAATGGAAATATTGTTTGGTATTTTCAAGGTGTAAAAATTAAAATCAATAGTCGTCAAAAATATAACCAGCAACTTTCGACTATTTGCGAAAAAGTATATCCAAGTACACCTAAATATAGAAACGAACTGGTAAACAAAACGAAGATATCTGGACAGGTTGCAGTAGCAAGAAAAAGGCTAATCGACAAACTATTTAATCAATTACAGGATGAAAATCTAGGGTTTAGTTCTAGTGAATTCCCTCCAGAAAAATCAATTTACCTTACATTACTTAGAAACACAGGATTACATAAAGTAGCTGATGGCCTTGGTATTTTAGACAAGCCGGATGATACTTCATTTCATGATCTCTGGAATGTTGGATGCAAGTTTTTAGAATCTTCTAGAAATAAAGAACGCAATCTAAATGAATTTGTAAACTTACTCTCTTCAAGACCTTTTAAACTAAAGCAAGGCTTTATAGACTATTGGCTGCCCATTTTTCTGTTAGCAAAAAGTGACGAGTTTGCATTATATGAGGATAACACCTACATACCCGAGATAAATAGCGACGTATTGGATTTATTGAATAAGCGGCCTAGCATGTTTTCTGTAAAGGCTTTTGATGTGGTTGGTATTAAATTGGAGCTTTTTAATCGCTATAGAGTATTTCTTAACCAGGCGGAGAATCATAAGCCGACTAACAAGCTATTTATACAGACTATAAAACCTTTCTTGGTCTTCTATAGGGATTTACCTGAGTATGCAAAAAAAACTAACCGTCTTGAGAAAAAGACACTAGCCTTGCGAAAAGTAATTGCCAGTGCCAAAGATCCGGAAAAGGCCTTTTTTGAAGATTTTCCAACATCACTAGGCTATAGTTTACAGGAACTACAAAAGAAACCCAAAGCAGCCGAACAGTTTGTAAAACAATTACAAGATTCTATTAAAGAATTAAGAACTAGTTATGACGAGCTGATAGACCGCTTTGAAGCCTATTTTATACAAGAAATATTAGGAAGCAAGTCGGAATTCCCCGATTATAAAACGGAAATAAATAAGCGCTACAAAGGTTTAAAAAAACATTTACTGCTCCCAAGCCAAAAATCATTTTATAGCCGTCTGCAAACAGAATTAGACGATCGGAGATCCTGGCTTAATTCCGTGGCACAATCATGTATTGGTAAATCTTTGAGCTCTATATCAGATGAAGAAGAAATAAAATTATTTGAGAAAATAAAAGATATCATTTACGAATTAGATAACCTTTCTGAGATTAGTAAGGAAAATATTAACGAAGAAACAGAAGAGGTGTTGAAATTAGAAATCACCTCATTTGTTCAGGGGCTTAACAAAAACATGCTTCGTATCCCTAAAGGGAAAAGCAAGGAAGTACAGGCTCAGATTCAAAAAATAAAAACTAATTTAGGGAAGGATAAGAAAATGAATATAGCGGCTCTTACAAAGCTGCTTCAGGAGTTACTACAAAATGAGTAAAAAAGTAAGACACCTATTGGGAATATCAGGAGGCAAAGACAGCGCTGCTTTGGCTATTTATTTGAGAAATAAGTATCCAGAATTGGATATAGAGTATTATACCTGCGATACAGGAAAAGAGCTTTCAGAAACCTATGAATTAATAGAAAAGTTGGAAAGTTATTTAGGAAAAAAAATAACAAGGTTAATGGCAGCGGACAAAAGCAGCCAGGATCCTTTTGATCATTTTTATCATATTTATGGAGGTTACCTTCCATCTTCTAATGCAAGATGGTGTACAAAGAAATTGAAATTGGAGCCCTTTGAATCTTTTGTAGGCGACGATCCGGTAATTTCTTATGTAGGTATTAGAGGAGATGAGGAAAGAGAAGGTTATATTTCTAAAAAGAGCAATATCCAATCTATTTTCCCTTTTCGTAAAAATATCTGGAGTGAAGATGTTATTACAAAGGCGTTAAAGAATGAGAATATCAATGCTATTGCTGAAATATATTCATGCCAATCTGGCAATAAAGTTCCACCTAGAACAATAGAAATTATACAGCAACCCATTTCTTCTAAGTTTACTATTCAGCAAAAGTTATCCCTACTTTTAGATCAGGATATACAGGCTTTTAATTCAGTAATATTTGAGTTTTTAAAGACAAGTAGTTACCCATTAGCAAAAGAAGCTTCCTTTGCACTTATAGATAATGATGAAATACTAGTAAGAGATGATATATTCCGCTTGTTGAGGGAAAGTGGAGTAGGAGTACCGGAGTACTATGAAAAAATTGAGTTTGAAGTAGAAGGTAAGATTGGTGAATATGCTAGGAGCAGATCTGGCTGCTATTTCTGTTTCTATCAGCAAAAAATAGAATGGGTTTGGCTGTATGAGCAACATCCTGAATTATTTGAAAAGGCGATTCAATATGAGAATGCAAAAGATGGTTTTACCTGGAACCAAAATGAAAGTTTGGAAGAATTGAGAAACCCAGAAAGGATTGCGGCTATTAAAAAGGAATATGTAAATCGAACTAGAGTAAAAACCAAATCACCTTATCTGCTGGATATTCTTGACGATGCTGAATCGGAAGGATGTGCAGCTTGTTTTATTTAAATTTTTTTTATGTCGATAAATTTAGAAATTGATGCTGGAAGATTACTATACGGCCTTAGTCGAATTGGATACACAACTTCGTCAGCCCTTTGCGATATAATTGATAATTCTATAAGAGCAGATGCCGACTTTGTTCGTTTATTAATTAGTAAAGAGAGGAAAGATTTCTCAGATGCTAAAAAGAATAATGTAAGGGAATATATAATTATTGATGACGGTTATGGAATGAATCGACAAGCAATTTTGGATGCTTTGAAACTTGGGTCATCAGATGAACACTATGAAGAGCATTCTTTATCAAAATTTGGTTTGGGTTTAAAATCAGCTGCATTTTCTCAAGGTGATACACTTGAGGTAATTTCTTCAGATGGTAGGGGTTTTAATAAATTTCAAATATCCCTACCACAAATCATGGAAACAAAAATTTATGCTGCTGAAGAAAAAGAAATTGATGAAATAGATCAAAAGCTAATAGACGAATATTTGAATAATGGAAAAGGCACCATTATTAGGATTGCTAATATTCGGAAAAACAATCATCCAAGCGTAAGCAATACTATTAATGAACTGAACACTAAGGTGGGAGTGATATATTATTATTTTATTCACGAAGAAGGAGTTCAAATTTTTATTGGTGATAAAAATGTTGAAGCAATTGATCCACTTTTTGAAGATGAAGCAAATCAAAACGGAAATTTAGACGAAAATGATTGGGATGGAACAGAAGTAAAATGGATAGAAAAGAAGAAGACAATTACTTTGGATAATGAAATTGGAATAACTGCTGAAATAGAAATTACCCAATTACCATATCCTCCAATATTTAGAATTAAACATTTGGGCGAAGCAAAAGATGCTGAAATACGAAAGAAATATTTAATTGAAGCTAGCAACTATGGGTTCTATGTTTATCGAAACAACAGATTGATTTCATGGGCGTCACATCTTAATGGTATAATACCTTATGACCAAGATTTTTATGCCTTTAGAGGTAGAATTTCAATTAATAACTCTGCAGATGATTTTTTTAATATTGATGTAAAAAAATCAACACTTACTCTTTCTGAAGAAGCTTGGAGAATAATAAGTGATGTAACTAGGGAAGCAAGAAGTAAGAGTAAAAATGCTTGGCTCAACGCAGGTAGAATTAGAAGAGAGATTATAAACAAAGATCCTAACGAGATAGCTAATAAACTGCTAAATGAGTATGAGCAATTAGAAATATTGCCAGGAGACGACTTGCCATCAGAAGAGGAGGCTGAAAAAAGAATAGGCCTTATCACAAAAGATATGGCTTCAAAGGTGAGGCTAATTGTGAAAATGATGAGAGAGGATAGAGGCGAAGATGGTGACAATGAGGGTGAAATTACACCTGAGGAGAAAGAGCAAGCTGTTAAAGGTGAAATTAATCCTCAACTATCAAAAATATTTAGAGTTAGTTCTGTAGTTGACAACTTATTATGGGAACCATATTATGATACAGATTTGGGAAATTGCGTTCGGATTAATAAGCTACATCGTTTTGCTTTATATATTTATGAGAATAATTCAGAAAATCAAGATTTGCAAGTCTCATTTGATTTATTGATGCTCCAATTAGCGGACTCAGAGTTTTATGCTTATAAAAACATTACCGATTTCGATTATGAGCAAATAAAGAATGTATTATGGAGCTTTCGAAGAATTGCTTCAGAGTTTTTAGCTCATATGGTAAGAAAATTAGAAAATGAATTACCCCCAAACTATACTTCTGATAATGGATGATACAAACTAATGTATTCAACGTTCATAATGGAATTGACACTGCATACATTTATATATGGGTGTCAAAAATATTTGCCGTTTTATATATAGGAATGACGAATAATTCATCAGGTCCGATTGGCAGAGCACACGGACATTTTAATTCCAAAGGAACGTTTAGAAAAAGATTTTTACAAGAAAAAGGGATTGGTATTGAGAAAGTTGCTGACATGATTCTTTTAAGCTTTCCACTACCAAAAAAAAGAATTTATCTAACACTAGAGAGTTCTTATAGAGAATCTGTAGAATATTTAGTAATGAAAGAGTTACAGTTAAAACGAGGAACACTAATGCCAAGCTATGATATTATATCTTGGCATGATCGTTTTCCTAGGAGAACTACAAATAGTGAAGTTAAAAAAATTGCTATTGATATTGTCAGCAAGTTTGTTTTATCATATCCAACTATATAGTGAGAATAATATCTTAATTATCTAAATACTAATTTTGCGGTAACTTTATTGTGTTAGTTTTTACTTTACTAACACACTTTATAATTTCTTCCGTTATCACAAAAATATAGATCATTCTTGCCAATTCTAGTTTTGTTATTTATAATCATTTTAAACATACAGCTATCTTAAAAGATGAATAAATTTCCTTATTGTAGCACTAAATAGTATTAGCTGTCCAATAAATCTAAAAAACAATTCTCATTCTGTTGAAAAAACTCTGGACTTTCCTCTTTCTTAGATCGAATCAAATCAAAACCACCATTTGCATATTCTTCTAATACAGAGCGAAGTTTAGTTAAGTTATCTTCTACTTCATCATCTTCCATATTTTCAAGACTATTCAAATCAATGCCCGATTTAGAAATAATACCCATAACAACATAATCTGTAACCTCCATTGGTTGCCAGGAACGTATCTCAATAAATTTTTGCTTCTTAGTTCCTTTAGAAATTGGTAATCTATAATTTTTCCTTAAGCCTAAAAGTGCCGCATACATGTACATCTCATATCTGGTAGAGAAGTACTTGCCTTGTTTCCATCTGTCTTCTTCGGAACTCCGGCCCATGCCAGCACCTTGCTCAATTGTAAAATCTAGAATCATCTGGTAATACTGTTCATCGTATTCAGGTGCCCTATCTTTAAATCTTTTCAGAAGTTCCATATCAGTTTAATGCTTTAATGTTTGTAGATAAGCTATTCCGGTTTGTTCTCTCATTCTCAGCAATCGATGGAGTTATCAAATAAACTTTTCCAAGCGTTATATCAACATCTTGTAAAAGCTTTTTTCGTAAATCTTCATTTCGATAAAACTCTTTACTCATTATTATGCTTTGCTTGTAAACCTTGCTTACTGTTTTACAGAAGCCAATTGTATAATCTTCACCAAATACTGACATTGGGGCATCAGTAATTAAAGTATATAACTCTGTATCTCTTGAGCCTTGGCGTGCAGAAATAATCGCCATTATGGTGGCCAACTTAATCAAAATAATGTTACCTGTATTTAATTGCAAGAGAACGTTACCTTGCTCATCTACTAATTCTGGCATATAGTTCTTGCCATTACTTAATTCCTTTAATCTAATTACCCCTCTAGCTGAAAGATTGCCTTGAATCATTTCTAGGTAATGTTTGTTAGCCTCAGTTTCCAACATTTGAACCAGTTTATTGAATACCCTCTTTCGTGTAGAATGAGCCACCTTATGAAATTCATCTAATACTTTTACTTTTTCATTTAAATATGCTGGAACCTCTCCCACAACTAGGTCACTTAGTTTTTTATTGATTGCATCAAGACCCTCCTTTTTCCTACTAATCAGATGCTCTAAATTATTAACCTCGGTAATTGATCGCCTCGTTAATTCGTTTTGGGCAGAGTACTCATTAAGAAGATTTGTTGCATCGGAAACATTTAAGGCTGTATCAGCTATCAAAGCATTGACCTCTTGCTCAACATTTTTTAAGTCATCGGCTAAGCTTTTGCGTTTAGTTGATAGTCTTTGAAGCCGCTTAAATGTGCCGGATATATCTTCATCAATTCGGCTAATTACATGACTCAGTCCTAGACCATTTTGGTAAAGCTTCTTTAAGTCAGGACTAAAATTCTGCAAAGGCTGGTCTTCATCTTCTAGTTTCTTTAATTTCATTTGGGATCGATCTAGTAACTCTTTCATCTTTAACCAAGCTGGGGAGTCTTTCGGCGCTTCTCGATCACAAACTAAGCAACGTTCTGCATTTAGCATAGTTTGAACATGTATTGGTTCGGGTACATCAATTGGAAGTCTGGTCTGCATTTCTTTAACCATTTCATTCTCTGCCTTGATTTTAGCTTTTAAGTCAGCTTGTTTTTGAAGCTTCTTCAGTTCAAAGTCATTATATAACTGACTATATTCCTCGAACAACCCATCTGTTCCTTTTAATACCCATTTATTAGTGAACATTCTTTTATGAAGATTGACTTGCTCTGAATTAAACTCAAATTGGACTTCAGTTAAGTTTCTTTCAATTGATTTTCTTCTTTCTTCTAACTCTCTAATTTTTGTAGCTTCAGCTTGTTTGTTTAAAAGAGTTTCAGAACGTTCTTCAGCTTTCGCAAGATTATCTTTTACTTGTAGCTCTTGTATTTCTAATTGCTTAATTTGATTCAATATCTGTTGTCTGTCTAACTCTAACCTTTCGCTTTCACCCCTGTCCTTACTAAGATCTCTTTGTTTTCTGTTAAGCTCCTTTGTCGAGGATTCTTTTAGAGAATCTGCGATTTCTATTATGTTGTCAAATCTGGTAATGTTTGAGAGTACGTTAATTGCCTGTGTTAAGGTATCATGTTTATTAAAATCAATGATTGACTCTACTTGCTCTCCCTGAAACCACATGTAGGGTTTAATATTATCGGGTAAAATTGATTTCTTGATAGATTCAATTTTTACAGGATCTGTTACTACTCTGGCATTAAGAATAGACATTTCTTTATGACTTACTATCTCCTCACTTTCCGTGTCCTCCATAACAGAGTCACCTACTTTACGTACCTGGTATCTTCTTTCCAAGATATAAATGCTATCCTTGTCTGTATTATGAAACGTAAGGATAACTGAAGCCATTATTGGGCCTTGATCAGTTTCAGCTATCGCCTTATCTGAAACAATTAATTTTTTAAGTTGAGAAGTGTTTCTAAATGCCTTTTGTGATGTATTAAAGCATTGGTCATACATCACCCAGTAAAAAGCATCAAACAACTTTGATTTCCCATAACCATTATCACCAATAATTACATTGATCCCTTCTTTAAAATCAAACCTGTTAAACCCAGCATAACACATGAAGTTGTTTAACTCGATACTAGTTAGAATCATTGTGGTTGGTTTAATAATTGGTTGATCTTTTTCTCGGTAATATTTGAACTCTCATTTGAAACATCACCATCTATAGCAAACTCTATTACTTTGATAAGTTTATTATTAGGACTACTACCCCATTTAAACTTATCTGCACCACCTTCTTTTAAATACCCTTTTTCAATAAAAAGTTCATCAGCAAGAAATGATCTTAGAATTTCTTCTTTTGTCATTAGTTTTTAAGTTTATTATGAATAGTATAAATATTCAAATCATAATGCGAACAAACATCCTCAAATACTCTTTCTGTTTCAAAGGGGTTAATGGATAGTGAAGCGAAATACATTACTCTTTCCAATTCCTTCTCAACTAATTTTCTTTCAGCACTAAAGGAATCTGACCCGGCAGAAGAAGTTGTAAGATCGGGAATTACTACTAAATCATGAATAATTGCAATATTTTTATCCTTATGCTTTCTAAGAATTCTTCCTCTACGCTGAATAAATTGCCTAGGGTTACCTGTACTTGAGCAGAAAATTGCATGTTCGGCTCTTGGTATATCAACACCCTCATCCAAACATTTCATCGAGGCAATTACTTGTATTCTTCCTTCTTTAAATTGCTCTAAAACCTCATTCCTATCAGGCATGCCACTGATGAATTGGTTTACCATTATAGAGTCATCAATTCGACCAATTTCTCTTGTATACTGGTTTATGATTCGAATATTCTCTTCTGATTCACTTTCATCATCAACTACTTCTACAGTACTCCCCTCGGGGACATATATAAAAGTATATCGCAAATTATGTTCATTGGAAAACCGATTTCTTAAAATGTCAAGGGTTATCTGAAGCTTATTTTCAGCTTTATGAATAATTCTTTTTCTTTTAAGGAGCAATTTCTCAACGATATCATTAGAGTCAAAAGAACTAGATTCTTTATTAAAAAATTTCGCTAGAGCTTTTGATATTTCTATATACTGTTTTAACTCCTCTGCAGTGAGGTTAACAATATGAGGATAGTAATAGTACTTACAAAGAATCCCTTCTTCTATTGCCCTTTCCATAGAAAAGGTGTAGGAATAAGGTTCTTGATCTCTAAAAAAACCTTCCATTGCAAGGCTGCCTTCAGGATCGTAAATTCTTTTAGGAGTTGCGGATAAGCCTATTTTCTTTTCAAAAGAAACATGCGGAAGTTTTGCCAATACTGAAGGAGAGCCAATATTGTGAGCCTCGTCAGCAATAAATAAACTATCACTAGGGAAGTCTTTTATATACTTAAAAAAACGATCTCTGATAAATGATGCATAAGTTGTTATAACAATAAACGATTTATTGATCTTTTTTGCAGTGGATAAGGTCGTAGCCAATTCACTCTCCCAATCATTTTTTGATGAAACTTTAATAATCTCCTGGAAATTAAATTTTCGAGCTTCTTCCTCCCATTGGTTTACCAAAGTAATAGTTGGGACAAGGATCAAAGCATGATAAATTGGCTTATCATTTTTCAAAGATTGTTGTAATAAACAATTTAATGAAGTGATTGTCTTCCCAGTACCAGTAGCCATTGCAAAGATTCCATGGAATTCATTATTAGACCAATTTTCGTATGCTTCTTTTTGGTATTCTCTTGGGCCTTCTGGGTAAGGGAACTTTGGAAGCGATTGAATCTCTTCTAGTTTATCTGCCGCTTTTTGGAAGGCTCTTTTTACTCTTTTATTAGCTAAAACATGGCTTCTTTTTTTAATGAGTTCGCTTTCCTGTATTAATAGTTCATCTAAAGACTTTTCTCCGAACTCTTTTCTAATAGCAACTTCAATCTCGTTAATTTTCATGTACTCAACATATTCTGCTTTTTCTAAGAAAATTTCTTCGAACTCATTTCTTATACCATTTACAAATTTGGTTGACCTATTATTCTCCCAACTTAAAAAAGCATCTAGTCTTTCAAGGTTCTCCAAAAGTCCAAAAGCTGTGAAATTACAAGAGGCCGAAAAGCCTACATAGTCATTTTCGTCATAAAATATTCCATTCTTATAATGCGAAATACCTTGGCCTGTTTTTGGTCGAATTATTTTAATCTGAATTTTACCTTGGGCAATTAACCATGCGATACATTCAAAAAAATGTTTCCCATATTCATCTAAGGCAAAACGTAAATTTTTGATATCGTTTATATCAAAAAGAGTTTCAGGAATGCCACCACTGTCTGCTAATTGAATTGCTTCTTTATCATCCTGTGACAATATATTATTAACAACCATCCTCATTTTACCACCATTATGAAGAAAAGTTGCAAATCCAAGTGATAAAACATTAATTGCAGTAGAACTAAAATATCCTAAGAGGAGATCAAAATGGTTACTATTACAAAGACCATTGAGATAAAACTCTATTGGTTCATTTTCTGTCCCGGTTCTATATGCTCTATCCTCTGACCAGATTACATTTTTAAGCATGCTAGCTTTTTAAATTCGAGTGTAGAATGTTTATAAAGCAATATACTAAACTCTATTCTTTAGCTCAAGAGAATTACCGAACGATGAAGTGAGTGACACAACAGGCGATGATAGTAGTACTGAAGCTGGCAACATAATTTTCTATAAACAAAAACCGGGACCATCGCCCCGGTTTGTTTTATGCCTTGCTTGCTCTTATTGAATCAGTTTAGCTGGTACTTCCTTTTTTTCTTTTCCCCACAACCACCAGCAACAATATCAGTAGCAATCCTCCCGCAGCGATGTACCAGTATTTTTTCAGCAGTTCCATAAAACCTGCCGGCTTATCTGTGGCGGTTTCGGCGCTTGCTGCTTCCTGTTTGGGCAACTGCCAGTAAGCACTGTCTTTCGGGATGGCCATTAACTGCGCCGCAGATTGAAATTGTACCGTATCTGCGATGGTGTAGGCATTTTTAAAATCATTAAAATAAACTTTGCCTGCCGGAACAAGAACGGTGCTGTTGTCATTTTTTAGCGTTACTTCCACTTCACCTTCATACACGATAAGGCGGCTGCTGTCTTTGCTGTGCGAGAAAAGGAAACGGGTTCCTTTTTTTACCAGCTTTTCATTGAAGGTTTCTATCAGCAGTTTTTTATTGCCGTCACCCGGTTCACCATTGATGAGTAACTGTCCGTTTTCCAGTGTTACCGTCATACTGTTACCATCATTACCGGTAATAAAGGCCTGGCAATTGGGAAGTATCATCAGTACAGTATTCTTGTCGGGGCTGATGAGAACAAGACCATTGGGACCGGTTATCATTTTGGTTCCGGCGGCAGATGTAGCTGTTCCGGTGATCTTGTTTCCCTGCTTGTCGGTAAAACTTACATCTGTTGATAAGGCAGCAAGGTTATCTGTGACCATGCTCTCCACACTGATGATAGAGCCCATGCCGCCACAGTGAGTTGTCTGGCTGCCCATTTTAGCTACTCTTTTTCCATTGAGCAGCACTTCATCATCACCACCTGTTATTGTAAAAGTGTTGGGTCCGGGACAGACGGCATGTCTTCCCCTGTCGCCTTCGCAGGCAACGGGCAACCCGTTGATGAGCACATTGGCATTACCGGTCATTACCGGGCCCAATACTTTAAACGGGCAGGCCATACTGCCATGTCCATCTGCCGGACACATGGCATAGCTTCCCACTCTTGCATAGCGGTTGGCATCCACGGTTATTATTTTATATTCTTTGCTGTATTTTTTTCCTTCATGTTCAGCGGTGAGTATGATCTTGTTTTCTCCCACACTGCTGAACACCGGGCGGCTGCTGGCTCCTTTATCCGGTTCAAAGCTGCCGCTGCCACTCCATTCTATTTGTTCGCTGAGGTCAATCTCTTCATTGTTTTTGCCGGTTATTTTGAAAGAAGCGCCAAACAACCAGCCTTTGTCAAATACTTTGGGACTTTTGCCCAAAGGGAAAAGCAATTCAGGCACCAGCTCACCGGGTCGCAACACAAAGGTCATTGTGGTTTCTTCTTTCCCATCATACCGCATATAGAATGTGCCTGTTATCTCATCACCTTGTTTTTGTCCGCTTACTCTTGTAGTTACCGCAGCTTCTGTAAAATCTTTTCCATCCTGCATGGCCTGGTTAAGCGGTCCGAGAAGACTAAGTTCATTGCCATCGAATGTGCCGGAGATGGAACCGTTGAAGGAGATATAATCTTCCGGTTCTGACCGGGGACCAAACTTCAGGTTGGCTGTCAGCACAGCCGAGCCTCCGGCATCAACCTTCATGGTTATTTTGTTGGTGTAATAAGCGGCGTTATTATCCGGGCCTTTCCGGACCAGGGTTACTGTTCCTTTATATTCTTGCTGAGAAAAGGTAAGAAGGGGAAGAACTGTCAGCAGCAACAGTCCTGCTGCGAAGCGTTTCATATTAATAATTTTATTGAAGGTGAAACTTACA
>Ga0138256_10004035_pt1 | contig 15589 bp, 17 predicted proteins | sample KNB2016incub_MG_FD_105486 | JGI IMG/M metagenome (GOLD analysis project Ga0138256, IMG submission 105486) | Active sludge microbial communities from wastewater in Klosterneuburg, Austria - KNB2014incub_MG | ecosystem: Engineered > WWTP > Activated sludge > Unclassified | place: Austria... | reverse complement strand
TACCTGTTCTTTGTTACGGTAGTGCCGAAAAACATGGCAGGGGGATTTTTCCATGGGAAATAGTATTCATAAATCTCTTTTTGCCCGGCTCCCCGCGATCATCGGCCTCGACCATTCGCCCGAAAAATACAGCTACGCCAACACAGAAGAATGGGGCGTCATTGCGAAAGAGAAAACCGCTGAAAAATGGGTGCGCACCACCTGCGGTTATTGCTCTGTCGGTTGCGGCATGTATATTGGAGTGCGCGATGGCAAGGCGGTCAGCGTCAAAGGCGATCCCAATCATCCGGTGAACTATGGTAAACTCTGCCCGAAAGGGTTGGCCGAGCACCATTTTTTGAATGCCGCCGACCGGGCAAAATTCCCGATTCTGCATGGCTCCCGGGTTTCGTGGAACGAAGCGCTGAATGTGATGGTGCAGCAGTTCACAGCGGTGCAAAAAAAGTACGGCAATAATTCGCTCGGCGTCATCAGCACCGGACAGCTTGTCACTGAAGAGTTCTACACTCTTGGCAAACTCGTGCAGTTGGGTTTTAACACGCGCAACTATGACGGCAACACAACGCTGTGCATGGCTTCCGCTGTGGCTGGCTATAAACGCTCGTTCGGTTCAGACGGGCCGCCGGGAGCATATGAAGATATGGCGCTGGCGGATTGCATTTTTCTGATCGGAGCCAATATTGCCGACAACCATCCGATATTAACCTGCTGGCTCGCGGCGAATGAAAATCCGAATAAGCATCTGATCGTGGCTGACCCGCGCGCAACCAAAACGGCGCAGCTGGCAGACACCTACCTGCCTCTCAAGCCACGCAGTGACGTAGCACTCTTGAACGGCATTATGCATTTGCTGATCAGAAACGGCACATTTAATAAAGAATTCATCGCGGCGCATACCACCGGCTTCGAAGAATTTGTGCGCTCTCTCGAAGCTTATACTCCCGAAAACGTTTCAGCCACCACAGGATTGCCTACCCAGGTTCTCTATAAATCCGCCTCGGTCATCGCACAGGCCAAGGCTCTGTTCGTCGGTTGGTCTATGGGCGTGAACCATTCAGACCAAGGCACCGAAACCGTGAACGCGATCAACAACCTCTGCCTGATGACGCAGAATGTCGGCCGCGCCGGTGCGTCGCCGTTTTCGATCACCGGGCAGTGCAATGCGATGGGCACGCGCGAGAGTTCGTGCACGGGGTCGCTGCCAGGTTACAGAAAATATGAAAGCGCCGCCGATCGGGCTGACATGGCGCGGCTGTGGAGTGTCGATATTTCTGAAATTCCCGACAAGCGCGGCTATGCGTACCCCGACATCATCGAAGCGATCATGCAGGGTGAGATCAAGGCGCTCTGGGTGATAGCGACAAACCCTTTGGTGTCTTTCCCGAACCAGAAATTTCTCAAAGATGCGCTCAGTCGTCTCGAGTTTTTTGTCGTGCAGGATTGTTTTCATCCGACACCTACGACGGAACTGGCTGATCTGGTCTTGCCGGCTGCGGTGTGGGGAGAAAAAGAAGGCACGTACACGAATTCTGAACGCCGGGTGAGCAAGGCGAATAAAGCCATTAATCCGCCGGGCGAAGCGATGTCTGATTTTGATATTTTTCTCGAGATCGCGCGCAAATTGGGTGTAGTCGAAAAAATTTATCCCGGCTGGCGCAACGTCGGTGATGCGTTCGATGAATGGAAGCAGGTGTCAAAGGGCAGGCTGTGCGATTATTCGGGCATCACGTATGATCTGTTGGACAAAGTAGGTGGAGTTCAATGGCCTTTTAAGGAGGGCGAAGATTTAAGCACAGCGCAAAGTCCGCGCCGGCTGTATGGGGATGGTGTGTTTCAACACGACGACGGGCGCGCAAAATTTTTCCCGGTTGAAAACAAGAATATGCCCGAGATGCCGAACGACGAATATCCGTTTGTGCTCAATACTGGTCGCACCGTCGAGCACTGGCACACGATGACCAAGACCGCGAATGTGGAGATTCTACAGAAGCTGTCGCCCGAAGCATGGGTAGAGATGAACCCGACTGACGCAGAGCGACTCGGCCTCAAGCAGGGTGAGAGTGTGCGCGTTGTGTCGCGCCGCGGTAGCATTGAAAAGATCGCTTTGCGCGTGACCGAAATTATCGGCGCGGGGCAGATCTTCATTCCGTTTCACTGGTTCAAAACGAACGCGAATAATCTGACTATCAATGCGTTCGACCCTTATTCGCGTGAACCCAACTATAAGCAGGCTGCCGTCAAGGTCGAGAAAGCAGAATGATTTGCATGCCTCCATTCACCGGAATAGCAAAATACTTGACTAGTCAGACTAGTCATGATATATTATAAATATGACTACCTACTCGATATACGAGGCAAAAGCAAAATTCAGCGAGGTAATCCGCCGGGTAAAGAATGGCGAGTCTGTCACAATTACCGAGCGCGGAAAGCCGACAGCGATGATTTCGCAGATACCAGAAGCAGAGACGAACGAGGCACATATTCAAAAACTCATTGCCGAAGGCTCAATAATACCCGCAAAAAAGAAATTGAGTGCGAAAAAATTCCGGGGATACAACATTCCCGGGGCCTACGAACGCTTCATGGCTGACCGCAATCGAGACCTATGATTTACGTCGATTCATCGGTGTTAACGGCGGTCTTGTTGCATGAGTCCGATCACGGGCATTTGCAAGAGCGACTGATGCGCGGCGGGCTTTTCAGTTCGTTACTTTTAGAGGCTGAGGTCAGTTCTGCTCTGCAACGGGAGAAACTGCCCTGTGAGGCATTTGAGCAGTTCGGGGAACTCATGACCTGGATTACGCCGATGCGATCGCTTAAATCTGAGATAAGCGAGGTTCTGGATTGCGGATATCTGCGCGGTGCCGATTTGTGGCACGTTTCCTGCGCTGTTTATGCCTTCAAGAATCGCCGGAAGGTCGAGTTTTTTTCGCTCGATAAAAATCAACGGGCTGTCGCGGCAAAATGCGGGTTCAAACTGTATCCAGGGAAACTATGAACGATATCACGCACAAGAATCCCTCGTTGCGGACGGCGACCGCGACTGCCGCAGTGTTATGCTCGCCGGCAACAATTGATCTTATTAAAGAAGATAAACTACCGAAGGGTAACCTGTTCGACGTCGCGCGGGCAGCGGGGCTCTTGGGAGCGAAGGCGACGCCGTCCCTCATACCGCACTGCCATCCGGTACCGATTGAGCATCTCGACATCCGCTTCGAGCTGGCATCGGAAGGCGAGCGCGGCAAAGTCTTAATTCAGGTATTTGCCAAGACGATCTATAAAACGGGCATCGAAATCGAGGCGGTCACGGCGGCAACGGTAACCGCGCTGACAGTTTTCGATCTGTTGAAGCCCGTCGACACGGCACTCGAAATCACCGGTGTGAAACTCATCGAAAAGACCGGCGGCAAATCTGACCGCAAAAAACTTTCCGGCGCGGGTTACACTGCAGCAATTTTGGTGTGTTCCGATTCAGCTTCGCAGGGTAAGCGCGAAGATTCGTCGGGTAAGATCATCCAGGCGGAGTTAGAAAAGCAACAGGTCAGCATTACGGAATACAAAATTATCCCCGACGACATTGCTGAAATACAGCGGCAGGTGAAGGCATGGGTGGCAGCAGGTGTGCAGTTTATCTTCACCACCGGTGGCACCGGCCTTTCCCCGCGTGATCAGGCAGTCGAGGCAGTGACACCGCTCCTCGAAAAAATCGCCGACGGCATCGGTGAAAAGATGCGGCAGTACGGGAACGAGCGCACACCCTTAGCGATGTTCTCACGCTCGCTCGCGGGCTCGATCGGCAAGAGTCTCGTTATTTGCCTGCCTGGTAGTTCTAACGGTGCGCGTGAAAGTTTGGATGCGATTCTGCCGGCAATTTTTCATGCGAATAAGATGCTGCGGGGGGGTGGGCATTGATGATGGACCTCACCCCCCAGCCCCCTCTCCATAAATATGGAGAGGGGGAGCAAAGAGCTTTTTTCTTGGGGAATAATACTGTCTTCCTCCCCCCTCTCTACGTAGTGGAGAGGGGGGACGTGGGGGTGAGGTGCTAACCGTTTCCCAAGCACAGACTCTAATTCGCAACGAAGCTCACAGCTTTGGCGTGGAGCGCGTGCCGCTCGAAAAATCGTTTGGTCGCATCCTCGCACAAGACGCCGTTGCCGACCGCGACTACCCGCCGTTCAACCGCTCGGCAATGGATGGTTATGCGATTGTGGCGGAGCAGTTTATTGCGCAAAAAGAATATCCCGTGCGAGGTGCCGTTTTCGCTGGTGATACTCCTTCGCTTGCCCACGACTTAAGTCGTGGGCAAGCGAAGGCTATCAAAATCATGACAGGCGCCGCCGTGCCTCCGCCGTTTAATGCAGTCATCCGCCGCGAAGATGCGAGTGAAGCCGGCGGGAGGGTGGCGTTCTCTGGCGCGGTTATAAAGGCGTGGCATAATATTTCCCGCCAAGGCGAAGACCTGAAGCGCGGGCAAAAGATTTCGACGCGCGGCAGGATCATCGACAATGCGACGGTGAGCCTCTTAGCGTCGCTGGGGCTCGTGCGGCCTCATCTGGCGAAACTGCCCCGGGTCGCGATTATTTCGACCGGCAACGAGATTATTCCTCCCAGCAAAAAGCCGAACCCGGTGCAGATACGCAATTCGAATGTCTTTGCGCTGCAGTGCCAGTTGGCACAGTGCGGAATTTCACGTGTGCAGCAAGTGCATGCCGCCGACGATCAGAAAAAGCTCCGCGCTGCGATCACCAAATTCAGCAAGGTGGATATTTTGCTTCTGACTGGCGGCGTCTCAGCTGGCGATTCGGATTATGTGCCCGAAGTGCTCGAGAAGCTCAAATTCAAAAAGATTTTCCATAAGGTGCAGATGAAACCCGGGAAGCCGCTGTGGTTTGGCAGGCGTGGCAAAACAGTGGTGTTCGCGATACCCGGAAATCCTTTCAGCGCGCAGGTTATTTTTCGCATCTTCATCGAACCCTATTTGCGCCAGTGCTTAGGGACGCATGCGGCACCGCCACTGGCCTTGCCGCTCGCCGAGAGCCGGCGCAAAAAAGATTCACTCGAAAATTTTTTTCCGGTGAAGATTGAAACCAGCACATCTTCCCTCCCGACACTCAGGCCGTTGCCGTTTAATGGTAGCGGCGATGTGCGAGCAGCATTGTTCTCCGACGGGCTGGTAGTGCATCCGGCGGAGCAGGCCGAGCTCGCCGCCGGCAGTGTAGTGGATTTTTTTCCATGGAGATCATTTTGATCTCCCTCCGAGGCGGAGACGCTATGCGTCGCACCCCCGATCCCACACAGCGACGTGTTTTTAGAAAGCTCCGTGTCAGCCTCACGCGCTCGTGCAATTTCGCCTGCGTCTATTGCGCCGCCGACGGCAAGGCGGTGGTTGATCCACAAGTCACTCCACCGCAGAAATTTGTTCACTGGATTAAAGAAATTCTGCGCGTACAGCCGCTCAGTAAAATCCGGCTGACCGGTGGCGAACCGACGCTCTATCCACATCTGCTGCCGCTTGTTGCAGAGATAAAAAAGCAGACTTCGGCGACAATCCACCTCACGACGAACGGCCATCGCCTGAGCGCACTGGCAGCCTCGCTCAAAGATGCGGGGTTGGATGGCGTCAATATATCGCTCGATGCGGTTGAGCCCGAGGTCTTCAGGGCGATGGGTGGCCGCAACTATACTGCGGTGATACAGGGCGTGCACGACGCGGTGGATGCCGGGCTCGAAGTCAAAATTAATACGACGCTCATGGCTGAGATGAACGACAACCAGATTCTGCCGCTGCTCGATTTTTCGTATTCACATCGTGTTGTGGTGCGCTTTCTCGAACTCATGGCGATGGGACATCTGCATGGCAGCATGGGGCGCCGCCTCTTCACCACTGCGCAGATACTGAACACCATTCGCTCGCGGCATGAAGTCACAGAGCTCGGTCGCCAAAATTCTGACACTGCCGGGCATTACCGTTTGGATCGTGGGCAGGTGTTTGGCATCATCGCCAATAACAGTGCGCCCTTTTGTTCAGACTGCGACCGGCTACGCCTCGACGCGCTCGGCCGTGTTTACGGCTGCCTCAGTAACCCGCAGGGGATTGCATTAGATGGCGTGCAAGATACTGTTACAATACTGTCAGAGGCAATGGCACTCAAGCAGACGCGGCAATTTACTGGTAGTGGGCTTTTGATGCGCGAGGTGGGTGGATGATTAAAGTTGTATTCTATGCACAGCTCAAGGATTTTTTCGGTGACGAAACTGAACTTGAGTTGCCGGCAAATCCAGTGGCTGCCGGCATCCGCTCGGCGCTCACAGCGAAAAATGCGCTGGCAGCCGAATGGCTTAAGGTATCACGCCTCGCCAGCGAAGATGCATTTATTTCGGAAGAAGAAAAACTCACCGACGGCGGTCGCTATTACCTGCTGCCCCCGTCGAGTGGAGGATAAATGGATCAAAGTGGAGAAGATGTTCTTTCTTCCCCTTTCCACTCAGTGGGGAGGGATCGCTGGGCCGCCGCCGGGGCAGCGCCGGGGGGTGGAGTTTTCGAAGTCGCAATAACCGAAGAACCGATTGATCTCAATGCCATTGTATGCCGCGTTGCGCACCCGCATGTTGGTTTGCCTTCGGCAAACCTGATAGGCGCGCGCGTCCTATTCAGTGGCGAGATTCGCGGTAGCAACCATGGACTCGAAATTACCAGGCTTGAATATACCGCACACAAACTTCTGGCGGAAAAGCACATGGCCGATGTGCTGCGCGAGGCTCAGGAAAAATTTCCACTGATCGGTGCGGTCTGCATCCATCGCCTCGGCATGCTCGCAGTTTCTGAGTGCGCCGTCGCGGTGCTGACCTGTGGCCGCCACCGCCGCGAAACTTACGCGGCAAACCAGTATATTATCAACCGGGTGAAGGCCGAGACGCCCATCTGGAAGCGCGAATTTTTCGCCGACGGCACGAACAAGTGGGGAGAAAATTGCACCCACTGATGGGTGTCGTGCTCTGCGGCGGGCAGAGTTCGCGCATGGGCAGCGATAAGGGATTGCTCATGAGTGATGGTGTAACCTGGGCTGAGCGCGCGGCACGCCAATTGGCGATGGCCTGTGACCGGGTTGTGTATTCAATCCGCGGCGAACAACAAGAAGCCTATGCGGCCGGGATTGTTGGCCAAAATTTTGTGACCGATGCTGATCAATACCGGGATATCGGTCCGCTGGGGGGACTGCTCTCGGTGCATGAACAATTTCCGGAAAATAATATTCTGCTGCTTGCCTGTGATATGTTATTGGTGAAGCCGGAAGATTTGGGACCGTTAAAAAATTCTGCGGGAGAAGTTTGTGTTTATCGTGTCGGAGGCTTTTTCGAACCGCTGTGCGCATTTTATTCGGCAACGGTATTGGCGAAGATCGGGGCGCTCTTTCGGGCAAAGCAGATTACTGCCAGCCTGCAAAAGATACTACAGTTACCTGAATTACGTGTAACGTCACTGGTGCCAGCAGATGCGGGCCGGCTCAAAAGCCAGAATCAACCACATGCAATAACGCCGCCATGAGTACCGATAATGAACTGCAGCGCTACGCACGCCAGTTGGTGCTGCCTCAGCTCGGGAAAGTTGGCCAGCAAAAACTCAAAGCAGCCCGCGTGCTCATCGTTGGCATGGGCGGTCTCGGCTGCCCGGCCGCACAATATCTGGCCGCCGCCGGTGTCGGGCAGATCGGCCTCGTTGACCATGATACCGTGCAATTGTCAAATCTGCATCGGCAGATTTTGTATGGCGAGGTGGATGTCAGCCTTGCGAAAGTTTCGGTTGCAGAGCACAGACTTTTACACCTGAACCCCCATTTGCAGACAGAAACTTTTACGGAAAAATTTACCGCCGAGAACGCCATGCGCCTCGCTTCGAATTATGATCTGCTGCTCGACTGTACTGATAACTTTGCTGCGCGCGATGCGATCAACGCTTACTGTGTGCAGGCAAAGAAACCCAATGTATTCGCGAGCCTCTACCGTTTTGAAGGCATGCTCACCGTGTTTGATGTGAATGCCGGTGCGGGCTGCTACCGCTGTCTCTACGGTGAATCACCCGAGGCAATACAGAACTGCTCAGAAGCGGGAGTCATCGGTGTGCTACCCGGCATCATAGGCACGATGCAGGCGCTTGAAGCGATCAAAATCATTACCGGTGCTGGTGAGGTGCTGAGTCGACATACTTTGGTCTATGACGGCCTGAATCAGACGGCGAGAAAATTCATGCGTGAGAAAAGGGCAGGATGCCTGATTTGCGGTGTCTAATATTCAGAATTTGATCAGATTTCCGAAAACCCAGGCCTGCTGCTGGTGCCCGATCGACACGAAGTACCAAAAGTTCTGTGTCTTACCGACTTTCTCCTGTGCCAGGGTACGCGCAAGTACCATCAGCGGCGTTCCGGTCGGGGCGCAATTTTTCGCGCCGGACTGGTCTTCGGGAAGGTATTCAACCAGTGATGATTCAGTTGATGGCATGGAACGCAATCGCGTACAAGTTATCGTCTTACCGTTGCGTACCCCCATCGTCACGACATCTAGTTCACCTACTTTCCGTTTTAAGCCTGCCGAGACGAGCCGGGTGGTATCCCAGAATTTCTCTTTCCCGTCCAAACAGCTTAAGCCCCAAAGATGTGTCAGCGAAGTCCCGGTATTGATAACTGAGCATTTACCGGCAGAAAGCGTCGTTCTGATTTTTTCAACATAGCTTGTTTCGAGATCACCCTGCAAAACCCCGAAGTCAAAAAAGTTAACCATATTATTCGTACCGATTTCATAGCGTGCCGGCATTGTCGCCGCGCCATCCATGTGCTCGAAAACAAGTTCAACCTGCCCGGGTTTCTTAAAATCCAGATGCCAATTCAGGTAACTACCTGAATCGCCAATCCACTTACCCTTCAACCGGGTAGCGAAACTTGCTGATGTTAATGTAAATGCAAAGAAAATCAACAAGAATGTTTTCATCACCGTGAGAAGATAAAATCTATAGCAGGTGTCAAGACTCTCTGCGATGCGTGAGCGATTGCAGCCGATACGGCGCAGCCGTTTAGGTGGAAAGCGCGGTCACACACCGGTAGGTGTGTGACACGCCATGCTTATTATGTTTAATTAATTTCGCTATGCGAAATTAATTAAACCAGCGTTTGGCTGCTTCAGCACCGATATCGATGCCGGTGAGGCGTGCGCGCTGCACGATCGTCCAGAAACCGCGGTAGGTGGCGCGGTCGTGCAGTTCGCCTTCGTGCTGAATCGGGCCCCAAGCTGCATCTTGTGCTGCCAAGAGAACCGCGACACCTTTTTTCACTTCAGAGAGGTCGGGCTTCATCGCTTCGACAATCGCGTCGATCTGAGTTGGGTAGATCGACCACATGCGCAGAAAGCCGAACTCATTGCGCGCGCGTGATGCATCAGATTTTGTCTGCTCGAAGTTCTTAAGGTCGAGCGTGACGTTGTGTGCGGGTACGACGCCGTTTGCGAGCGCTGCGGCGACGCAGTTACCTTTCGCACGCGCGAGCAGTTTGTGGTCAAACTGGCCCGGGCTCTTCATGTTTGAAAGCGCGATTGCACCGTGGTGGCCTGAGATGAAGTCCATGAGGCCGAAGTCGATCACCTGCAGCCAGGGCAGAGTTGCGATCTTCTCAACATCGCGCAGCGCGCCATGCGTTTCGATCAGCACGTGGATGGGGATTTCACGCTTGATGCCGGCTTTCTTCGCCGCAGCCTGAATATATTCGACCATTTCTTTGACCTGTTCGTAGGTGGTCGGTTTTGGAATCGTGATGTATGCCAAGCGCTCGCCGGCGCCGGCGACGAGAATGTCCACGTCTTGTTTCCAGTATTTGCTGGTGTAGTCATGGATGCGCGCGCCCGCCATATTGTGCTTGTTGTGCTCGCTGTTGGTTAAGCGCACGATCATTTCAGCGTGTGCTTTTTCCTGGCCGGTCGGCGCGCCGTCTTCGCAGTCCTGCGTGATGTCAAAAACGGGGCCTTTTTCGTCCTGAAAGCTGAATGCCTTCATGATCATTTTTTCGTTACCCGCGAAGTGCTCGCAGGTGGCGATTACGGGAAAGGGTTTTTCGCCTGCAAAGAGGGCGTCATTGGGGTGTGTCATAATGAGGGAAAAAACGGAATTTTAGACATCGCGTCAACGATTGGGCTGCCGGAAAGGTCGGCAATTTTATGCAGTAATTGAGTTAGATCAAAAAGCGCTCTTTGCAGCTTGGAGCACAGGGCGAAGCCCGTCAGCGTGAGGTTTTCGGAGGAAACCTTAGCGCGGTTCAGTTCGCGCGCTTTCTGCGACCGGGCAAGCAGCCAGATTGGGCTCTTTAAGGTGACCAATCGCAGGGCTTCGCCTAGCTAGTCGCTAGTCGGCGGCCGTTTTGCGTGAGGTTTTCGCAGAAAACCTTAGCGCGTTTCGGCACGCGCGCTTTTGGGCGACCTTTCTGGCAGCCAGATTGGGCAGCGTTTGGTCATCACGCTTTTTTGCGACTTGCTCCGGCTCAACTGGCAAAAATTACCATTGACAAATGGAATTACCATTTGAAGAATCCAGCAATGAAAACCCACCTCGACAAAGCTGGCCGTCTGGTTATTCCAAAATCCATCAGGGACAAAATGGGAATCGAAGACCACGACGAGCTGCGGATCGACACGGCCGATGGTCGCATCTGGATTGAACCGGTGCACCAGACTCGTGTTCTGGAAGAGAGGCAAGGCGTACTCAAAGTGACGTCAGCATGGGCGGGCGAGCCCGCGATCGAAAAAATCATTCGCACTGAGCGAGAAAAGCGGTTGAAGCGATTGATGGGCGCATGATCACTTATTTCGACACTTCGGTTCTGTTGCCCGCACTGGTCGAATCGCATCCCCACCATGAGAAATGCTTTCGGCAATACCAAAAGGCACAGACGAAAAAAAGCACCGGTCTCATCTCGCAGCACGTTCTGCTTGAGATGTACTCTGCCGGCACGATGATGCCGGTCAAGCCCCGTGTTTCGGGTGCACAGATGTTACAGCTCATTCAGCGGAGCGTGACGCCATTCTTTCGTCTGGTCACGCTGACCGCCGTTGAAGTAGAGCAGATGTTGCGCCTCGCGGCAGATTTAGGTGTCATGGGTGGTGCCTTGTATGATCTGTATCATATTCACCATGCGATCAAAGGTGGTGCGGATGTTATTTTGACCAACAACCTGCGCGACTTTCGTCATCTCGCTGCCGGGTTGAAGATTCGCGTCGAAGCGCCATAAATAACGCGCCATGCGGTTTTACCGCAGGGCCCACGTGTCTCGCACCTGACTGAGCTGACGTTTTGAATTGCCATAGCTATGGCATCCTCTGCAGATTCTTCTCGCAAATCTCCCGAAACCCTACCGACACTCTGTCATCATCGCGTACCGCCTGCCAGAATACTTTCGCCAACGCAAGCACGCGCTCGCGCAGGTGGTTATATTCAGGCAGAATCACCGGCTGCGGGTGTAAAGCCTGCGGAAGCCCGCCCTGGCTTTGCGGCGCATACCACATGGGTAGCACATCGTATACCGGTGCGAGCGCAAAGCCCGTCGCAGTGCAGGTGAATGATGTGTTGCCGAAATGCTGGTCGGTGTTGCCGATCTGGTCGCCAAACAGGGAAACCAGTTGTATGGTTTCGAGATCGTCTGCCGAAATGAGTTTCATCTGGTGCAAGTGCGCAGCGGACGCGCAGATATGGCGGCGTTCGCCGATGAATGCATCGTCGATCGCGCCAAAAGCAATGTAGTGGCGGCGGCCTTTTAAGCCCACGCGGTCGAAGCGTTCGACGACAAGATGCACGCGCCCGGCGTATTCGGCGAGTCTGCTCTGTGAAGCATGCAGACCTGCGGCACGCAGAGTAACCAGCGCGGTATGTTCTGCAATCAGCAGATCGCGCCAGCGTTCTGCGACGGCGTCATTTTCGGCGCGCGAAAATTTTACCAGCACATGGCATGGCCTGCCTTCGCCATTCTGAATCAGGGCAGTAAATTTCGGCTGTTCGCCACCCGCAGAAGAATGGGGCGGATTTCCCGTTTCCAAAAGTCTGACCGCGTCCGCAAATATATCCGCCTCGCTGCGATCGGGCAAAACTGTATGTTGCGACAGAAAACGCCGCATGCTGTCTTCACCGGCAATGAATGCGCCCGGCAGGTCGTCACCGAGTTGGGTCGCGAACAGCAGCACCTCGTCTTCGCTCCACTGCCTCGCGTCGGCGGGTAGCTGCAGCTGTCGCGATGCGGCTGTTGCAATGAGTCGGCCGAGAAAACCTTCGGGATGCATTGCCTGCAGATAGTAGGGCAGTGCGGCATGTATTGCCTGCACCGCAGGGAAATTCGGTTTTGCCGGCAGCACGGCGAAATGGCTTGGTGCAATTGTGGCGAGCGTTGCGATGTGCTCTGCTTCGCCGCTCTCTCCGATCTCGTACAGCGGGTATGACGATTGCCTGAGCGGCGCAGAGATGTGTAGCGCGGCGTAGCGTGTCGAGCGGGCGCTGCCCAGGCGAATGAGGCGGCGCTGCTTTTCGAGGCGCGTGAGTGTCCGGCTCAGCGTGGGTTGGCTGATGTTGAGTTCTGCTTGTAGTTCAGGGGCTTTTTTCGCGCCCCTGCGCAGGCTGGTCTCTATGGCCCCTTCCATGCAAGTAATATAGTTAAGCTCAGTCTGTCTGGCTATTTTTAGGATTATTATTGAATAGATATTATCTTTTTATTATTGATAGCTTGTGTGTTTTTAACGAATTTTTGAATTGATTATGAATAGATAAAAATAAAGACATTGCGGAGTTTTCTAGCGCAACTTAATCCACAGATACGGCGGCTGGTGGTCCGAAATATTCAAATCATTATGTACAATCACGTCGGCCGTATAAGCCAGCCGCGCCGTAGTAATCCATGCCTCAAAACTGCTATTCACAATCAGGTGATCGATCGTTGAGCTATAAGGTATGTTTGTAAAGCGCGTGGTGTCCATTGTGGGGGATTGTGTGAGAATCTTCAGCGCGGCATTCACCTCGAGCGCATTGAGTGTATCGATTGCGCTGCAGATGCCCACGCCGGCTTTCACTTCGTCGTTCATGTCACCCATAATCATTGTGGGCATTGTATTTGTGCTGTTGAAATAGTTAGTCAGGTCATTTACCTGCGGCTGCCGCGTGCTGCACGAAGTTGCATCAGAGCCGGATTTCAGATGCACATTGATCAGCCGAAACTGGCGATCGGAGTGTTTGGCCTTGAAAATGGCTGATAGTGGTCGCCGCAAACAGCCATCCCAATTGCCGGTGTTGAATGGTGCGGTGGAAAGTTCTTCGACGCTGAGCATGGCGGCGAGACTGCGCTTGTAGATGAATGCCGTTTTTGCATCACAGCCCGAAGACGAAACGGTGAAGGCCCAGTCGTCGCTCAGGTAAGTGGACACCCAAGCGGTAAACACGCCATAGTCTTTGATCTCTTGCAGTGCGACGATATCGAAGCCGGCATTCAGAATGACATTCGCGGCACCAGTCTGTTTGCTCGCCTGTAGCGTTCCCGAATTGGTGCCGCTAAAGCCTGACACAAAATATTCGAGGTTAAAAGAGGCGATTTGCAGGCAGTTGTTGTCTGCTGTGTTGTCGCAGGTGATGGCGGCATTCGAAGGCGCAGCGTTCGCGCTCACACCCGCTGCGGCATTGCCTGCCTGATCGTAGGCAATAAAAAGATAGTAGTATGTTGTTCCGTTACTGAGTGCAGAGTGCGTCACCGGTGCAACGCAATTTTCGCAGAGCAGCGTGCGTGTGCCTGCTGAGTTCAGGTTGGCTGCAGAAGTCGTCCAATAGATGCGCGTGCCCTTATAATCACTGTCGGCGGGCGCTTCAAAGCTAATCTGCAATATGTTGTTTGCAGGGGTGATGAGTATTGACTTCACATTGCCGGGTGGTGTGGTGTCAGGGCCGGCAGCCGGCGGGGGGATGTACGGGGTTGACGGTGCGGCTGAGGTCTCGGGCGCGCTGACGCGCTGGTTATACGCGCAGCTGCCTAGAAAGAGCAGAGTGATCAGCGCGGTGCCGCTCCTTACCATCGTTTGCCTCATGCGCCAGGCGCTTCAGCGCGCAAACCGAATTGGCATTTGTCAATAAAAGATGCGCAAGTCGATTGTCATTTATTGACGATGCGTCGGCCAGGTGAACACAAGCCCATGCTGCGCGAATACCTGCGCCCTGAAAACATTATCACCGACCTTGCCGGCAACGCCGATGAAGTCTTCGACAAATTAATTCGTCACAACACGACGGCGGATGAACAGGTAAAACTGCGCGCGGCATTTGACGGCGACGCGCTCGAGCGCTTTTCTTATGCCGGCGACGGCATGCTCATTCCGCACGCGCGGGTACCCGGCCTGACGCGCGTTATCACTGTGTTGGCCATATCCAGAGGCGGTATCAGTCACAGCACGGGGCAGATCCACCTTGTGCTGCTTCTGGCCGTGCCCGCCGAAAAAACTGCCTTGCACCTGCAGCTGTTGCAGGGCGTTTCTTCACTTTTGCCGGCGATTGCACCCGAGGTAAAAAATCTCACCGACACAAAGCAGGTTCTCGATATTGTCGCACGCGGCGAAGAGCAGGCAAAGCCGTCATATCGCAACCTGACGCAGCAGCAGATCGAGTTTGAGCTGCACACGAGCGCCGAGAAAGGCCTTACGACTGCCGAAGCGCGGCGGCGGTTCGCCGATTATGGCGGCAATGTCGTGCGGCATGGTTTTCGCGTGCCGTGGTATGTGAAGTTGCTGAAGAATTTTTTCAGTTTCTTTGCCGTGTTGTTGTGGATCGCGGCGCTTTTGTGTTTCGTGCCCGGCGTAGACATGCCGCAGCTCGGTTTTGCGATTTTGATCGTCGTGACTGTCAACGGCATCTTCTCTTTTTTGCAGGAATATAAATCTGACCGCGCGGTTGAGGCGCTCAAGCGCCTCATGGCGCGCACTTCACGCGTGGTGCGCGATGGTGCGGTGGGTGAAATCGACGCGGAGAACCTTGTGCCTGGCGACGTGATTCTGCTTGAAGAGGGCGACATTGTACCCGCCGACTCGCGGCTCGTCGAAGCCTTTGAAGTCGAGGTCGATAACTCGTCTCTTACGGGAGAGTCGACTTCAGCCAAGCGCTATAAATCCGATAAGCCGGTTTTGCTCGAAGGCAAATTTCTCTGGATGGAGCTGCCGAATATTTTATTCGCGGGTTCGACACTGATTAAAGGCAATGCGCGCGCGGTCGTGTTCGCGACCGGCATGTCGACTGAGATCGGCAAAATTGCGAACCTCACGCTCAATATCAAAACTGAGCCAAGCCCGCTGCAAAAACAGTTGCGCAGCACAGTTTTTGCGATTTCAATGCTCGCGCTGACCATCGGCCTTACCTTTTTGTTCCTTGGCTGGCTGGTCGCGGGCCTAAGCTTTGTGCAGGCATTTGTCTTCTTTATCGGTATCTTTGTCGCCAACGTGCCCGAGGGGCTTTTGCCGACGGTCACACTCTCGCTAGCGATGGGTGTGACGCGCATGGCGAAGCGCAATGCGATCGTGAAAAATCTATCCTCGGTTG
>Ga0138256_10004034_pt1 | contig 15590 bp, 10 predicted proteins | sample KNB2016incub_MG_FD_105486 | JGI IMG/M metagenome (GOLD analysis project Ga0138256, IMG submission 105486) | Active sludge microbial communities from wastewater in Klosterneuburg, Austria - KNB2014incub_MG | ecosystem: Engineered > WWTP > Activated sludge > Unclassified | place: Austria... | reverse complement strand
ATCATTATTAATTGCATTAGCTTATGTTCGCCACTACACAGATGTATCAAAACAATGTGCAGAAAAAGGTATTGATTTTATTTCAATGGATGTAATTCCAAGAACTACGCTTGCACAAAAAATGGATGCGCTAAGTTCTCAGGCAAATCTTGCGGGATATAAAAGCGTTTTACTTGCTGCTAACGAGCTTAGAAAAATATTCCCAATGTTAATGACAGCGGCAGGAACAATTAAACCTGCAAAAGTTGTAATTATGGGTGCGGGTGTGGCTGGATTACAAGCACTCGGTACTGCAAAAAGATTAGGTGCAGTTGTAGAAGTTTCAGATGTTCGTCCTGCTGTAAAAGAAGAAGTACAAAGTCTTGGCGGAAAATTTATTGAAGTTGAAACCGATGCAAGTATGCAGGATGCCGGTGGTTACGCCAAAGAAGCATCAGAAGAATTTTTGAAAAAACAGAAAGCTGTAATCTTTAAGCACATTACTGAAGCAGATATTGTTATCACTACTGCTCTTGTTCCTGGACGAAAAGCTCCCGTTTTAGTTCCCGAAGAAATGGTAAAGAATATGAAGCCTGGCAGTGTTGTACTTGATATGGCTGTTGAGTTTGGCGGTAATTGTGAGATTAGTGAGATGAATAAAACTATCATAAAACATAATGTTACAATAATAGGTGAAGCAAATTTACCAAGTCTTGTTGCTACAAATGCAAGTGAAATGTATTCAAAGAACTTACTCGCACTTTTACTTCATATGTGCAGAGATGGAGGTTACAAGCTTGATGAAAAAGACGAAATAGTTGGTCCGGCTTTAGTTGCTTATCAAGGTAACAACAGATTAAAAGTTTAACATAAGTTTAAATCTTAGGAGATTTCTTTATGACATTTAAAAAAATATTTTATACCATATCAGCAGTGATACTAACTTATGGATCTGCTTTTGCAGAATCCAAAGAAGTTGCAACACCTGATTATTTTGGATTGTTCTTCGTTTTTATGTTAGCATCATTTATTGGTTTGGGAGTAATTACCCGTGTTTCAAGATTGCTTCACACACCGTTGATGTCACTAACAAATGCAATCTCTGCAATTGCAGTTGTTGGTTCGATTATTCTTACAGGTCATGATTATCCTGACTATATAAATATTCTTGGTGGCATAGCTCTCTTCGCTTCAATGACAAACATCGTTAGCGGATTTATGATTACAGACAGAATGCTGAAGATGTTTAAATCTAAGGAGACTAAAAAATCATGATATACTCCATCGTACAAACAGCAATTATACTTTCTACAGCGTTGTTTATCTTTTCACTTCATTGGATGAAAGATCCAAAAACAGCAAGACGTGGTGTGTTTGCTGGAATCGCTGCAATGACTGTTGCAATTATCAGCACAATGATTGATCCTGCGATTATAAATTGGGATTATATAAGTATTGCAATCGTGCTTGGTTTTGTTGTTGGTATTCCACTTTCTAAAGTTCCTTTAACCGCAGTACCACAGCGAACAGCTTTATCACACGCATTTGGCGGACTTGCAGCAGGTTTAGTAGGAACTGCAAAATATTATTTGTGGCTTTCAGAAGGAGTTGAGCAGTTAACTACTTTTAGAATGGTTGCAATCATTGTAGAAATTATTCTTGGGTTCTTAACATTTACAGGAAGCTTAATGGCTGCAGGAAAATTGCAGGAAGTAAAATGGATTCCGCAAAGGCCAGTAATATATAAAGGACAAAATTTTATTAATCTTGGATTATTAGGTATCGCAATTGTTGGCGGATTACTTTTAGTAGTTAGTCCTGCTGAATATAGTTATTTGTTTCCCGGAATAATTGTACTTGCTTTATTGTTTGGAGTATTACTTATTATTCCAATTGGCGGTGCAGATATGCCAACAGTTATTTCTTTATTAAATGCTTATGCTGGATTAGCCGCAGTTGCAATGGGATTTGTCCTTGATAATAAATTACTTGTAACTGCCGGTGCACTTGATGGTTCATCAGGTTTGATACTTTCATTAATTATGTGCCGAGCAATGAACCGATCCTTTACAAATGTTTTGTTTGGCGGATTTGGACAGGTTAAAGCTGCTGCTGCGGATGCAGAACAAAGAACAGCTAAAACTGAAACAGCAGAAGGTGCTGCTGAAATTCTTGAACAGGCAAGCAAAGTTGTAATTATTCCCGGTTACGGAATGGCTGTTGCTCAAGCTCAGTATCGTATACGAGAGTTATATGATTTGTTAACCAAAGCAGGCGTTGAAGTTGTGTTTGCAATTCATCCTGTTGCAGGGAGAATGCCCGGACATATGAACGTACTTCTTGCAGAGGCAAAAATTCCTTACGAACAATTAATTGAAATGGATGATATTAATTCTGATATGCCACAGGTTGATGTTGTAATTGTTGTTGGTGCAAATGATGTTGTAAATCCTGCAGCACGCCACGATAAAACAAGTCCGATTTATGGAATGCCTATAATTGATGCAGACAAAGCTAAAATGTGTTTTGCAATTAAGCGTTCTATGAATCCCGGTTTTGCTGGAATTGAAAACGAGCTTTACTTTGCTGAACATACATTTATGTTATTCGGTGATGCAAAAGCTGTTATCGGGGATTTGGTAAAACAACTTTCCGGTTCTGGTGGCGGACATTAATTTTGTTTTATTCTTCTTAATATTATGGTACGTCAAACAAACCCAGTTTTTTTAAGGAACTGGGTTTGCAGTTTTAAAAACAGATAGTGAGCAAGCTGAAAATGATATTTAGTTAAATGCTTTAACTCTGATATTAAATAATGTGGTTGAAGCCTAATTTCTTTTGTCCCAAATAACAGTTGACTAAAGTCAACTGCAATAATTAAGAATCGATAAATAATTGCAATAAAAAATATCTATTGCAGTTAGCTTTAGCTGACTGATTTTAAGTTTTCACTTTCTCGGGCATTTTTATTTCCACAAACACCTCTGTTTAACCTCAATTCTAAGGTTTATATTTGTAACAATATTATAAACTTATTGTTGAAGGGTAAGCTTTGAAAAAGATATTAGTTTTATTAACGGTGTTTTTTTGTTCGATTACTTTTGCACAGGATATTGTAATTAAAAGTCTTAAAGTTCATACTAAAGAAAATACTTTATCCATACCAGTTCTAACATCTCAAAGAGATCAGTTGGTAATTAATTTTGATGTTCAATCTGAGTATCCGCCAAACATAAATATTACATTTAAGTTTTGTGATAGAAACTGGAATCCTGTTGATAACATTTTCTTATCAAACCAGGGAAAGAATACAGATTACAACTTAAATTATATTTCGCTTCCCACTACAATTGAAGATGCAAAGTACCATTATCAAAATCATTATCCTGACAAAGAAGGTTATGTAAGTTTCCCTTTTTCGGGTAAATGGAAATTTTTTGTGGTTGATTCTCAAGATCCAACTATTGTTTATGCCGAAGGAAAATTTTTTGTAATCAAAGCTGAAGTTCCACTTGAAGTTGAAATGAGAAAAGAAACGCTTGAAGATAAAACTTATTTTCCACCACAACTCGGGCATACAAATTGGTTTATTGTTGATACTGAACCAAATGAAAAATATTTTACTTTTCAAGTTGATGAAGTAGAAATTGTCCAAAATCATTTAATGGATTATTTATATAGAGTTAGCAGAAATTCCACAGATCAAAACAGAGTTTTTGAATGGGATGGGGCTAACAAGTTAAGATTTATTGCAAAAGATGTTCGTCCAGGAAATGAGTATCGTGAAGTTGATCTAATGGATAATAATGTTTACATCGGAAAAAATGTTAAAGCTCAGTTTGATGGTTTAGAATACAGCCGATTTTTATTGCAAGGTAATACTGATATGAATGGCGGGTTTAAATTAAAATCACCAAAAGATATTTATTCAAATTATATGAATGTAAAATTCCAGCTAAGACCTGCAGAAGATGTTTACGGCGATTTTTATCTTGTTGGTGCGTTTAATGATTGGAAAGTATCGCCAGCATATAAATTAAATTTTAATGGTGATTTTTATGATCTTACAATTCCGCTTAAACGTGGAGTTTATGATTACCAATATGTTGTTGTAAATGGTGATTATAATGATCCGGCTAATCAGGATTGGTATAAGCTTGAAGGCAATGATTGGCAAACAAAAAACGAATACAATATTTTTCTTTGGTATCGTGACCAGGAAAACGGCGGTTACGATCGAATAATTGGTTATACAAAAATTGAATCGAGATAAAATTATGGAAAATCTTTCAGTTGGTGTTATTGGTGTTGGTCATCTTGGTAAACTTCACACAAAAATGTTCAGCCAAATTTCTAATTGTAATTTAATCGGAGTTTATGATGCAAATCCTGATCAGGCAAAATTAGTCGCTGATGAATTTGGTGTTAAGGCTTTTTCTACAATTGATGATTTGTTAAATAATGTTAAAGCAATTTCAATTGCTGCTACAACAAGTGCACATCATCAAGTTGCAAAAAAATGTTTTGAAAAAAATATTCACGTGTTTGTTGAAAAACCAATTACAGTTACAATTGATGAAGGCGAAGAGTTAGTAAAAATTGCTAAAGATAAAAAATTAAAATTCCAGGTCGGGCATATAGAGAGATTTAATCCCGGTTTGCTTTCTCTCGAATCATTTATATCTGATCCAATGTTTATTCAATCGGATAGACTATCACAGTTTAATCCACGCGGAACTGATGTTGCAGTTGTATTGGATTTAATGATTCACGATATAGATATTATTCTTAGTTTCATTAAAAGCGATGTTAAACAAATCGATGCAAATGGTGTTGCCGTAGTCTCTGATCATATAGATATTGCAAATGCAAGAATCCAATTTGAAAATGGTGCTGTTGCAAATGTAACTGCTAGCAGAATTTCACAAAAGAAAATGCGTAAGATGCGTATCTTTCAGAAAGATCATTATATCTCTTTGGATTTTGTAACCGGTGCATCAGAAGTGTATCGTTTACAGCCTGTTGATCAGCCTGCATTACCAACTTCGATATCATTTGGAGAAATAGGTGTGGGTGATAAAAAGAAAAGACTGATTTATGAGCAACCTGAATCCAAAGAAGTAAATGCACTTAACTATGAATTACAACTTTTTGTAGATTCCGTTTTGTATGATAAAAAAATTGTTGTAACCGGTGAAGACGGTTTGCGAGCACTTAAAGTTGCAGAAATTATTATTGACAAAATAGAACAATCGAAAGGAGCATTAAAATGAAAAAATTATTTTCTGTTGCAATCTTACTCTCACTTGTTATATCAGGAATACAATGCAGTGTATATGAAACACTTACAAATGTTTCAAGATTAAAATTTAAAGTCGGTGCTGTAAATGGGTTCCAAATAAGTGGTGTTTCAGTTTCGGGCAAATCTAAGCTTGCAGATTTTGGTGCAATAGATTTATTGAAACTTACATCAGGATTTGCTCAAGGTTCATTACCTGCATCTTTTGTGTTAAATGTTGATGCAAAAAATCCAAATGATGGAACTGGTGGTTATAAAAAATCTGATGCAACGATACAGAATTTTAAATGGAGATTATTTCTTGATGATAAAGAAACAATTTCTGGTGAACTTGATCAGCCGCTAACTATTCCAGGAACCGGAGAAGTTTCAACTATCCCACTAAAAATTAATATTGATCTTATGAAGTTCTTTAAAGACAAAGGATATGAAAGCATTGTTAACCTGGCATTAGCACTTGGTGGCGCTCAGGGTTCCTCTTCAAAGATTACCGTTTATGCAACACCAACAGTAAGCTCGCCATTTGGTAATATAACTTATCCTGGTGAATTGAAATTAGTTGATACGGAATTTTCTAAATAAAATATAATTGATATTTGACCCTGAGATTATTTAGATAAATGAAAAGTAAATTAAAAATCTTGTTGATGTGGATAATTACTATCTATTCTTTGCAATCTATCGCTTTTTCGCAACAGCAAGATTCACTTTTCATAAAACCTGATTCTATCTTTACAAAACAAGACTCGCTTATTGTTGATAAACCAAAAGGCAAAACTTATGATGTAGATACAACTGTGTTTGCCTCTTCAAAAGATTCTTTAATCTTTTTTGTAAAACAAAAAAAGATGAATATTTATGGTGAAGGTAATATCAATTACAAACAGACAGAAATTAAAAGTGCAAACATCTTTATAGATTTTAATTCCAATTACATTGATGCAGTTGGAATTCCTTCCGATACAGCAAAGAATAAATTAATTGGTGCTCCCGTGTTAAAAGAAGGTGCTGAAGTTTATGAAGGCGAAACTATGAAGTATAACTTTAAAACCGGCCAGGGATTAATTTCTTTTGCTAAAACTAAGCAGGAAGATTCCTGGTACACTGGTGAGAAAATAAAAAAGGTTGATAAAGAAACTTACTTTATTGAAGATGGAATTTTTACTACCTGTGATGATGAAGAATGTCCTCATTATCATTTTACTGCAAGTAAGATGAAAGTTATCCACAAAGAACAATTAGTTGCAGAATGGATTTTTCTAAACTTTGGTGGAGTTCCATTACCGATTCCATTACCATTTGCGGTTTTTCCGATTGAATCTGGAAGACGATCCGGAATTATTATTCCGGCATTTGGACAAAGTGGAAACTATGGAACTTACTTTTCCAAGTTCGGATATTTTTGGGCAATGAGTGACTATATGGATTTAACTTTTGATGCCGATTATTTTACTCGTGGTAGCTTTGATTTAAGAAGCCGCTATCGTTATGTAAAAAAATATGATTACACAGGTAATGTAAATCTTGGATACTCGTTTCGAAAAAATGGGGAAGAAAGTGATCCAAATTATTCCACTGAAAAAAACTGGAATATAAGTATTTCACATAATCAGCAATTTACTCCAACATTAAAACTAGATGCAAATTTGCAATTCGCATCAAGATCTTATTTAACAAAACGTGAGTTGGATTTAAATAGTGCAATCACGGATCAAATTATTTCTGCTGCGACACTTTCTAAATCGTGGGAAGAATCTGGGAATAGTATGTCGTTAAGTTATTCTCGAACTCAGCAGTTAAGAAATAATGTGATTGATGAAACATTACCTTCACTACATTTTAATCTTGCACAAAAATATCCTTTTAGGGATAATGTTGGAACTCAAGAATGGTATGAAAGCTTTGGATATAGTTATTCTGGTAATTTTGAAAATAAGAGACATAAAGATTCAACAGGACTTAAAATTCGTGGTGGTATTCAACATAATATAAGAGCTTCACTTTCACCTAAGATTGGTTACTTTAGTATTTCACCAAACTTTAGTTACAATGAAAGCTGGTATAACAAACGTGTTACAAAATATGCATCAGCAAATGATACAGGTGCTTACTACATCCGTACAGATGATGTAAAAGAAATAAATCAGGTTAGAACTTTTTCAATGGGAGTTTCAGCTTCAACAAAATTTTATGGAATGTTTAATATTAACACGCTCGGGGTAAATGCAATTAGACACATTGTATCTCCATCAATTAGTTATAATTATGCCCCGGATTTCTCAACTCCATTTTGGGGATATTATGATACTTATGTTGACTCAACAGGAAACAATGTTGAGTACAATAAATATGAAAAAGAAATATTTGGTAAACCATCAAACCAGGAATCACAAAGTATAAGTTTTAACATTGGCAATGTGTTTGAAATGAAAACAAATGCAAATCCAACAGATACAACATCTAAAGAAAATAAATTTCATTTGTTAAATCTAAGTGCTTCTATGGGATATAACTTTGCTGCTAAATCATATAAACTTTCAGATTTAAATTTAAGTTACAGAACTCAAATCGGAAGTTTATTTAGTTTTTCTGGAAGCTCAACTTTTTCTCCTTACGATTACAATGAAAAAGAAAGAATAGATAGATACATGATAAGTAATGGTAAAGGATTGTTAAGATTAACTAACTTTTCTTTTTCAACATCATTTTCAATTTCAGGTGATAAAATAAAATCTTCTGAAACCGATAATAAAACCACAGTTCAACAGGATCAATATTTACAATCCGCAGAAAGAAATTCTTATCGTGGAATCTATAATGATAAAGATGCTGATTTTTCTATTCCTTGGGATTTATCACTTAACTATAATTTTAGTGAGACTCGTAATATTCCAACAAAGATTACAAAAAATTCAAATATAAGTGGAAGTATTAATTTTAACTTAACACCAAAGTGGAAATTTTCTGTATCAGGAAGTTATGATCTTAAGAATAAACAATTTTCTGCTCCGCAAGTTAGAATCTCACGAGATCTACATTGCTGGGTAATGAATTTTACATGGAATCCAATTGGTACATTTAGAGGCTACACTTTTGAGATAAGAGTTAAAGCGCCGCAGTTACAGGATCTTAAGATCACCAAGCAAGATCAATTTTACGAGGGAAGATAACTTGTTAACTTATATTATTGATGGAAATAATTTGATTGGAAAAATTCCATCATTAATGAGTTTACAGAGGAAAGATAAACAAGCATCCCGCCAAAAGTTAGTTCATTTAGTTGATAGATATTTTTTGGAAAAGAAAACAAATGTTACAATTCATTTTGATGGACATCCAGGAATAAGTATAAATTCCATTAAATCAAAAATTGTATATTCAGAAAATAAATCCGCAGATGATAGAATAAAAAATCAAATCAGTATTTCTAAATCGCACAAAACCCTTGTTGTAGTTACATCAGATTCAAATCTTGCCCAGTTTGCCAAAGTTTGCTCCTGTACTATCATTTCCAGCGACAGTTTTGCCGCAGATATGACAGATCAAAATAAAAATAAGAGTGAACAAGCAATTATAGACTCAATGAACAATATTGATGAGTTCAAAAAACTTTTTGGTGCAGATTAATATCAACATTTTGTTGTTGATTTATAATAATTATTCTTATTATGCGCTCAATTTTTTAATCCAATTAATATTTGTTTAAATAATCTTAGGAGTAAACGTGAATCATAATTCTACTTCATTTATTACCAGATTTATAATTGGGGGAGTAGTTACATTTCTATTTTCAACTTTAAATTTTGCACAAATCGATAACCCTTTAACTGATCACGTACCATTTGATTATATTAAATATATTCAAAGTTATCAAAGTGATTCACCAGAAGCTGTTGTTACTGATAACAGCGGCTATGATAATTTTAATTTGGGTGCTGCATTTGCTGAACCGCATTTAGTACAAAACCCAAATAACCCACTTCAATATTTTACATCCTGGAATACTAATACAGCTTTTAGAACTGATGATGCTTTTAACTGGACAATTAGCGCTCCATCTTTTGGTGCATCAGTTTATGGTGATCCGGTTAATGCTTATGATAGTTTAGGAAATTTATTTTATGAAAATATGTCTGGCTCTGGTTCAATTCAGAATTCCAGAGTTATCAGATCAAATGATAATGGCTCTACATGGGGCACTTCTGTAATAGCTGTTTTGGGTGGTGATAAAAATTGGATTGCTGCGGATCAAACTTCAGGTCCATACGCAAATTATATTTATACAACTATGACAGCAACTTCATTTGCTGCAGGGAATTTTCATAGAAGTATTGATCACGGTGCAACATTTACTCAAACTGCAACTTTTGCAACTCATAGTTTGCCAGGAATGATGGTTGCTGTTGGTCCAAATACTTCTGGTGGTGATGTTCCTGGTGGTTGTGTTTATGTTGTAACTAATTCAGGCAGTTCTTTTGCATCAACTTATACATTTTATGTTTCAACAAATGGTGGCGCTTCATTCACCTTAAAATCTGCTCAAAACTTTTCTGGTTATGTAGGTACTAATGTTGGCGGCAGAAATTCAGTCCAAAATATGAGAACACGACCATATCCTTTTATTGCAGCCGATAACAGTTACGGACCAAATCGTGGTAGATTATATTTAGTTTATGCTTCTAACACTCCTGCCGGCGATTTAAATAAACCTGATATCTTTTGTAGATATTCTGATAATCAAGGAACAACCTGGTCTTCTCCAGTTGTTATAAATGATGATTTAAATACTGTTGCAAATAACCAGTGGCATCCTTCAATCTGGTGTGATAAAACTTCCGGCAGATTATTTGTAAAATGGATGGATACACGTGATACTCCTACTAGCGATAGCGCACATATCTACGCAAGTTATTCTGATGACGGTGGTTTAACTTTTGCACCAAATCAAAAAATAACGACTTCTAAAATGAGAATTAATTGTACAACTTGTGGCGGCGGTGGCACACCAAGATATCAAGGTGATTATGATGCTATTACAGCAATTGATAATCAGTCATTAATGGTGTGGACAGATTTTAGAGCAGGTACTTTTGGAAGTTATGTTGGATTTTTTCCGGACTATGCTTTAAAAGTTTCTCCCGCACTTGATAGTATTGCAAATAATCAGGACTCAGTTATTTACAACATCTCTATTCCAAGCGTTAAGTTGTACGATTCTGAAGTTATTTTTTCAGCTACAATTAGTCCTGCACCAGATAGCGGAAATATAATAATAGAATTTCCTGATGGGGATACACTTTCAACATTCCCGGATAGTTTGCATATGAAAATTAAAACTGCAGGAAATGTTACAGTTGGAACTTATACAATAACAATTACTGGTAAAGGGCCAAATGGAACTCCGGTTCATAAAAGAACAGTTTCGTTGTTTGTAGGTTCAATTATTCCTGTTGAATTAACAGCCTTTAATGCATCAGTAAATAAAAACGATGTGCAATTGAATTGGACAACTGCAACAGAATTAAATAATCTTGGTTTTGATATTCAAAGAAAAAGTAATGATGGAAAATTTCAATCTTTAGGCTTTGTAAATGGCAAGGGAACTACAACTGAAATTATTAACTATAATTTTGTGGATAGCAAATTGGATGCAGGTAATTATTCTTATAGATTAATGCAAAAAGATTTTGATGGAACTTATGCTTATTCGCAGGAAGTTGAAGTTGAAATAAGTACACCGCTTACTTTTTCACTTGAACAAAATTATCCTAATCCATTTAACCCAACAACAACAATTGGGTATTCAATTCCTTCAAATAATTTTGTTACCATTAAACTTTATGATATTCTTGGTAATGAAGTTATAACATTGGTTAATGAACAAAAACAAGCTGGCAAATATGAAATGTTATACAATGCTTCAAATCTTGCAAGTGGAGTTTATTATTATCAAATCAATGCCGGTGATTTTACTCAGACAAGAAAACTTATGCTGATGAAGTAAAGGCCTCATCCCTAAAACCCTTCTCCTAAGGAGAAGAGACTTTTAAACTTAAAGGCACGAGCAATCGTGCCTTTTTTGTTTCTCATTTTCCTCTTACTTCTCTCCTCTTTCATTTCTCGTCTCTCGTCTTTCCAAAAATATAACTTGACATTAACGATTATTTTCCTTTCGTTTGTAGTGTTTATTGGAGGTTATTATGGATTGGGTGCGGGTATGTAATAAAGTTCTGGTTTTTTCTAGTGTTAAAATTATTAAAATGACGTTAGCCATTGCTTACGGAATAATTTTGGCACGATTGTTTACTCTCTCTCTCTCTCTCTCTCTCTCTGCAATTTTTATTTGGGGTGGAGAGAATGTTTTTAATTTATGTTTGCACACTTCCTAAACTATTGTATGAAGTTCCTTATGCTTCATTACAGTCTTTTCAAATCATTATATCATTCTAAATTATACATAGTATATTTTACTACGGGTTTTACATAGCGTAATGTAATAAAGTAAGTGGTTTAACTAAGGAGATAAAAATGAAGTTGTATTTAATTATAATAAACATAACAGTAATGAGCGTAATAACCTTTGCTCAAACATATGATGACCCAAGTAAATTTTTCCCTGCTAAAACTGGGGATATGTGGGAGTATTTTTATTACGATTCACCATATTCTGATACTTTACAAACAGTTACTATGAATGATTCAATTGATGAACAAGGAACTGTTTTTATTAGACAATTGACGTGTAAAATTAATCCAAACGAATTAATAAGTAACAATTTATATTGGATAGATACTTTGAATAACGTACATGGATATTATAGAGATACTATTTCTATTATTTATAAATTAGCATCCAGTCAAGGAACTCAATGGGTTATTAGGAGATATAGTGAGCATGCGTTTGAAATGATGAGAATAGACTCTGTTTTTGAGCTAGTAATTTTAGGTAATACCACTATTGTTAAAAAATATCGAAACTATTTTGCATTTGATAGTACAGAAATTTCAGGTATAGATCGAGAAAACATTTACCTTGCTTATGGATTTGGATTAATTAACTGGCAAGGACTCGAGGGAAATGGAATTTATTATGTTAAAGGATTAGTTATCAATGGAGTATTATTTGGTGATACCACTAATGTAATTACTTCTGTTTTTGACGTAGAACCTTTTAGTTATGTACAGGATTATAATCTTTATCAAAATTTCCCTAATCCATTTAACCCAACAACAACACTTGGGTATTCAATTCCTACAAATAATTTTGTTACCATTAAACTTTATGATGTCCTTGGTAATGAAGTTATAACATTGGTTAACGAACAAAAACAAGCTGGCAAATATGAAATGTTATACAATGCATCAAATCTTGCAAGTGGAGTTTATTATTATCAAATCAATGCCGGTGATTTTACACAGACAAGAAAACTTATGTTGATGAAGTAAAGGCCTCATCCCTAAATCCCTTCTCCTAAGGAGAAGGGATTTTTAAAATTAAGGCACGAGCAGTCGTGCCTTTTTTGTTTATCTCTTTGTAAAGGATTTACAATAAATCTTCTTAATTTTACATAAACAATATTTATAGTTTATGTACTATCACTCTACATCCACTCAGGTTTACTCATGAAAAATTTTATTACTTTACTTCTGTTCGTTTCACTTTCAACTTTAATATTATCACAGCAAATTGACAAAGATTATTTTAAAAATAATAGTGAAGTCTATTTTTCGTTTTCAATCTCATCTAAATCTGAAATTAAAACGCTAACACGTATTATATCAATTGATGATGTTAAAGGAAATCAGGTTTATGCTTATGCAAACGAGAAAGAATTCCTTGAATTTGAAAAACTTAATTATTCATATACAATATTGCCTCATCCGGGTAAATTGATAGAGCCGGAAATGTCATCAAGTATAGAAGGCATTAAAGCTTGGGATGTTTATCCGACGTATGATGCTTATGTAAATATGTTAAATCTTTACAAGGTCAACTATCCCGGCTTATGTCGCATTGTAGATGGAGGTTTAACAGTTCAGGGAAGAAAAATATTATTTGCTGTAATATCTGATAACGTCAATCAAAAAGAAGCTGAACCACAGTTTATGTACACGTCTTCAATCCACGGTGATGAAACTACCGGTTATGTTTTGATGCTTAGATTGATAGACTCACTTTTAACCGCATATGGAACAAACCAGAGAGTTACAAATCTTGTTAACAATGTTGAGATATGGATCAATCCACTTGCAAATCCTGATGGAACTTATCATGCTGGAAACAACACTGTAAATGGTGCAACCAGGTATAATTATTATGGCTATGATTTAAATAGAAACTTTCCTGATCCGATTGAAGGAGTTTATCCTGATCAACAAATAGAAACTTCAAGATTTAGAGCAATTGCCGAATCAAATAATTTTGCTCTTGTAGCAAATTTTCATGGTGGAACAGAAGTAATAAATTATCCATGGGATACCTGGACAAATGAGTACCCGGATTATAAACATCATCCTGATGAAGCATGGTATGCATATATTTCACATTTGTATGCGGATACCTGTCAGGCAAACTCTACATCTGGATATATGACAGGCTTTGATGATGGTACTACAAATGGCGGTGCGTGGTATATAATAAATGGCGGAAGACAGGATTACACAAATTATTATCGATGGGGCAGGGAAGTGACAATGGAGATTTCTGATACAAAACTTGTTCCTGCCAACCAGCTTCCATTGTTTTGGAACTATAATAAAAAATCTTTCCTAAAGTATATGGAGACCGTTTTAAAGGGTGTTAATGGATTGATTACCGATACACTTGGAAATCTGATTAAAGCCAAGATAACAGTATTAAATCATGACGTAGATAACTCGGAAGTTTACTCCGATGCAACTGGTTTTTATTTGCGAATGCTTTCTCCCGGTACTTATTCATTAAAATTTGATGCACCAAATTATTATTCACAAACTATTAATAATGTAATAGTAAGCTCTTATAATTCATTAACGACTTTAAATGTAGAACTTGTATCTAGTATAATACCTGTTGAACTGGTATCCTTTAATGCTATTGTAATTGATAATACGGTGCAGCTAAATTGGGTAACCGCTACTGAAAAAAATAACTCTGGTTTTCAAATCGAACGCAACACACCCCTTAATCCCCTCTCGAGAGGGGAAGCCGAATGCAATGATGCGTGGGAAAGCATTGGATTTCTTATCGGAACAGGTACAACTACCGAACCGCAAGCATATTCATTTATTGATGAAGATTTATCCACCGGAAAATATCAATACAGGTTAAAGCAAATAGATTTTGATGGTTCATATTCATATTCAAATGTTGTTGAGATAGAAGTATTAAATCCAACTAAATTTGTACTAGAACAAAACTATCCAAATCCATTTAATCCAAGTACAACAATTAGTTATCAAATTCCAACGGCAAGTAATGTAAGTTTAAAGGTTTATGATGTTCTTGGAAATGAAGTGATCACCTTGGTTAACGAATTTAAACAAGCCGGAAGTTATGATGTTACATTCGACGCAGCACAGAAATCACTTAATGCAAGTGGTGTTTATTTTTATGAATTAAAAGCAGGTAGTTTCATTCAGACAAGAAAAATGATTCTTCTCCAATAATATATTTGTTAAAGTGGGAGATACAGTTTCCCACTTTCTTATTTTGATTAACCACTTAATTTTTTATCTTGCCTAAAGAATCCCATAACTAATTGATAATATGAAAAATTTTATACTTATAATAATTGTTTTCATCGCCTTTGTAACACTTGCTTTTTCTGGATTGTATGAGCGGGATTTACTTGGAGGCACACAACTAAATGGCAGTGGATGTGTATGCCATACCACAGAGATCGATACAAGTGTTACAGTTTGGATTGAGGGCCCTGATACGTTATTAAAAGGTGAAACAGGATTGTACAGAATGTATCTTGCAAACGGTCCGGCAGAAGCTGGCGGCCATAATGTTGCAGGAAGATTTGGAATTATGTCTTTGGTTGATACTCTTTCTGTTTGGGATTCACGCTCACCTAATGAATTAACACAAGCCTTTCCTTTAGAATTTCCTACACCACAGGATACAATTTATTGGGAGTTCGCTTACACAGCACCAGATTCAGTTGTTATCGATACACTTTATTCTTGCGGATTAAGTTTGGTGTATGATCACATTCCTGATGCATTAGATAGATGGAATTATGGTCCAAAGTTTCCAATAACTGTGATTGAAAATATTGTTCCTGTTGAGTTGGTTTCTTTCTCAGCCAATACATATGAAAATTCT
>Ga0138256_10004033_pt1 | contig 15593 bp, 9 predicted proteins | sample KNB2016incub_MG_FD_105486 | JGI IMG/M metagenome (GOLD analysis project Ga0138256, IMG submission 105486) | Active sludge microbial communities from wastewater in Klosterneuburg, Austria - KNB2014incub_MG | ecosystem: Engineered > WWTP > Activated sludge > Unclassified | place: Austria... | reverse complement strand
TACAACGCCTGCTCGGCTACGCCAACCACATCATCGGCCGCTGATGCGCCAAGACCAGTTCATCGCGCGACACGAGGCCGACTGGCAGGTGCTCGCCAGTTGGCTCGATGCCGCCGAGCGGCGCAAGCCGGGGGCGCACGCGATCGAGGCCGGCTGCCATGACGCCGAAGTGCCGCAACGCTATCGGCGTCTGTGCCAGCAACTTGCACTGACGCGTCGCCGAGGTTACAGCCCAATGCTGATCGAACGCCTCGGGCAACTGGTCGAGCGGACGCACACCCTGCTCTATCGGCCGCCGAATCCGCGATGGTGGCGTGCGGTTGGCTTCATCATCTCCGAATTTCCGGCCGCGGTGCGCGCGCAATGGGGCTGGATGTTGGCCTCGGCGCTCCTGTTTTTTCTGCCCTTCTTCGCAATGATTGTTGCCGTGCAGGTGCAGCCGGAGCTTGCGCATAGTGTTTTCGACATCGAGCAACTGGCGCAGATGGAGCAGATGTACGACCCGAGCAACGAAGATCGCATCGGCCGCGACAGCGGCACCGATCTGATGATGTTCGGCCACTACATCATGAACAACATCAGCATCGGCTTCCGTAGCTTCGCCAGCGGCCTGCTGGTCGGGCTGGGCTCAGTCATGGTTCTGGTCAGCAACGGCGTCATGCTCGGTACCGTCGCCGGGCATCTCACTGGCATCGGTTACGGCGGGCCATTCTGGCGATTCGTGGTCGGCCATTCGGCGCCAGAATTGTTGGCCATCGTGATTTCGGGCGGTGCTGGCATGCGTCTCGGGTTTGCATTGATCGCACCCGGACAACTCAGTCGCGTCGCGGCGCTGCTCGCTGCCGGTCGGATTGGCGCTCGCCTGATCCTCGGCGTATTCGTGATGCTGCTCGCTGCGGCCTTCATCGAAGCATTCTGGTCGTCTATCGCGCGCTTGCCGGACGTTGTGAAATACGGCAGTGGCGGCGCAATCTGGCTACTCGTGCTGGGCTGGCTTGGCTTCGGCGGGCGAGGACGCGTGGATGCGACCTGAAGGCCTGCAAGTCGCGTTGCGCCAACGCAGCCCATGGGAAGCCGCCGACCTCGGCTTCGTCTTGGTGCGTCGTCACGCCGCTTCGATCGCACGCAGTTGGCTGCTGTTCGGACTACCGCTGTTTGCATTGCTGAACGGCATCGCCTACGCGCTTGATCGGGTATGGCTGGCGGCGCTGGCGATGTGGTGGCTGAAGCCATGGTTCGACCAACTGGTGCTGCACATCTTGTCGCGCGCGGCGTTCGCCGATCCACCGAGCGTAGGCGACACCCTGCGGCAGCAGTTTCGATTGGGCGCGGTACTGCCGTGGCTGCTCTGGCGACGCGTTGACCTATCACGCAGCCTGAGCATGCCGGTCAGTCTGCTCGAAAATCTGCGTGGGCGGGAACGTCGACTGCGCTCGACCCTGCTCGGGCGCGCATCGAACAGCGCGGTCGCGATCGCTCTATGTCTGGTGCTGCTGCACATCGAATTGGCCGTCTGGATGTCGGTGTTCATGCTTGCTCTGATGTTCGTGCCGTATGACTTCCTTAGCGAGTCGTTGCAGGTGATGTTCGAAACCCTGCTCGATGATCCGCCGCATTGGGCGCAGATGCTGGTGAACTTGGTGTCGTTCTTCGCGATGAGTGTGGTTGAGCCGTTCTTCGTCGGCGCCGGTTTCGCGCTGTATCTGAATCGGCGGACCCAACTCGAAGCCTGGGACATTGAACTGTCGTTCCGGCGCATTGCGCGCCGAATCGGCGCATTGGCGTTCATGCTGGTGGCGCTGCCAGGCATCGCCCTCATCACTGCACCGACGGCGCTGGCGACGGCGGCAAATAACGCAGTGGTCGAACCGGCTGCAGCCATCGCAACGGATGATGATGCGACCGTGGAAGCAGCCGACGACGAGGAGTGGACCGCCGAAGTGATCGAGTCGCGCGCACTTGCCGACGTCTTCGCTGACCATCGTCGCGATGCTGGCTTCGCACGCGATGTCACGAAGACGCTGCAAGCGCCCGAGTTCGGTGAAAAGAAAACACTGCAACGCTGGGAACGCATCCATCCACTGACTGACAGCGCGTCAACCAAGGACTTGTGGCCATTCCTGCGTGGAATTGGCGCGATCATCGCGTTCTTCGCCAAGTTTGGGCTGTGGATCTTGCTTGCGTTACTGATCGCAGCAGTATTGATCCATGCCGCGAAGTGGCGTCTGCCGATGATCGAGCGGCTGCTTCGGCGCAACCTGCCTGGCGCAATTGAAATTGAAGCGGATCGGCCGCCCGAATCGCTGCCGAGTGATCTCATCGCTGCGGCACGCACGTTGTTTGCGCAAGGCGCGCCGCGCGCTGCGATGGCGCTGCTGTATCGCGGCACCTGTGCGGCGTTGCCATTGCATGCCGACGGCATGCTCACCCCGGGCGCAACAGAATCCGACGTGCTTCGGCTTGCCCGCGGCATCGACGATGTTGAGGCACGCACAGCGGTCATCGACGTCGTGCAGCAATGGCAGCGCAGCGCCTATGCCGACGACCCGCCAGATGCACATCGCTTCGAGGCGTTGATTGCACGTTACGAGCACGCTAGGCGGGTGGCGCAATGACGCTTCGCACCCGCAACTTATTGATTGCTGCACTCGGTCTGGTTCTGGTCGCCGGCGTCGCGTATTGGTTTATCGCAAACTTCCATCAAGTGCCATTCGAGCTGCGAACCCCGCCCAGCGCGGCGGCGCGGCGCAATCGCCTGCTCGCCTTGGAAGAAACCTTGCGCACGCAAGGTCACACGGTATTCAACCGTCTGCGCTTCAGCGACGACGACTTCGCCGACCCCGGGAACAGCGCCATCGTGCTCGATCTGGATCCGCGCCACTTGCGTGCGAGCGAGGTCGATCACTTGCTCGATTTCGTCGCGCGCGGCGCCTTGTTGCTGCTGCGCATGCCGGCTTCGGCCGAAGGTCGTGCCGGGCCGCTGCTGGACAAACTCGGGGTCGAGGCCTTGGCGTCGAATCCAAGTTGTTTTGACCTTACGCTGGCGAACGAACAGAGCTACACCCTGTGTGGTGGCACTCGCCTTGGTGGCGACATCGAGACGCGGTACACGCAACTCGCCAGCTACGACGACAAGACCTATGGCTACTGGTACGGCCACACTCAGTATTCGGATGGCCGCATTTTTTTGGTCAGCGAATTGGACATGTTGCATAACAAGGCGCTCGATGATGCCGACGCCGTGGAGCTCAGCGAAGCCCTGCTGGCACCCTTGCTGGCGCGCCACCGCATCCACCTGTTTCGCGGCGTCGATATCGAGCCGTTTCTTGTGTTGATCGTGCGTGTTGGTTGGCCATTTCTATTGCCGGCGCTGGCGGCGTTGTTGCTGTGGCTGTGGATGCGCAGCCAGCGTTTTGGCCCGGTGCTGCCCGACGCTGCAGCGCCGCGCCGCGCATTGCTCGAACATGTCCGCGCCAGCGGCGAATTCTTGTTCCGCCGCGGTCAGCCGGTGGCGATGCATCGCGCCTTGCTCGCCCGCGTGCTCAAGCGCATTAGTGATCGTGAACCAGCGATCGCCGCCCTGCCGGAGGACGCACGCGTCGTCGCCCTTTGCGAACGCGTACGCATGCCAGAAGCGGCATTACGCATCGCTCTCAATCCGGTCGGTCTCGGTCATGCCGATACCTTCTTTTCCGCTATTTCCACCTTGCTGCAACTGGAACGCCGTCTATGAACACAACCATCTCTTCGCCCACCTTGCCAGCCAGCGTTCTGGTCGAACGTGTCGCCGCGATCCGTACCCAGATCAGCGCTGCCTTCATCGGTCAGGCTGATGTGCTCGACCAGTTGCTCATCGCACTTCTGGCCGGCGGTCATGTCTTGATCGAAGGCGTGCCCGGCCTCGGTAAAACCTTGCTCGTGCGCGCGCTTGCGGCATCAATGCAAGGCAGCTTCTCACGGGTGCAATTCACCCCCGACCTGATGCCGAGCGATGTCAGCGGCCACGCCTTCTACGATCCGAAAACCGAGAGCTTCAAGATCCGCCGTGGTCCGGTATTTGCGAATCTTCTGCTCGCCGACGAGATCAATCGCGCGCCGGCGAAGACGCAATCAGCCTTGCTCGAAGCGATGCAGGAAAGCCAAGTCACGATCGAGTCACGCAGCTTCCCACTGGAGCCGCCCTTCCTGACCATCGCGACGCAAAATCCGGTCGAACAGGAGGGCACTTATCCGCTGCCGGAAGCCCAACTGGATCGTTTCCTGCTCAAGATCCTGATTGATTATCCGGCGCTCGAAGACGAGTTGCGTATGGTGCAATCGGTCAGTGCTGGCCGCGCCACGCAGTTCGATCTCGCTCGCGTGCGTGCTGTCGTACAGCCGGCCGATATCGTTGCCATGCAGGCTGCGACCGCGGCGATCGCGATCGATCCGGTGGTACTCGACTATGCCGTGCGTATCGTGCGTGCCACACGTCAGTGGCCCGGTATCGCCATGGGCGCTGGCCCGCGCGGCAGCCTCGCGCTGGTGCGGGCGGCGCGCGCGCAAGCGGTGATGGATGGCCGTGATTTCGTGACACCCGACGATGTTGTACGTATCGCGCGCCCGGCCTTGCGCCATCGCATCGCACTGGCACCGGAGATGCAGATCGAAGGTCGGCGCGTCGACCACGTGTTGGATGCGCTGCTGCTGAAGGTCGAGGCGCCGCGCCGATGAGACCGGCGCCGGCGCTGATCGCGGGCGTGCTGCTACTGGCTGCGATCGGCCTAGCGGTGGCATTCGGTCTGTGGTCACGCTCGGCGTTGATGCTCGCGTCGCTGCTGCTGCTGGCACTGGCGATCGGCGACGTGCTGGCCCTGCGTCACCTGCGTACGCCGCTGGCGACGCGCGAATTGGCGCATATTCTGCCGCTCGGTATGCGCCAAGAAATCGGCTTGCGGCTACATCCAAGCGATGCGTGGACACAGCGGGTCGATGTGCACGATGGTCATCCGTCGGCATTCAGCGTCGACGGTCTGCCGCGTCGCCTCACACTGCGAGCGCGGGCCAGTACCCGGTTTGACTATTCAGTGACTGCGCACGAGCGCGGCAGCTATGCGTTTACACCGATTCAGTTGCGGCTGCATTCACCGTTGCGGCTGTGGACACAGAAGCGCTTGGTCGATGCGCCCGCCGTGGTCAAGGTCTACCCGGATTTCGCGCCACTCAAACGGCTGGCGTTGTTCGGTGCCGACCAAGCCAGCCGAGTGCTTGGCGCGCATTTACGCCGGCGGCGGGGCGATGGCACCGAGTTCCACCAACTGCGTGAGTATCGTCAAGGCGACAGCCTGCGCCAAATCGACTGGAAGGCGAGCCAACGCGCACGCAAGATGATTTCGCGCGACTACCGCGAGGAACGGAACCAGCAGATCATGCTGTTGCTCGATACCGGCCGGCGCATGCTCGCACGCGACGGCGCGCATTCGCATTTCGACCACGCGCTTAACGCCAGCCTGCTGCTCGCGTGGATCGCACTGCGCCAAGGTGACGCGGTCGGTCTGCTCGCACACGGCGGCGCATCGCGCTTCATCAAGCCGCAACGCGGCATCGGTGCGCTCGATCCAATGCTCGGCGCGATCTATGACTTGCAGCCGCAGCCAATCGCGACCGACTATCTCGCCGCTGCCACCGAACTGAGTCTGCGGCAGCCACGGCGTGCGCTGGTGGTGATGATCACCAATGTCCGCGATGAGGATGCTGAGGACTTGCTCAGTGCAGTGCGGCAACTCCGCCGCCGCCATGTCGTGATCGTCGCCAGCCTGCGCGAGAAGGCGCTTGATCAGGCGCGTGAACTGGTGCCGAGGCATTTTGACGACGCGCTGCTGGTTGGCGCTACCGCGCTGTATCTGGAGGATCGGCGGCGGGCACACGATGCCTTGCGCGCGCATGGCGCCAGTGTGCTCGACGTCGACAGCGACACCCTGCCAGCGGCGCTCGTTGAGCGGTATCTTGCAATCAAGCGTGAAGGTGTCTTGTAAACCGATGAGCATCACTCCCACCCGACTCAGCGACTACCGCCCACCCGCTTGGCGAGTGCGTGAGGTTGCGCTGCGCTTCGAACTTGGCTTCGCCGAGACGCGCGTATTCGCGACGCTGCAGCTCGAACGCCACCCGAAACGCATCGACGGTGAGGCACTGCGACTGCATGGCGCCGACCTTCAGCTGTGTGCCGTGCGCCTTGATGGCCGTGTATTGGCGGCATGCGACTACGACGTCGATGCAGAATCACTGACGATCGCGGATGCGCCGTCGCCGTGCACGCTCGAGACCGAGGCATGCATCCGTCCGCAGAAGAACACGCGGCTCGAAGGCCTTTACCGCTCTGGTGACTTTCTGACCACGCAATGTGAGGCCGAGGGCTTCCGTCGCATCACCTGGTTCATTGATCGGCCGGATGTGATGGCGACTTATCGCGTGCGTCTCGAAGCAGACCGCGAACATTTCCCGGTGTTGCTGGCCAATGGCAATCCCGGCCAACACGGGCGCTTGCCGGATGGTCGGCACTTCGCCGAGTGGATCGATCCGTGGCCGAAGCCGAGCTATCTGTTCGCGATCGTGGCCGGGCGTCTCGATTACATCGAAGATCATTTCCACACCATGGAAGGCCGCGACGTGCGCCTTCGCATCTACGCGGAAGCCCAGGCCATCGGCCGCTGTGCACATGCGATGGATAGCCTCAAACGGGCGATGATCTGGGACGAGGAGCAATTTGGCCGTGCCTATGACCTCGACGTGTTCAACATCGTCGCGACCTATGACTTCAACATGGGCGCAATGGAGAACAAGGGTCTCAATATCTTCAATGCCAAGGCCATCGTCGCTGATCCCGAAACCGCGACTGACAGCGACCTCGACTACGTCGAAGCGGTCGTCGCGCATGAGTATTTCCATAATTGGACCGGCAATCGCGTCACCTGCCGCGATTGGTTTCAGTTGTCGCTCAAGGAAGGCCTGACCGTCTATCGCGATCAGGAGTTCTGCGCCGACCAAGGCTCACGCGCGCTCAAGCGCATCGACGATGTCCGGCAGTTGCGGGCGCTGCAGTTTCCCGAAGACGCCGGACCGTTCGCGCACCCAGTGCGCCCGAGTAGTTACAGCGAGATTAATAACTTCTACACCGCGACGGTCTACGACAAGGGCGCCGAGGTCGTGCGCCTGTATCGCAGCTTGCTCGGCGGTGACGGTTTCCGCCGCGGCATGGACTTGTATTTCCAGCGCCACGATGGCGAAGCCGTCACCTGTGACGATTTTCTGCGGGCGATGGCCGATGCCAACGGCACCGATCTCAATGCATTGGCGCGCTGGTATGAACAAGCCGGCACCCCGGTACTGCGCGCCGAACTTGACCACGACGCCGACCGCCGTTGCGTCACCCTGCATCTGTCCCAGCACACGCCACCGACGCCCGGACAAACCAGCAAACTGCCGCTGCCGATCCCGGTGCGGATGATGCTCTACGCAGCGGACGGTCAGCCGTATCCACTGCGATTGGCTGGCACCAGCACGGATGCCGTCACCCAATGTGTGCTGGTCCTGACCAGTGCTTCGTCGGACTACGTGTTCGAGGACATCGACCAGCGCCCGGTGGCGTCGCTGCTGCAGGATTTTTCGGCACCAGTGCGGCTCGAATTTGCGGTCAGCGACGACGAATTGGCATTTCGCATCGCGCATGAGCACGACGACTTCAATCGTTTCGATGCCGCGCAGAAGTTGGGCGAGCGCATCCTGCTGGTGGCATACCGGCAGGGCGAGCTCGATGCCTCGCCATCACTGCAGGTACTGCTGGACGCACTCGCCAAATTGCTCGCGGATCCGCAGGTCGATCCGGCGTTGCTTGCGGAGTGTCTTGAACCGCCCGACGAAATCAGTCTCGGTGAGCGCATCGACGCGCGTGATCCGACGCGGCTGCACGCTATTCGTGAAGCACTACGTGCGGCGATTGGTCGGCATCTGGCCGCAGAGCTGATTGCGCGGCGCACAGCCCTTGAGGATGCTGCGCACGGCGGCTACGCGGCACCGGCAGTTGCGGCGCGACGTTTTCGTCAGCGCGCGCTGCACCTGTTGATCGCCGCCGATGCCAAGGTGTACGCGCTACACGCCCAACAGCAATATGCCGAGGCGACCTCGATGGGCGAGCGCCTGTCGGCACTCGCGGCACTGATGCACCATGCCGTACCTGGCGCGCAGGGATTGGCCGAGGCGTTCTACGGCCGCCATGCGGACGACCAGTTGCTGATCGATAAGTGGCTGATGTTGCAGGCGACCAACCCACAACCAGGCACGCTGGAACGCGTGCACACACTGCTCGACCACGCCGCGTTCAGTCTGCGTAACCCGAACAAGGTGCGGTCGCTGCTCGGCGGCTTCGCACGCCAGAACCCGGCACGGTTTCACGACCCCAGCGGCGCTGGCTATCGCCTGATCGGTGGGCAGCTCGCGGTATTGGACGCGATCAATCCGCAGATTGCGGCGCGCCTTGCCGCCGTATTCAACGGCTGGCGCCGCCTCGAACCCAGCCGCAGCGTGATGATGCGTAGCGAACTCGAACGCCTCGCGGCGGTGCACGGCTTGTCGCGCGACACCAGCGAGATCGTGTCGCGGGCATTGGCCGGTTGAGGGCGCATATACTGCGCGGCATGACTGCTACCACGCGCGTGTCCTCGGTGATTGCTGATCTACGCTTTCTCGTTCCAGGCATCGTCCTGATTCTCGCGGGCGGCTACCTGCCGCCGTGGGCGGCGACCCTGTTGATCGTCGCCGCGCAACCCGCGCTGGCCGCAGGCGCAGCGTGCGCGCTCGGCTATGAGCTCGACGATGACTTCCTCGGGCTGTGGTTTCGTCGCGGCTTCGTCGCTTTGTCTGGGCTACTGCTGTATGCCGCAATCGTGCTGATGCTGATCGGCTGGCCACTGCAGCAGGTGTTGCACACGCGCACGCCGATGTTGGCGCTGGCGCTGTCCGCTGGTTTTCTGGTGGCGATCGGCGCCGCATTGCGGTTGTGGCCGGCCCCGGGCCTCGCTCTGGTCTGGGACGACGCCTATGAGGGCGGTGGCCTGCTGCGGGCGCTTGATCGCAGTACGGTATTCGCGCTGCATCTGACGGGTCAGCAAGGCGATCGTCACTTCGGTGCCGGCGTGCTCGTTGCGCTCGGCTGGATCGCGCTGGTGCTGGGCGCAGCGGCCTTGTCGGGATTCGCCAGCGCATTGCCACCGACTTGGTACCGCCCGGGCTGGGTCGCATATGCGGTGGTGTTGGCGCCGCTGGTGCACCTGTTGACGCTGTGGCGCACCGCGGCGCTGTTGATCGTCGTCGAGGACGACATCAGTCCGAGCGCATCGACCACGATGACGGCGCCGATTTTCGTCGGCGCGCATGAACCTGCCACTGAGCCCGCTGCCGATGTAGTGCCAGAGCCGACGCCAGTCGACCGTAGCCTGGCGCTGCTGAATGCGGCGGCGGCTGGACAGATCGCGCAGGCTCTGGCCCTGCTCGAAGCGGGCGCCGATGCCAACGCCGCACCCGGCCCGAACGATCGCGACCAGCGCAGCGCGTTGAGTATCGCCGCGACTTTGTCCGACCTTGGTCTGTTGCGCGCACTGATCGCACGCGGCGCCGACCCGAGTCTCGCCGTCAACGGCATCTCGGCCTTGCACGCAGCGACGCGTGATTCACTGCACGGTCGCCCGGATGCGGTGATGACCCTGCTTGCCAACGGTGCCCGTCCAGACCGCATCGACCACGACGGCAACACGCCCTTGCATCACGCCGCACTGAGCGAAGACCCGACGATCAGCGCGATGCTGCTCGATGCTGGAGCACCGCCGGATCAGGTCAACCGTGAAGGCTTGACCGCGCTCGCCATCGCCGCACGTGCCGGCAATGAACCGGTGCTGCGTCTGCTGCTCGAACGTGGCGCGAAGACCGAGGTGACGCGCGGTACGCCGGCACTGATCGCCGCCGCCAGCGGACACGAAGACCGCGCCGCGATCTTGAGGCGGCTACTCAAAGCCAAGGCCGATATTGCCGCCACCGACAAGCTTGGCCGCAGCGCCTTGCATGCCGCTGCCCTGCATGGTCATGGCGACTGCGCCGATGTGTTGGTCGCTGCCGGTGCCGATGCGAATGCACGCGATAGCCACGGTGTCACCCCGTTGATGGAGGCGGCCCGCGCTGGTGCCAATCGCGTGCTCGCGCGCCTGGTGTTCCGCAAGCCTGATCCGTCGGCGACGGATGCCCAAGGCCGCAATGCACTGCACCTCGCCTGCGCCTCGAAACAGGCGAACCTGGAGACAGTGAAAACCTTGCTCGCGCTCGGAATCGACCGCAGCCTGCTGATGCGCGATGGCCGCAGCGCGGTCGACATCGCCGCTGCCGGCGGGCGCTGGGACTTGGTCGCCGCGATCGACCCGCAGGTGCCTTGCCCGGCAACGATGGCGAACCCGGACGAGTCCGCTGAACTGCCGCCCGATCACGCCGAGCGCGAACGTCTGCTGCTCGACGCGTTGCAACAAGGCCATGTCCACATCGGCGCCGAATTGCTGGCACTGGAGCCGCCGCTGCCAATCGAGACGCTGTTGCGCGCGTTCCGCATCGCGCTGGAACGCGACGATGTCGCGATCCTGCAGATGCTGCTGGCACAAGGTTTCGATCCGACGGCGGCCCCGCTCGACGATAGCGAGGCGTTGCAGATGGCGGCGCGACTGCGGCCGATACCGGTGCACTGTATGCGCGCCCTGCTCGATGCGGGCGCGTCTGCCGCCGGTGCCGGGGTGTTGCTGCCCTTGCTCGCGAACGCTGCGGACGACGACGACGCAGCACACCACGAACTTGATGCATTCGCGCAATCGTTGATCGAGCGTGGCGCCGACGGCCATGCTCGCATCAGCGGCGGCGCCTCGGCCCTGCATCTGGCCCTGCGCGCGGGCTTGCCGGGCATTGCGCGACTACTGCTGGCGCGTGGTTTCGATCCGAATGCAGCCGATCACAGCGGGCAGACGCCGCTGCACCTGCTGATGCGCTTGCCCGGTGCCGGGCGCGACGTCGTGCTGACGGCACTGTTACGCGCCGGCGCCGATCCCGAGCGCCGCAGCAATGACGGCGAAACGCCGCTCGGACGGGCAACGCTGGCACGTCATGATCAGGCGTTGCGCCTGTTGCGGTGGCCGAACTGGAAGCTGCCGCGGCGTGCCCTGCTTGAGTCTGACCTGCCCGCCGCCGCACAGGCGGGCGATCGCGAGGCCGTTGCGAAATTGTGCGAGCTTGGACTGCCGATTGATGCACGCGACGCGCAAGGCTGCACAGCGTTGTTGCGCGCAGCGGGCGGCGGTTTCGAAGGCATCGTCTCCGACCTGCTCGCCGCCGGTGCCGATGCGAGCGTGCCGGCGCATACCGGCGTGACGCCGCTCAGTGCAGCGGTGAGTCGCAGCTTCGAGCGCGTGGTGACGATGCTGGTCGCGCATGGCGTCGACATCGATCAAGCCCTGCCCGGTGGGGCGACCCCGCTGATGGTCGCCTGCGCACTCGGCAACGACCCTCTGGTTCAAGTTTTGCTCGTGCGTGGCGCGTCGGCGTTGGCGCAGGATGAAATCGGCAATACCGCATTACACGTCGCCGCGCAGTATGCGTTTGCCGCCGACGATGCGGTTGTGCCGGGGCGCATGTTCGACCGTCTGCTTGATGCCGGCGCACCGATCGACGCGCCGAACCGTGATGCACAGACGCCACTGCTGCTGCTGCTCGGTACCCGTGCCGAATCGGGGACGCGGTCGCCCAACCGTGAACTTGGTGAACTGGTGACGCGGTTAGTGAATCGCGGGGCCGACCTCGATATCCAAGATCGTCGCGGCATCTCGGTGCTACACGCTGCCGCGATGCACGGCATGCGCGAAATCGCCGAACGATTGCTCAAAGCCGGCGCCAACCCGCGCTGCCGCGACGGACTGAGGCGCACGCCACACGACGTCGCCGTGCTACTGGGTTACGTCGATCTGGCGGCGATGCTCAAGCGCGACTGAGCACGTGGTGCCACAGAAATGAAAAAGGCAGCCGAAGCTGCCCTTTTCTCGGTTCGGTCCGCGCTGCTCAGCGGAACTTGAACAGCCCGACACCCGAGGCACTGCTGTAACCGTCGCGGTCGCGGCGGCGGCGCATGCGGTCCTGCAGTTCCTGGCGACGATCTTCCATCCAGTCGGCACGGTCCAAGGTCGCCGGGTCGAGCCCGCGTGATTCCGCCTCGTGCTGCCGGAACGAACAGAAGTCGCCGTATGCCTCGACCTCGTGCTTCAGTTCGCGCACACAGAGTTCGATCATGATGGCGTCATCGAGATAGCCGACCACCGGCACATTGTCCGGGATCACGTCTTTCGGATCAGCGAAATAAGTCAGCGCAGTCAGTACCCGGGTGCGGTCTTCGTCCGGCATACCCCAAGCGGTATCGTGCACCATGCTGATCAGGGCATCGAGTTTGGCCAGGCGTTCAGTGATGAATTCCGGCGCATGGCTGGCATGGGCATCCACCAGCAGCGCGGTGGCGGCATCAGTGATTTCCTTCGACGACTTGCTGCCGGCGGTCTCGTGCGCACGCTTCAGTATTTCCTGGAAATGATCCAGATCGTTGTCCGACAGTTCGATATTGATCGACAAACCCATGGCAAGCCCTCGCGAAGAATCAGCGGCAGACTAGCCAGCAGTCACGGCAGCGTCAATGCAGGACGTATGGGCTACAGGATTGGTGACAGCCCAACGCCGAACGCGGTCATGATGCGCGTGTAAATGCCCTTGGCGGCGAGGTCGACTTCCGGAAAGTCACCGACCCGGACGTAACACGTCAGAAAATCCGGGTCCGAGGGCGGCAACGGAGCGCATTCCGGACGCAGTTCATAACTGGTGGCGTAGCGCCATGGCCACAGATCGAAGACCGGTAGCTTCTCAGAGACCGACTCGATCGCCTGATTGATCGGTGTGAGTAAGCCGCGGTCCGGCTTTTTCGCGACCACCCAACTCTGGTCGGGGCCGATATCGCCGCTAATCGCACGCTTCAGTTCGGCCGCGAACCCAGCATCACGCACGATCACACCGTTTTCGCTATTTGGTCCTTCCGACCGCGGATCGAAGTTGTGCGACCCGATCAGGCTGATGCGGTCGTCAATCACGATGGCCTTGGCGTGCAGGCCGCGACGCACCGTATCGCGGCGCAGTGGTACCGCCTTGCGGGTGCGAATTTTGAGCGCCGAGCGCAGCATCCCCGGCGGCTTCGGTGCGTCGATCGCAGCCTCGCTGCGGCCGGGATAGGGCTTGAATTCGTGGATCTCGAAGCCGAGCGATTCGAGGTAATAGCGACGTCGCTTGTGCGAGATCGCGTAGACCGGAAAAGCATCGGTCGCGGCCAGGCTGTTGGTCGACACCAGCACACGCAACGCCGGATGTTCGCGGCGCAGGGTCAGAAATGCCTTGCGTGCCGGTCGCGACAACACCAGATATGGCGTCTGCAGCACGATGTCGTGCTCAGCTGCGGTGATGATGCGGGCGATTGTCGCGGTGAGGTCACCGTGCTCGCTGCGTTCGGAGACATTTGGCTTGTCGGGTGGATCAGAGAAGTATTCGACAGCAGCCACACTGAGGGCGTGATCGAGCAGCGCGCGCTGCAGGTAATTACGATCTTCGGCCAGCGCCTGTACCCGCGTCACGCGCGCGGCATGGTCGAGTCGCGGCGCCGCCAACGGCGCTGGATTGCGGCCGGCCTCGACAATGCGCTTCGCGACATCCTTGAGTTGCGCCAACGGCACCGTCTTCGGATGCGCCCAGAAGCGCTCGAACGAGGCCTGCATCGCCGCACCAACCGTGCCATACACGAGCAAGTCGCGGTCGTAGTAGTTGTATTCCTCGCTGAAGTCGAAGTAGCGGTCGTCCATGTTGCGCCCACCGACAATACCGAAGCGCCCGTCGACCAGTAGCAGCTTGTTATGGCTGCGCTGGTTGAAGCGGAAGAAGCAGCACAGGATGCCGGCTGCAAACTCCAGTGGTGCGGTGCGTGCCTCGTTGAAGGTCGGGTTGTACAGACGAAACTCGAAGTTCACATGCTCAAGTGCCAGACGCGCGAGGAAGCGTCGGTTCTCGATCGAAAACATCTGGTCGCTGAGCACCCGTACCCGCACACCGCGCCGCGCCGCTGCCAACAGTTCGCCGAGGATCAGCAAACCAACATCGTCGTCAGAAAATATGAAGGTTTGCAGCTCGATCGATTCGCGTGCTGCGCGGATCAAATGCACTCGCGCGACCAAGGCAGCCTCTGCGTCGCTGAGCAGGATCGCGCCATGATCGCCATCGGCGTTACGGGTCAGCGCATCGGCGAACAAGGGTGAATCGATTGCGCAGTGATGCATTCGATGGCAAGTGGTATCGATTGGGCGCGTTTCATCGACCAATGCTTCGGCGTCACGAATCAACCGCCGCTGATCGACACAACCACACACCAACATCACCAGCAGGAGCGAGCCCCGGGTCGCGAGCTTGACCCACCGCACGCTAGCCACCGCCTTCACCTTGTCGTGTGCAGTCACTGCGGTGGCACCAATTGCAGATCAAGATCAATGAGGATGCGGTCGCTGAGGGTGTAGCGGCGTGTGCGCATGCCGAAGGCACGCCGCGACAGTTCGCCACTGGCCTGCACTCGGCAACGCACCGTGGCTTCGGCACAGTCGCCCGCGGCCAAGGTGAAGCGTGCCTTGCGCGTCTGTCCGCGTACCTGCAATTCGCCACTGATCTCGCCGCCGGCACGCAACAGCGCTAACGGTATCGCCTCGGCACGAAAACCGATCTGCGGATGCGCAGTGGCTGAAAAGAACTCCGGCGACAACGCCCACTCTCGATAGCCATCACGGTTCATCTGCAACGACGTGAGCGGGACAACGACGTCGATCACTGCCAAGCCATCGCGGATCGACACCGAGCCCTCGGCGCGGGCGTCGCCGCGCACCGGCCACCAGCCGAGTGCACGTAGTTCGAAATACACCTTCGATGCCGCAGGATCGAGGACATGGCGGCGATCGCCATCGGCCAGCACCGGCAGCGCCGCCAGCAGCATCAGCAAGGCTGAAGCCAGAGCACGCATTCGTCCCGGTCAGGGTGCCCAGAATGCGCGAAGCTGACCGCGGCCCGGTTCGACCAAGCCTTCCGGCACGTCGATCACCGCCATACCCGACGTCGGCATGCCTCGGTGTGCTTGCGAGCGACCTTCGACCAGCAGCGCGACGAGTTCCTCAACGCCGGGATTGTGGCCAACCAGCAGGACTGTTTCGGTCGGCCCGGTGGCGTTGAAGACGTCGAGCAATGTGCCCGGCGTACCGTCGTAGATGCGCGCGTTGAAGCCGACGGTATCGCCGAGGCGGTCGGCGACAATCTGCGCAGTCGCCTCGGCGCGAGTTGCCGGCGACGACAAGATGCGCGGCACACGACCGTCGAGCATCTTCGCCAGTGCGTCAGCGGCGCGCCCCGCCTCGACGCGGCCGCGTTCGGAGAGATCGCGCGAGAAATCGGCGCCATCGGCGCTTTGCGCTTCG
>Ga0138256_10004032_pt1 | contig 15593 bp, 11 predicted proteins | sample KNB2016incub_MG_FD_105486 | JGI IMG/M metagenome (GOLD analysis project Ga0138256, IMG submission 105486) | Active sludge microbial communities from wastewater in Klosterneuburg, Austria - KNB2014incub_MG | ecosystem: Engineered > WWTP > Activated sludge > Unclassified | place: Austria... | reverse complement strand
GGGGGAATATTGGGTAGCTGGCGCGCCGGGCGCGCGCTATGCCATCGCCATCCGCAACAAACTGGGCGAACGTGTGATGGCGGTCACCTCGGTGGACGGCATCAATGTTGTCAGTGGTGCCACAGCCGCCTGGGGCCAAACCGGCTATGTGTTTGACGCGCATGACAACTACCAAATCACCGGCTGGCGCAAAAGCAGTTCCGAAGTCGCTGCGTTTGAGTTTGCGCCGGCCAGCGACTCCTATGCCGAGCGCACTGGCCGCCCCAACCAAGTGGGCGTGATCGGTGTAGCCGTGTTCAGGGAGCGCTTACCAGAACCCGTGGCACTGCCAACACCCTATCCTTCCTACCGGCAGGAGCGGGATTCGAACGCCAAAGAATCGCGCGCGGACACTGCGGCTGCATCACCACCGCCGGCAGCAGCAGCCGAATCAACCACAACAAATCAGTCCGCAGGCCGCATCGTCATGCCTTCACCCAAGCTAGGCACCGGCCACGGCCAACGTGAAGATTCGGTTGTGTCGCACACCAGCTTTGAGCGCTTGCAGACGCAACCCAACGAGATCATCACGATCCGCTACGACAGCCGTGAAAACCTGGTCGCCGCTGGCATCATCTACGAGCGCTCCAACCGCCCGCCCAACCCCTTTCCCAATTCGGACCGCCTGTCTTACGTGCCCGATCCCCCGGCACGCCGCTATTGACATTGGGAGGCACTCCATAATGCTGGCCATGGCCAGCGTTACCGATTCCACGCCCGAGACCGATGAGTCGCTGATGCTGCGCTATGCCGGCGGAAACCTGAAAGCCTTCAACCTCTTGTACGACCGTCATGAAATGGGCGTGTGGCGCTATGTATTCAGAAGCGTGCGGATTCAGGCAGTGGCCGACGACCTGTTGCAAGACGTTTGGTTTGCGCTAGCCCGCCAGGCGCCCCACTACCAGCCCACCGCCAAGTTCAAAACCTGGTTGTTCACACTGGCCCACAACCGTCTGGTCGACTACTTGCGCACGGCCAAACACCATATGAGCCTGGAGGGAGACGCCGATGACGAATCCGACAGCGTGGCGCTGGTGCAGACCCTGGCCGCCAACTCAGGCTTTGGCCCGCTCAAACGCCTGGAATCCAAAGAACAAGCCCAGGCCTTGCTCGACGCTATCGAGCAGTTGCCCTTCGTTCAGCGCGAGGCCTTTATGCTACAGGCCGAAGCGGGCATGGATGTACAGGATATTGCCAACACCACCGGCGTGAGTTTTGAGACCGCCAAGAGCCGGCTGCGCTACGCACGCAGCCGCTTGCGCGAACTACTGCAGGAGTACGCATGAACCAGCCGCGTGATGAGCTACTGGAGCGCTACGCAGACGCCGTGGCGCAAGACCCGCGCCGCCCATCCGAGCGGGTGCGCAACGCTGCGTGTGCGCATGCCCAGCTGTTGCACGATCAAACTGCGGCCATGCTGCCAGCAAAGAATGGCGCTGCTGCCAGGCCTGCTGCCAACCAACCGCAATGGACGTTATCGCTGGTCGCCAGCCTGGCCGTAGTGGGCCTGGCAGGTTTGATGTATTTGCAAATCGACCGCAGCACGCAGCAAGACCGCGAAATTGCCATGGGCGCTGCTGCCCCTAGCCCCACCAACCCAGCTACGGCAGTTGCCACCCACCAGGAAAAGTCGGCCAACCCGGTAGTCCCACCCCCGAAGGTCGCGACGCAAACGGGCGCCAGCAAGGCAACAGAGCAATTCGCTGACGCCAGCGCCCGGGTGGACGCCAAGCGAGAAGTCAGAGCCGAATCTTCGGGGCGCATGGCCCAATCGAATCGGTCCACCGCGTTGACACCTGCCACACCCCCTGTGATGGCGGCACCGCCTGCATATTCAGCGCCTGCGCCAGCACCTTCGCCAGCACCTGCGCCAGCACCTTCGCCAGCACCTGCGACGGCAAAGGATGTAGCCCCCACCGCAATACCGCTTTTGGATGCCGCGCGTACCGGGAACACAACAGCCCTGCAGGAACTGCTGGCACAAGGCGCACCTATTAACGCCCGAGACGACAACGGCAACACCGCGCTGATGCTCGCCGTGCGCTACCGGCATGCCACCACCGTACGCAAACTGTTGGACTTGGGCGCCGATACCGGATTGCGCAACCACGAGGGGTTGACGGCACTGCAAATTGCCCAGCAGATGGGTTTTGCGGACATCGCAGAAACCTTGCTACGATAAATCTTCGCGTATCGGCCACTCTCAACAGAAAGCAGGCACCATGGCATCCGGCAAAATTTTGGTAGCCCAGGGCGGCGGCCCCACCGCCGTCATCAACCAATCCCTGGTGGGTGTGGCGCTGGAGGCGCGGCGATTTAAGGGCATTGAGCATGTGTACGGCGCCCGCCACGGCGTGCGCGGTATCGTCAATGAAGACTTTGTGCACCTCACCCAGGAGACCAGCCACAACCTGGAACTGGTGGCCCGTACGCCGTCCAGCGCACTGGGCTCCACCCGGGACAAACCCGATGCAGCATACTGCCTTGAGATCTTCAAGGTGCTGCAGGCGCATGAGATCGAGCACTTCTTCTACATCGGCGGCAATGACTCCAGCGACACCGTTCGCATTGTCAGCGCCGAGGCAAAAAAGGCCAACTACCCACTGTGCTGCATCCACATTCCCAAGACCATCGACAACGATCTGGTGGGCAACGACCACACGCCGGGCTTTCCATCAGCCGCACGGTATGTAGCGCAGGCATTTGCCGGCGTTAATCTGGACAATGCCGCCCTGCCCGGCGTGTACCTAGCGGTGGTCATGGGGCGTCACGCCGGATTTCTCACTGCCGCCTCGGCGCTGGGCAAGAAGTTTCCCGACGACGGCCCGCACCTGATCTACGTACCCGAGCGCACCTTCGATCTGGCGCAGTTCCTGGCCGACGTGAAGGCCACCTATGCCCGCCTGGGGCGCTGCGTCATCGCCGTGTCCGAAGGCATCCACGACGCCTCGGGTACGCCCATTGCCGCCCAACTGGCCAAAGACCTGGAGCAAGACGCACACGGCAACTTGCAACTCAGTGGCAGCGGCGCACTGGCCGACTTGCTGTGTGAGGAGATCAAGAGCAAGCTGGGCATCAAGCGGGTGCGCGGTGACACGCTCGGCTACATCCAACGTTCGTTCATTGGTTGCGTCTCCGATGTGGACCAGCGCGAGGCGCGTGAAGTGGGCGAAAAAGCCGTGCAATTTGCGATGTGGGGCCAGCGCGATGGCTCGGTGGCCATCAAGCGCACGGGCTTTTACTCGGTGGATTACGAACTGCTGCCACTTGACGCGGTGGCCGGCAAGACACGGGTGATGGAAGACGCCTTCATCACCCCTAGCGGCACAGACGTAACCGACGCCTTTCGCCTGTACCTGCGCCCCCTGCTGGGCTCGGGCATGCCCGACGCCTTTCGCCTGCGCACCAACCCGGTGACCAAGGTGCTGCGTCCGGAATAATCATTGTTGAACAAATCTGACTCTAGCCCTCGTGAAATCTACGTAGCTAGCTATTAAATTAATAGTAACCTGAGATTGCTAAGCAGTCAGTTGCAGGTCGTTGTCCACCATGATCTTGTCGAGGGCGCGACCCACAATGGCGTCGGAATCGAGCACGCGCATGCGCCCAAGGCGCAGCATGGCGGCCACCTCGCGCTCGGAGCGCACAAACGCATCAAAGCCGTCCCGGTTGGTAAACAAGAGCCGCGTACGCATGGGGCTGACCCAGCTCAGGCGGCAGCGCACCTGCGCACCGACCTCCAGGGTGGCCTCAAACCACATACCGCGCTCAAACGCCTGCGCCTGGGCATCGAAAGTGTCAATGGCGGAAAACTGACGGGCGGCCCGGCGCTCGTCGAGCTGCTGCAAGGCGACCTTGCCATCACGCTCTTCCAGCGCCGCTGAACCGGTATCCAGAGGCACCGATTGGGATCCGCCCTGGGTCAACCGGATAGCCATGGTGTGCGTGGAAATGAGCCGGCGGGTAAAGAGGGCGCGCGGCCTGCCGTTCCAATCGATGCTGTCAAGCCCCACGTTGAGCTGGCGCACCATGTCCGGCAGGATGGCCACCAGCTCCCGGCGCTCCTCCGATGTGGTCTTGGGCTGCACCGACCAGATCAAGCGCTCCATGGTGGTCACGGCCTGGGGATGGCTTTCTGCCCGATGGGCTTCATCCATCCAGGCACGGGCCAATACCTCGCGCCACTGGTCGGTCAAAAACGGCAGCAGAAAAGCTGCCAGCGGCTGCTCCTGTGACAGCGCCTCCATGCGCTCGTGGATCAGCTCGTCCGCCAGCGACAGCGCGTGCTCCCAGGTTTCGCCCTTGTGCTCTTCCTGGGCCACGGGCTCCACACGGGACTGGGCTTGCTGTTCGGTTTCGAACAAAAACTCGGTGAACTCGCGCAGCAGATTGACAAACAGCGAGAGGTCGTCTTCAAACTCGGTCAGCACGCGCTGCACCGTGTGCTCAATGCGCTGGTAAAGCGGATCGTTCTCGCCCTTCTCAGGCGCCCATGCCACCGAAGCACCAGCCAGCGTGTCCACCAGGCGGCGCGCCGGGTGTTGGTCAGAGAGGAAAAAGTCGCGGTCGATCATGGCCGCCTTGAGCACCGGAATTTGCAACCGGCCGATGATGACTTTCATCTGCATCGGAATGGCCTGATCGGCGAACACAAAGTCAAATACTTCGGCCAGCGCGTCCACCGTGCCACGGTCCAGCTCGGGGGCATGGCGGATCTCGTCACGCTCGCGCATCTGGCGCAGCACGTTGTGTTCGCCCAAGTCCTGGCCTTCGACCCACTGGGGCGATGCCTGCGCGCTGGCACCAGCCTGCAAATTGCCCAGGTAGCCCATGAGCGCCGGGCTGGCGGCCTCAAACACGGGGCGGGTGTGGATTTCACTGTCGCCCGAATCCGCATCGGCATCTGCACCCAACGATACCCGGCGATCCGAGCTCAGGCCCAGGCGCTGCAGAAACTGGCGGGCCTGGGCAGCCACGGTGCGGCCCACAGGTGCCAGGGCGCTCCAAGCCGAGCGCGCGGCCTCGCCCATGGGCGCAAAACCCGAACGCCCACTTGGGGCGGCACTGCCTGCGTCCAATGCTGCGGGCTGCGACGCCGTGGAAGGCGCCTGGCTGCCACTGGCTTGCGGCGCACCGCTCAGAGGCATGTGGCTGCTGGTACTGGGCTTGATACGCAGTGCGCGCTCAGCCGGAACACCGGCCTTGACCAGGGTGGCGTTCAATTCGGCGTAAAGAGGCTCCAGATCCAGCCAGGACGCAGGATCCAACGACTCCACCAGGTCCTGCGTGGCTTGCGCGTCCAGTTCGCACAGTTCCCAAGCCGATACAAACGCGCGTAGCAACACCACAGGCTGGAAGGGGTTGTCGTGAATCGAGCAGCTTTCCCGACCGAACAACACGCTCAGGCGCTGGTTCAGGGGCTCCAGCACAGCTTCATAACGGGCACCAAAGCGCTGGGCAATACGGTCCAGCAACAGCACACGCTCCACCTCGCCCACGTCAATCAGGCTCAGACTCAGGCCACGCAGGGCCTCGTCGGCGACCGAGGGACTCACAGGGCGCACCAATTGCGGCAAGATGGTGGACAGTTCGTCGGCCATCTCGTTGGCCAGGGACTTTTGCAAGGCGCTGTTGAATCGCGTGCCATAACGCCCCAACAAGGCGTGTGCCGAGCGCAGGTTCTGACCCACACCCAGGCCCGGCTTGGCGTCAATCAACTCCATCAGGTGGGCGCGCACCATGTCCAGCAGGCGCGCATCGTTCTTGCCAAAGTAGGCAAGCGTTTGCGCGATCAGCGTGCGGGCAAGCCCCACAGTCTGGTTGGGATGCCCATGGGTCGCAGATTGACCGCTGGAATGGGAATGCGCGGTTATCACAGTGGAGCCAGTCAGGATTCGAATCACGCCTCGGGGAAGCGCATGAAGAAGGTGCAAAAGGAAGTAGTCTACCTGCCTACGATTGTGGTGGATTTACCTCGATGGTCCACTACCTGCAGTGACGGCAAGCGTTGAATCACGGCAAAAAGACTCCAAGAAATGTAATGAAATGTAAACACAGGGCTTACCCCATCAAAACGCATCCTGGAACTTAGGTCAGCAGGCGTGAGGGCTTGGGTACGTGTGCAATCAAAAACTCCATCTGGTCCGCCAGAATTCGGCGGTTGCGCAGAATAAAGTCTTCCCACAGGCTGGGCACATAGGGGGTGTAAATCAAGGGCATGTTGGCCTGCTCCGGTGTGCGGTGGCTTTTGCGGTGGTTGCAGGGCCTGCACGCCGTCACCACATTCATCCAGGTGTCCACGCCTTTTTGCGCAAACGGGATGATGTGCTCACGCGTGAGGTCATGCTCATGAAAGCGGTCACCGCAGTAGGCGCACACATAACGGTCCCGTTCAAACAGTTTTCCGTTGGTCAGGCCGGGGCGCAGTCTGAAAGGGTTAATCTTGGGGACACCGCGGGTGCCAATGATGCTGTTGACACGGATGATGGACTGCAATCCTGTGACCGCGTTGTGCCCCCCGTGAAATACGGCTACCTCGCCACCGGATTCCCAGCGGACCTCGTCCGACGCGTAGTGAATCACCGCCTGCTCCAGCGAGATCCACGATTGCGGCAGCCCTTGGGCCGACAGCTTCAAGACTTTCAAAACACGCCCTCCTGAAACATTGCGGGACAGACCGCAGTTACGCGAAGCGAACCAGCTCTGTCCCCAACACTTCAAGTCTGCAAAACAGGCTGTAGCAGCGTGGAAGGTAAAGCTGCCCACGCTGCTGCGTCACAATATACCCTCTTTCCGTGTCCAATTGACCCTGGGCGCCTTCCTCCCTTGCGCAGCCTGCTATCAAAAAGATAACACACTCATGAAGGTTTTTCGCGGCTTCCACCATCCGGGCATAGCCCCGGCCTGCGCCCTGACGATTGGCAATTTCGACGGCGTGCACCGTGGTCACCAAGCCATGCTGTCACTGCTGCGCGGCGAGGCCCAACAACGGGGCGTGCCCAGCTGTGTGCTAACTTTTGAGCCCCATCCACGGGACTACTTTGCAAAAAAATTCCAGAAACCCGACCTGGCACCCGCGCGGGTCGGCACGCTGCGCGACAAGCTCGACGACCTGGCCAACTGCGGTGTGGGCCAGGCCGTGGTGCTGCCGTTTGACGAGCGCCTGGCATCACAATCTCCGCAGACCTTTGTTGACACCGTGCTGGTGCACGGCCTGGGCGCCCGCTATGTACTGGTAGGCGACGATTTCCGCTTTGGTGCCCAGAGAGCCGGAGACTACGCCTTTCTGGATGCCGCCGGCGTCACCCAGGGGTTTGACGTAGCCCGCATGAACAGCTACGAAGTGCACGGCCTGCGCGTCTCCAGTTCCGCCGTCCGCGAAGCCCTGGGCCAGGGCCGCATGCAGGATGCGGCGCGCCTGTTGGGGCGACCTTATTGCATCTCCGGCCATGTGGTGCATGGGCGCAAACTGGGCCGCACCCTGGGCTTTAAAACCCTGAACCTGCGTTTTGCCCACTGGAAGCCCGCTGCCAGTGGCATTTTTGCGGTGCTGGTGCACGGTCTGTCTGCCCAACCGATCCAGGGTGTGGCCAACCTGGGCGTGCGTCCTTCGCTGGACCCGCATGACGTGAATGGCGGGCGGGTTCTGCTGGAGACCCATTGCCTGGACTGGCCGGCCGAACTAGGACCAGAGGGTGCCTACGGTAAAATCATCCGTGTGGAACTCCTGCACAAACTACATGATGAGCTGAAGTACGACGGCCTGGACGCCCTGACAAAGGGTATTCAACAGGACTGCATCGAGGCGCGCGCCTGGTTTACCGCCCGAATTTGACAGGGCCGACCATCCGGTCGCTGACGCACCTTGCCCCGCGTTCTGTCTGCTAGCCCAAATACCGCTCTGCCAAAGCTGGTGCACCCACAAGCACCGGCACGGCCCCCAAGATTTCCTGGATGGAACCGCCATGACCGATACCGTTGATTACCGCAGCACCCTGAATTTGCCCGACACCCCATTCCCCATGCGAGGCGACCTGCCCAAGCGCGAGCCGGCCTGGGTCAAGGAATGGAACGAAGAAGGTTTGTACCGCCGCCTGCGGGATGCCCGCCAAGGCGCGCCGCTGTTTGTGCTGCACGATGGCCCGCCCTACGCCAACGGCAAGCTGCACATCGGCCACGCGCTGAACAAAGTCCTGAAGGACATGATCGTCAAAAGCAAGCAACTCGCTGGGTTCGATGCGCAATACATCCCCGGGTGGGACTGCCACGGCTTGCCCATCGAGAACGCCATCGAGAAATTGCATGGCCGCAACCTCTCGCGTGACGACATGCAGGCCAAGAGCCGCGCTTATGCCACCGAGCAAATTGACCAGCAGCGCGAAGACTTCAAGCGCCTGGGCGTTTTGGGTGACTGGGAACGCCCCTACCGCACCATGGACCCGGCCAACGAGGCCGGCCAACTGCGAGCCTTCAAACGCGTGATCGAACGGGGGTTTGTCTACCGCGGCTTGAAGCCGGTGTATTGGTGCTTTGATTGCGGCTCGTCCCTGGCAGAATTCGAGATCGAATACGCCGACAAGAAGAGCGACACACTGGACGTGGCGTTTGAGGCCAACGACCCCGCCGCGCTGGCCACAGCTTTTGGCCTGAAAGAACTACCCGGTGGCGCAGCGTCCGCCAAAAAGGCCTTTGTGGTGATCTGGACCACCACTGCCTGGACCATCCCCGCCAACCAGGCTTTGAACGCCCACCCCGAACTGGACTACGCTCTGGTGGATACCCCGCGCGGCGTGCTGCTGCTGGGTGCGAGTCTTGTCGACAAATGCCTGGAGCGCTTTCAGCTCGAAGGCACGGTCATTGCCACCGCCAAGGGTGAGGCCTTGCGTGGCCTGGTGTTTCGCCACCCGCTCTATGACGTGGATGCAACGCAGAACGAATTCGGCTACAAGCGCCTCGCGCCCCTGTACCTGGCCGACTATGTGAGCGACAGCGACGGTACCGGCATCGTGCACTCATCACCGGCTTACGGCGTGGATGACTTTAACTCTTGCGTAGCCCACGGCTTGGCCTATACCGACATCCTGAACCCCGTCCAAGGCAACGGCAGCTATACCGAAGAGCTGCCCCTGTTTGGCGGCCTGAACATCTGGAAAGCCTGCCCTGTGGTGATCGAGGCCCTGCGCGAGGCTGGCCGCCTGATGGCCACGCAACCCATCCAGCACAGCTACCCACACTGCTGGCGCCACAAGACGCCGGTAATCTACCGCGCCGCCGCCCAGTGGTTCATCCGCATGGATGCCGGTGAGGGTGTTTTCACCAAGGACAAGGCGCCCAAGACTCTGCGCGCGCTGGCACTGGACGCGATTGAGGAAACCAATTTCTACCCAGAAAACGGCAAAACCCGCCTGCGCGACATGATCGCCAACCGACCCGACTGGTGCATCAGCCGCCAACGCAGCTGGGGCGTTCCTGTGCCCTTCTTTATGCACAAAGACAGTGGCGTGTTGCACCCCAACACCATGGCCATCCTGGATCAGGCGGCTGACATTGTGGAGAAGGGCGGCATCGAGGCCTGGAGTCGTGTAACAACGCAAGACATCCTCGGTGCAGCAGACGCAGAGCACTACACCAAGAGCACCGACATTCTGGAGGTGTGGTTTGACTCCGGCTCTACCTTCCAGCACGTGCTGCGCGGCAGCCACAAAGATGCCTATAACCGCCCACCGTTCCATACCGAAGGGCCCGAAGCTGACCTTTACCTCGAAGGCCACGACCAGCACCGGGGCTGGTTCCACAGCTCACTCTTGCTGGGCTGCGCCCTGTATGACCGCGCGCCCTACAAGGGCCTGTTGACGCACGGTTTTGCTACCGACGGCCAGGGCCGCAAGATGAGCAAGAGCCTGGGCAACACGGTTGACCCACAAACCGTAACCAGCAAAATGGGCGCAGAAATCGTGCGGCTGTGGGTGGCCTCCACCGACTATTCGGGTGACCTCAATATCGACGAAAAAATCCTGGCCCGCGTGGTGGATACCTACCGCCGCGTGCGCAACACGCTCAAATTCTTGCTGGCCAACGTCAGCGACTTTGACCCGGCCAAAGATGCAGTGCCGATGGATCAGATGCTGGAGATCGACCGCTACGCCCTGTCACGCCTGGCGCAGTTACAGACCGATATCCTGGCGCACTACAAGGTGTACGAGTTTCACCCGGTGGTCTCCAAGCTGCAGGTGTATTGCAGCGAAGACCTGGGCGCGTTCTACCTGGACATCCTCAAAGACCGCCTCTACACCACGGCCGCCAGCAGTTTGGCGCGGCGCTCGGCCCAAACGGCGCTTTGGCAAATCACCCAGGCCATGCTGCGCTGGATGGCGCCGTTTTTGAGCTTTACCGCCGAAGAAGCGTGGGCCGTGCTGGGCGCTGCGGGTAAAACACCCACCGCCACCCGCGAGTCCATCTTCCTGGATAGCTACCTGAACCTGGCCGAGCCGGACGTGGATCTGTTGGCCAAATGGAGCCGCATCCGCGAGATCCGAGAAGCGGTCAACAAGGACATCGAAACCGTGCGCGCTGAAGGCAAGGTGGGATCAAGCCTGCAAGCCACGGTGCAACTCACGGTCGCGCCCGAAGACTACGCCAACCTGTCCAGCCTGGGCGATGACCTGAAGTATGTGTTCATTACATCCGCTATTGAGTTGATAGCTGGTGACGTATTTTCTGCAAGGGTTAGCGCCTCAAATGCCGTGAAATGTGAACGTTGTTGGCACTACCGCGACGATGTCGGCCACGACGCCGCCCACCCCACCCTGTGTGGACGTTGCACCAGCAACCTGTACGGTGTCGGTGAAACCAGGGCGTTTGCATAATGGCCGCGCGTGGCGGCAAGGGTACATTCGGCACGAAGGGCGGCACCAACACCGGCCTGTTGCAGTGGCTGGGCCTGGCGTTCATCATTTTGCTGGTGGACCAGTTCACCAAGGTGCTGATCATCGGCTACTACCACCTGGGTGACAGCACCTCTGTAACCAGCTTTTTCAATGTAGTGCGGATTCACAACAGCGGTGCAGCCTTCTCGTTTCTGGCCAGTGCATCGGGCTGGCAGCGCTGGTTCTTCACTGCGGTTGGCGTGATTGCGGCGGGCATCATCATCTGGATGCTGCGCGCCCACCCGGGGCAGAAGCTGTTTGGATTTGCCATGGCCAGCATTTTGGGTGGTGCCATTGGCAACGTGCTGGACCGGGTGCTGTATGGCTACGTAGTGGATTTTCTGGACTTCCACTGGAGCTGGCTGGCGCCGGTGTTTGCGGGTGGCCACTTTCCTGCGTTCAACGTCGCCGACAGCGCCATTACCGTCGGCGCAACCTTGCTGATAATTGATGAACTGATACGGGTGCGCCGATCCGGTTAGTATGTCGCCACTAAAAAGTGGAGACAAATCACCATGCATTTCCTATTTCCGCGCGGCCTGCAGCGGGCTGTGCTTGCGTTCGCGTGTGTCAGCGCCTTGATGACGGGCTGTAGCAGCGACAAAAAAATCACCGACGCAGTCGCCCCATCACCGCTGGCTGCCAGCGTCAACACCCCCGCCCCTCCCAGCTTGGATGGCATTGCCCTGGCCCCGCCCAACGCGCGTGCTGTGGCTGTTTCCAGTGCCCCAACGGCCTGGGGCGGTGAACGAACCGACGCGCAGGCCACTTTGTCTGACCGCGTGGTGCAGTACGACATTGCAGCCACGCTGGACCCAATCAAGCACACCATCGCTGGCAATGAAAAGCTGACCTGGCGCAATCGCAGCAACGTGCCCGTCCGATCAATCTATGTGCACCTGTACCTCAATGCCTTTGAGGGCTCGGGCAGCACGTTCTACACCGAGCGCAAGACGCGTGGCTTTACCTTTCGTTCGGATGTGGAAACCGAAGACGGTGACTGGGGCCACATTGAGCTGAAGTCCGTGAGCCAGGGTGGCGCTGCAGTGCCCTGGTACTTTGTGCACCCGGACGAAGGCCCCGACACCGACCACACCGTAGTGCGCATGGACCTGCCCACCGCCGTGGCACCTGGCAAAAGCACCACACTGGACATTGGTTTTTTTAACCAGTTGCCCCGTGTCGTCGCGCGCACTGGCTATTTCGGCACATTCCACCTTGTCGGTCAATGGTTCCCCAAGATTGCGGTTTTGGAACTGCCGGGCGAGCGTGGCGCGACACAGCCACGCTGGAACGCGCACGAAATGCACCTGCACAGCGAGTTTTATGCCGACTTTGGTAGCTACGACGTCAAAATCACGGTACCCAAGGGTTACACCGTGGGAGCCACTGGCGAAGAAACCAGCCCGGCCACCGAGAAGGATGGCCAAATCACCCACCGTTTTGTGCAGAACGATGTGCATGACTTCGCCTGGACCGCCGACAACCGCACTGCGCCCGTTGTCGAAGGCACCTACAACGGCGCGGGCAGCCCAGTCGTCACCGTCAAGGTGTTGTTCCCACCCGAATATGCTGATAACGCCCAACCCGCTCTCAAGGCCGCCATCGACAGCCTGGCCTACTTCTCGCAAACGCTCGGCCCCTACCCCTACAAAACCCTGACCGTGGTCATTCCGCCCTTCAATGCGGGTGAGGCCGGTGGCATGGAGTACCCAACGTTCATCACGGCGGACAGCGTTAAGGATTTGAAGCCCGATACCACAGGCAGCTACCTCCTGGATTTCGTGACCATCCATGAATTCGGTCATGGCTATTTTTACGGCATTCTTGCATCCAACGAGTTTGAAGAGCCCATGCTGGACGAAGGCCTGAACCAGTACTGGGATCTGCGCATGCTGCGCGAACGGGGCCAGGCGATCCACCCCATCCCTCTGTCCCTGCGAAAGCTGGGCATGGATCTCAAGCTGGATGTGTTTTCCATTGAACGTGCCGGTGCCGATATCCGCGAACCGTCCGACGCTGTGGGCAACAACTCGTGGGACCGTTACTCATCCCGCGGCTACAGCTCGGTGTATTCGCGCACCGCCACGACCATGCACGACCTCGAAGAGCGCCTGGGCAAGGACGTGACCGAAAAAGCATTCAAGGCCTACTACAAGCGCTGGAAGTTCCGCCACCCCAGCATTGCCGATTTGCGCGACGTGTTGATTGAGGTTTCCGGCAAGCGTGATGTGGTGGAGACCGTGTTTGCACAACAGGTTTACAACGCCACACGCGTGGACGACCGTATCGAAAAATTCACCAGCATCGAAGAATTGCCCCAAGCCGGTACCGCCAATGTGAACGGCAGTTGGGTCGAAGAGACCGAAAAGCAGGTGAAAAAACGCATCAGCGCCTTGCGCAAGGAATTCAAAAAGGCCCACCCGGATGCCGCCAAGGACAGTGGTCCCTTCGCCTACCGCACCACGGTTAACCTGCGCCGCCGTGGCGCACCCATGCCGCAAGAACTGGTGGTGAAATTTGCCGACGGCTCTACTGAAGCCGTGCCATGGGACAACACCAGCCGCTGGGAACGATTCAGCTGGGTCAAGCCAGTCAAGGCCATCTCGGCCGAACTCGACGGCAAGCGCCAGAATTTTCTGGATTTCAGCAAGATTGATGACAGCAGCACCATCGAGGCAGACCGCAGTGCCTCCACGCGCTGGAGTACCCAGATTGCCGCTTTGGCCCAACTGATTCTCTCCCTGGTGGTGACACTATGACTATGACTGCAAACACCCACGCCGCACGCCTGCCTGTAACGCGCCAGGCCCTGCAGTGGCGCCTGATGGTTCTTTGGATGGTCGCCCTGCTGCTGCCTACTTTGATGCTGATCATTCCACTGTGGCGCGGTCTGGCTGCCGCGCTGGACCACAGCCTCTATGCATCGCAATGGGCACACCAACTCGACGCCATCGTCATAGCCGATGTACTCAATAGCCTGGGCGACAGCGGGTTTGCAATTGGACAGGCCGGCGTCACGGCTCTGCTGCTGACCCTGCTGCTGTCGCCGTTTCTGAGCGGCACCGTGATCACAGCCGCCCGTGCCAGCACCCGACCCGGTTTTGCCGAACTGATACAGGGTGGCGTACGGGAGTACGGTCGCCTGCTGCGTATGCTGCTCTGGTCTGCCCTGCCCCTCGGTGTGGCCGCGGGTCTGGGCGCCTTGGGCATGCACTGGGCGAAGGATTTCGGCGAAAAGGCGATTCTGGAATCGGACGTGCAGATGGTCGGGCGTATTGCACTGGCCGTCATGATCGTGCTGCTGCTGCTGGCGCACCTGACGGTGGATGCGGGCCGGGCCCAATTTGCACTGTTCCGCAACCGCACCTCGGCTATCAAGGCCTGGTGGAACGGCCTCAAGACGCTGCGCCAACACTTCTGGCGCATGCTGGGCAGCTATGTCTTGCTGAGCGCAGTGGGCCTGGGTCTGGCGCTGGTAATCACCGCCTTGCGTGTGGCCTTGCCACAGCTCGATGTCGGCTGGACATTGATCGGTTTGGCACTGGCTGAACTGGCCGTCGCGACCGTGGTCTGGATGAAGATTGCACGCCTGCTGGCGCTGATACAGCAATCACGCCACTGAGGCGCAACCGTCCGTGGGCTTAGAAATGAAAGCCCATGGACAGCACTTGCTCGGACATCCAGATCGACTGGTCTGCTGAACCCTGGTATACCGGCACACCGCGCAGCGCGCCGTAGGCCACTTTTTGCGTCAGTTCAAGGTAAAGGGTTTTGTAGAACCGATAGCGCACGCCGACCTCGACACCAGCCGTCCAGCCGTTGACTTGCCACCAGTCGTTGCTGGCAAAGCAGCACACGTTGTCGTTCTTGGGGCCCACCTCCACGGTGCGACCCAGGATGGTGTTCTCAGCGTGCGGCAGCAAAATTCCGGCGCCAGCGCGGCTGATCAACTGCAGATCGCCCGCCTGCTGCTCGGGGCCTGCCAGGTGGTGCAGCCACACGGCATTGACCATGATGTGGTTCAAGCCGTTGTGCAGCGCGTAATTGAAATTCTGCGGGTCCAGCACCATGTTGCCGTTGGAGGGCTGGTTGTTGATGGTTCCGCTCACCGCAGCAGTTTGGTTGATGTTGGTGTTGTACTTGCTGTGGTCCAGAGAGAATTCAACCGCAAAAGTCTTCTGCGGGTTCAGGTACTTGCCCACTCGCACGTTTTCCTGGGGGTTGGTGAAATCCAGCTGGAACACCGAGCGCAACGAATCGGATACGCTGGAGGGAAAATCACTAGCGGTGACCTGCTTCACCGTAAAGTCGTTGCCCAGACCGGGCTGCGACACATGAATATCGGACGGCGCGTAGGCTTGGCGGCTGTAGCCCCACGATGCATACCAGTTGCCATCTTCACGCAGGGCGCGATCCACCTTTTCACTGGCGGAAGCAGTCGCCGGCGCGCCTCCGGCAGACTGGGCAAAGCCGTTGGGTATCAAAAACAGGCTGGCGGCGCACAGCGCTACAGAACGCAGGGTGGAAACGGCAATGGTGATCATAAGTGGGCAATTTTACCCGCCACCCCGAAACGCAACCTCACAGCGTGAGGATCGTACAGCCAGTTGTTTGACGTGCCTCAAG
>Ga0138256_10004031_pt1 | contig 15594 bp, 11 predicted proteins | sample KNB2016incub_MG_FD_105486 | JGI IMG/M metagenome (GOLD analysis project Ga0138256, IMG submission 105486) | Active sludge microbial communities from wastewater in Klosterneuburg, Austria - KNB2014incub_MG | ecosystem: Engineered > WWTP > Activated sludge > Unclassified | place: Austria... | reverse complement strand
TACGGGCTGGATGTGGGGGTGCAGGAACCGCAAGCGCCATGGCCCGGTGAGCTGACCCTGCATCCGAACCCAGCCGGAACATCAACCAAGGTGCAGTTCAGCTCCGCGGCAACGCGTGAGTTGACCCTCGTCCTTCGCGATCCGCTTGGGCGCTTGGTCCATACGGAACGGCTACCCCCCGGTCAGACCGCACACAGCCTCGCACTGGCAGACCTGCCGGAGGGGGTCTACGTGATCTCCGTGGAAGGCACCGCTGCCCCGTTCGCCGCGGCACGACTGGTGGTCTCGCGCTAGCCGAGCGTGTACATCGGGTAACCGGCGAAGCGCTCAGGTCTTGGTCTGAGCCACCATCGACCGATCCGCCGCCGGTCCAAGGATCCGGGCACCGTCCGTCACCCCAAAGGCGGGTGAGCGGATGCGGGCGCTAGCTTGTGGGAAACGAACTGACGAAAAACACGACCACCATGGACAACAGCACCAACGCCCTCAACTGGTTCGAGATCGCCGTGGCCGACATCGATCGCGCGCAGCGCTTCTACGAGGCCGTCTTCGGCATCCGCATGGAAGCGATGGACATGCCCAACCTGCAGATGCGGACCTTCCCCGGTGACGGCATGAACGGCAACGTGGGTGGCGCCCTGGCCAAGAGCGACAACCACAAGCCCAGCGCCGAAGGCGCCATCATCTACCTGAACGCCAACCCCGATCTGTCCGGGCCCCTGGGCCGTGTGGAGGCCAACGGCGGCAAGGTGCTCATGCCCAAGACCCTCATCAGCGACGACATCGGCCACATGGCCTTTTTCCTGGACACCGAAGGCAACGCCGTGGCGATGCACTCGCAGGCATAAGTGCAGGGGCAGGAAGTCCGCTGAGCCTGGAGTCGTGAGTCGTTGGGCGTTATCCGACCAACGACTCATGACTCAGCGGACTCACGCCTCAGCGGACTCTCCTTCCCGATCCACCCCAGGTGCGTGTGGTGGAAGTCGTCGCCGAACTTGAGGCCGTAGCCGAAGATGCGGTCCAGGCTGGCATGGCCATACAGGACGAGGCCGGCGATCAGCGGCGGGGTGGCGCGCAGCACGCCCATGTCCACCTGCCACAACGTGACCACCTCCATCAGGCCCGGGATGGCGAACGCCAGCACCAGTGCGGCGATCGCCTTGTGGTGAAGCAGGTTGTAGCTGATGGCGCCCACCCGCGGGCTCACCAGGTAGCCCAGCATGCCGATGTCAGGCCCCAGCAGCAGCAGCAGGTACACCCACCACGGCACATCAGCGGCCATCAGCGCACCCGCGCACAGCAGGAACTGGGCGAGCTCTTCGAGACGGAGCAGGTTCTTCATGATCGTCAAGTGACCGTTGATGGAGGTGTGGTGATCGGATGGAAGCCGGTGGGGTGAGTGGTGAGTGAGCGAGTGGCGAGTGGAGTCCTCCTCGCCACTCGGCACTCGCCACTCGCTACTCTCACACTTGCATACTCTTCCACCATGATCTACCACGTGATCCCCACCGGGCAATGGTCGCTGCCCATCACCTCGTTGAGGATGAAGGCGTCCTTCACCTTCTTCTCGAAGCCTTTGGTGACGAGCACGTAGTCGATGCGCCAGCCCACGTTCTTGGCGCGCGCGCCGAAGCGCTGGCTCCACCAGCTGTACTTCACCACGTCGGGGTGCCGGTGGCGGAAGGTGTCCACCCAGCCGGAGGCGAGCAGCGCGCTCAGGCCGTCGATCTCCTGCTGCGTGTAGCCGCTGGTCTTGTTGTAGTTGTCCTTGGGCCGGGCGAGGTCGATGGGCTGGTGGGCCACGTTGAGGTCGCCGGTGACGATGACGGGCCGCTTGCCTTGGGCGAGCTTGTTCACATAGGTCCTGAACGCCGCATCCCACTCGCCACGGTAGGCCAGCCGCTTCATGCCCTCGCCGCTGTTGGGCGTGTACACGTTCACCACCACCACGTCCTTGAACGCGCAGGTGACCACGCGGCCCTCGTCGTCGTGGCCCTTCATGCCGATGCCGAAGTCCACCGTGGTCGGCTTCTCCCGACTGGCGATGGCCGTGCCGCTGTAGCCGGGCTTCAGCGCGCCGTAGGCGTTCACGTGGTAGCCGTCCACGCCGGCCAGGGCCTGCGCCACCTGTTCGGGCGTGGCCTTCGTTTCCTGGAAGCAGACGATGTCGGCATCCAGCGTCCGCAGCGTGTCGTGCAGGCCCTTGCCCACACTGGCCCGGATGCCGTTCACATTGAAGGAGATGAGCTTCATGCGTCGTCCGCCGCAGCATGAGCGCGGAGGCGGAGCGCAAAGGTGCACGTCATTCCCGCTCCCATCGCCTTGGTCGACGGCGAACGGTGCGGTCCCCACGGAACCCCTAGCTTCGCTTCATCAACCACCGTCGCCATGCGCCCACCGGTCGTCCTGTCCTGCCTTGTGGGTGCCCTGCTTTGCGCGGCGCCCGTCCGTTCCCAGGTGGATTGCCTGGGCGTGCCCGGCGGCTTCGCCCTGCCGGGGACCAGCTGCAACGACAACAACCCCTTCACCGGCAACGACACGTGGGACGCCAATTGCGTGTGCGTGGGCCTGCCCTTTGATTGCTCCGGCACACCGGGTGGACCGCTGTTCCCCGGCATGGTCTGCGACGACGGTAGTCCGTTGACCATCAACGACGTGGTGGACGTGGACTGCGTATGCCGGGGGACCGGGATCACCGACTGCAACGCCGTCGAGTTCGGGAACGCTTGGCCGGGTACTCCCTGCGATGATGGCGACCCGTTGACCACCACGGAAGTGTGGTCCCCCAGCTGTGTGTGCATCGTGCCGTACACCGATTGCGATGGCACCACCTTCGGCTACCAGGACACCGGTTTCCCTTGTGACGATGGTGACCCCTGGACCGTGGGCGAGGTGTGGTCGACCACGTGCGCCTGTGATACCGCAGGCTTCGACCCGGTCAGCGGCTTCGTCTTCCTGGACGTGGACCAGAACGGCAGCTACGGGCCGGGCGACCATCCCATATTCAACCGCACCGTGCGTGCGGTACCGGGCAGTTCGATGACCACCACGGGACCCGACAGCAGCTTCTGGCTTCCCCTGTCCGCAGGCACCTACGAACTGATCGTGTCCCCAGGAGCGGCGGACGTGCAAAGCGGTACACCCTACCTGGTCACCGTCACCAACGGCGTTGCGTCGCCCGGCCATCAGCTGGCGATGACGGCCACGGCGCCCCTGCACGACCTTGGGGGATGGGGCACCATGATGCCCGCGCCACGCCCAGGCTTCCAGACGATGATCACCGTGTTCGTCTCCAACACCGGCAACGTGCGGACCGATGGCACGGTGGACCTGTCCTTCGATCCGCTGCAGCAGTTCGTGTCCAGCAACCCGGCCGCTGTGCTGAACGGCAATACGCTGAGCTGGGACCTGGATACGCTGGAACTGGGCGAAGTGGTGGCGCTGCACGCCACGGTCCTGACGCCCTCCAACGTCCCGCTGGGTACGCAGCTCGTTTGTACGGCGCAACTCACCACACCCGATGATGACCCGACGAACGACACCTGGACCATCACGCCGCTGGTGGTGGGCTCCTACGACCCCAACGACAAGCTGGTGACGCCCGACGTGCTGAGCCCGCAGGAGGTGGCGGACGGCACGCCGGTGACCTACACGATCCGCTTCCAGAACACCGGCACCTTCCTCGCGGAACACGTGCGGCTCGTGGACACATTGCCCGCCGAGCTGGACCCGTCGACGCTCACCTTCATCGGCAGCACGCACCCGTGCACCGTGCACCTGATCAACGGTGTGCTGGACCTGCGCTTCGACCACATCATGCTGCCGGACAGCGGCACCGACGCGCTGCTCAGCAACGGCTCGGCCACCTTCCGGTTCACCCCGGACAACAACCTGCCCCTGGGCACCGTGGTCGCCAACCGCGCCGACATCCACTTCGACTTCAACGCCCCCATCCGCACGAACGACGCGGTCTTCGTGGTGGATCAGACCTCCGGCGTGGCGGGTGATGAAGCTCGCGCCGATGTCCTGCGGGTGCTGCCCAACCCGGCGACCGATGCGCTGCATGTGCTGCTGCCCGAAGGGATGGGTGAACGGGTGCAGGTGCGGGTGATCGATCAGGCGGGCCGGACCGTGAGCCAGGTGGACCGTGCGACGGCCACTGATCTGCGCCTGGACGTGAGCCTTCTCTCCAGCGGGCTCTACTCGGTGCAGGTGACCAGTGCGGGGCGTACAGTGCATGCGCGGTTCGTGAAGCGGCCCTGATCCGCGGGGAGTGCGCACGGTCAACACCGGGTTGCGTAACATCGCCGCATGGATGCGTTCACCTGGACCGTTGGGCTGTGGATCGCGGTGGCGGTGGTGACCCTGCCGGTGCTGTTGAAGGTGCGCGCACCTTACGGCCGCCATACCACGGCGGGCTGGGGCCCCACCCTGCCCAACCACTGGGGCTGGTTCTGGATGGAGCTGCCCGCCCTGCTCGTGTTCCCGCTGATGGTGGTGCTCGGTCCGCGGGAGCAGGGCCCGCTCACCTGGCTGCTCGTCGGCCTGTGGACCCTGCACTACATCAACCGCACGCTGATCTTCCCCTTCCGCCTGCGCACGAGCGGCAAGCGCATGCCCGTGCTGATCGTGCTGAGCGCCGTGGTGTTCAACGCGGTCAACGGCGGCCTCAACGGCTGGTGGCTCGGCCACATCGCCCCACCGGACCGCCCCTTCCCCGATGCGCTGGCCGGGATCGGGGCGCTGCTCTTCTTCGCGGGCATGGGCATCAACCGCTGGGCCGACGCCCGGCTGATCGCCCTGCGCGCCGCTGGCACCGGCTATCAGGTCCCGCGCGGCGGGCTCTTCGACCGCATCAGCTGCCCCAACCACTTCGGCGAGATCCTTGAGTGGACCGGCTTCGCCCTGGCCGCCTGGTCGCTGCCCGCCCTCAGCTTCGCGGTGTGGACCTTCGCCAACCTGGCCCCGCGCGCCCACAACCACCACGCCTGGTACCGCGAGCGCTTCGCCGACTACCCGCGCGACCGCAAGGCCGTGATCCCCTTCCTCTGGTAGCATGCGCATCGCGGTCACCGGCGCCAACGGCCACATCGGCACCGTGCTCTGCCCGCTGCTGCTGGAGCGGGGCCACACCCTGCGCCTGCTCGTGCACCGCCGCTCGGACGGCATCGCCCACCTCGACGCCGAGCGCGTGCCGGGCGACCTGCTGGATGCCGACGCGGTGGACCGGTTCGTGGCGGGCTGCGACGCCGTGATGCATCTGGCCGCCCGCATCAGCATCGACAGCAACAACGACCCGCTGGTGCCCCGCGTGAACGTGGACGGCACACGCCACATCGTGAACGCCGCGAAACGCCACGGTGTGCGCCGCCTGGTGCACGTGAGCAGCATCCACAGCTACGACAGCCACCCGCTGGACGCGCCGCTCGATGAGACCCGGGCCGCCACCCGCCCCACCGCTCCGGCCTACGACCGCAGCAAGGCCGCGGGCGATGCCGTGGTGCTCGATGCCGTCGCGGGCGGGCTCAACGCCGTGATCCTAGCCCCCACCTCGGTCTTCGGTCCGATGGACCATGGCCCCTCGCTGCTGGGCCGCGCCATCGCCGACCTGCACAACGGCCGGGTGCCGCTGCTGCCGCCCGGTGGCTACGACTTCGTGGACGTGCGTGACGTGGCGCAGGCCATCGCGGAAGCGCTCACCCGTGGAGCGGCCGGGAACAAATACCTGCTGAGCGGCAGCTACCGCACCGTGCGCGAGCTCTCCGCCGCCGTGGGCCGTGCGAGCGGTCGCCGCACGGTTCAGCGCGTGGCCCCGGTGGCCCTGCTGCGGGCCCTGGTGCCCCTGTTCCGTGTCCAGGCCAGGCTCACCGGGCGCACGCCGCTGATGACGCACGAGGCGCTGACCGCCCTGCTCGAAGGCCACCGCGACATCCGCAGCGACAAGGCCCGGCGGGACCTGGGCTTCAGCCCGCGCCCCTTCGATGGCTCGGTGGCCGACACGCTGGCCTGGATGCGCGAGGCCGGCATGCTGATCGGCACCGGGCAGCGTTAAGGGCGTGTTACCGGTCCGTTGCCTATCCACGGCCTGTTGAAGAAAAGACCATCCGGGGATCGGACCTGCGCTGTTCATCCTCCTACCTTGGTTGAACCATCGACCGGCTTCCCCGTCGAACCCCGCACCCGAACCGCAGCCCATGGCCATCCAACCCTACACCGGCCCCTTCGGCAGGCCGGAACTGCTGCACCTGCTCCGTCGCACGCTCTTCGGCGTAACGCCGGCGGACATGGTCCACTTCCAAGGGATGTCGCTCAACCAGGTGGTGGACGCCCTGCTCACCTTCAGCACCAACGTGCCGCCGCCGATCAAGGCGTACACGGCGCCCGATGGCAACAACCAGCCCGACCCCACGCTGGTGGACCCGAACGTGCCGTTCGGCAGCACCTGGGTGAACACGCCCAGCGATCCGCAGGCGCCGATCGATCCGCGCGGGTACCGCATCCAGAGCCTCGCCGCGTGGCAGATGGGGCTGTTCGTGGGCCAGGAGCGGAACCTGCGCGAGAAGATGACCCTCTTCTGGAGCAACCACATGCCCACCCAGGTGGGCGCGGTCTTCATGCCCGAGGCGCTCTACAGCCTGAACCAGCTGCTGCGCGATGCGTGCCTGGGCAACGTGCGCCAGCTGATGTACGACGTGACGCTGGAGCCCGCCATGCTCATCTACCTCAACGGCTACCTGAACATCGCCACCGCACCGGACGAGAACTACGCGCGCGAGCTGATGGAGCTCTTCACCCTGGGCCAGGGCAGCGGTTACACCGAGAGCGATGTGCAGGCGGCCGCGCAGGTGCTCACCGGATGGACGGTGCAGACCACCAGCGGCGGGCAACCCATCGTGCCGCAGACCATCTTCCTGCCCTTCCTGCACGCCATCACCGACAAGCAGTTCAGCCCGTTCTTCAACAACACGTCGATCCAGGGCCAGACCGGCCTCAACGGCGGCGCCAACGAGCTGAACGCCCTGCTGGACATGATCTTCGCCAAGGAGGAGGTGAGCCTCTTCATCTGCCGCGAGATCTACCGCTGGTTCGTGCACGGCGAGATCAGCGCCGCCGCCGAGACCGATGTGATCCAGCCGCTGGCCGAGCTCTTCCGCAACAACGCCGGCGCCCCCGACCAGATCCGCATCGTGATGCAGGCCCTGCTCACCAGCGATCACTTCTTCACCGCCGACCTGCGCGGCTGCATGATCAAGAGCCCGGCGGACCTCATCGTGGGCACGCTGCGGATGTTCAACATGCCGATGCCCGACGCCACGCAGTTCGAGGCGCAGTACCGCGTGTGGATGGACGTGTACTACCTGATCGCCTACTGCGGCCAGGAGATCGGCAACCCGCCCAACGTGGCCGGATGGCCCGCCTACTACCAGTTCCCGCAGTACGACGACATCTGGGTGGACACGGCCACCTTCCCGGCGCGCAACTTCAGCCTGCAGGGCATCGTGTACACCGGCTTCTCCACCCCGGCCAACCTCTACCAACCGCAGAGCCAGAACCTGGAACTGAAGATCGATCTGGTGGCCTTCTGCGAACAGCTGAGCAACCCGGGCGACCCCAACCAGCTGCTGGTGGACATGGTGGAACTGTACTACGGCGCCCCCATCAGCCAGGCCGTGAGGGACCAGCTGAAGACGAGCATCCTGCTGCTGGGACAGTCGCAGGACTACTACTGGACCTTCGCCTACGCCACCTACGTGGCCGACCCCAACACGCAGGACATGACCGCGCAGCTGGTGCCCACCATCCTGCTCTGGCTCACCGTCGACATGCTGGGCGCCGCCGAGACCCACATCCACTGAACCCACCGACCATGCAACGCAGGAACTTCCTCCGCTCGATGTCCATGGCCACCGTGGGCGGCTTCACGGTCCGCGGCTTCTCCAACCCCATGCTGGCGCCCCTGCTCAACGGCGTGGGCGAGGACCGCGTGCTGGTGGTGGTGCAGCTCTATGGCGGCAACGACGGCCTCAGCACCGTGATCCCCATCGACCAGTACCAGCTGCTGAGCCAGTTCCGCAGCAACGTGCTGGTGCCCGAGACCAGCGTGCTGCCGCTCAGCGGCACCAACGGCGCCACCGGCCTGCACCCCCGGATGACGGGGCTGATGGACCTGTGGGACGACGGCAAGCTGGCCATCATCCAGAGCGTGGGCTATCCCGACCCCAACTTCAGCCACTTCCGCAGCACCGACATCTGGGAGACGGGCGCCGACGCCAACCAGCTGCTGGACAGCGGATGGGCCGGACGCTTCCTGCACTTCGAATACCCCAACTACCCGGTGGGCTTCCCCAACACCGACATGCCCGACCCGCTCGCCATCCGCGTGGGCGGCCCCATCGGCCCGGGCCTGCAGCACCTCGGCGTCAGCATGGGCGCGGCCATCTACAACACCAACGACCCCCTCAACCTCGCCAACAACATCTACACCGACCCGGTGTCGGCCGATTGCAAGGGCGGCAAGCTGGACTTCGTGCGCACCGTGCAGCGCCAGACCGACCAATACGGCGATGTGATCAACGCCGCCGCGCAGGTGGGCTGCAACCAGAGCACGCTGTACCCCACGGGCAACCAGCCGGGCGCGCAATTGGCCCAGGCCCTCAAGATCGTGGCGCAGCTCATCTGCGGCGGTCTCAAGACCAAGATCTATTGGGTGAGCGACCAGGGCTTCGACACCCATGCGCAGCAGACGCTCACCAACGACACCACCGCCGGGGTGCATGCCGACCTGCTCCAAGGCGTCAGCGATGCCATCCGCGCCTTCCAGGACGACCTGCAGCTGCTGGGCCTGCAGGACCGTGTGCTGGGGATGACCTTCAGCGAGTTCGGGCGCCGCGTGATGAGCAATGCCTCGGGCGGCACCGACCATGGTGCGGCCGCACCGATGTTCCTCTTCGGCACCCAGGTGATGCCCGGGCTGCTGGGCAACAACCCCACCATCAGCCCCAACACCAACTTCACCACCAACCTGCCCATGCAGTACGACTTCCGCAGCGTGTACGCCAGCGTGCTGCGCGACTGGTTCTGCATGGCCCAGGCCGACGTGGACACCGTGCTGCTGAACACCTACCAGCCCCTGGCCGTGGTGGACCCCGACGGCTGCCTCGGCATCGGCATCCACGAGGCCAATCAGGGCAGCGGCACCAGCCTGCTGGAGGCCTGGCCCAATCCGTTCACCGATCGCACCAGCCTGCGCTTCACCAGCGAGGGCGGCCGGGTGGCCATCCACATCTTCGACGATCAGGGCCGCGTAGTGCGCCTGGTGCGCAACCAGGACATGCCTGCGGGCACGCACACGGTGGACGTGGACCTGGAGGACCTGCCGGCCGGGGTGTACCACTGCCGCCTGCAGAACGGCCGTCGCCAGCAGGTGAAGGACCTGTTGAAGGTGCGCTGAGCGCGCCTGGTGGGCCAGCACGCGCACCGGGCCTGTTGCGCTGCCAGGAGCGTACAGCACGTAGCTCCCCGCCACGTCCGGCAACTTCACCATCTCTCCGGGACCGATGCGCCGCACCACGCGCCCTGTGGCATCGTGCAGCACGAGCGCGGCCTGCGGCGGAAGGCCCGCGCGTGCCCTGTCGAGCACGGCACCGGAAGCGAACACCCACGCGCCCGGAGCCTGCCAATGCGCTCCCGGCCGGAACGACGCCGTGCCCCTTCGCCGAACAGAATGTCGGGGCGCCGCGTTCTGTCCCGTACTTCGCGCCCTTCAAGGGCGTGGTGCCGAACCACCCTGACCTGTGCGGTAGATCCCGTGATGCGCGCCTCCCCCTTTCGTTCCCGGTATGATGTCGTGGTGATCGGTGCCGGCCTCGGCGGGCTCACGAGCGCCGCGTTGCTCTCGCGCGCCGGGCTCAGCGTGTGCGTGCTGGAGATGGATGCGCGCCCCGGCGGCTACCTGGCCGGTTTCCGGCGCAAGGACCACCGGTTCGACAGCGCCATCCACTGGCTCAACCAACTTGGCCCGAACGGCCTGGTGACACGCGTGTTCGACCTGATCGGTCCGGACCATCCCACGGCGGCCCCACAGAAGCGGATCAAGCGGTACAAGGGCGACAGCTTCGACTACCGGCTCACCGACCGGCCCGATGACCTCAAGGAGCAGTGGATCCGCGAGTTCCCCCGCGAACGGGCCGGCATCGAGCGCTTCTTCCGCGATGCCCGGCGCATCGGCCGGGCCTTCGACGGCCTGGGCACCTTCATGCGCACCGAGGAATCGAAGGGTCCCTGGGGCAAGGTGCTCCACCTCTTCACCAAACTGAAGTTCGCGCGTCCCTTCCTGCCCCACCTCCGCCATACCGGCAAGGAGGGCGTGCGCCGCGGCCTGTCGAAGTACTTCAAGGACGAACGCCTGCAGCGCGTCTTCGCTTCGGAGATGGACCTGCTGAGCTGCCTGGTGCCCATCGGCTGGGCCTATGTCGGTGACTATCAACTGCCCCCGGTGGGCGGCAGCCAGGTCCTCCCCGAATGGCTGGTGCACGTGATCACCAGCCTGGGCAACGAGGTGCACTACAAATGCCGGGTGGATCAGGTGCTGCTGCGGAACGGCCACGCCTGCGGGGTGCGGTTCACCCAGCGTGGCATCACCCACGAGGTCGGGGCGGACCAGGTGGTGGGCGCATGCGATGTGGAGGCCCTGTATGAACGCATGCTGCCTCCGGGCTCCGTGCCGGAGAAGCTCAGGCGCAAGCTGCGCGAGGCGGAGCTCTATCCCAGCTCGGTCACCGTTGGGCTCGCCCTGGACCGGCCCACCGAGAGCTTCGGCTTCGGCGAGGAGATGATCTACCTCAGCAAGGATGACGTGCCGCGCGAACGACAATGCACCGGCGGACCGGACGAGGTGGGCATCAGCCTGCTGGCCCCTTCCCTGCGCGACCCGAGCCTGGCGCCGCACGGCATGGGCACCCTCACCATCTACATCCCGGCGGAGTTCTCGGACCACGACCGCTGGCGCACCGGGGCCGATGGCGCCGAGCGGGGCGAGGCGTACGAACGGTTGAAGCAGGAGTACGCGGCGACGCTGATCCGCCGCGTGGAGGAGCGCCTGGCCCCGGGCCTCTCCAAGCACATCGTGTACTGCGACGTGGCCACACCGATCACGCACTGGCGCTACACCGGCAACCGCAACGGCAGCATGATGGGCGCGCGACCGGGCAAGGCGAACTTCAAAGCGGGCATCGCGCACTATCGCACTCCGGTGAAGGGGCTGTACCTGGGCGGCCATTGGGCCGAGCTGGGCGGTGGGGTGCCCATCGCCGTGCGCGCCGGGGCCAATGCCGCCATGCTGATCCTCAAGGACCGCAGGCATCCAGCGGCACCCACGGTGGCCGCTTACATGGACGGCCTCCTCAGCCCGGCCGATGCGGAAGCCTCCGGACGGTTCAAGCCCTACGCCCCCACCTGGAAGCGGAGCCCCACCCCTGCGGAGCGAAAACGGTCCGCGACCGCACCGCCCCCGGTGCAGTGAGCGCCTGAAGCGCTGCTGCCGGAACGGTCGGGGCCGCACCGATCATCCCACCGGCCATCACCGGCCGAACCACCGGTCTTCGTCCGTGCAGCAGCCGGGGCGGTCCCTGCGTCCCACGGGTGATGCGTCGCCCGCTCCTCCTCCCCTGGATGCTGTTCGGCACCATGCCCCTGGGCGCACAGGACCATGTGGCCAACGGCGACATGGAGCTGTACATCCTCTGCCCGGACTACGTGAGCCAGATCGAGCGCTGCATGGGCTGGAACCGTCCCACCGCCGGTACGAGCGACTACTTCAACGCGTGTCTCGGCGTGCCCTTCAGCATGAGCGTGCCCGACAACCAGATGGGCGATGAACCGGCACGTTCCGGGAACGGCTACACCGGCCTCTACGCGTTCGGCGGCTTCGACATCAACGCCCAACAACCGAACAGCTACCGCGAGTACATCACGCACGCGCTCTCGCCTCCCCTCACGCCGGGCACCACCTACACCGTCTCGTTCCATGTCAGCCTCGCCGATGTGTCGAAGTACGCCGTGAACGACCTCGGTGCGCTCTTCAGCATGGCGCCACCCACCCGCACGGACGACCACGCCATCGACCGCATCCCACAGGTGGCATGGGGCCCTGCGGGGTGGCTTGATGACAAGACCGGATGGACCCGCATCGCCGGCTGTTTCACGGCCGACAGCGCCTACACCACGCTCACGATCGGCAACTTCCAGGGCCCGGGCCTCGCCTTCCTGCAGGTGACCACCAACTACCCGCTCACGGACTGGAGCTACTACTACGTGGACGATGTGAGCGTGCGGTCGGTGGAGGCCCCCCAGCTGGGACCGGACACCAGCGCCTGCGGGCCTGTGCTGCTGCAGGTGATCGACCCGGATCCCGGGGCCGGCCACCTGTGGAACACCGGCCACATCGGTCCCGCGCTCCTCGTGGACAGCTCAGGCACCTACGCGGTGACGCAGGTCCACCCCGATTGTCCCGTGTCGGACAGCATCACCGTCACCATCGGTGACCGCGTCCCCATCGCGCTGCCCCGCGACACCCTGGTGGACCTCTGCGCCGACCCCACGGTGCTGTTCGACCTCGGCCCGCTACCGCCCGGCGCCACGGCGCACTGGAGCGACGGCACCGTCGGCCGGCAGTGCATCGCGTCCTCCTCGGGCCCCTTGAGCGTGATGGTGGAAGGGCCCGGGCTCTGTCCGTCCACGGCCGCCGTGCAGGTGGTGGACGCGTGCGTGTGGCCCCTGCATGTGCCCAATGCGGTGACCCCGAACGGCGATGGCCACAACGACACCTGGCGGCCCGTGTGGCAGGCCGAGCGCATCACGCGGTGGCAGGTGATCGTGATGGACCGGTGGGGCCGCGCCCTCTTCACCACGACCGATCCCGCCGAGGCCTGGGACCCGACGGACGTGGCGGTGGGGTGCTACGCCTATCGCGTGGAGGCGGCCGAGGCGGGGTCGGCGACGGTGCGCATCGCGCGCGGCCATGTGACGGTGGTGCGCTGAGGCCCTCACCCGCCCCTGGCCGCAACGAAGCCGGGACGGATGAACCTCATCGGCTGCGCGGCCGGATCGTTCACCAGATCATGACCGGAAGGATGACCGCACGTCCCATGCGCAGCGTGTAGCTCCCGGAGGGCAGGTGCGACACGTCCACCATCATCGGAGATCTCGTTGCGGACCAACGTGCCACGGATCGTCCCATCATGTCGAAGAGCTCCACCGGAGCAGGAGGTCCGTCGTAGGCGAAGAACAACCGATCGTTCGCCGGATTCGGCCAGAGCCTCGATGCCGGATCCATGGGGCCCGCGATCCCCGTACTGCAATCCACGACCAGCGTGTCGGTGACCGCGCCGGCACATCCGTTCGGATCAACGACCGTGTAGGTCACCGTATGTGTACCGATGCCCCAGACCGCCGCCTCGAACGCACTGTAGGCTGCCGTGGACCCGTCGATCGTGTACAGCCCTCCAGAGGGCTGACCCTCCGTTAGCGGCAACACAGCGGTGCAGTCGGTCAATGTGTCCAGCGCGAGATCGAAGCTCACGAGCGGAGCGGACAGCACCTCGACCAGCAGGGTGTCCGGGAAGGGGCACTCGCCCGGAGCGACGGCGGCGGCCACCACCGGCCAGAGGCCCGGACCTTGATCCGGGGAGAACCAGCCCGTGACGAAGGGGCCTCCGTCGTACGTGCTGGAGTCCACGCCTTGGAGGAAGTAGGACACCCCGACGGCGGGCACGGCGACCGGCACCGCCTGTGGTGCGGCACCCTCGCACAGCGGATCGACAGGCCCGAAGACCACCGGTGTGCAGGGCAGAACGTACACGGTCGTAGTGGCGTCCGACGGGCATGGATGACCAGTGACATCCGTGAAGGTGTACACCACATCGCTGTAGATCGGACGCAACGCACAATCCGTGTCCACCCGGCCCTGGGCATCCGCCGGTGCGCTCCACGCACCACCCGTCGGTGCGCCGATGAGCTGGAGCACCGCGTCGGGACACTGGGGATCCGAGGCCGTGGCCTCCACGGTGGGCTCGTTGATCACCTTCACGCTGGTGAACGCACTGGCGATGCAGCCTTGTCCGTCGATGGCCCCGTAGCTGAGTGGATACGTTCCGGCACCCAAGCCATAGCTCATGGGATCGAAGAGGTATCCCCAATCGATGCAGGTGCCGGTCCACCGGCCATTGGTGGGAAGGCCGTCGGGCAGGGCATAGGCGGTGGGGCTCCCTGCGCATAGCGTGTCCAGCGGTGGAACTGTCGCGGCAGAGCCACCGGCGGCCGGTAGCTCATTGGCATACCAGGAGACGGTATCCCAATGGGTGATGACCACGTCCTGCATCAGATCGCCGTTCAGGTCGCCGATCACCATCCGATGATCCCCAGCTGACCTCAGGTTCGTGGCCACCGGGGAACTGAAGGACCCCAAGGCCGCATCGTAGTGCGACCAATACACCGGCCCGGCATAGACCCAGTGGCACCACAGGATGCTGGCTCCCGGCCCACAGCCCAGGTTCGCGGACCAGAAGGCTCCCTCGTTGGGCGCATCGGGATCGACCATATGAACGATGTTCCCTCCCCATATCCCACTGTCGGCCACCATATTCTCAACCCATCGCACCTGGAACCCTCCGTCCACCAGGTCCAGGTCGCCATCCCCGTCACAATCAATGAGATGCTTCGGATACCAGGTCCCCGAAAAGCCAGGCATGCCCGCCACCGTCCATGCAGTGCCGATGCCAGGGTTCATTCCGAAAAAGACCTGGTCATACAGGTTTGTCGCGAGATCCATATCCCCATCCATGTCCACGTCGCCTGCATCAAAAAGCGACACCGGAGCGCCGAACCACAGGGAATCCATGTCGAGGAACGTACCTCCACTGTTCTCGAACCAGTACACCGAAGAGTCCCTCCTGAACACGACCTCCGGTAATGGGCTTCCGACGAGGTCCGCACAGATGATCATCTGGCCCGGGCAAGTCGTCAGCAGCATACCCGGTGTGAATGAACCCGTACCATCGTTCGCGAACCAGAGCAGCTCATCGGTATAGCTTCTGTGCGCGATGAGGTCCAGGTCCTGGTCGCCGTCCAGATCAGCGACCTCCACATGGCCGATCAGGTCGAGCGCGATCACCATCTGCAACGGGCCGAAGGACCCCAGACCGTCCACGTTCTCCAACATCTGGATACCCGTGTAGAAGTCCTTCAGCACGATGTCGTTGTCACCGTCCGCATCCATGTCCGCGATCAGAGGATCCATATAGGTGTAGCCCGTGTGCAGGTCGATCCGCGGTCCGAACTGGGCCGAGGCCGATCCGGCGAACAGCACCGCGATGGTGAAGAGGAATGGGGAGCGGGTCATGAGCGGAGGTTTCGGACCCTGAAACTAGTGGATCCCCACCACACGGCCACCCTCACCTGCCCATGGCCGCATCGAAGCCGGGACGGATGAACTTCATCGCGTCCGGGAACTCGGCGTCCAGTCCCTTGCGGATCCGGCGCAGCAGCTCCTGCATCGGCAGTGCATCGTCGGCCTCGTCGGGGAGCAGCTCCACGACG
>Ga0138256_10004030_pt1 | contig 15594 bp, 11 predicted proteins | sample KNB2016incub_MG_FD_105486 | JGI IMG/M metagenome (GOLD analysis project Ga0138256, IMG submission 105486) | Active sludge microbial communities from wastewater in Klosterneuburg, Austria - KNB2014incub_MG | ecosystem: Engineered > WWTP > Activated sludge > Unclassified | place: Austria... | reverse complement strand
TTTATATGCGAGTCTAATGAAAAGCTTACCGAAGATTTTCAGTACAATACCTTCGACGAACTCAAGAATAATACGGACTCGAGCAGAAACATCAGGAAACACAACTATACGATTTCCATGCATTATATGGAAGGTCTTAGTTCCAGACTTAAAGACGAATTCCTCCTCTTGATAGTCAGAAAAAAGATCCATACGTTTATCCGCCAACCTTCGTGGATCGTGATTTCCAAACAGATAAACTGCTTTTTTGCTCTTTAACAGAGGAAATAATTCCTTTGCCCAACGTGAACTAACAAAATTATGAAAAGTACCAGCATATCCTTCCCAAAAATCACCATTAATGATGACCTTATCAACCTGCTTAATCGCATCTTTAAGAATGGCAAATTTTTTAGGCTCGAAGGTTGGAGTAAGGTGAGTGTCGGAGAATATTAGATAGCGCATGTTTAGTCAAAGGTCTGTAAAGTCGTAAAGTCCTTAAAGTCCAGAACCTTTTGACATTATAGACTTTATGGACCTTATGGACACATCGCCTTATTTTTCCTGCATTGCCTTTACGATGTTCTGAGGAACTTCTTCATAGTGTGAAGGCTCCATATATGGAATTCCTCGTCCTTCCGTTAAGGAACGTAGTGTTGTTACATATCCTGAAAGTTCCGCGAGTGGCGCATATGCTTTAATGACAGTAGCCTTACCTTTTTTATCGGTTCCCAAGATCTTTCCTCTTTTACTTGAAAGATCACCAATGACAGTTCCCATAAATTCGTCAGGGACAGTTACCTCCATCTTCATGATGGGTTCAAGTAGTGAGATTCCGGCTTTCTTTGCACCATCTTGAAGCGCCATTGACCCGGCAATCTTAAACGCAATATCAGATGAATCAACGTCATGATAGCTTCCGTCATAGAGAGTAACCTGAAGATCAACCATAGGATATCCTAGAAGAACTCCCTTTTCCATTGCTTCGATAATTCCCTTTTCAATTGGCGGAATATACTCTGCTGGAATCGAACCTCCTTTAATTCCGTTGATGAACTTAAATCCTTCTCCACGTCCAAGCGGCATTAATCTAATCAAACAGTGACCATACTGACCGCGTCCTCCGCTTTGCTTGATGTACTTTGCCTCAGCATCCGCTTCCTTTGAGATAGTTTCTTTGTATGCAACCTGAGGCTTACCTACGTTCGCGTCCATTCCCATCTCGGTTCTCATTCTATCTACCAAAATCTCAAGATGTAGCTCTCCCATTCCTGACATAATTGTCTGACCAGTTTCGTGGTTTATCTTCACTCGGAAGGTTGGATCCTCATCAGAAAGTCTTTGAAGAGCAAAGGCTAATTTTTCCTGATCTGCCTTGGTCTTTGGTTCAATTGCTAGTGAGATGACTGGCTCTGCGAAAGTAATCTTTTCGAGTAAAACTGGGCTTTCCTTTTGCGTAAGGGTGTCTCCTGTGACAACTTCCTTTGGTCCAACTAAGGCAACAATTTCTCCTGAGTAGGCCTTATCGATCTCCTCTCTTTGATTTGCATGCATTAACATGAGTCGACTTACTCTCTCCTGTTTGCCTTTGTTCACATCATAAACATTTGCGCCAGCTTCGAGTGTTCCTGAGTAAATTCTTGCATAGGTAATTTTTCCAACGTGTGGATCAAGCTGAATCTTGAATGCTAAAGCAGAAAACTTCTCATCAGATGTAAGTTTACGAATCTCTGTTTCTCCAGTTCTTGGATTTATGCCCTCTACCTGCTTCAGATCCATTGGAGAAGGAAGATAGTCGACAATTGCGTCTAAAACTGGTTGTACGCCTTTGTTTCGTAGTGAGGTTCCACAGTATACCGGAATTAATTTATATCCAATTACCGCTGCTCGAAGAGCTTTTTTAACCTCTTCCACACTAATGTCTTTACCATTGAGAAACTTATCAAGTAAGGCATCGTCAGTCTCGGCAACCTTCTCTATTAATTTTGCTCTCCATTTTTCTACAGTCTCCTTATATTCCTCGGGAATTTCGGTTGTCGTGTACTCTACTCCTTGTTTATCTTTGTCCCAGATCATTGCCTTTCTGGACAAAAGATCCATAACTCCCTTAAAATCATCTTCCTTGCCAATTGGATAAACCATTACGACAGGATTCGCACCTAAACGATCCTCAATCTCCTGTGTCGTACCTTCAAAATTAGCACCGAGTTTGTCCATCTTGTTAATGAAACAAATACGTGGAACCTTGTATTTATCTGCCTGTCGCCAAACAGTTTCAGACTGACTCTGAACTCCCTCCTCAGCATCAAAAACGATGACTCCACCATCAAGTACGCGAAGGGATCGCTCAACCTCAGCAGTAAAATCTACGTGTCCTGGAGTATCAATGATGTTGATGCGAACGTCACCCCAAAATGTGGTGGTTGCGGCAGAAACGATGGTAATACCTCTTTCTCTTTCCTGAGGCATCCAGTCCATCTGAGTATCTCCGTCGTCAATGTCTCCGATTTTATATGATCGGCCGGTATAAAAAAGAATACGCTCCGTAGTTGTTGTTTTTCCGGAGTCGATATGCGCAATGATTCCGACGTTTCGGATTTTATCTAATGCGACGTTTCTGTCTTTTGTAATTAAATTATTCTGTGCCATAGTTAGTACGCGAATCTTGTATCGCGAAACATGTATCTCAAGAAAGACTTGCGTTACACGTTACACGTTACACGTTCTACGAGGATTACCACTTGAGGTGGGCGAATGCCTTATTTGCCTCTGCAAGTTTCTCTGTCTGAGCTCTCTTGTTCACTGCATTACCAGTATTTTGTGCTGCTTCTGATAATTCTACATGAAGCTTGTTTGCAAATGTTTTGAACTCTTTATTCGATCGTGTTTTTGCTGCGTCAATAATCCAGTTTAGCGCAAGAAATAGCTTTCTCTGTCGTCTCACCTCAACAGGAACAAGGTAGGATGCTCCTCCAAGTCTTCGTGGCTTGACCTCGAAGTTTGGCGCAACATTCGCAACTGCCTGATGAAGAATCTGAACTGGATCTTTTTGATCAGCGGTAAAACGAGCAAATACTTCGTGAACAATCTTCTGAGCAACACTTTTTTTACCATCAAGCATGATGTAGTTTACAAGCTTGGCGACCTCATGACTTTTGTGAAGTGCGTCTGGTCGAATTGGTTGTTTTTTATAGTTACCTCTTGGCATTTTAGTAGTTTAAATTAGGCATTCTTTTCCATCTTGGTTCCGTACTTAGAACGAGATGTTTTTCTTCCATCAACACCACCAGTATCGAACTTGCCTCGGACAATGTGGTACTTCACACCTGGAAGATCCTTTACGCGTCCTCCACGAACCAAAACGATTGAGTGCTCAGCGAGATTGTGACCAATTCCCTGAATATATGCAGTTACCTCCATCTTGTTAGATAGGCGTACACGCGCAACCTTTCTTAAGGCTGAGTTTGGTTTTTTAGGAGTCATCGTTCGGACAACGGTACAAACTCCACGCTTTTGAGGAGAGTTATGAGCGACGTATCTTCTTTCAAGAGAATTGAAGTTTGACTTCAATGCAGCAGCACGAGATTTCTTAACTCGTCTTTGTCTCTTGTGCTTGATCAGCTGGTTGATTGTTGGCATATTTGCTTTGGAATCTCGCGTAATATTTATTAATAAGTTCCTCGTTGACCGGTATTAATCGTCCAATTATAACATTTTCTTTCAAACCTAACAAGTAATCCACCTGGCCTTTGATTGCTGCAGAGCTCAAAACCCCAGTCGTTTGCTCGAATGATGCAGATGACAACCATGAGTCTGTATGTATTGCTGCTTTGGTAATTCCAAGTATTGAAACCTTACCGACAGCTGGCTTTGCACCTTGCGCCAAGATCTTCTTATTTTCCTCTTCGAATCGAATTCGAGATACGACCTCGTCCTTAATAAACTCAGTGTCACCCTCATCTTCGATGATGATCTTTTCACTCATCTTCTTAATAATTACCTCGAAGTGCTTATCGTGAATTGCGATTCCCTGAGATTCGTACACTTTTTGGATTTCGTCAAGGAGATAGCCCTGTGCGCTATGTAAACCCTTGATTGATAAAATGTCGCTAATATCAAGATATCCTTCTGATAGAGCTGTTCCACGAGCCACTAAGTCTCCATCGGCTACCTTAAGCTGCTGTGACATAGGAATCATAAACTCCTGTACCTGTTGATTCTCATCGGCAGAGGTAACCTTTACGATATACACATCCTTGCTCAGATCCTCTGTTACAGAAACCTTTCCGCCAACCTCAACGATTGGTGAGATGACCTTAGGTGTACGCGCCTCAAACAGCTCCTCTACTCGTGGTAGACCTTGTGTAACGTCTGAGATAACGATTCCTCCGAAATGTCGGACACGCATCGTAAGCTGTGTTCCAGGTTCTCCAATTGACTGGGCAGCCATAACTCCGACCGGTACACCGATCTCAACGATTCCGCTGTTTGATAGATCGATTCCATAACAGTTCTTACAAACTCCGTACTTTGCCTGACAGTAAAGAGCAGAACCAACCATCACTCGAGTAATACCTTCGGTCTTTAGGAGTGCTACGGCCTGCTCATCAAGCATGTCGCCCTTCTTGAGGATTACTTCCTTCTTTGCGTTTTCGACGTCTTCTAATAGATATCTTCCTCGTACTCTTTCCGCGAACTTATCACCACGTTCGTCTTCTACGCTCACCACAAGTCCTGTGTCTGTACCACAGTTCAACTCTCTCACAATTACGTCATGTGAAACATCAACTAGTCTTCTGGTTAGGTATCCTGCGTCTGCCGTCTTAAGAGCTGAGTCGGTAAGACCTTTTCGTGCTCCTCTTGCTGAGATCACATATTCAAAGATGGAAAGTCCTTCACGATAATTAGATTTAGTCGGAACCTCAATGATTTTACCTAGAGGATCAACGACTAGTCCCTTCATAGCAGAAAGCTGCTTAAGCTGCTCTCGTGAGGCACGTGCTCCTCCTGACTTAATTATAATCTTAACAGGATTCTCCTCGTCTAGAATTGCCCATGTTTTATCTGCTAAATTCTCAGTTGTCTCTATCCAGAGCTTGTTTGAGAATCTTCGCTTTTCTTCGATGGTAAGAAGTCCCTGCTCATAGCTCTTCTCGAGCTTAACGATCTCTTTCTCGGATTCCTTAATAATTGCTCCTTTGTCGGCGAGAATCTTACAGTCATAAACCGAGACTGAAAGTCCTGCAGAGATGGTAGCTCCCCAAAATCCAATTTCCTTCAGTCGATCTATTAGTTCTCCAACCTTCTGGTTATCTTTGTAAATTCTGGTCGCCAAAACGATCAGATCTTTGACGTCTGAGGCTTTTATATCCTTGTTGATAAACTGGAGCTCAACAGGAAGTAATTGATTGACCAAAATTCTTCCGACAGATGTTCTAATGACGCTACCCTTAATCTCAACTAACACTGGCTGTCTAACATTAATCTGATCAAGATGGAACGCGGTTACCGCCTCATCGAGACTGCCGTACGCTTTTAGGGTTTCGTCTTTGATATCAAGATATCCATTATCCATGGTCGATAGGTAGTAGATACCTAGAGCCATTTCCTTGTTTGGAATTACGATTGGAGATCCGTCTGACGGCTTCAATAGATTTTGATATGGCAACATTCTTGTCTTAACCTCCTCAATAGCGGTTGCTGAAAGAGGTACGAACAATCCCATCGCATCTCCATCAAAGTCCGCATTGTATCCAGCACAGACAGTAGGATGAAGTTTGATTGCATAGGAATCGGTCAAGACTGGATAGAATGCAAGAATCGAGAGTTTGTGTAGTGTTGGTGCTCGGTTTAGTAACACTGGGTGATTTTTCGTCACCTCTTCGAGAATGTCGTACACAACAGGATCTTTGTGCTCCAAGAATGTCTTCGCACTCTTGATGTTTGGTGCCAAACCTCTGACGATGATCTCTCGTAGCATGTGTGGCTTGAAAAGCTCTAAGGCCATCTCTTTTGGAACACCGCACTGATCAATTCTCAGTTCAGGTCCGACGATAATTGTTGAACGTCCAGAGTAATCTACGCGCTTTCCAAGAAGATTCTGTCGGAATCGTCCTTGCTTACCTCGCAGAACGTCCGATAACGATTTCTGAATCTTTGAGGCAGATCCTTGAGCTCGTGAACGTCCTCGAGATTTCTGAAGATCAAGAAGAGAGTCAACAGCTTCCTGCAACATTCTCTTTTCGTTTCTCAGAATGATCTCAGGTGCTCCAAGGTCAATGAGCTGCTTTAAGCGATTGTTTCTATTGATGACTCGTCGATAAAAATCATTTAAGTCTGAGGTGGCGAACTTTCCTCCTGGAAGCTGTACGACAGGTCGAAGATCTGGTGGGATAACTGGAAGAACGGTGAGCACCATCCATACCGGCATCGTCTTACTCTTAATGAAGGATTCGATGACACGAACCTTCTTCAATAACTTGTTTCGTCTTTCACCCTTTGCTTTTGGTAGTTCGTTTAGTGCCTTTGTGTAAAGACCCTGAAGATCAAGATTTGATAAAGTATCATAGACGACCTCAGATCCCATTCCGACCTTAATAAATTTCTCAAGGTTGTACTCTCTAAGGTAGAGATAATCATCTTCTTCAAGAAGATCGTTCTGTCTTAATGACTTTACGATCTTAATTACACGATCAAAAAAAGCTGTCTTTTGAGCCTTTTTCTCAATGAATTTGTTTGAGACCTGCTTGTACTGTTCCTTCTCCTTAAGGGATAGCTCCTGAAGCGCGATGGCCGCCTGCTCTTTATTGCTAAGCTTTTTCTCAAGAGCCGCTTTCTGTTTATCGAAACTTAATCGAACCTCGTCTTTGTCTTTTTCGTGCTGCTCTTCCTCTTTTTTAATCTCTTTTTGCTTGTACTCGTCGAGCGCAACCGCTGTCTTTTTCTGTTTATCTTCATTGACCTCGGTCACCAAGTATAACGCGTAATAAATTACTCGTTCAAGTGCCTGTGGAGGCACATCGAGTAGCGTGCTTAATGGCGCTGCAGCTCCCTTGAAGTACCAAATATGAACAATTGGTGATGCAAGTTTAATGAATCCCATTCTCTCACGTCGAACTGCAGATGTGGTGACCTCTACTCCGCAGCGATCGCAGACAATGCCCTTATATCTAACTCTTTTGTACTTCCCGCAGTAACATTCGTAGTCTTTGGTTGGGCCAAAAATACGCTCATCAAACAGTCCATCCTTTTCTGGTCGCAATGTTCTGTAGTTAATTGTCTCCGGTTTCGTAACCTCTCCCTTTGCCCACTTTAAGATATCCTCCGGTGAAGCAAGGCGAATTTTTAGACCGCTAAAATCAACTACTGGTAGGTCGTCCATTATTTTATGTAATCAACTGCTAATCCTAACGCGTTCAGCTCTTTCAAAAGAACATGGAATGATTCTGGAACATTTGACTCTGGAATATCTAGACCCTTAATTATCGACTCGAAGGCCTTTACACGACCTCGTAGATCATCTGATTTAATCGTCAACATCTCCTGAAGAACGGCAGGAACTCGATGTGATTCAAGTGCCCAGACCTCCATCTCTCCGAATCTCTGACCTCCCATTTGCGACTTTCCTCCGAGAGGCTGCTGAGTAACAAGCGAGTAAGGTCCAACTGATCGCGCATGGAACTTATCCTCAATCATGTGAATCAGTTTCAAGATGTATCCGACTCCAACAAGCGCCTTTCGATCAAATGCTTTACCTGTTTGGCCATCATACAAGGTTCTCTTGCCGTCAACTGGAAGATCTAATTTCTTCAACTCATTCATTATGAAGTCTTCCTGTATCTTCTCAAAGACCGGGAAGTTCATTCTTATTCCTTCTTTTTGTGCGACGAATCCTAACATTGTCTCATACAACTGACCAAGATTCATACGTGCAAGAATTGAGAGTGGTGAGATAACAACGTCAACTGGGGTTCCATCCTCAAGATAAGGCATGTCCCACTCAGGAAGAATGCGTGAGATGACTCCTTTGTTTCCGTGTCTTCCTGCAAGCTTATCTCCAACAGTAATCTTTCTCAGCTGAGCAATCGTTACAAGAATTCTCTTGATGACGGTTGGCTCTAGTTCATTTGGGTCCTTCTTTGTATCGATGATCTGAATACCTACAACCACTCCTCGTTTACCATATGGCACTCGAAGTGATGTGTCCTTAACGTCCTTTGCCTTCTCTCCAAAGATAGCGCGAAGTAATCTTTCTTCAGCAGATAGTTCTTTCTCTCCCTTCGGAGCAACTTTACCAACTAAAATATCTCCGCCTTTTACCTCGGTACCGATCACGATAAGTCCATCCTTATCAAGATTGGCCAAGACCTCTTCTCGTACATTTGGAATATCTCGTGTTAATTCTTCCGGTCCTAGCTTAGTGTCAACGACATCTGCGATGAACTCTTCACTTGAGATTGAGGTGAGAAGATCTTTCTTTCTCAGTCTTTCTGAGATTACAAATCCATCCTCATATCCTAGACCGTTCAGTGAGGTGTATGCGACAACGAGATTCTGTCCAAGAGCCATACTTCCATCATGAGTTGCTGGTCCATCGACGAGCAAATCTCCTTTTTTAACCTTTTGATTCAGCTCAACCCGTGGTCTTTGATCAAACACAACATCCTTGTTTGTCTTGATGAAACGATCAAGGTTATACTCATATTTTTTCTTGTTCTTTGTGGTCAAAACGACCTTCTGACCATCCACATACTCAATAACTCCATCTTCCGGTGCGTAGATCGTTCTTCCCAAAGCCTGTGAGATGGTTCGCTCCATACCGGTTCCAACAAAAGGAGCCTCTGGCTGAACCAACGGTACGGCCTGACATTGCATGTGCGTACCCATCAGGGCTCGACTGGCATCGTCATTTTGTAAAAACGGAATTACTGCTGCGGCTGCTCCAATTACTTGTCGAGGTGAGATATCGATATAGTCTACCTTCTCGGCTGGGATCTCCACGATATCGCCTTTGTGTCTTGCGACCACAAATTCATCGGTGATAATTCCATCTTTGCTTAGATTTACCGTATCGGAAGTGATGTAAAATTGCTCTTCATCGTCTGCTTGGAAGTACTCTAAGGCATCGGTGACCTTTGCCATAATCTTACTTCCAACCTTAATCTTTTCGACTTTTTTGTATGGAGTCTCTAAAAAGTTGTATTTGTTTACACGACTGTATAAAGCCATATAGGTGACCACTCCGATGTTTGGACCTTCAGGAGATCTAATTGGACAGATGCGTCCATACTGTGAGGCCGAAATATCTCGAATTGAGAATGAAGCACGTTCCTTCTCAATTCCACCTGGTCCTCCTACTGTAATTCTTCGCAAGTTATCTAGCTCTGATAATGGATTTGTTTGATCTACGATTGTCGAAAGCTGACTTGTTCTGAAGAAGGAGTTTAAGGCTACAGTCAAAGGTTTTGAGTTAACTACCTGTGAAGGAATTACATTAACCTCTCCTGCAACTAAGCTCATTCTTTCTTTTATCTCGCGCTCGGCACGCACCATTCCTACTCGAATACCATACATTCCTACCAACTCTCCAACTGTGCGAAGTCTTCGATTTCCTAGGTGATCAATATCATCAAATGACTTCTCTCCATTTGTCATAGAGACAAGATATTTAATGGTCTCGATCACGTCCTGCTTAGTGAGGAGGTAGTTTTCTCGGGTAATTTCTAGGTCTACTCCTAATTTCTTGTTAACTTTATATCGTCCAACGTCAGACAATGAGTATCGTCTATGGTTGAAGAAAAGATTGTTAATGGTCTCAACTGCGTTATCAAGAATGAGAGGCTCTCCGGGCTTAACTTTACGATAAATCTCAAGAATTGCTTCATTTCTATTCTGAGTTGCGTCCTTTTTAATTGTTGGGAGAATGTATTTATCAACGAGTGATTGATCAAGATCCTTAAAGGACTGAAGAATTTGTGCGGTTGAGTCCCCTTCAAAGATACGAACTAGCGCAGATCCTAAGAACTTTCTCTTTTTGTTTACCTTGACCTCGATTAAGTTATTTTTATTGATAGTGATATCTAGCCATGCACCAATGTATGGTCGGATCTCAGCGTTGTATAGGGTTAATCCCGTTGTTTTGTCAATCTCTGCGGTGAAATATACTCCCGGCGCTCTTACTAACTGGTTTATCACAACGCGCTCGATACCATTGATAATAAAGGTGCCTCGATCTGTCATTTTTGGAAGATTGAAAAAGTACACATCCTGCTTTTTCTCTTGATTCATCTTTTTATTGATGAGTTTAAGCTTTAGATAAACGGGAGTATCGTAAGTGAGTTTTTTTGCTTTACAAAGTGCTAGAGGATATCTTGGCTCTCCAAAATAAAAATCTTCAAACTCTAATGTAAACTTTTTTCCTGTGTAATCTTCCACAGGGAAAAATTCTTGAAGTATTTCACGAAGATTTTTTGTAAGAAATTGGTTCCAAGAATTCTTTTGAATTTCGATCAAATCTAATTTCTCTAGATTTGGTTCAGATTTTCCTATGAGGAGCTCTTTTCTTGGTTGATCGTTTGTATTAGTCAGTTTAGGCATCTCGTATTGTGGCGCGAACAACTATTGAGGGATCGTTTCTATAAACAAAACGCCCCGCCCATGCGGGGTTTGTTATTAAAACTCCTATACTATACAGCAAGTATTTTTATTTTGCAAGTGTAATTGAACTAGTGTACTACCTTGCCGTTTCTTACCTCAAAGTTGTGCGTTTTGGTCTGAGATCGCGCTGCAAAGTCTATAACTGTTTTAAGAAGAGTTTGAAGCAAAGATTCTTTTTCCTCTACGACTGAACCTGCCTCGGCACCTTTATCCCTGCCAACTGTCTCTGAACCTGCGAGTCCATCAATATACTCTTCTCCAACGCCTCCCATCGCCTTCTCAACGGTCTCCTCCAAATTCTCGGTAAGTTCCAGAGCCTTATGAAGATTCTTCCGGCCTTGTTCGGTACCAAATAGATACACGCCAGCAACTCCCATGATAGTACCAAGGGAGAAACCAAACCAAAAATTAGAAGGATTATGGTGTTGTTGACTCATTTTGATCGTCTGATCGAGAACCCTGTCTCTGTCTGAAAATTTCTAAGATCTTAAAGACGCTTTTTAGTCCACCAACAAAACCCATCATGTCATTAAAGCCGTTTTCGACTCCCGAACCTACTCGCTCAAAGCTCTCTACAATAGTCTCCGCCTTCTTCAACATCACCCTAATCTCCTGCAAAATCTTAATAACCTGATATCCGATCAGGATCATAAAGAGAGATGTGACAGAAAGAGTAACCGCAACAAGAATTTGTGTTAGATCCATACAATTAGAATACAGAAATTAGCAGGAAGTATCAAGGAGCATAACGTAACTTAAATACTAGCCACCAGCTTCTAGCTTTTTGGCTTTCTCTGCCCAGTAGTTGTTTATACGAAGTAAACTATCAAAGGTTCCTGCATCCTCCCAAATTCCTTCTATGATATCCACCTGTAGCTCACCTTTTTGAAGATATGCATTGTTCACATCCGTGATCTCGACCTCTCCCCGCTCCGATGGTTTCAAAGACTTTGCAATTTCGATTACCTTATTATCATATATATACATACCTACTACCGCATACTTACTTTTGGGGTTTTGTGGTTTCTCCTCGATAGAAAGCGCCTTATGGTTAGTGTCAAACTCAACCACTCCAAATCGTTCAGGATCTTCAACTTCCTTTGCAAAGACCTTTGCTCCTGTTGAAAAGTTCTTTATACTCTCAGAGAAGTCGAAATCGAAGATGTTATCTCCAAGAATCATGGTAACTGGTCCCTTTCCGATGAACTGTTCTCCAACTATAAATGCGTCTGCAAGACCACGTGGCTCTTCCTGAATTTCATAGGTAAAACGTACTCCCATTTCCTTCCCCGATCCTAGCAGATGGAGAAAATGACCAGCATATTCGGGGGCGACTATTATTAAGATGTCCTTTATTCCTCCTCTGATGAGGGTCTCTATCGGATAGTAGATCATCGGTTTGTTATAAACCGGAAGAAGTTGTTTCGAAGTGATTTTTGTCAGCGGTCGGAGGCGAGTCGCTCTACCACCAGCAAGTACTATTCCTTTCATAGTTATTAGCGAAAAAATAGGACGCTTAATAAAAGCAGGACGCCCAAACTAATCAAGATGTATTCTAGCACATTCTTTAGATTGACAGAGTCGTCTCTCATGTGATGACCGATACCCCAGACTACATAGAAAGAACTGAAGGTAAGCACTGTCATGTAACTTGCAAATTTATCTCCTTGGAAAAATCTGAGAAACATCAAAAAAAATACTGTCCCAGTAGCTAAAACAAGGTAATCAACATAGTGCTCTCCTAACTCCACCTGCAGTGCTTTTTTCATTTTATTTATACCGAACTATAAAATAGTTCCGTTAACTAACAACATTATAGTAGCAATAGCAATAGCAAATAGGAAGATGAAGTGAGCAAGACTTTTACCATGCATTCTAACTAGCTTAAGTTTTGATGCCATATAAAAATCCAGGGCAAATATGCCTAGTAAAAATATGAGAAACCCTGAAGCTAGTTGGGTAGAGGTGAATGGTAGTTGAATCATGGGCTTTGGAGCGGACGCCATCTGAGCTGTTGTGAACTCTGAGAGAACCGAGTTCTTAGTAGTAATTTTTTTAGTAGTCGTAGTTTTATTCTGCACCTGAATTGCCTCAGATGGCCTACCAAACATCTGTACAACGAGAGTTGTCTGCTCACCAACTAAGCCTCCGTCGACTACCGCAAATCCCACCTCAGTGAAATCTTTACGCAGCATATTCTCACGATGAGTCGGAGAGTTCATCCATGCACTTACCACGTTTTTTGAGTACAAGAAGTTTTTTGCAAGGTTCTCACCTGCAGATTCGTATCTATATCCAGAAGCGGTTATAAACTGCCATGGGGTCTCACCATTTGGCCCAAAGTGTGCCCAGTAGTTGTTGGCAAACATGTTCTGTGCCTTATTTGCTGCTGCAGTTGCAAGTTTCTGATTGTAGATAAGGGGTTTTAATCCATTATTCACCCTCTGCTCATTTGTATATTCCACCAATTTTGTGACAGTGATGTCTTTTGCCAGTCCGAGAACATTATCAAAAGGTAGAACTACAAACTTGTTAAGACTCACTAACAAAAATCCGACAACTAAATATGCCGTTAATACATCGTGATGAATTACCTTTGCTCGATAGTTGTTGTGCTGAGCGGGTAGAAAAAGGTAAGAAAAGAATTTTTTTATTGCGTTCATTTCAGAAATCGTTTTACAAATGTATATTTATATTTACTATAAGAATACATCAAAAACATACCGATAGTATCAATTGCGATATCGCGAGGTTTTCCCTCTCTTGTTGGAACGAAAGTCTGGTGAAGTTCGTCACTCGCTGCATATAGAAATGCAACAATAAAAGCCTTAGCCCAAGCGCTTTTCCGCATCGAAACATTCGAATTATTTTTTAGGAAGGCGCGGAATAAGAGAAAATAAAGAGCCGCATATTCAATAACATGAAGCGTTTTGAAGAACACAAAATTCCATTCGTACACCTCAGAAACTTGGGTTCTTTCTCGGGCAGAAAGTAGGAAGATAGTGATCATCCACAGAACTGGAGGACCCCAATACCACAACCATTTCTTCATAGAATGATTCTAATGAAGAGAAACCCCGCTGTCAAAAAAGAGATGATAGAAGAAATTATCGTTGCGGTCTTTACCGTCCTGATCCTTGGATCTGTCCTCACCTTTTCCTTTTGAGTATCCTTACGGCCTTCAATCGATCGCGAATGACTCAATGTTGGTCTTGTATAGTATCGGGAGGGCCTAACTAAATCATCGTTGTTTTCATAACTCGCGATTTCTTCACCAAGTATTGCGCTTTTAGTTCTCGTCGGACCAACGGTTATTCTCGGAGTCGAAGTTGTACTTGGAGTTGGCGATGGGGTTATCGAAGACTCGATTAAACAGGAGTTATTGAAATACTCTTTAGAAGGATTTTGAATACAGTAATTTGAGGAATCGAACGATGTGCGACCTGCGCTTTTTCCCTTTTCCGATGAGTCATATGCAAATGTGTCTATGAGCGAATCATCTGAGTTAAGAAGACGTACAGTGTCGCCTTCGTTGTTAAACATTGATATCGAAAGATCTATCGCTTTAAAAGAATATCCCGGAATAGTGAGGTTGATTTTTTTTGGAGAAGATCCTCCATCTGCTACGTCGTCTATTTTCCAGTTTTGTAACTGCACTGAAAAAGAATTATCGTTATAGAGTTCTAACCACTCTTGTTCATTTTCATTTGGATATGCATACACCTCAGATAGATATACATACCTTATCTCTGGAATACCGGTCGGGCTTGGGAGAGGTGTTGGCGTTTGTAGTGGAGTAGTGGTTGGCGTAGGGGTTACGGTAGGTGTCGGACTTTCAATCACCATACATTCATTATTGCTGATATTTTTCGATGCAATCTGTAAACAGTAACCGGAGGATAGAAAAGAAATCCTACCAATACTCAATCCCTTCTGTGAGCTGGTATATGTAAATGAGTCAACTAATAGATCTCGGTTGTTTATCAGACGCACTTCATCACCGTCGTTATTGAAAACTGAACTTGTAAAATCAACAACCTGAAATGAATAGGCCGGAATGGTAACGGAGAATGACTTCGGGTTTGCCCCTGTATTTTCCACATCGTCAATGCTCCAGTTAGATAGGGTGACTGGAAAACTGTTGTCGTTATATATCTCGCCCCATTCATTCTCTCCATCGTTTGGATTAGGATAAACCTCAGATAAATAAACATTGTTTATTACGATCTCCGGTATAGAAGTTGGAATTGTTGTAGCCGTAGGGACAGGTGTGTTTGTAGGTACTATGGTTACGGTGGGTATCTGCGTGGGTGTTGAACTAGGAGCGTGAGTTGATGTTGGGATTTGAGTTGGTGTGGGACTTGAGGTACTCGTTGGCGACGTGGCATTGGTAGGGATTAATGTTGGAATCAGAGTAGGTAAAGGCGTACTTGTGGGGGTTGGTGTTTCGGTGGGAGTTGGAGACGAAGTCGAGGTTGGTGTTGGAGAAGGTATGTATGCACACGATAATCCAGTTAAGTTATATTTATCAAAATTTGCAGCACCTGTAGCCCATACCAACTGCCCATCTGGTATTCGCTGAAAAGTAACTCCTGATCCGGAACTCGCTTTATAGTCGAAAGCATCTATGAGATGGGCCGATAGTGAGGTTGGAGGAGCTGATGAGTCAAACAACCTGACGGTATCGGAAGTAGTTCTATTGAAATTATAATTACCAGAAAAACTTACACAAGCATTTGGGTATAACTGAGTTCCAGATGGAATCGTAAAATAGGTTGTTCCCCCATTATCATCAATATGCCAATTGGAAAGATCGACAATCTCGGTACCGGTATTTATCAGTTCTACGATTTGGGGAGATGGATCAATAAGAAACTCGTTTATCTTTATTGTTGAAGCCTGTCCAAAAACCAATGGAGCAAAAAGAATATAAATAAAACACAGTAGCAAGTATCGTAA
>Ga0138256_10004029_pt1 | contig 15595 bp, 13 predicted proteins | sample KNB2016incub_MG_FD_105486 | JGI IMG/M metagenome (GOLD analysis project Ga0138256, IMG submission 105486) | Active sludge microbial communities from wastewater in Klosterneuburg, Austria - KNB2014incub_MG | ecosystem: Engineered > WWTP > Activated sludge > Unclassified | place: Austria... | reverse complement strand
TCCTCCGGCGGTTCCTCGGTGCTGATGACCTGCGCCGCGCTCGGCCTGTTGCTGCGCGTGTCCTGGGAATACGAGCGCGCCGCGCGTCAGGTGGCCCTGCGCCGCGCGGTGGGCGCGGGCGCGCCGATCGGCAGTGCGCCGCTGACCTCGCAGCCACCGATGCCGGCCGATGCCACCGTGCGCGGCACCAGCCGCCTGCGTCAGCGGGTGGAACCGAACATGGGCACGAATCCCGAGTCCGCCGCGTTGTCGGCCTTGCGGAGGTCGCGTTGAGCGCACGCACTGCCAACGTGATGATTCTGGCCGGCGGCACCGGTGGCCACATCTTCCCCGGTCTTGCGGTCGCGCAGGCCTTGCGTGAGCAGGGTGCCGACGTGACCTGGCTGGGTGCCGATGGCGGCATGGAAACGCGGCTGGTGCCGCCGCATGGCATCGCCATCGACACCATCGCGGTCAAGGGGTTGCGCGGCAAGGGCGTGGCGACCTTGCTCGGTGCGCCGCTGCGGGTGCTGCGCGCAGTGCGCGATGCCGCGCGCGTGTTGCGCCTGCGCAAGCCGGATGCGGTGGTGAGTTTCGGCGGATTCGCGGCGGGGCCGGGCGGGATCGCCGCGCGCATCGCCGGCATCCCGCTGCTGGTGCATGAACAGAACCGCGCCGCCGGGCTGACCAACAAGGTGCTGGCGAAATTCGCGCGACAGGTCATGGTCGGCTTCCCGCAGACCTTCGTGGGCGAAGTGCTGGTCGGCAATCCGGTGCGCGCGCAGATCGCGCAGGTCGCGCCGCCCGCGCAGCGCGACTTCGCGCACGGCGGCGCACTGCGCCTGCTGGTGCTGGGCGGCAGCCAGGGCGCACGCGCATTGAACAATGCAGTGCCGCAGGCGATCGCGGCGCTCGGCCTGCCGGTGGACGTGCTGCACCAGGCCGGCGAGAAGATGCTCGATGAAGCGCGCAGTGCGTATGCCGGAGCCGGTGTCGAAGCACGCGTCGAGCCGTTCATCGCCGACATGGCCGCGGCCTATGCCTGGGCGGATCTCGTGGTCTGTCGCGCCGGCGCATTGACGCTTGCGGAACTGTGTGCGGTCGGCGTCGGCAGCGTGCTGGTGCCGTTCCCGCAGGCGGTCGACGATCACCAGACCCGCAACGCCGAATACCTGGTCGAGCGTGGCGCTGCATTGCTGCTCAAGCAGGACGATGCCCTGGCCGCGCGCCTGGGCGATGTACTTGCGGAACTCACCGGTGATCCCGGCAAGCGCCGCGCCATGGCCGATGCCGCGCGTGCGCTGGCCAGGCCGGATGCCGCGCAGCGCGTTGCCGACGCGGTGCTGGCCACCATTCGAAAGGAAGCTGCCTGATGTCCGTGCACAGCCTGCGCCTGCAGCAGATCGGCGATCTCGCCAAGGCCTTCCCGCGCGTGCATTTCGTCGGCATCGGCGGGGTCGGCATGAGCGGCATCGCCGAAGTGCTGTGCACACTCGGCTACCAGGTCAGCGGTTCCGACAACGCGGACAATGCGGTCACCAGGCGTCTGGCCTCGCTCGGCGCGACCATCAGCAAGGGCCATGCCGCTGCCAACGTGCTGGATGCGGATTGCATCGTGGTCAGCAGCGCGATCAAGCCGGACAACCCGGAGTTGCTGGAAGCGCGCGCGCAGCGGATCCCGATCGTGCCGCGTGCGGAAATGCTGGCCGAGCTGATGCGCTTCCGCCGCGGCATCGCGGTGGCCGGTACCCACGGCAAGACCACCACCACCTCGCTGCTTGCGAGCGTGCTGGCCGAGGGCGGACTGGACCCGACCTTCGTGATCGGCGGGCAGTTGCTGGCGGCCGGTGCCAACGCGCGGCTCGGCGGCGGGCAATGGCTGGTGGCCGAGGCCGACGAGAGCGACGGCAGTTTCCTGCGTCTCAATCCGGCGGTCGCCATCGTCACCAACATCGATGCCGACCATCTGGAAAACTACGGCGGCGATTTCGCGCGGGTGAAGGCGGCGTTCTCCGAATTCCTGCACCGGCTGCCGTTCTACGGGCTGGCGGTGCTGTGCATCGACGATGCCGAAGTCGCCGCACTCGCCGAAAACACCCCGCGCCACGTGGTCACCTACGGCTTCGCCGAGCACGCCGATGTGCGCGCAGTGGACGTGTCGCAGCAGGGCGCGCGCATGCAGTTCACCCTGTGCCTGCCGGACGGCTCGCGCACGCAGGTGGAGCTGGCGCTGCCCGGCCGCCACAACGTGCAGAACGCGCTCGCGGCATCCGCGGTTGCGTGGCAACTCGGCGTTGGCAACGAAGCGATCGCCCGTGCGCTGCAGAAGTTCGCCGGCATCGGCCGCCGCTTCAACCAGTTGGCGACGCTGCCGCTGGCAAGTGGCGGCGAAGTGACCCTGGTCGACGACTATGGCCATCACCCGAAGGAACTGGCCGCGGTGTTCGATGCCGCGCGCGGTGGCTGGGCCGACAAGCGCCTGGTGGTGGCGTTCCAGCCGCATCGCTATTCGCGCACCCGCGACTTGTTCGATGAATTCGCCGCGGTGCTGTCCGGCGTCGATGCGCTGGTGCTGACCGAGGTGTATCCGGCCGGCGAAGCGCCGATCGCCGGTGCAGATGCCAAGTCGCTGGCGCGTTCGATCCGCACCCGCGGCCGCGTCGATCCGGTGGTGGTCAACAACGCAGGCGAATTGCGCGACGCACTGGCCGGCGTGCTGCGCGACGGCGACCTGTTGCTGCTGATGGGCGCGGGCGACATCGGCGCGGCCGCACAGCAACTCGCGCGCAACGGCTTCATCGGAGAAACGGCATGAACACCACTGCGTTCCCGCCGCTGCGCATCACCGACCCGCGCGATTTCGGCCGCGTCGCCGTGCTGATGGGCGGCAGCAGCGCCGAGCGCGAGGTTTCGCTGGATTCCGGGCGCAACGTGCTGGAGGCGCTGCAGTCGCGCGGGGTGGATGCGCATGCCGTCGATGGCATCCCGGCGCTGGTCGATGCGCTGGTGCACGGCAAGTTCGATCGCGTGTTCAACATCCTGCACGGCAACAAGGGCGGCGGCGAAGACGGCGTGCTGCAGGGCCTGCTGGAAGGTTTCGAAGTGCCGTATACCGGCTGCGGCGTGCTGGCCAGTGCGCTGACCATGGACAAGATCCGCACCAAGCAGGTGTGGCTGAGCGCCGGCCTGCCGACCCCGAAATTCATCCGCCTGGCACCGTGGGCAGACGACGCACATGGATGTGCAAGTGCCGCGGGAGGCAGGATGCCGGGAGCGGCCGTGCGTGCGGCGGCGCTGCAACTCGGCCTGCCGGTGTTCGTGAAACCGTCCAGCGAAGGCTCCAGCGTGGGTGTCGCGCGCGTGGTCGACGAGGCGGCGATCGACGATGCGATCCGCGTCGCGCAGACCTATGGCGGCGAGATGCTGATGGAGCAGATGGTGGTCGGCGACGAGTTGACCGTCGGCATCCTCGGCGACATCGCGCTGCCGTCGATCCGCATCGTGCCGAAGGGCGAGTGGTACGACTACAACGCCAAATACATTGCCGACGATACCCAGTACCTGTGCCCTGGCCTGGATGGCGCGCAGGAGGACGAGATCCGCCGCATCGCGCTGGCCGCGTTCCGTGCCGCCGGCTGCACTGGTTGGGGCCGGGTCGACGTGATGCGCGATCGCGCCAGCGGCGCGCTCACCCTGCTGGAAGTGAACACCGCGCCGGGCATGACCAGCCATTCGCTGGTGCCGAAGGCGGCACGCGCGCTCGGCGTCGAATTCGACGAACTGTGCTGGCGGATCCTCGAGCAGAGCGTGCCGCCCGCGCACCGCGAGGCGAGTACTTGAGCGCGATGCTGCGACTGCTGGGCTGGATCCTCGCGCTGGCGCTGGTGGCGCTGCCGGTGGTGGCCGTAGTCAACGGCTGGGTCGGGAGTGCGCAGTTCCCGCTGCGCACCCTGCGCGTGCAGGGGCAATTGCAGCGCGTGGACGAGGCGCAGTTGCGCGCCACCGTGCTCCCGTTCGCGCAGCGCGGCTTCTTCGCGGTGCCGCTGGATCGCATCCGCGATGCGGTCGCTGTGTTGCCCTGGGTGGAACATGCGGATGTGCGCAAGCACTGGCCGGACGTGCTGGTCGTTGCGATCAGCGAGCATCGCCCGTTCGCGCGCTGGGGCGACGCGCGCCTGTTGTCCGAACAAGGGCGCATTTTTCCGGCCCGCGGCGTCACGGTGCCGCAGGGTCTGCCCCTGCTGGACGGTCCGCAGTCGCGCGTGCCGGAGGTGGTGGCGCTGTACAACCAGGCGCGCGAGCGGCTGGCGAACGTCGGTGGCGTGCGCGGCGTGGCGCTGGACAAGCGCGGCAGTTGGTCGATCCTGCTGAACAACGGCACCGAGGTCGTGCTGGGCCGCAGCGATCCGGAGGCGCGCCTGCAACGCTTCGCGCCGCTGCTGCCGCGGCTGGCCGCACAGCACCCGGGCCGGCGACTGGCGCGCGCGGATCTGCGTTACACCAATGGCTTCTCGTTGAGCTGGGTCGATCTGCCGAAGGCGGAAGCGCTGCCCAGTCCGATGCCGGAAGCAATCCCATCCCATCCCTTCCCTGCAGGCGGGGAAGGACGCAATGCGCAGGAAGCAAGCACATGAATCGCAAGGGCGACAAGTCGCTGATCGTCGGCCTCGATGTCGGCACCTCCAAGGTCACTGCACTGGTCGGCGAGTACGCACCGGGCGAACCGATCGAGGTGATCGGAATCGGGTCGCATGAATCGCGTGGCCTGCGCCGAGGCGTGGTGGTGGACATCGATTCCACCGTGCAGTCGATCCAGCGTGCGGTGGAAGAAGCCGAACTGATGGCCGGTTGCGAAGTGCGCAGCGTGTATGCATCGATCAGCGGCAACCACGTGCAGTGCCGCAACTCGCAGGGCATCGCGCCGATCCGTGAAGGCGAAGTCACCTACGCCGACCTCGACCGGGTGCTGGAAGCGGCCAAGGCGGTCGCGATCCCGGCCGACCAGAAGATCCTGCACGCGATCCCGCGCGACTACGTGCTGGACGATTCGCAGGAAGGCATCCGCAATCCGGTCGGGATGAGCGGCGTGCGCCTGGAAGTGCATGCGCACCTGGTGGTGTGCGCGCAGTCGGCGGCGGCCAACATCAGCAAGTGCGTGCAGAAGTGCGGGCTGCAGGTGGACGACCTGGTGCTGTCCTCGCTGGCCTCGAGCACCGCGGTGCTGACCGGCGACGAGAAGGAACTGGGCGTGGTGCTGGTGGACATGGGCGCGGGCACCACCGACATCGCGGTATTCGTGCAGGGCGCGATCAGCCATACCGCCTCGCTGCCGGTGGCCGGCGACAAGGTCACCGAGGACATCGCGCACATGCTGCGCACGCCCACCCCGGAAGCCGAGCAGATCAAGGTGCGCTACGCCTGTGCGCTGGCGCAGCTGGCGCGCGCCGAGGAAAGCATCCAGGTGCCAAGCGTCGGCGACCGCCCGCCGCGCCGCCTGCCGCGCCACGCGCTGGCGCAGGCGGTGCAGGCGCGCTACGAGGAAATCTTCGAGATGGTGCAGGCCGAACTGCGCCGCTCCGGCTTCGAGCAACTGGTGCGCGCCGGCATGGTGCTGACCGGTGGTGCCTCGAAGATGGAAGGCGTGGTCGAGCTTGCGGAAGAGATGCTGCAGATGCCGGTGCGGATCGGCATCCCGCAGCACGTCACCGGCCTCGGCGAGGTGGTCGGCAACCCGGTGCATGCCACCGGCGTCGGCCTGCTGCTGATGGGCAGCCAGATCGAGAACCCGCGGCGCTCGGTGCTGCCGAGCGGCAAGGTCGGCGGGTTGTTCGGCAGGTTGAGCAAGTGGTATCGCGGCGAATTCTGAGGATCAGGGCCGGCGCGACGGCGTGCGGTGGGTGGAAGGCGAAGGCGGATGTGGCGACATCCGGCGAAACAAAGACTGGCAAACAAACTCTCGAACAAGCAGCACATAACAAGAGGACACGGACATGGCGCATTTCGAACTGGTGGAACAGATGGCACCGAACGCGGTGATCAAGGTGGTGGGCGTGGGCGGCGGCGGCGGCAACGCCGTGGCACACATGGTCAACAGCAGCGTGGACGGTGTGGAATTCATCACCGCCAACACCGACTCGCAGGCGATCAAGAACTGCGGCGCGAAGACCCAGCTGCAGCTGGGCGGCAACGTCACCAAGGGCCTCGGCGCGGGCGCGAACCCGGAGGTCGGCCGCCAGGCCGCGCTTGAGGACCGCGACACCATCATCGATGCGCTGCAGGGTGCGGACATGGTGTTCATCACCGCCGGCATGGGCGGCGGCACCGGCACCGGTGCGGCACCGGTGGTGGCGCAGATCGCCAAGGAACTCGGCATCCTCACCGTGGCCGTGGTCACCAAGCCGTTCCCGTTCGAAGGCCGTCGCCGCATGCAGGTGGCGCTGAAGGGCATCGAGGAATTGTCCGCGCACTGCGACTCGCTGATCACCATCCCGAACGAAAAGCTGATCACCGTGCTCGGCCGCAACGCGACCATGATCCAGGCGTTCCGCGCCGCCAACGACGTGCTGCTCGGCGCCGTGCAGGGCATCGCCGATCTGATCGTGCGCCCGGGCCTGATCAACGTCGACTTCGCGGACGTGCGCACCGTGATGTCCGAGATGGGCCTGGCGATGATGGGCACCGGCAGCGCGCGCGGCGACGACCGTGCCCAGGCTGCGGCCGAAAGCGCGATCCAGAACCCGTTGCTGGACGACGTCAACCTGTCCGGCGCCAACGGCATCCTGGTCAACATCACCGCCGGCCCCGACTTCACCATGGCCGAGTTCGACGAAGTCGGCCGCACCGTGGAGCAGTTCGCGTCGGAAGACGCGACCGTGGTCATCGGCACCGTGCTGGATCCGGATATGCAGGACGAAGTGCGCGTGACCGTGGTTGCCACCGGGCTCAACCGCGCCACCGGCCGCCAGCAGCAACCGCGCGACCGCCACGAGACCAGCGCGCGGTTCGACACCGGTTACGAGCCGGTCCGCCGCCCGCAGGTGCAGTTGATCCAGGGCAAGCGCGACGGCACCACCGGGCTGATGATCGACGAGGTCACCGACCCGTTCGTGCCGAATGCCGCGCCCAGCTTTGTCGGCAGCCTGCGCCGCAACGCGGAGGCGGCACCGGCACCGGCGGAACTGCCGAAGGGGGACTATCTGGACATCCCGGCGTTCCTGCGTCGCCAGGCGGATTGAGTTTTCCTTCTCCCGCTGGCGGGAGAAGCTGCCGAAGGCGGATGAGGGGCTCTTGGCGCATGCCACCCTCACCCCAACCCTCTCCCGCCAGCGGGAGAGGGAGCTTCGACGTCCATGTCCCAGCGCGCACCGGGTCGTCCGCCCGTTGTGGCTTCAGGTCGGTCGGCGTCTGCCGGCCGGCCCTTTTCGCTCAGCAAGCAACCGCGCACGCGCGTTTTGTCGAGGCGCGGTTCAGCAACCCGGGTGGTAATCTTCGCGAATGTTGCGCCAGCGCACCCTCAAGAATCTGATCCGCGCCACCGGCGTGGGCCTGCACAGCGGCGACAAGGTGTTCCTGACCCTGCGTCCGGCACCGGTCGATACCGGCATCGTGTTCCGCCGCACCGACCTCGATCCGGTCGTCGAGATCCCGGCGAATGCCGAGCTGGTCAGCGAAACCGTGCTGTGCACCGGCCTCAGCCGCGAGGGGGCCAAGGTGCAGACCGTCGAACACCTGATGTCGGCCCTGGCCGGCCTTGGCATCGACAATGCCTATGTCGAACTGACCGCGCCGGAAGTGCCGATCATGGACGGCTCGGCGGGGCCGTTCGTGTTCCTGCTGCAGTCCGCCGGGATCGAGGAGCAGCACGCGCCCAAGCGGTTCATCCGCATCAAGCGTGCGGTGGAAGTGCGCGAGGGCGACAAGATCGCCCGTTTCGAGCCGCATGACGGTTTCCGCATCGGCTTTACCGTCGAGTTCAAGCATCCGGCGATCCCGTCCTCGCTGTCGCGCGCCGAGGTCGAATTCTCGACCGCTGCGTACATCAGGGAAGTCAGCCGCGCCCGTACCTTCGGCTTCATGCGCGATCTCGAATACATGCGCGAGCGCAACCTGGGCCTTGGTGGCTCGATGGACAACGCCATCGTGCTGGACGAATTCCGGGTGCTGAACGAGGATGGCCTGCGCTACGCCGACGAGTTCGTCCGCCACAAGATCCTGGACGCCGTCGGCGACCTGTACCTGGCCGGGCATGCGGTGATCGGTGCCTACGAGGGCTACAAATCCGGGCATGCGCTCAACAACAAGCTGGTGCGTGCCCTGCTGGCCGATGTCGAGGCTTGGGAAGAGGTCTGCTACGCCGACCCGGTGGCACCGCCGCCGGTGATCTACGGCGATGTGGTTCCCGCCACCTGAATCGGGGCGGCGTTGGTGCCGGGTTGTGACCGGCAACACGCATTCAGCATCGCTGTTTCGATTTTTTTAACAAAATCACGGACTTGTGCCGTTAGGATGCCCCGCTGGCCGGTTCGTCAGGTGCTTTTCGTACCCGTCGCCTTCCGCCAGTGCGGTCTTCGGTGGTGCCTTCCTGTGCATCCGACCGCAGCAGTGCCAAGGCGGCCGCCAATCCCGATTGGCTGGCGGCCGACATCGGTACAGCGGTGCGTGCGGCTGGCGGTTGCGGTCGCAACGGTTGCAGGGTCGTCCTGACGCTCAACCCCGCCACATCGAGCCCGACGGAGCGGGCGGCGTCGACCAGCATGGGTGTGGCCAGTCGCAACCTGGCATGCCAGACCGGTGCGTCGACGACGTAAACGAGCTTGTCGCCACGCACATTCGCCAAGCGCGCATGTGCGGCCAGACCCGGCGGCAGATGGGGGCGCAACAACTGGTCCACCGTGTCGAGCCACTGGGCGCGGCGCAGGGTGTCGCCGGCAACTTCCGCGAGCAGCGCTTGCAGCGCGCCCGGAGTGCCGGAGGCAGACGAGGACCGCGAACCAGGCATACGTGATGACTCAACCGAATTCGCCGCAAGGGCATTCCCGACAAGATACCCGCCAGCGCCTGCTCGCGCTGGCCTACAAGCTGCGGTTTCATGCACTGCGGCGTCCGCTGGCGGCCGTGGGTGCGGTGCTGGCGGTGGGGGTGCTGCTGGGGATGGGCGGTCGCAGCGCGATCGGCCTGGCCCAGGTCGAGACCCTGCAGGCGGCCGATGCCAGCCGCCGGGCGGAGCTGGACAAGGTACGACGCGAAGCCCAGCACGAAGTCAATGCACTGGCGGCACGGTTGTCCGAATTGCAGGCCCAGGCCAATCGCTTGAATGCGCTGGGCGCACGCCTGACCCAGGCGGGCCAGTTGCAGGACGGCGAGTTCGAATTCGACAAGCCGGTCGGCCAGGGTGGTGCGGGCCGTGCGACCGACATGTTGCCGGGCGAGTTGCGCCGCAGCATCGCAATGCTTGAAGGCCAGTACCGCGCGGCCGATACCCAGCTGTCGGTGCTGGAATCGCTGCTGTTCAATCGCGCGCTGGACCGCAATGCCACGCCCTCGCGCGATCCGATCGCGAACAGCTACATCACCTCCGGCTTCGGCGGCCGCGCAGACCCGTTCGGCGGCGGCCACCAGTTCCACAAGGGCATCGATTTCGAGGCCGACATCGGCGATCCGGTGCTGGCGGTGGCGGATGGCGTGGTCAGCTATTCCGGCGTGCGTTCCGGCTACGGCAACGTGGTCGAGGTCGATCACGGCAATGGCTACGTGACCCGTTACGCGCACAACTCGACGCTGACACGCAGCGTGGGCGACCTGGTGCGCAGCGGCCAGGAGATCGCCAAGGCCGGTTCCAGCGGGCGCTCCACCGGTGCACACGTGCATTTCGAAGTCTGGCAGGACGGCGTGGTGGTCAATCCCCGCAAGTTCCTGGGTCACAACGACGCACTGGCGCGTCACGGGCCGACGCGCGGCTGACATCGCCGCGCAGGCCGCTTGCAAACTCCGCAAGCTGCCTCCAGTTACACTATCCGACTCCCGAACGGGCGCACGGCGCCCGTTTTTGTCGTTTCCAAGACCCGATGCCGCCGCGACACCGAATCCCGGGCGCGCATCCCGCCAGGATCCACATTCCCATGCTCAACAGCCTGCTCACCAGCGTCTTCGGCAGCCGCAACGAACGCCTGCTCAAGCAACTTTCCGGTCTGGTCAAGAAGATCAACGCGCTGGAACCGCAAATGCAGGCGCTCTCCGACGAGGCGTTGCAAGCCAGGACCGCCGAGTTCAAGGCCCGCCACGAGAAGGGCGAATCGCTGGACAAACTGCTGCCGGAAGCGTTCGCGGTGTGCCGCGAGGCCAGCGTGCGCGTGTTCGGCATGCGCCATTTCGACGTGCAGCTGATCGGCGGCATGATCCTGCATGGCGGCAAGATCGCCGAGATGCGCACCGGCGAGGGCAAGACCCTGACCGCCACCCTCGCCGTGTACCTCAACGCGCTGGAAGGCAAGGGCGTGCACGTGGTCACCGTCAACGACTACCTGGCCCGCCGCGACGCCGCGCAGATGGGCAAGCTGTACAACTGGCTGGGCCTGTCGGTCGGCGTGGTGTATCCGGGCATGCCGCATTCGGACAAGGGCGCGGCCTACGCCTGCGACATCACCTACGGCACCAACAACGAATTCGGCTTCGACTACCTGCGCGACAACATGGCGCTGGCCAAGGAAGACCGCTTCCAGCGCGGCCTCAACTACGCGATCGTCGATGAAGTGGACTCGATCCTGATCGACGAGGCGCGCACCCCGCTGATCATCTCCGGCCCGGCCGACGAATCGCCGGAGCTGTATGTGCGGGTCAACCAGATCGTGCCGTCGCTGGGCCGGCAGGAGAAGGAAGACGGTCCCGGCGATTTCTGGGTCGACGAAAAGGGCAAGCAGGTGCACATGTCCGAAGCCGGGCAGGAGCATGCCGAAGACCTGCTGCGCCGCGCCGGCATCCTGTCCGAAGACGAAAGCCTGTACGCGCCGCAGAACATCCACGTGGTGCACCACCTCAACGCGGCGATGCGTGCGCACGCGATCTATCAACGCGATGTCGACTACATCGTGCGCGATGGCGAGGTGATCATCGTCGACGAATTCACCGGACGCACCCTGCCGGGACGGCGCTGGTCGGACGGCCTGCACCAGGCGGTGGAGGCGAAGGAAGGCGTGGCGGTGCAGCGCGAGAACCAGACCCTGGCCTCGGTGACCTTCCAGAACCTGTTCCGCATGTACAACAAGCTGTCCGGCATGACCGGTACCGCGGACACCGAGGCCTACGAATTCCAGAACATCTACGGCCTCGAAGTGGTGGTGATCCCGACCCACCGGCCGATGGTGCGCAAGGATCATTCCGACCTGGTGTTCCTCAACCGCGCCGGCAAGTACCGCGCGGTCGCGAACGAGATCAAGGAATGCGCCGCGAAGGGCCAGCCGGTGCTGGTCGGCACCACCTCGATCGAAGTCTCGGAACTGCTCAGCGATGCACTGCGCGAGGCCGGCATCGCCCACGAGGTGCTGAACGCCAAGCAGCACGAGCGCGAGGCGCACATCGTCGCCAACGCCGGCGCGCCGGGCGCGGTGACCATCGCCACCAACATGGCCGGTCGCGGCACCGACATCGTGCTCGGCGGCTCGCTCGACGCGGAACTCGCCGCGCTCGGCGAAGACGTGCCGCAGTCCGAGAAGGAGCGCATCAAGGCCGAGTGGCAAGTGCGCCACGACGCGGTCAAGGCGGCCGGCGGCCTGCACATCGTCGGTACCGAGCGTCACGAGAGCCGCCGCATCGACAACCAGTTGCGCGGTCGTTCCGGCCGCCAGGGCGACCCGGGTTCGTCGCGCTTCTACCTGTCGCTGGAAGACAACCTGATGCGCATCTTCGCCGCCGACTGGGTGCAGAAGGTGATGGCGCGGATGGGCCTGAAGGAAGACGACATCATCGAAAGCCCGCTGGTGACCAAGCAAATCGCGAATGCGCAGCGCAAGGTCGAGGCGCACAACTTCGACATCCGCAAGAACCTGCTCGACTTCGACGACGTCAACAACGACCAGCGCAAGGTGATCTACGGCCAGCGCGACGAACTGCTGGAGGCCGAAAGCGTCAAGGACAACGTCGATGGCATCCGCCACGACGTGGTCGGCGACCTGGTCGAGCGCTTCGTGCCGGCCGACTCGGTCGATGAACAGTGGGACTTGCCCGGACTGGAGGCCGAGCTCGCCGGCGAATTCGGCGTGCAGCTGGCGCTGGTGCAGATGCACAAGGAACACGACGAGCTGGATGCCGAGCAGATCCAGCGCAAGGTGCAGGATGCCGTCGATGAGCTGTTTGCCGGCAAGGAGGCGCAGGTCGGCGGCGATACCATGCGCATGCTGGAGAAGCACGTGATGCTCAACGTGCTCGACCAGAACTGGAAGGAGCATCTGGGGCGGATGGATTACCTGCGCCAGGGCATCCACCTGCGCGGCTATGCGCAGAAACAGCCGAAGCAGGAATACAAGAAGGAAGCGTTCGAGCTGTTCTCCGAACTGCTGGAGAAGGTGAAGCGCGAAGTGGTTTCGCTGCTGGCACGCATCCGCGTTCGCGACGAAGCCGAAATCGCCGCCGCCGAAGCCGAAGAACGCGCGCGCGCCGAGGCGAGCGCACGGCAGATGCAGTTCCGGCACCCGGACATGGGCGGGATGGGGGCAGATGAGGAAGCGGCTGCAGTGCAGGCATCGCAACAACCGCAGGGCTATGGCCAGGCGTTCGATCGGGTCGGCCGCAACGATCCCTGCCCCTGCGGCAGCGGCAAGAAGTTCAAGCACTGCCACGGGCAGCTTGCGTGACCTGATCTTCTCCCTCCCTTGCGAAGGCAGGGGAGGGTTGGGGAGGGGTTAGGCTGTCGCTGGAATGGCTACGTGGTCAGAGCAACCCCCTCCCGGCCTCCCCCTGCCTTCGCAGGTGGAGGGGAAAAGCGTACACGTCGTCGCCGGCGTCCTCCGCGATGCGCTTGGCCGCGTGCTGTTGGCGCGGCGCACCGAAGGCCGCGACCTTGCCGGCCTGTGGGAATTCCCCGGCGGCAAGGTCGAGCCCGGCGAAGCACCGGAGGCCGCGCTGGTGCGCGAACTGCGCGAGGAGCTCGGGGTCGAGGCCTGCGTCGGTGCGGCGCTGATGCGGGTACCGCAGCAATACCCGGACAAGCGGCTGGTGCTCGACGTGCGCCACGTCGAATTCCGTGGCGTCCCCAAGGGACTGGATGGACAGGCGCTGGTGTGGGCACCGCTGCAGACGCTGGCCCGTTACCCGATGCCGCCGGCGGATCGCCCGGTGGTGGCGGTGCTGCTGCAGCCGGATCGCTATCTGGTGACGCCAACGCCCGACGACGACGGCACCTGGCTGGCGTCGCTGGCGCGCGCGCTGGAGACGGGCGTGCGCTGCGTGCAGTTGCGTGCGCCAAACCTTGAGCCCGCGCGCTGGGAACGCCTGGTCGAACAGGCGGCCAGGCAGTGCCGCGATGCGGGCGCGGAGGTGCTGGTCAACGGCGATCCGATGCTGGCGCAACGGCATGGAATCGGCCTGCAGCTGCGCTCCCTGCAACTGCACGACCCGGCAACGGGCACCGCGCTGGCAGCATTGCAGTCCGCCGGAGGTCGCATCGGTGCCTCCTGCCACGATGCGGACGACCTGCGGCGTGCGCAGCAGCTGGGTTGCGATTTCGCGGTGCTCGGCCCGGTGCGGCAGACCGCCACCCATCCGGGCAAACCGGGCATCGGTTGGGACGCGTTCGCCACCCTGCGCGAACAGGTTTCATTGCCGATCCATGCGATCGGCGGGCTGGGCATCGACGACATCGGCATCGCCCGCGCGCATGGCGCGCAGGGCATCGCCGCGATCCGCGGGTTGTGGGCCCTGTAGGAGCGGCCTTGGCCGCGATGCTCTTTGGCGAAAGGCATCGCGGCCAAGGCCGCTCCTACAGGGGTGGGGCGGCGAGGCTGCGGTAGAGGCGATCCAGCGCGACGACCTTGTTGTCCAGACCGTCCAGCCCACCATCGTTGACCAGCACGTCGTCGGCGATCAGCAGGCGCTCGCGACGCGTGGCCTGCACCGCGATCATCCGCCGTGCCAGTGCCTCGTCGATGCCGTCGCGCTGCAGCAGGCGCTGCAGCTGCACGGGCTCGGCCACGTCCACCACCAGGATGCGCTGCAGCCACGGATACGCCTTGCGTCCGCCACCTTCGGCCAGCAGCGGCACCGCGGCGATCGCGTAGGGCGACATCGCATTTGCGCACGCCGCATGCAGCAATTCGCGCACGCGCGGGTGGATGATGGCTTCCAGGCGTGTGCGCGCATCCGGATCGGCGAACACGCGGCGACGCATCGCCGGGCGGTCCAGGCTGCCGTCGGCGGCAAGTACACCCGCGCCGAACATGTCGATCACGTCGGCCAGGCCTTCGCTGCCGATTGCCACCGCATCGCGCGCGGCCTGGTCGGCATCGGCGACGACGATGCCCAGCGACTCGAAGCACTGGGCAACGGCCGTCTTTCCCGACGCAATGCCTCCGGTGAGGCCGACAACGAAATGGCTCATCCGTGGATTATGGCTGCTGCAAACAGGGGACGACGCCTACGCCAATCCCGCAAGCCGCATGTACATCCCGAGCAGATCGTTGCCCCAGAAGAAGCTGATCCAGCCGGCGATGGCCAGGTACGGCCCGAACGGAATCGGCGTCGCCTTGTCCTTGCCCTTGATCGCCAGCCAGATCGAACCGATCACCGCGCCGACCAGCGAGGAGATCAGGATCGTCGGCAACACGCCGGCAAGGCCGGTCCAGGCCCCCAGCGCGGCCAGCAACTTGAAGTCGCCGTGGCCCATGCCTTCCTTGCCGGTGAGCTGCTTGAACACCCAGTACACCGACCACAGGCTCAGGTAGCCGGCCATCGCGCCGAGCAGGGCCGGCTTGGCGGAGATGTACAGGTTGTCGCTGGCCGCCACCAGGCCCAGCCACATCAATGGCAGGGTGAGTTGGTCGGGCAACAGCCGCGTGCGCAGGTCGATCCCGGACAGCGCGACCAGGAAGCCGGTCAGCAGCATCGCGCCGAAGCCCTTCCAGCCGAAGCCGAACTTCCACACGCAGGCCACGAACAGCAGCCCGGTCAGCAGTTCCACCAGCGGGTACTGGAACGAGATCGGCGCCCTGCAACTGCGGCACTTGCCGCCCAGCGCCAGCCAGCTCAGCAGCGGGATATTCTCGAACCACGACAGCTGGTGGCCGCAGTGCGGGCAGTGCGAGCGCTCGACCACGATGCCGGGCGGCGGCGGGTCGTACAGTTCGGGTTCTTCGAGGATGTCGCGGGCATCGCGCTTCCACTGCCATTCGAGTTTCCTCGGCAGGCGCAGGATCACCACGTTGAGGAAGCTGCCGACCAGCAGCCCCAGCCCGGCCGCGGCGGGATAGCCGAGGCCGGGATGCATGTCGAGATAAGCCATTCGTTACGCCAGTCCTGCCTCAACCCATCACGGTCATGGCGATCTTGAAGATCGGCAGGTACATCGCGATCACGATCGAACCGACCAGGCCGCCGATGATCACCATGATGAAGGGTTCGATCAGGCTGG
>Ga0138256_10004028_pt1 | contig 15596 bp, 11 predicted proteins | sample KNB2016incub_MG_FD_105486 | JGI IMG/M metagenome (GOLD analysis project Ga0138256, IMG submission 105486) | Active sludge microbial communities from wastewater in Klosterneuburg, Austria - KNB2014incub_MG | ecosystem: Engineered > WWTP > Activated sludge > Unclassified | place: Austria... | reverse complement strand
CTGGAGCGCGTCCAGCTGCTGGTCGGCGGTGGCGATGCCGCCGAGAAGCCCGCCCCCGATCTCATCCACCTGGCCCTCGCCCGTCTCGGCCTGGACCCGTCGCAGGTGCTCTACGTCGGCGATTCCTGGGCCGACGGAGCGGCGACCCGGGCGGCCGGCGTCTTCATGCTGGGCCTGGGCACGGACGAGGGCGACCGGCGCATCGCGCGCCTCGACGAGTTGCTGGGCTGGACGGCGGGAGCGGCACCGGAGGGTGGCTGATCAATCCCATTCCAGGGCGGCGCCAGTCTGGTATTCGGTGACGCGGGTCTCGAAGAAGTTCTTCTCCTTGGACAGGTCCGTGGACTGGCTCATCCAGGGGAAGGGGTTGGCCGTGCCGTACTGCTTGGTCAAGCCGATGCGATCCAGGCGGCGGTCGGTGATGTACTCCACATACTCGCAGAACTGCTCCGGGTTGATGCCCAGCAGGCCCTGCGGGCAGGCGTCGTAGGCGTAGCGCTTCTCCAGCTCGACGGCGCGGCGGATGAGGGTCACCAGTTCTTCCTGGAATTCCCGCGACCAGACATCCGGGTTCTCGGCGCGGATGGTGTTGATGACGTCGCAGCCGAAGGCCAGGTGCAGGCTCTCGTCGCGCATGATGAACTCGAACTGCTCCCCGATGCCCACCATCTTGTTCTGGCGCTTGAGGGCCAGGATCATGGCGAAGCCGGCATAGAAGAAGATGCCCTCCATGATGACGTAGAAGCCCACCAGGTCTCGCAGGAAGAGGCGGGTGTTCTCCATCCCTTCGGTGCTGAAGCCGGGATCGAAGACCGAGCGCGTGATCTCCACCACGAAATCATCCTTGTCGCGGATGGAGGGAATGGTCTGGTACATGTTGTAGATCTCGTCCGGATCCAGACCCAGGGTGTCGCAGCAGTAGATGAAGGTGTCGGTGTGGATGGCCTCCTCGAAGGCCTGGCGCAACAGGTACTGGCGCGCTTCCGGTGCCGTCAGGTGGTTGTACACCGCCAGGACGATATTGTTGGCCGTCAGCGACTCCGCCGTGGAGAAGAAGCCCAGGTTCCAGAGGATGAGACGCCGCTCCGTGGCGCTGAGCACGCTGGTCGACTTCCACTGCTCCACGTCGCGCTGCATTGAGACCTCTTCCGGCACCCAGTTGTTGGCCACGCCGGCCTTGTAATGCTCGCGCGCCCAGGGGTAGCGGATGGGGAGGATCTTGTTGGGATCGGTCTTGACGCTGTTGATGATGGGCATGGCAACACCTCCGGGATAGGCTGGACAGCTCGCGTCCTAGCACCTGGAATTCAGCAGAAGAAAGGTGCCCGCTGCCCCCGGGGTGGGGGCAGCGGGCGGCGATTCCTCCGGCCGACGGCTGGGCACGATGGGCGGCCGCCGGCGAGAGCAATCGCGGGTGAAGGGGGTCAATACGCTGGCGGCTCGATCGTCGCGGCATGGGGACGAGACGTCGAACCCGCAGAACCCCCTCTTGTCATCGTCAACTCACTGACAGGCCTCGCAGTCCGGATCATCGATCCGGCACAATCGGACGCCGTCGATCTCGGTGGTAGGCACCGCGGTCGCCGGCGCGGCATGCATCGGCTCTTCCGCCAGGGCCAGAGCGACATCGCGCACCGTGCTGACCGGTGCGACGGCCATGGTGGGGATGGCCGCCGGCGGTCGCGCCGCCATCGGCGTCTGGCCGAAGCCTTCCGGCAGGCCCTGGGCCTCGGAGGCCGAGGCCACCTCTTCGGCGGCCATCACCCCGTACTCGCGCTTCTGGGTATAGCCGAAGCGCGAGGCGTCCAGGGTGGACTTCTCGATCTGCGAGGCGGCCAGGGTGCGCAGGTAGTAGGTGGTCTTGAGTCCCAGGCGCCAGGCGGAGAGGTAGACCTCTGAGAGGAGCTTGCCGCTGGTGCCCTTCATGAAGACGTTGTGCGACTGGCTCTGATCGATCCACTTGCCGCGGGCCGCCGCGAGGCGCAGGGCCCAGATGGGATCGATGTCGAAGGCCTCCTTGTACTTGTCGCGCAGGCGCTCGGGGATCTCGGGGATCAGCGCCACGTTGCCGTCGCAGTACTTGAGCTTGTCCAGCATCTCCAGGTCCCAGAGGCCCAGGGCCTTCAGGTCCTCCACCAGGTAATGGTTGACCACGGTGAACTCACCGGAGATGTTGGCCTTCACATACAGGTTCTTGTAGATGGGCTCGATGGACGGGAAGCAGCCGGCGATGTTGGCGATGGTCGCGGTGGGGGCCACGGCCATGGTGTTGGAGTTGCGCATGCCGTGGCGGGCGACATGCTCCCGCGCCGGCCGCCAGTCCAGGCGAGACTCGCGCGACACGTCCACCGGCATGCCCCGTTCGCGTTCGAGCAGGTCCAGGGTGTCCAGGGGGAAGATGCCGCGGTCCCACTTCGAACCCTTGAAGCTCTCATAGGCACCGCGCTCGGCCGCCAGCTCGCTGGAGGCCAGAATGGCATGCAGGCTGATGAACTCCATCACCTGGTCGCCGGTGTCCAGGGCCAGGCGGTCGCCGAAGGGGATATCCATGCGGAAGAGCAGGTCTTGCAGGCCCATCACCCCCAGGCCCACCGGCCGGTGGCGGGTGTTGGAGCGCTCGGCCTCCACCGTCGGGTAGTAGCAGATGTCCACCACGTTGTCGAGCATGCGCATGGCCAGCTTCACCGTCGCCGCCAGGCGCGACTCGTCCAGCTGGCCGTCCGAGCCGACATGCTGGGCCAGGTTTATCGAACCCAGGTTGCAGACCGCGGTCTCCTGGTTGGAGGTGTTGAGCGTGATCTCGGTGCAGAGGTTGGAGCAATGCACCACCCCGGCATGGTCCTGCGGGCTGCGGATGTTGCAGGGGTCCTTGAAGGTGATCCAGGGATGGCCGGTCTCGAAGAGCATCGTCAGCATCTTGCGCCACAGCTGCGCGGCCGGCAGGATCTTGAACAGCTGCATCTCCCCGCGGCGCGCCTTCTCCTCATAGGCCTCGTAGGCCTCCTCGAAGGCGCGGCCGTAGAGGTGGTGCAGGTCCGGCACCTCGTCGGTGCTGAAGAGGGTCCAGGGACCATCCCCCAGCACCCGCTTCATGAAGAGGTCCGGAATCCAGTTGGCCGTGTTCATGTCATGGGTGCGCCGGCGGTCGTCGCCGGTGTTCTTGCGCAGGTCGAGGAAGTCCTCGATGTCGTAATGCCAGGTTTCCAGGTAGGCACAGGTGGCCCCGCGGCGCTTGCCGCTGCGGTTGATGGCCATGGTCACATCGTTGGCGATCTTCAGGAAGGGGATGACGCCCTGGCTCTCCACCTTCGTGCTGGCGATGGCCGCGCCCGTGCCGCGGATGTTGGACCAGTCATTACCGATGCCGCCGGACCACTTGGACAGCTGGCTGTTGTCGGAATAGCATTTGAAGATGTGCTGCAGCTGGTCGTCGATGGTGGTCAGGTAGCAGCTGGAAAGCTGCGGGTGGGGCGTGCCGGCATGGAAGAGGGTGGGGGTGGAGGGCACGAAATGCCGCTGGGACATCAAGTTGTAGAAGCTCATGGCCCGCTCGGTGGGCTCGGACTCCAGCACCGCCAGCCCCATGGCGACGCGCATCCAGAAGGTCTGCGGCATCTCGACGGGCACACCGTCGTGGCGCAGGTAGTAGCGCTCGTAGAGCGTCTGCATGCCCAGGTACTGCAGGTCGAGGTCGCGCTGGGGCACCAAGGCCGCGGCGAGCCGATCCAGGTCGAAGCGCTCGGCCAGACGGGCATCGTAGTAGCGCGCCTCGACCCCGCGCTGGATACCCGTGCGGAAGGACGCACGGTACGCCGCATCCCGTTCGTCGGGCCGGGTGGAGCGCCCCAGGACCTCCTTGGTCAGCTTCTGCAGGAGCAGGCGGCTGGCCACGTAGCTGTAGGCGACGTCCCGCTCGATGTAGGCCGTGGCGGCGAGGATCATGGCCTGTTCCACCTTGCTGGTGGGAATGCCGTCATAGACGTTGTTGATGGCCTCGCGCACCACCATGTCGACGTCCACCACCGACTCGTAGCCTTCGGCGGCGCGGCGGATGGCGCCCTCGATCAGCCGCACATTGAAGAGCACGGTGCGGCCGTCCTGCTTGACCACGGTCAAGCGCCCCAGGCGCGCGTCGGCCACGGCCCGCTCGCGGGCCTCGTCACGGGCCTTCTGCCGGTCGGCGCGGTACAGGATGTAGGCCTTGGCCACGCCGAAGAGCCCCTGCAGCATCAGGTGCTTCTCGACGATGTCCTGCACGTTCTCCACGTTGGGGTAGAAGTCGACGAAGCGCGTCTCCACCTCCTGGCAGATGGCATCCGTCAGGTTGTCCACCCGCTGTTCGGCGACGGGCTCGCCGGTGGCCCGCACCGCAGCCTGCACCGCGCCCCTGATGCGGCCGCGATCGAATTCGACGACGTCACCGGTGCGCTTGACGATCTTCAAGGACTGCATGACCGACCTCCCCGAACATGGATGGTGATACGAGACGGCAGAAAAACGCATTGGCGCCCATGAAACGGGGCCGCACGATTGCCGGGCGCCGGCAATAGAAGGCCGGCCCGGCCAACGTTGGCCGAGCCGAACGTCGCAATTCGGGGTCCCTCGTGCCTGTAGATGCGCGAACCAATGAACGCTCGAGAGTTGACCGGGCACGGGCTGGGGAGCAAGGTGGCCGGGCAGGGCGGCGGTCCATTGATGAGGGGCAAGACTACTACATGTAGTTGGGCCTGTCAACCACCCCCCACAAGATGCCGGATGATGGCGGACGCCGCGAGGATCCTTGCGGGACGGGGTTTTTCGCCGTTCGGAGCGGGCGAATGACGGCTGTGGGCGGCCAAGGTGAACACAAACTTAATGTCTCGCGGTCGGTCATGGCGGCGGCGGCTGGGGCGGGCGCGGGCATACGGGCCGTCGTCTGCGCTAGAATGCGGCCGTGACCCGCGCCCGCCCCAAGAACGCCCGTCGGCCCTCCTCGCCCGCCAAGAACCGCGCGGTCCGCCCGCGTGCGGCAAGGCCGGGCCAGATCAGCGCCCGCCGCGGCGGGCAGCGAGCGGAGAGCGGCGCGCCTCCGACAGCGGCCCCCGCCCAGGTCCTCGCCGGCCGCGGCCCCGACCGCCCCCTGTACGACGACGCGGACCTGGATCGCATCCGCGCCCGCCCCCGCGGCCTGCGCCCCGAGGATCACCACGACGACAGCCACGCCCCGCATCTGAGCGCCGGCGGCGGTCAGCTGACACCGGAGGCCAGCTGGCAGCGCTTCCTGGCCGGGACCACCGCCACCGGGCTGGCCTTCTACGACCATCAGCGCGCGGCCCTCGACGAGATCTGGCAAGGGCACCACGTCATCCTGGGCACCCCCACCGGTTCCGGCAAGAGCCTGGTGGCCCTGGGGCTGCTGTACAAGGCCCTGACCGAAGGTCGGCGGGCGGTGTACACCAGCCCGATCAAGGCCCTGGCCAACGAGAAGTTCTTCGACCTCTGCGCCGTCTTCGGTCCCGAGCAGGTGGGTCTGGTCACCGGCGACGCCCGGGTCAACCCCGACGCGCCCATCCTCTGCTGCACGGCGGAGATCCTGGCCCATGCCGCCCTGCGCGGCCGCTGGGGACCGGCAGGCGAACGCGAGGGCCGCAGCGGGTCCAGCGACCTGCCCAGCGCCGTGGTCATGGACGAGTTCCATTATTATGCCGACCGCGATCGCGGCTGGGCCTGGCAGGTGCCGCTGCTGACCCTGCCGGAGAGCCAGATGCTGCTGATGAGCGCCACCCTGGGCGACACCTCGGCCATCGCCACCGACCTGGAGGCGCGCAGCGGCCGCACCGTGGCCACCGTCACCAGCGAGAACCGGCCGGTGCCCCTGGAGTTCCGCTACGCCGACACCGCCTTTCCACAGACGGTCAAGGACCTGCTGGCGGAGGACAAGGCGCCCATCTACATCGTGAGCTTCACCCAGAAGGGCGCCGGCATCCTGGCCTCCAGCCTGATGAGCCTGGCCCTGGTCAGCGGCGCGGAGCGCGCCGAACTGGCGGCCCGTCTGGCGGAGCAGCGCTTCGACACCCCCTACGGCAAGGAGATCCGGCGCCTCCTCTCCGCCGGGGTGGGCGTGCATCACGCGGGGCTCCTGCCCCGCTACCGCCTGCTGGTGGAGCAGCTGGCGGCCGTGGGCCTGCTCAAGGTGATCTGCGGCACGGACACTCTCGGCGTGGGCGTCAACATCCCCATCCGCACGGTGCTCTTCAGCGGTCTGGCCAAGTTCGACGGCCAGGAGACGGTCATCCTTTCGGTGCGCGACTTCAAGCAGATCGCCGGCCGTGCCGGCCGCCAAGGCTACGACGCGCGGGGGCACGTGGTCTGCCAGGCCTCGGACGAGGAGCTGCGCCGCAAGCATTTCGGCTCCAAGGGGGGGCCTGCCGGCCCGGGTGGTCGGAGCAAGGGCGGTCCCCGCGGCCCCGCCCGGCCGATGGGCGGCCGCCCCGGCCAGGTCACCTGGGATCGCCGCACCTTCGAGCAGCTGATCACCCGCCCACCCGAGCCCTTGCGCAGCCGCTTCCGCGTGACGCATGGCATGCTGGTGCAGGCTCTGGCCCGCGAAGGACATCCCTGCGGCTACGCCTTCCTGGTGACCATGATCGGCCGCTTGCCGGAAGGCCCGGCCCGCCGGGTGGCCCACCTGCGCCAACTGGCCCTGATCTGCCGCTCCCTGCGCCAGGCGGGCATCCTCTTTCTGGACCGGGAAGCCGGGCGACCGCGGCTGGAGGTGGACGAGGCCCTGCAGGCGGATTTCAACCTGCACGAATCGCTCTCGCTCTTCCTGGTCGAGGCCGTAGAGCGGCTGAAGCCCAAGCAGGGTGACCGCGAGCTGACCGAGATCAGCCTGGTCGAGGCGGTGCTGGAGGATCCGCGCCCGATTCTCTTCGCCCAGGAGAAGCAGCGGCGCGAGGCGCTGGCGGCAAGGCTGAAGAGCCAGGACATGCCCTACCATGAGCGCCAGGCCCGCCTGCGCCAGGTCAGCTGGCCGCGCCCGGCCGAGGCCCTCCTGGAGGGCGCCTTCCAGAGCTTCGCCGCCCGCCACCCCTGGCTGCGCGCCGACGACCTGCGGCCCAAGAGCGTGGCCCGGGAGATGCTGGAAGAGGGCCTCAGCTTCAACGACTACGTCTACCGCTACGGCATCCAGCGCGTCGAGGGCCTGCTGCTGCGCCATCTGGGCGCGGTCTACCGCACCTTGATCCAGACCATCCCCGAGAACGCCCGCACCGAGCGCCTGATGGACATGGCCGCCCGCCTGCGAGAGATCATCGCCGCCACGGACGACAGCCTGCTGCGCGAATGGGAGCGCTTGGTGCGCTGAGGCCTACTTCAGCACGAAGTCCCGCAGCTCCGCCTGCATGTCGGCCTTGCGCATCTCGGCCTCCACGGCGGCGGCGTCCAGGGCCAGCGAGGGGATGTCTTCGGTCACATCCAGGATGAAGTTCGCCCGGGCCCAGAGGGTCTTGACGGCCTGGCGGATCTCGGGCGCGGCGCGCAGCCGGGCATAGTCGGCCGGATGCGTGGTGCGGGCGTGGCGCAGGTAGAACTGGGTGTACATCATGAAGGTGACCAGCCCGTCGCGGTCGCTCTGCCGCTGGCCCTTCGGGGTCTGGTCGCGCAGGCCGTAGCCGACGAACAAGGAATGGGTGTAGGCGTTGAACTCGTCCAGCACGGTCAGGAAGCCTTGTTTGCCGCTGTCGCCCTCAAGGTAGATGGGCTTGTACATGTTGAGCAGCGGCCCTTTGAGGTACGGCACGATCTCCGAACGGGGGAAGGTCTCCATCTGCGGCACCAGCAGGGTGAGGTCGCCGCGCACAACGTAGGCGTACTGCTGCAGCCCGGTGGCCAGGATGCCCTCCTGCCAGCCCAGCTGATGGTCCATCTCATGCACGGTCAGACCGACGCGACCCAACAGGGCGTCGAAGCTGCCGGTCTGTCCGCCCACCCAGGTGGCGGCGTTCTTCTGGCTGTCCTTCAGGCGGCTGACGACGGCGTTGCCGGTGGGGTAGCGCGACTGCAGGACGGCCAGCAGCGTGGTGTACCAGGCGGCCGCCCGGTAGCCACTGCGCAGGTTGTCCAGCGAGGCCATGGCCGTGAGCGGCTCATCATAAGCGCCCCACCAGGGCAGCTGCTTGGGCGTGGGCGAGGGAGGCGCCGTGGTGGGCGACGGTGTGGCGGTGGGCTCCAGGGTGGGGACGACCAGCGGTCGGGTAGCCGTCGGCGAGGGCCGCGGCGTGGCCGAGGGCGGCTGGACCGAGGGCGGCGACGGCAGCTGGTCCATGCCTGTACCGCGAAGGGCCATGGGCAGATAGACGACCGCCGCGGGCAGATCCTGGGCCGGGGCCAGCAGGCCGGCGGCCGCGACGCGGGCAGGCCCGGTGCCCGAGAGGTCGAGCAAGGACGACAGCAGGAGCAACAGGGCGACGACAAGGCGCCCGTCACCGGCTTGTGGTCTGGATCGCATGGCTGACACTCCTGTGCTGCGGTTCGGTCTCACGGCGACACCCGCCGCCAGAAGCTCGACGAGAATGCCGGGTCCACGTGGCTCCGAAAGCGCTCCAACTGGGGGAAGGAGGCCCGGAAGGTGGCGGGGCTCATGCGCGCGTCCTTGGCCGGGTAGATGGCTCCGCCCGCCTGCACCACCATGCCGTCCAGCTCCTCCAGCAGGCGCATGAGGCGCTCGCCGACGTTGGGCAGGTCCACCGCCAGGGTGATGCCCGGGCGGGGGAAGGAGAGCAGGCCCGGCGAGGGCCGGTCGCCGAAGACCTTGCCCACCACGAAGTAGGCCAGCCGGCTGGCCGCCAGGCGATCCAGAATGGCCTCCGCCGCCGCGCCGCTGTCGTCGTGCGGGACCACACATTGCCATTGCAGGAAACCCCGCCGGCCGTAGGCTCGGTTCCAGTTGTGGATGATGTCCAAGGGATAGAAGAAGGCGTTGTAGTCGGCGAAGGCGCGCTTCTCGCGGCGGGCCTGGGCGGCGAAGTAGACCTCGTTGAAGGCCCGCACCGCCGCGGGGATGATCAGGCCGCTGGGCAGGTCCATGGGCAGGCGCAGCGGCGATGCGCCGGCACCCTTCCAGGCGCCGTCGCCCCGGGCATGGCGGCCGAAGAGGAAGACCCCCCGGCCCAGGCGCGAGCCGCGCCCCATGCCGTCGATCCAGGCCGCCGTGTACGGATCGGCCTCGTCCGTATTCAGCGACAGGTCCAGGAAGGCCCGCAGGCCGTGGAAGCGCCGCGCCTCCAGCTCGATCTGCGGGCCGGGAATGGGGATCAGCTGGATCTCGGCCCAGGTGATGAGCCCCGTCAGGCCCAGCCCGCCGACAGTCGCCGCGAAGCGCTCGGCGTTCTCCGTCGGCGTGCAGCGCTGCCGGCCACCGTCCGAGCGCGCCAGCTCCAGCTGCGTCACGTGACGGCCGAAGCTGCCCGCCAGATGGTGGTTCTTGCCGTGCACGTCGTTGGCGATGGCCCCCCCCAGGCTGACGAACTTGGTGCCCGGCGACACCGGCAGGAACCAGCCCTGCGGCACCACCAGGTCCAGGATCTGGGCCAGGGTGACGCCCGCCTCCGCCGCCAGGAGGCCCGTCCGGGGCTCGAAGCGGATGAAGCGGTCCAAGGGCAGGGTGTCCAGCAGCACCCCACCGTCATTCAGGCAGCTGTCGCCGTAGCTGCGCCCCATGGCGAAAGGCAGATAAGGCCCGCCCGCGAGCTCCAGCCGCAGCGGCGAATCGCGCCAGGCCATCGGCAGGACCGCACGGGGCGTGGCCGTCGGGAAGCCGCCCCAGGAGCGGAATCGGTTCATCATCGGGGCATTATAGTGGCAGGCGCGCCCGGCGCCCGCCCTGCTCGGACCGCAGGGCTCGGCCGTGCTAGCATTCGCGTTGATCATCCGACCATGAGCCGCCCGCTTCGCGATCCGTCCGGACCGCAGCAGCCCCCGGAGGCCGCGCCATGTGCCGCAACATCAAGACCCTGCACAACTTCGCACCCCCCGCCACCGAGCAGGAGCTGCGTGACGCCGCCCTGCAGTTCGTGCGCAAGTTGAGCGGCACGCGGTCGCCCTCGCGGGCCAACGTCGCCGCCTTCGACCAGGCTGTCGACGAGGTGGCCGAGGCCGCCCGGCGGCTGCTGGACGGCCTGGTCACCTCGGCCCCGCCGCGCGATCGGGCGGAAGCAGCGGCCAAGGCCCGGGCCCGCGGCCTGGCCCGGCGTTCGGCCTGATCGTCGGATCCGGCCCATGGTCCGCCGCTCCCGCCTGCTGTGGCCCCTGCTGCTGACCGCGCTGATCGCCGCCTTCTTCATCCTGCTGCAGCAGCTGGACCTGTCGCGCGACCGGCCGCATATCCCCGTCTACGGCGTCATGGGCTTCGCCTTCGGAGAGCCGGTGGACTACCAGACCTGCGGCTTCCACACCGGTCAGGACTGGTTCGCGGCGCCCGGCGCGCGCATCTTCGCCGTCGCGGACGGCACCGTCGTCTACGTGGGCCCCTTGTGGCTGGACGGGCCCGGCGAGGGCCGCGGGCCTCATGCGATCGTCATCGACCACGGCGGCTTCCTGACCACCTACAGCCACAACCGCGCCGCCCTCGTGGCTGTAGGTGATCAAGTGACGCGCGGGCAGCACATCGCCGAGCTGGGCAGCGAGGGCTTCAGCCGCGGCCCCCACCTGCATTTGGAAAAGGTGCTGCCGCCCTTCACCGGCGACTGGCGGCAGCCCTTCGAAAGCTGTCGGGCTTATGTGAACCCGGGCGATGTATGGGGCTGGTTCTAGCGCCCCACCCGTGGCAGGTACAGCGGCGCGCCCTCCGTCTTGATCGGCGGCGCACCGGCCCGATGGCGCACCACCCCGCGGAAGGTGGCGTCGTAGCCGGGGAAGATCGCCGGCAGGTCGCCGTCGCCCAGACGGCCCACCAGGATCTCGGAGAGCACGTCGCGGTAGTCGGTGGTGATGGCCAGGTCCTCGCCCAGGGCCAGCTGCGCCGGCTCCAGTCCCGGCCAGGTGCCGTGAACGCCCTGCACCGCTGCGCCGCTGACGATGAACATGCAGCTGCCCTCACCGTGGTCGGTGCCGTTGCCGCTGTTCTGGGCCACGCGCCGCCCGAACTCGCTCATGGTCAAGAGGGTCACGCCGGGGTCGTCCCAACGGCGGCCCAGGTCCAGGTAGAAGGCCGTCACGGCCTGGTCCAGCTGGCGCAGCATGTTGTACATCTGCCCCTGGGTCGAGTCGCCGTTGCCCCAGGCCTGGTTGACATGGGTGTCCCAGCCGCCCACGTCGATGCAGGCCACCTCCAGCCCGACATCGGCCTTGATCAACTGCGCGATCTGCTTGAGGCCCTGGCCCAAGGCCGTCTGCGGATAGGCGGCGCCGTTCTCCGGCTGGTGCTGCGCGGGATCCGCCTTCTCCAGCAGGTCGAGGGCGCTGAAGACCGCCCGGGTGTCCTCCGCCAGCCAGTCGCCGCCGCACCAAAGGGATTCCAGCTGCGCCTTGTAGCGCGCCAGCTCCGCCGTCTGACCCTGCAGGTGGAACTCGGCGATGCTGCGCAGGGCGGCGGCCGGCACCGGCCCGCGCAGGGCCTCCTGCACCGCCCCGCCGAAGCCGATGGCGCGGAAGGGCGTGTCCGTCTCCCGCGCGGTGGCCGCCAGGTGACGCCCCAGCCAACCCGTGTTGAGGCGGTTCTCGCCCGGCGTGCCGCGCTCCATGAAGCCCATGGCCTCGAAGTGCGAACGGGATCCATGCGGCGAACCGGTGGCGTGGACCGCCGAAAGGCGGCCTTCGTCCCAGATGCGCTTCAGGCCGGTCAAGGCGGGGTTGAGCGCAAAGCGGTCGTCAAGGCGCAGGCTGGCCTTGCTGTCGCCCGGCGTGGGCGCCTTGAAGGCGATCTTGGGCCGCGTGTCGAAGTAGCGGCGTTCCTGGTAGGGGATGATGGCGGACAGGCCGTCCATGCCGCCGCGCTGGAAGAGGCAGACCAACACGTCGCCCCGCGCCGGTGCACCGGCCTGGCGGAAGGCCAGGCGGGGCATCCAGCCCGGCAGGGCAGAGCCGGCGGCCAGGGCGCCGCCGCGCAGCAGTTCGCGGCGGGACATTCCTTGCTGGATCATGATGGGCCTCCTAGCGCCAGTGGAAGTTGGGGCTGTCGCAGAGCAGGGCGACGAGCACGGGAAGGCGAGCGCGCAAGACGCTCTCCGAGAGGCCGCCCGAAGCGCCGCGAATCAGGAAGGCGACCAGGTTCTGGCGGTCCGCGGCCAGCAGGGCGCGGGTGAGCAGGCGCCCGGCCCAGTAGTCGACGACGGCGCCGGCGTCGCGCTTGATGCCCGCGGCCTGCATCTGCGCCCACAGGTCCACGGTCATCCCCGGAATGCGGCCCTCGGTCAGGGCCAGGGCAAAGTTCCATTTCGAGAGCATGACATGCATGCCGCTCCACCAGGGGCCCTTGTCCGGATAGCCGTCGGGCGCATGCCAGCGGAAGGGCAGATGGTCCATGGCCTGCAGATAGCCTTCGGCGCGGTCGCCGTACACCGCCCCCTGCTCCTCATAGGCGTCCTTGGGCAGATCCTGAAGCAGGGCGTAGGCCTCCACCTCCAGGGCCCGCAGGATGGCCGCCCAATGCTCCATCGGCCGCCGGACCTTGGCCGGAACCGAGCGGCCGGCGGCATCGGTGAGCGCGGCCGAGGCCGCGAACTCGCTGGAGAGGAAGAGGACGCGCAGCATGGCCGGGATGTCCCCATCCTTGCCGAAAGCTGCCGCCACCTTGTCCACCGCGGCGGCGGGCGGGCTGTCGGCGATGAAGCGCTGGCAGAGGCGGCCGGCCAGATGCCGCGCGCAGGACGGATGGTCCACCAGGATGTCGATGACCGCGTGGCCCTCGTCCACCCCGCCGGACGCGATGCGCTGGCCGAGGACGGTCTTGTCGCCCGGCGCATGGTCGGCGCTGCGGAAGTCGATGGTCCAGGTGGTGTTGTTGACGTTCCAGCCGGTGAAGCAGCGCGCCACCTGCTTGATGTCCTGCTCGGTGTAGCCGCCGTCGACGCCCAGCACGTGCAGCTCCATGAGCTCGCGGGCGAAGTTCTCGTTGGGACCGTCCTTGGTGTTGCGGACGGTGTTGAGGTAGCGCATCATCGTGCTGCTGGCGGCGACGCCATGCACCAGATCACGGAACTTCCCCAGCACGTGGGGCCGGATGACCTCGCGCTCATCGAAGGTCTTGGCCCGCCCGGTGAACTCCTCGGGGTGGTAGACGTTGAAGTGGTTGCTCCAGAACTCGGCCATCATCTCCGCCAGCTGCCGGCGGCTGGCGACGGCGCGGTACAGCGAGTTGGCCACCAGCTCGTTGGCGATGGGCCGCCCGGTCTGGTAGTTCTCCTGCTTGATCCGCGCCACGTCCCATTTGATGGACCAGAGGTCCTCCAGGGCCAGCTCGCAGGCGGCGTCGTCGATGCCCGCGGGGCTCAGCTGCTGGTCCAGCCAGGCGGGGATGCCCAGGCGCCTGATCTCGGCGATCGCGGCGGCCGTGGGCCCATAGGTGGCGCGGTTGAGCAGGTGCGCCTCGGGCGATGGGGCGGGCATGGGCGTGTCGCAGCCGGCGGCCCAGGCGATGTTGGGGCGCGGCAGTCCGGCGGGCGGGTCGGCGGCACGATGCGCCAGGGCGGCAGCGGCGCCGGTGGCGCCGGCCGCCAGGAAGCGGCGTCGGCTCAGGGTCATGGCAACCTCCACAGGATGAGAGCGGCTGGGGAACATGCACAGAGACACCGGCGACCACGCCGGGCATAGACCACAGTTCGCCCCCAGGGCAATCGCATCAAACAACGATCCGGAAACGTGACGGATGCGATGGCCCGGAGTTCGCCCCTCGCGCGGCCCTGGCGCACAATAGCGTCATGCATCAGCACCCAGCCCTCTACGCCCTCGTCCTGGCCGGCGGCTCCGGAACGCGGCTTTGGCCGCTGTCCCAGCCCCATTCGCCCAAGCAGCTCCTGGCCCTCACCGACCCGGAGCGTTCGATGCTGCGCCTGACGGTGGACCGCCTGGCGCCCCTGGTGCCCCCCGAGCGGGTCATCGTCCTGACCGCGGCGGACCATGTGGCGCAGGTGCGGGCACAGCTGCCGGAGGTGCCGGCCCGGCAGGTGCTGGGCGAACCGGCGCCCCTGGGCACCGCGGCCGCTCTGGGCCTGGGCGTGGCCTGGCTGCGCGCCCAGGATCCGGAGGCGGTCATGGTCGTGCTGTCCGCCGACCACCAGATCGCCCCGGCCGAGGCCCTGCAGGCAGACCTGGGCCAGGCGGTGATCCTGGCCCGGTCCGGCTGGCTGGCCACCATCGGCATCCCGCCCACGGCGCCGGAGACGGGCTTCGGCTACATCGAGCTGGGCGAGCCGATCGCGGCCGCCGAAGGGGGGGATGGGCAGTGCCGCCGGGTACTGCGCTTCGTGGAGAAGCCGGACCCGGCGCGGGCGGTGGCCTTCCTGGCCGGCGGGCGGCACCTGTGGAACGCGGGCATCTTCGCCTGGACCGTTCCGGTCATCGGCGCGGCCTTCGCCGTCCACCTGCCGCGCCTCGCGGCGCAACTCGACGCCCTGACCGCCGCCGCCGCCGCGGGCGACGCGGCCTTCGCCGCGGCCTTGCCGGCGGTCTGGCGGACCATCGAGGATCGCACGACGATCGATTACGGGATCATGGAGCGCGCCCAGCGCGTGGCCTGCGTGCCGGCCGGCTTCGAATGGCTGGACATCGGCAGCTGGGCGGCGGTCATGGACACCTTGCCGGCGGACGAAGCCGGCAACGCCGTCCTGGGCCGCTACCTGGGGCTGGACAGCAGCGCCAACCTGATCTTCGCCCCCGGCGGACGCTTGGTGGCCACCATCGGGCTGCAGGGAATGATCGTGGTCGACACCCCGGAGGCCTTGCTCATCTGCCCGGTGGACCGGGCGCAGGAGGTGAAGCGCCTGGTTGACGCGCTGCGGTCGGGAGACGGCGGGGGCTGACTCAGGGCAACAGGTTGTCCAGGCCTTCTCGCCTGGCGGCCTCTTGTTGCCCGAGGTCGAAGGACGCGAAACGCACTGGCTCCGGCGCCACGCGGTCGGCGAGTGACATTGCGGCCGCTACATGGACGGCGTCAAATGCCCGAAGCCGATGGCGCCCGACCAATTGCCCGGCACGAAGCCGCTCCAGTCCCAACACCAGGAGCTGAGCCCAATCGCGTTCGACGGCCGCCACAGCACCCTCGTAGGCCGGCTCGTCCAAGGTGCCGTCGCGCAGTCGACGCGCCAGGGCGGACAGGACCTCCACATAGGCCACCTCTGCGGTCGCCACCACCGTGGCGGTGTCGACCCAAGCACGGACCGACAGGCTGTTTGCCTCACGGACATAGAGTTTTACCAGCGCGCTGGTGTCCAGATACAGAATCAACGACGGTCCTCGATGACCGCATCGGCGAGCGGTTCACCAAGCAGCTCAGGACCATCGAACCCTTGGGGCTTGCCCCCCTCCCACGTGGCCTTCCCTTCTTCGATCATGTTCAGGATGGCGGCCACCTCGGCGCGCAACGGAATGATCTCCACCACTGGCCGACCGCGGTCGGTGAT
>Ga0138256_10004026_pt1 | contig 15602 bp, 6 predicted proteins | sample KNB2016incub_MG_FD_105486 | JGI IMG/M metagenome (GOLD analysis project Ga0138256, IMG submission 105486) | Active sludge microbial communities from wastewater in Klosterneuburg, Austria - KNB2014incub_MG | ecosystem: Engineered > WWTP > Activated sludge > Unclassified | place: Austria... | reverse complement strand
GGCAGCGACAAGGCCGTGCTGCTGGGCCTGGCCGGCCACGAGCCGGACCGGGTGGACGTGGAGGCCATCCCGGCGATGCTCCAGGCCATCCGCAAGGACGCGAGGCTCAAGCTCGCCGACTCGCGCGAGATCGCGTTCGACGAAGCGCGCGACATGGTCTTCCACCGCAGGAGGAGCCTGCCGTTTCACGCCAACGCCATGCGCTTCGCCGCCCTGGACGACGCGGGACGGGAGGTCGACGCGGGGACCTACTACTCCGTCGGAGGCGGCTTCGTCGTGAGCGAGGAGGCGGCCGCCGATGGCTCCCGGCACAAGGCGATCGCCCCGGATACCACCGTGCTGCCCCACCAGTTCCACAGCGGTGCCGAACTGCTGGAGACGACCGGGCGCCTTGGCATCTCCATCGCGCGGCTGATGCGGGAAAACGAGAACCACTGGCGCGACGACGCCACGATCGACCGGGAGCTCCTTCGCATCTGGCGCGTCATGCAGGCCTGCGTGGCGCGCGGCTGCCGGACCGAAGGCGTCCTGCCGGGCGGATTCAAGGTGAAGCGGCGCGCCGCATCGCTCTTTCGATCCCTGGAAGCCGATCACGCGGCGGCGGCGAGCGACCCGTTCCAGGTGATGGACTGGGTCAACCTCTACGCGCTCGCGGTGAACGAGGAAAACGCCGCGGGCGGCCGCGTGGTCACGGCGCCCACCAATGGCGCCGCGGGCATCGTTCCCGCCGTGCTGCACTACTACGATCGATTCGTGACCGGGGCGAACGAGGCCGGCATCGTCGATTTTTTCCTCACCGCCGGCGCCATCGGCATCCTCTACAAGGAGAATGCGTCCATCTCGGGCGCTGAAGTCGGCTGCCAGGGAGAGGTCGGCGTGGCCTGCTCCATGGCCGCGGGCGCGCTGTGCGCGGTCACGGGCGGTTCGCCCGGCCAAGTGGAGAACGCGGCCGAGATCGCCATGGAGCACCACCTGGGCCTTACCTGCGATCCGGTCGGCGGCCTCGTGCAGATCCCGTGCATCGAGCGAAACGCCATCGCCTCGGTAAAGGCGATCAATGCGGCGCGCATGGCGCTGCGAGGCGACGGCACCCACCACGTGAGCCTGGACAAGGTCATCAAGACCATGCGCGAGACGGGCGCGGACATGATGACGAAGTACAAGGAGACGGCCCGCGGCGGCCTCGCGGTGAACATCGTGGAATGCTGAGCGGGCCGTCCTCCCGAGGCGCTACGGTCTGTCGGGGGCGGCCGGTGCCGCCGTTTCCGTCTCGGGATCAGACGGTGCCGGTTCCGGCGCGGGCGAGGGCATGCAGAGGGCCGCGAGCTCGAGGTACATCGGGCGCGTGACGCCGCGCGCCACGGCGCTCGCGAGGAGCGCGGTCGCCATGAGGCTCAACACCATCGCGTGCCCCGAGACCATTTCCATCACGATGATGAACGCCGTGAGCGGCCCCTGGGTCGTGGCGGCGAGAAAGCCCACCATGCCGAGCGCGATCAGGGGGATCGCCACTTCCGGACCGGCGCCGGCGAGGATCGCGACGTCGTTGCCGATGCCGGCACCGATCGCGAGCGCTGGCGCGAAGGCGCCCGCCGGCACGCCGGCCCAGGTCGAGATCCACGTCGCGCAGAACTTGAGGACGGTATAGATCGCCGGCAGTTCGGCCTGACCTTCGAGGAGCGCCCGCGTGGGCGCGTAGCCGGCACCCGCGGTGGCGCCGCCGGAGGCGATGCCGATCACGGCGACGGCGAGGCCGCAGCCGGCCGCGAAGCGAAGCGGGTGGTCGGCCCGCCATCTCGACAGGCGATCGGGCAGTCCGCGGGTGGACAGGACGATCAGGCGCGAGAAGAGCCCGCCCGCGAGCCCGCAGGCCACGGCGACGACCAGCCCCGGACCGGCCACGGACCAGCCCAGTTGCTGCACGCGGAGCTCGCCGAAATAGCTCAGGTTGCCGAAGACCGACACGGCGACCAGGCCCGCGAGCACGATGCTGATGATGACGAGCCCGCTGTGGGAGGAGCTGCGCCGGTGCGAGAGCTGCTCGAGCGCGAAGATCACGCCGCCCAGGGGCGTATTGAAGGCCGCGGCGATGCCCGCCGCCGCGCCGGCCACCATCAGGTCGTGCGCGTCGACGCCCGCCCGGGGCGACAGCCAGCGCTGCGCATGCTGCATGACGCCCGCGCCCACCTGGACCGTCGGCCCTTCGCGTCCGATCGAGAGTCCCGCGAGCAGGCCGCCGGAAACCAGCCCGATCTTGTGGAGCGACAGGCGAAGCGACACGAGCGACATGCGCTGCGGCGGCGCGAGCTTGTCGTCGAGCGCAGCGACCACCTGGGGAATGCCGGACCCCTGCGTGCCCGGCGCGAACCGCCGCGTCCACCAGAGGACCGCCACCGTCAGCGCGGGCGTCCAGGCGAGCGTGAGCCACGGACCGGCTTCTCCCCATTCGCGGATCATCTCGAATCCGCGGCTCGCCGCTTCCGCGGCGAAGGTGAATCCGACCACGACGAGGCCGGTGACGACGGCGTAGGCGAGAACCACGACGCGGTCGGCCCAATGGGGACCGGCGGCGAGTTCGTTGCGCAGGTTGCGCCAGAAGTCGGGCTGGTGCTCGTGCATTGGCCTAACCATAGCAGGCAACAGGCGGCCGCGGCCCGCTATCGCCCGCCGCAGTGAAGGCGCGGCGCGCGCTTCTCAGTCCATCTGCGCGAGCAGGTGCGCATTGCCGCCGGCGGCCACGGTGTTCACCGACACCGTGCGCTCGGTTTCGAGGCGCCAGACCGGGTAGTGCCAGGACGGGCCCGCGGGTGTCACGACGGGAATCCTCGTCCCGGGACGATCCGCGACGATGACCGCCGCCTCGCGGGCGCCCGCGTCGTCGCCCGCCAGCACCGCCGCGAGCCGCGCGATGGTCGACCATTGCCGCGACGTCGCCGTCGCGCTGGCGATCGCCGGCCATCCGGCCTCGCGCACCCTCGCGGCGATTCTCCGGGCCGCCGCCGGGCTCTCCGAGGGCGCGAGCAGCACCGGATTGCCCGCCGCGATCGCCGCGATCGACTGGCCAAGCAGCACGAGGGGGTCGTTCGTTTCGTCGCCCAGCGCGACCGTCAGCCCGCGCGGGTGCGCGCGCCAGGTGTTGCGTTCTCCCGTGGGCCCGGCCAGTTCGCGCTCACGGCCGTCCTCGATGGCGCGCGCGGCCTCCGCGGCGAGGGCTGCCCCCGCTTCGCCGGCATTGCGCGACAGCGTGTCCAGCACCTTGCGGCGATCGATCGATTCGAGCCCGCGCTCGGCCGCGGCCAGGTCCCTCAGCGCGCCATTGAGGTCGGTCGCCGCGTCGTCGCCCGCCGGCGGCAGGTCGAAGGCCGGCGGCGGCTCCTTTCGCACCGCCTGCCGTGCCAGCGCGCGAAGATAGCGCGGGCCGCCGGCCTTGGGTCCGGTGCCGGACTTGCCCTCGCCGCCGAAGGGTTGAACGCCGACCACGGCGCCCACGACGTTGCGGTTCACGTAGACGTTGCCGGCACAGGCCCGCGCCACGATGAAATCGATCGTCGAATCGAGGCGGCTGTGGATGCCCAGGGTGAGGCCATAGCCGGTCGCGTTGATGTCGTCGACCACGCCGGCGAGTTCGGCGCCGGGAAAGCGCACGACATGCAGGACGGGGCCGAAGATCTCGCGCTCGAGTTCCCGGATGGAGCCGATCTCGAAGGCGACCGGCGCGACGAAATGCCCGCCCAGGCCCTCGGGCATCGGCGTGCGGGCCACGAGCCGCGCGGTGCGTTCGAGCCGTGCGACGTGGGCGTCCAGCCCGGCTTTCGCGGCCGCGTCGATGATCGGGCCCACGTCGGTCGAGAGGATCGCGGGGTCGCCGACCGCGAGTTCGCGCATGGCGCCCGCGAGCATGTCGAGGACGCGATCGGCGATCTCTTCCTGGAGAAAGAGCACGCGCAGCGCCGAGCATCGCTGGCCGGCGCTGTCGAAGGCCGAAGAGAGCACGTCGGCTACCACCTGCTCGGGCAGGGCGGAAGAGTCGACGATCATCGCGTTCTGCCCGCCCGTCTCGGCGATCAGGGTGACATTGCCGCGCGCCGCGAGGCTCCGGTGGATGATCTCCGCGACTTCCGTCGAGCCGGTGAACACGACGCCGTCGACGCGCGGATCGGCCACGAGGGCCGCGCCGACGGTCTCGCCCGCCCCCGGCAGCAGTTGCAGGGCCTCGGGGGGCACGCCGGCCGCTCGCAGGAGGCGGACCGCTTCCGCGGCGATGAGAGGCGTCTGCTCGGCGGGCTTCGCGACCACCGCGTTGCCCGCGGCAAGCGCGGCCGCCACCTGCCCGATGAAGATCGCGAGCGGGAAGTTCCACGGGCTGATGCAGGCGATCACCCCGAGCGGCTCGCCGGGCGCCTCCCCGCGCACGCGCAGCGCGTAGTAGCGGCAGAAGTCCACCGCCTCGCGCACTTCGCCGACCGCGTTGGGCAGGGTCTTTCCGGCCTCGTGAACCGCAAGATGCATCAGGCGCGCGGTGTTTTCCTCGAGGACATCGGCGGCGCGCTCGAGGATGCGGGCGCGTTCGGCGGGCGCCGTCAGCCGCCACGAATCGGCCGAACGGGCGCCGGCGAGGGCGCTTTCGACGTCGCCAGCCGTTGCCGGGGTCACCCGGCCGACGCTCGCCTGCGCGTTCGACGGACTGGCGAGCGTTTCGGATCGCGCCGGCTCGGTCGTATCGGGACTTCCGGCGAGCATCGGAGCGGCCGTCCAGGGCTCCGTCGCCGCGGCGGCGAGCGCGGTATCGAGCGCGGCCAGGTCGTGTTCGTTGGCGAAATCGATGCCGCGCGAATTGCGCCGGTCGGGATAGAGCGAGGGCGGGGCAGGCACGCGAGGATGCGCGCTGCCGTCGAACGCCCGCGCGGTCGTGACCGGATCCTCCAGAAGGCGCTCCAGCGGCACCTCGGGATCGACGATCTGGTTCACGAAGGAGGAATTGGCGCCGTTCTCCAGCAGGCGGCGCACGAGGTAGGCGAGCAGCGTCTCGTGGGTGCCCACGGGCGCGTAGATCCGGCAGGGCAAGCCGAAGTCCTGCGCCCCGACCACCTGGTCGTAGAGCGTCTCGCCCATGCCGTGCAGGCACTGGAACTCGAAGTCGCGATTTTCGCCGGCCAGCTCGATGACTTCGCAAAGGGTCGACGCGTTGTGCGTGGCGAACTGCGCGTAGACCAGGCGCGGTTCCGCGAGGAGCTTCGCGGCGCACGCGAGGAAGGCGATGTCGGTGTGGGCCTTGCGCGTGAAGACCGGGTAGTCGGGGAAGCCCGCGACCTGCGCCCGCTTGACCTCGGAATCCCAGTACGCGCCTTTCACCAGGCGCACCATGAGGCGCCGGTTGGCGCGCCGCGCGAGGTCGAGCAGCCAGTCGACCACGAAGGGGGCTCGCTTTTGCACCGTCTGGATCACGAAGCCCAGGCCGTCCCAGCCGGCGAGGTCGGGATCGAGTGCCAGCGCTTCCAGGACGTCCAGCGAGATCTCGAGACGGTCGGCTTCCTCGGCGTCGATGGTGAGGCCGATGTCGTGGCGCCGGGCGAGCACCATCAATTCCTTCAGGCGCGGCAGGAGCTCGGCCATGGCCCGCCCGTGCTTGGCGCGCGCGTAGCGCGGATGCAGCGCGGAGAGCTTCACCGACATGCCCGGGCCGGCATAGATGCCGCGTCCCGCCGAGGCTTCGCCGACGGCGCCGATCGCCTCGAGGTAGAGGCGGCGGTAGCGGTCGGCGTCGGCCATCGTCATCGACGCCTCCCCCAGCATGTCGAAGGAATGGCGATAGCCCCGCGCTTCCTTCCCGCGCGCCCGATCGAGGGCGCCGCCGATCGTCTCGCCCAGCACGAACTGCGAGCCCAGGTAGCCCATGGCGGCCTTCGTGGCGGCCCGGATCACCGGTTCGCCGACGCGGCCGAGGATCGCGGTCAGCGCGCCCTCGAGTCCCCTCGCGTCGCTCTCGGCTCGGGCGAGCGTCCCGGAGACCACGAGTCCCCAGCACGCGGCGTTCACGAAGAGCGACTCGCTGCCGCCCACGTGGGAGCGCCAGTCGCCGCGCGAGAGCTTGTCGCGGATGAGGCGGTCGGCCGTGCGCGCGTCGGGAATGCGCAGCAGCGCTTCGGCGAGGCACATGAGCGCGATGCCTTCCTCCGAGGACAGGTCGAACTCGCTCATCAGCGCGTCGACGCCGGAGGCGCCGGAGCGTTCCGCGCGCACGCGCTCGACGAGCGCGCCGGCGCGCGACTTGATGCGGGCAAGGGCGGCGGCGTCGAAGGTCGCGGCCTCGCGAAGCCCGGCGATCGCCGGGGCTTCCGGCCGGCGATAGGCCGCGGTGACCGCGTCCCGCAACGGCGTCCCGCGCCGGGCCAGGGTGAAGGCGGGTTGCGGCTTTCCGCCGGCGTTGGATCGCGATTCCGGGGAAAGAGGTGTCATGGCCGCAAGAGAATAGCGCTCGCCACTTCTGTCAAGGGAAGGTCCTCGATCGACTTTCCGGCCGCCTCAAGCCAGGCCGGCCGAGGCGCGCAGGTCGAACGCGAAGGCCTCCCGGACGCTCATCAGTGCCAGCAGGACGTCTTGCGCCTGGTTGATCGGGCGCTGGCCGTTGACGCCCAGCAGTCCGTCGAGGCAGGGCTGGATGGGCGACAGGGGCAGCGGCAGCCGCGAGGTCCTTTCGAGGTCCGCGGCGTCGATCGCGACGCTGCCTGCCGCGAGCAGCATCCGGTCCCCGGTGAGCATGGCGTGCAGGATCCGGCCAAGTGCCAGGAAATCGGCGCGCGAACCCGCATGCCCCGGCTGCGGGGCCGCGGCCGGCGCTGCCACCCACCCGGGCAGGCCGAGCGCCGCGCCGACCCGCTGCGAGGTGTTGAAATCCGTGAGCACGAGCGTGCCGTTGGTCCGGAAGTGGAAATGCTCCGGCGCGAGGTTGCCGTGCACGATGCCGGCCCCGGCGAGCGCGTCGATGGCCATGCTCGCCTGCGCGAGGCAGGTGAGCGCGGCTCCGACCGCGAGCTGGCGATGCATCGCGACCGCGAGCGAGGCGCCCGCGACGAATTCCAGCGCGACGAACGCGAAGTCGCCGGTGCGTCCCACCTCGTACACCGCCGCGAAGTTGCGTTGCCGCACGCCCGCCAGCTTGCGGAAGTCTTCCAGGTAGGCCTCGACGAAGTCCTCCGGCTGCGCGCCTCGCCGGATGATCTTGACCAGTTCGCGCCGCTCCTCCAGCACATGGAAGACCTCGAACGCCTCGGTCGTGTTCGCCTCCCGGATCCGGCGTTCCACGCGCCGGCCGAGCAGCGTGGGCAGCCGGTCCGCCTCGGGCCGGGTCGGGCGGACCATCAGGGTGCGGTCGGCGGTTTCCTGGTCGACGTCGCCCGCGAGGCCCGCCAGCAGCGAATTGGCGAGCATCGCCTCGCGCACCTCGCCCATTCTCGCGAGTTCCCCCGGCTTCGCCGATCCCGACAGGTAGCCGCGGATCTCGGTGATGGGGATGTTGGTGCCGCGGTCGCTGTCCGTGAGGCTCGACCGGTAGCCGAGCTCGAAGCGCGTTCCGGCGTCCTGCAGGGCGGAATCGGTGCAGGCGATGCTCCACCGCAGGCCTTTGGCTCGCCCCTCGAGGCGGCCGGCGAGATCCGCGGTGGCGCCGGCGATGCTCGGGGCGAGGTGCCCGCCGACCGTCAGCCGGGCGACGATGACCTCGCCCGCGTGGATGCCGCAGCCGACCGAGATGTCGATCGATCGGTGGGTGGGCAGCGTGAGCTCGCCCCAGTGCTTGGCCGCGCGCGACGCCAGCACCGCGCCCAGCGCGGCGTCCACCGCTCGCGCTCCGTGGGGATTGGCGTGGTCGGGCACATCCTCGAACAGGGCGACCATGGACATGGGATCGGCGCGAACGATCCAGCCGCCCGCGTCGAAGACGGCGATCCTCGCCCGGCTCGCGAATTCCCCCAGGAAGAGATCCAGCTCGCGGGCGCTGAGCGAACGCGCGAGGGACACGAAATTTCGCACGACGATGGCGAGCACCGTGGCCTGCTTCGTTTCCAGCAGCGGGCCCGAGATGGCGCTGCGTGCCGGCCCGACGGCGGGTTCGCCTTCCGGGAGCCGGGCAGCGACGGTGTCCGTCACCGGCGCCTTCGGCTTGCCCAGGCGATCGCGCACGGCCTTCAGCAGCGATTCGCGGTCGAACGGCTTTTCCAGGATCCCCTCGGCGTCGATCGCGCGCGCCTGGGCGAGCGCGGAGGCGTCGCCGCGCGCAACCACGAAGAGGAAAGGCACGCGGGCGGACGCGGCATGGGAACGGATCTCGGTCGCAAGCGCGCGCATGCCCATGCCCTCGAGGCCGGTCGCGACGACGACGAGGTCCGGGGTCTGCGCCCGCAGGGCTTCCAGGACGCGGTGACCGTCGTCGAAGGCCGCCACGGAGAAACCGGCGGCGCCCAGATGCATCCGGCACCATTCCCGCAGGGACGCCTGGGGCTCGACGAGGAAGATTCGCGGCATTTGCGCAGGATCAAAAGTGGAAATTCTAGCAGCGTGGCGAAAGGTTCGCCCCGGTACCGGGTGCCGGGGTGACGTTAGAATCGCGGATGCCGGCTCCCGCCGGCGACCGACATCGACGCCATCTCCCCGCTTGCGAAACCGCCCCATGATCCCGACCCGAGCCGTTCCCGGCCGACTGCGCGACATCCTTTCCCTCGACGATTTCGAGGCGGCGGCGCGTCGCCATCTTCCCCGCCCGCTGTTCGCCTACGTGTCGGGCGGCGTCGAGGACAACGTCTCGCGCGAGGACAACCTTGCCGCCTTTCGCGACTGGGGATTCGTGCCGCGCGTGCTCGCCGGCGTGTCGGGGCGCTCGCAGGAGACGGCGCTGCTCGGCACGCGATACGCGCACCCCTTCGGCATCGCCCCGATCGGCATCGCCGCGCTCTACGCCTACCGCGGCGATCTCGTCATGGCCTCGGCGGCCCGGGAGGCCGGCATCCCGATGGTGATGAGCGGATCGTCGCTCATCCGGCTGGAGGAGGTGGTGCGCGCCGCGCCGGACGCCTGGTTCCAGGCCTACCTGCCGGGGGACGCGAAGGTCATCACCGATCTGCTTGACCGCGTCGCCGAGGCGGGATTCCGCACCCTCGTCCTCACGGTGGATGTCCCGATGGCGGGCAATCGCGAGAACAACGTCCGGGCCGGATTCTCGACGCCGCTTCGGCCCACGCCGCGGCTCGCCTGGGATGGCATCACGCACCCGCGCTGGCTCTTCGGCACTTTCCTCGCGACGCTCGCGCGCCACGGGATGCCGCATTTCGAGAACAACTTCGCCACCCGCGGCGCGCCCATCCTGTCGCCCAACGTCCTGCGCGACTTCTCCGACCGGGGCAACCTGGACTGGGGGCACTACGACCTGGTCCGGCGGTCGTGGAAGGGCCGCCTGGTGGTGAAGGGCATCCTCGATCCGCGGGACGCGCGCCAGGCGATCGACCGCGGCGCCGACGCGATCGTCGTCTCCAACCATGGCGGCCGCCAGCTCGATGGCGCCATCGCGCCGCTGCGCGTGCTGCCCGAGATCGTCGACGCCTGCGCGGAGGTGCCCGTGCTCTTCGACGGCGGCATTCGCCGCGGCACGGACGTGCTCAAGGCGCTCGCCCTGGGGGCGAAGTTCGTGCTGCTGGGCCGCTCCTTCGGCTATGCGGCCGCCGTCGGCGGCCAGGCCGGCGTGGCGCACGCGGCGGGCATCCTCGCCACCGAGATCGACCGCGACATGGCGATGCTGGGCATCCGCAGCCTCGGCGAGCTCGGGGCTTCGCACCTGCGGCGGATCGGCGCCTGAGGCTTCCCGGGGACGGCCCCCCCTAGCGATCGGCGGTGAGCCGGAAGACGGCCCGCGAAGGCCCGCCGGAAACGCTCGTGAACTTCGCCTCCGCGAGCGCTTCCGCCAGGCGCCTGAGCAGCACGTCCTCGCCGAGGCCCAGGCGATACTCCATCACCGCGCAGGACACTCGGATCGGAACGTCCTTCACCGGCGAGACCCGGCAGGGCACCGAGTCGATGGCGTGCAGGATCCGGTCGGTCACGAGCCTCGCGTTGCGGTTGCGGTGCAGCCCCACGAGAAACTGGTCGTTGCCCCAGCGCGCGATCCAGTCGCCCTTTCGCGTGTTCGCGATGAGGTCGGCCACGAGCTGCACGAGGCAGATGTCGCCGGCGCCGTAGCCGTGCTCCTCGCGCAGGGCGCGGAAGCCGCGCAGGTCCACGAGGGCGGCATGGAAGGTCGTCTTGTCGCGTTCGCTGCGGGCGATTTCCTCGCCCAGGCGCTTCTCCCCCGCGCGGCGCGTGTACACGCCCGTCATGTCGTCCAGGTCCGTGAGGCTCTCGATCCGCGCGCCCCAGCGCTCGAGGAGCTCGAGCACGTACTGGGTGCGCCCCATGAGGCGTCCGGCATCGTCGTAGAAGCCCACCGGCATCTGCGGCGCCTGGCCATCGTCGAGGTATCGCTTCATGGCGGTGGAGGACATGACCACCGGGGCGAGGAGCCCCTGGTGCAGCCAGAGCATGGCCATGAAACCGCCCAGGTAGGTGAGGCCGAGGGCGGGCAGCAGCCGCTTGCCCGTTTCCGTGATGTCGTTGGCGAAGGCCATGTAGGCCACCAGGATCACGAGCGGGGGGACGATCGCGATGACGGTGGCGGCCGCGAATTTCTGCGCGTATTTCCCCCGGAGAAAGGGGATGCGGTCGAACAGGCCGTAGATGCCGATCCGGGGACTCGCGACGGCTTCAGTTGGTGCGCCTTGGCTCAGGATGGACCTCCTCGCGCCGGAGCATTCCTTGTCCCGGAGGTCTCCGCGCAACGCAACCACCATGCGCCACATTCGGGGTGGGTTCTGTGAACCAGTTCACATTCTTTCCCGGGGCGGCTCGTCCCGCGCTCCCCGCGACCGGCTCACGCGTTGGGGAGCGTGAACCGGAAGGTGGCGCCGAGGCCGACCGCGCCTTCTCCGCGCACCGTGCCGCCGTGGCGCAGGGCGACGCGCATCACGGTCGCGAGACCGATCCCGGTGCCTTCGAACTCGTGGGGGCCATGCAGGCGCCTGAAGGGCTCGAAGAGCATCGAGGCGTAGGCCATGTCGAATCCCGCCCCGTTGTCCCGGATGAAGAACTCGGGCTGGCCGTCCGGCGCGGTCCCGGCGCCGAACTCGATCGCGGCGCCGGCGCTCTTCGCCGTGAATTTCCAGGCGTTCTCCAGGAGATTCACGAGCATCACCCGGATCATGCCGGGATCGCCCCGGACGCCCAGACCGTCGGCGATCCGCCATTCGACGCGGCGGTCCGGGTCCCGCCGGCCCAGGTTGGCCGCGATCTCGCGGGCCATCGCGCTCAGGTCGACGTCCTTCACGTGCAGCGGGTCGCGCATGATGCGCGACAGGGCCAGCAGGTTGGAGATCACCTCGTTCATCCCGGCGGCCGCGGCGCGTACCTTGTCCAGGTACCCGTGGGCCTCGTCGCCGGGCATCCCGGCGAGGAGGTCCTTGGCGAGCTTCGCATGGCCGTCGATGCCCCGAAGCGGGCCGCGCAGGTCGTGCGACATGCTGTAGGCGAACGATTCGAGGCCCTGCAGTGCGCTCGCCAGCTCGGCGTTGCTGCGCCGGAGTTCCGCCGTTCGATCCTCGACGCGTTTCTCGAGCGTGAGGTTCAGGTTCTTCAGGGCGACCTCGGCGTCCTTGATCGGCGTGATGTCCATCAGGGTGCCCACCATTCGCTGCGGGCGCCCGGTCGCGTCCCGCGAGACGATCTCCCCGGTCGAGAGGGTCCATCGCCATTCGCCGGTCAGCGCGCGCTGGCGGAACTCGCAGCGGAAATCCCCCGCCCGTCCCGAGCTGTGCTCCTCGAAGAGGTGCTCGTAGCGGGGCAGGTCGTCCGGGTGGATCCGGTCGACCAGCGCGATGCACGATTCCCGGAAGCTTGCCGGGTCGAATCCGAGCAGGCGGGCATACTCGGGGCTCACGGCCATGGACCCGGTGCCGTAGTCGATGTCGTAGAGCCCCTGGTTCGAGGCCGCCAGGGCGAGGCGAAGGCGCTCCTCGCCGAGGGCGAGCTCGGTCGCCTGGCGCTCGCTTCGGCGCTGGTGGCGAAAGGCCATGGCAAAGGGAACGCCGATCAACAGGCAGCCGGCGATGCCGAAGATCGCCGCTCGCGAGGCTTCGCCGCGCCAGGAGCGCAGCAGGTCCTCCTCCGCGGCGGATGTGGCGAGCACGAGCGCGCCCCCGGCGATCGCGCTGAAGGCGACGAGGCGCGGGCGGGCGTCGAAGGGGCTGTCGGACGGGGATACCCGGAACGTGCCGCGGCGCTCTCCTGCCCTCAGGTGACGAAGCGAGGGCAGGTCGGGGTAGGCGCGCCTGTAGGCGTCTGGTCCCGCGGGGTAGCGCGCGATGAGACCGCCGTCGGCGCGAACGAACGTGGTCGCCGCGCTGGCGAGATCGAGGACCGCGGCGTAGTTCCCGATGAATTCGTCCACGATCATCGTGGCCGCCACGATGCCGGCGAAGCGCCCGCCCGGACCGTTCACGCGGCGTGAGAAGGCGATCCGAAGGCGCTCGTCCCCGAGTCTCGGCGTGAAGGCCGCGCTCACGTAGAGGCCCGCCGAATCGTCGTCGCGATGCACGGTGAAGTGGGTCCGGTCCGCGAGCGAGACGGCCACGAAGTCCGCGTCGTGGGAATAGGCGCGAACGTGGCCTAGTTCGTCCGCGTAGAGAAGCGTGGCCACGTAGGGAGTCGCGTCGAGGACTTCCCTGAACCGCGTGCGCGCGCGCTTGCCGAAATCGGCGCGCGTGGCGTCGGATCTCGTGACGAACTCGATCGCGCTCCTGACACTGAGGTCGATCGACTGGACGCTGATCTCGGTCTGCTTCGCGAGCGCGGAATTGAGACCCGTCATGTAGGTCTTTCCCGCCTCGAGCGCCGCCACGCGGGACCGTCGCACATCGTCGGCGACGAAGCTCGCGATCATCAGGATGACGAGCATCGCCAGGATGAAGAGGTTGCGGGATGCCGGCGCCCCGCGCCCGAAGATTGCCCCGGCGGGTGACGCCGGCGCCGCCGAGGTTCTCGACGCCATGGCCTCGATGCTGCCCATGCTCGGGCGCGCAGGCAATATCGGTTCGCTTGCCGCCGCGGCCTCAGTCACGGCCCGCATCCATGGCGAGCGCCGCCTGCGCGGCCGCCAGGCGCGCCACCGGCACCCGGTAGGGCGAGCAGCTCACGTAGTCGAGTCCGATGCGGTGGCAGAAGGCGATCGTGGCCGGGTCGCCGCCGTGCTCGCCGCAGATGCCCACCTCGAGGTCGGGGCGAACCTCGCGGCCCAGCCTCACGCCCATTTCCATGAGCTTGCCGACGCCGGCCTGGTCGAGGGTCGCGAAGGGATTGTCCGGCAGGATGCGCTTCTCGAGGTACTCGCGAAGGAAACCCGTTTCCGCATCGTCCCGGGAAATGCCGAAGGTGGTCTGGGTGAGGTCGTTGGTGCCGAAGGAGAAGAACTCGGCCTGGCGGGCGATGTCGCCCGCGGTCAGCGCCGCGCGGGGGATCTCGATCATCGTGCCGAACTGGTACTTCACCCGCACGCCCTGTTCCTTCATCACGGCTTTCGCCTCCTCGTCGAGGATGGCCCGTTCCACCTTCAGCTCGTTGTTGTGGGCGATGAGCGGGATCATGATCTTCGGGTGCACCCGGATGCCCTCGCGCCGGCACCGGCACGCGGCCTCGATGATGGCGCGCACCTGCATGCGCACGAGCTGCGGCAGGTGGATGCCCAGGCGCACGCCGCGCAGGCCGAGCATCGGATTCGCTTCCCGAAGGGCGTTCACGGCCTCCAGCAGGCGCTTCTTCGTGGCCAGCGTCCCGGCAAGCCCCAGCGGATCCTTTCCGGCGGCCATCGCCAGCCGCGTCTCGATCTCGGTCACGTCGTGCGCGAGTTCGTCGTAGCTCGGCAGGAACTCGTGCAGCGGCGGGTCGATCAGGCGGATGGTCACCGGCAGCCCGTCCATGGCGCGGAAGAGGCCGACGAAGTCCTCGCGCTGGAACGGCAGGAGCTTCGCGAGCGGCCCGGTCCGCGCCTCGTCGGTGTCGGCGAGGATCATTTCCTGCACCAGGGGCAGGCGCTCGGTCTCGAAGAACATGTGCTCGGTCCGGCAAAGCCCGATGCCCTGGGCGCCGTAGCCGCGGGCGCGCACGGCGTCGCGAGGATAGTCGGCGTTGGCCCACACGCCGAGCCTGCGGAAGCCGTCGGCCCAGCCGAGGAGCCGCGCGAGGTACGGGTCACTGAACTCGGGCACGACGGTCTTCAGTTCGCCGGCGAACAGCTCGCCGGTCGTTCCGTCGACCGAGACGGCATCGCCTTCGCGGAACACGCGCGTGCCGATCGTGAACCGGCGATTGGCGGCGTCGACGTCCATCGCGGAAACGCCCACGACGGCGGGCTTGCCGAATTGCCGCGCCACCAGCGCCGCGTGGCTGGTTCGCCCGCCCCGGCTGGTGAGGATTCCCCGCGCCGCGAGCATGCCGTGCACGTCGTCCGGCTTGGTCTCGGGCCGCACCATGATGACCGCCTTCTTCTCGCGGGCGCCCCATCGCTCGGCCGTATCCGCGTCGAAGGCGAGGATGCCGCTCGCCGCCCCCGGCGAGACGTTGAGGCCCGTGGCGAGCAGGTCGCCGCGCTTCTTCGCCGCGGCCTTGTCCTTCGCATCGAACTGCGGATGCAGGAACGCGTCGACGTGATCCGGCGAGACGCGCTCCACGGCCTCGGCCCGCGTGATGAGCCTCTTGGCGGCCAGGTCGACGGCGAAGCGCACCGCGGCCTGTGCCGTGCGCTTGGCGTCGCGTGTCTGCAGCATCCAGAGCTTGTCGCGCTCGATCGTGAATTCGATGTCCTGCACGTCGCGAAAATGCTTCTCCAGCGTGGCGCAATGGCGCGCGAGCTCGGCGTGGATGCGCGGCATCTCGCGCTTCAGGGTCGCGATCGGCTTCGTTGCCCGGGTGCCCGCGACGACGTCCTCGCCCTGGGCATTGGTGAGCCAATCGCCCTCGAGCCGAGGCTCGCCCGTGGTGACATTTCGCGTCGTGAGCACGCCCGTGCCGGAGCGGTCGCCCAGGTTTCCGAACACCATCGCCTGGATGTTCACCGCCGTGCCCAGGTCGTGGGCGATGCCCGCGGCGTTCCGGTAGTCGATGGCGCGCTTGCCGTTCCAGGACCGGAAGACGGCCTCCGTGGCGAGCCGGAGCTGCTCCCGGGGGTCCTCGGGGAAGGCGCGCCGGGCCTGGCTCTTCACGATCGCCTTGAATTCCGCGGTGATCTCGCCGAGGGTCGCGGCGGCGAGATCCGCGTCGTTCTCCACGCCCGCCGCCTTGCGGTGGCGCGCGAGAACCGCCTCGAAGGGCTCGTCGGGCAGCCCCAGCACCACGGTGCCGAACATCTGCACGAGGCGCCGGTAGGCGTCGTTGGCGAAGCGTTCGTCTCCCGTGAGCTTCGCCAGGCCGGCCACGGCGACGTCGTTCAGCCCGATGTTGAGGACGGTGTCCATCATTCCCGGCATCGAGAAGCG
>Ga0138256_10004025_pt1 | contig 15605 bp, 15 predicted proteins | sample KNB2016incub_MG_FD_105486 | JGI IMG/M metagenome (GOLD analysis project Ga0138256, IMG submission 105486) | Active sludge microbial communities from wastewater in Klosterneuburg, Austria - KNB2014incub_MG | ecosystem: Engineered > WWTP > Activated sludge > Unclassified | place: Austria... | reverse complement strand
AGAATCGTCAGCGTGATGAGACTACCCGTAAACAGCGCGAGCTTCGCCCGAATGCCCGAAACGAATATGCGGAAGAATTTTTTCATGGGCTCAGTCTATCTCGTAAGCGTATTCGCAGTGGCCGTGGCCGCGCGCCATCGTCACCTGCACCTTGTGGCGTGTCCCCGGCACGAGTTCAGAAAACAGCTCTTGCCCCGCCGCTTCGCCGAGATGGCAGAGAATTTTCGCACCCTCTCGGTCTTTGAACGGGCAAGTGTGTACGCGACGCACGACTTTGTTTTCATTCACGTAAAAATCTTCACCGATGATGCCGGTGATATTTTCCGCAAACCGCGTGGCTTTCAGCGTGGCCTCGAGTTTATGTTCGCCCTCGCGCTGCGCTGCGCCCAAAACCGGCCTGAGTGCAAAGCCGGCCACTTTGCCGATTGCACGGAACAGGGGTTCGATGGCCGTCTCGGTGCGTTCGCCAAACCATTGACTCAGCAGCAGGTATGGCTCGGCCCAGGTGCGTTCGACCACCGCTTCTAACGCGGCCGGCACTCCACGCGTAAACTGGCTATCGTCGTCGCGGCGCTGCGCCTGCTTTTCTTCGGCGGCTGTCATCAAAGGTGGATTGTATTCTTTCATAAGTTCAAGGATGAGATTCAGGACTGCTCTGCCCCACTCTGCGTAAAGCTTCATTCCGGGAAAAAAATTAAAACAAAATCGTGCCCGGTGCGTCATCTATGCATATGACAGCCACCATAGCTACCCCCCTGCCCACTGAGACAACCGATCTCGAAAATCTCGTCGGGCTGATTCGCATTGAGACAGAGAACGAGACCGATGCGACGCGTCTCTATCGGGCGCTCGACCAATGGCTGGAAAATAATCGCTGGTCTGGTCTTGTCAAGACCGAACTCGTCGCGGTTTCGCACGGCTGCGAGGTGACTTTTTTGCCTGGCGAGAAGCAGAGTAACCCGGCCGTGAAGCTCGTTTTCCACGCGGTGCCGGATTTTTCGCAGATACGCCATCGGCTTGCCCACTGGCTGTATGAACTGATGTAACCTCAGGCTCTGCGGCGGACTTACGGCGGCGGTGCCGCATGATCGCCTGCCAGCGCCGCTTGAGCCAGCTCTTCTTTTCGCTGCGCCATTCCTTAAATCCCGCGCGCATACGCGTTAGCCGGGCATGCACTGACTGATAAACGGCAGAAGATTTAATAGCGGTGTAGACACGGCTCTTGAACGCCACGATGCGCTCATAGAGCCAGCGAAACCAGGCAAAGGTCAATAGCTTGGGTTTAGTGATAGTGAAAAGGCGTGCCACCAGTGCGGTGCCCGCGATCTTCGCAGCGATAATCGTCGCTAGGCCCAGGAGCGCATGTCCTCCCGAAATAAAATACAGCGCGAGCAGCTTCACCGGAATCAGCACCAGCGACGGAGTCAGAAACAGTAGCAGAGCAACGCCGCGCGGCGCCCGCACAATCAACGCTTCCACTTGCCGAAAAACCGGCAGATGGCCGATGAACGCGGCGATGCGCTGCAGGTCATCCCATAACCAGTCTTCGATGAGCACGATGACCGCCGCGACTGCATAGAGCGGCGCGGTGAGTATGCGCTTGAGTGTTCGCATGCTATATCAGGTTTCCTGACAGCAGTGCGGCGTAGATTTTTTCACGCTGTTTTGTTTCTGCAGCAGCGGGTAGTTCAAAGATGACGTGCGACAGTGCACGTTCCAGCGCCGCTTGTCCCATTGCCAGTCCGTCTGCGACGCGCTTTAGATCTGCGGCAACGGCCAATCGCATACGCAGGATTGATTCCGTAAACTGCGCCATAAAATCCGGTGGCAGATTTTTCTCCTGCCCTGCGAACAATGCCACTTGCGGCGAATAAGCCCTGCCCGTTGCCTGCTTCTGCAATTCAGCAAGATCGGCAAGACGAAACGCCTCGCCGCTCATCTCGAGCGCAGTCGCCATCGGTTCAGGCAAGACCGCGGCGGTAATTTTTCCTTGCTGAAAAGAGGCGAACGTTTGCAAGAGCGGTGCGTTGATAATCAGCAAATCTTTTCCCGGCAGTAACGCCCTCAGCAATGCCCTGACTTCCAAATCCAGAGGGCTCCCTGCGAAAGGCAATGTCAACGCCGCTCCGGATTTTTTCCTGATGAGACTGGCCAGATCTGTCAGATTTTTTACCCCGGGCTCGCACACCATGAGGGCAGATAAGCCCCAGACGAATGTCGCGAGGCGCTGCGGGCGGCCAATTTCAGGTAGCCTTTCCATTTCGCTGTAGCCGGTGCAGAGGATATCAGTCGTGCCTATTGTCAGATCTGCCAGCGCATGGTCGTGGTCGGTAAAAAACTTTAGCTCGTAATCGCCGGGGTGCTCCGCAGCCATGAGAATCAGCGGCGCGGCCGCCAGCGATTTGGGCGCTGCAATGCGAAGCTGCGTCATTTTTTGTACACCGGCCGCGCGTGGTAGGTGGTGTGCAGCAGGTGGTGCGCTTTTTCAGACAATGGTTTTTCGAGAAACTCGGCATAGACCTGTTGCACCTCAGGGTTATCGTGCGAGCAACGCACAGCTTTATCGCGGTCTTCGGTAAAAAGCCCCTGCATCCGTTTTTTCCGTATCGCATCGGTGACGCCATACGGTTGTCCCCCGCCGCCGATGCAGCCGCCCGGACATGCCATAACTTCGATGAAGTGGTATGGCGGCGGTTGGTTCGCCACTTTCGCCCGCCGCACGCGTTCGAGCACTTCGCCGACGTGGCCCAAGCCGTGCGCGACGGCGATGCGTATCTCATGGCCGGCGATCGCCACTGTTGTCTCTTTAATGCCCTCGAGCCCACGGATCTCTTCGAACACCAGCTTGGGCAATTTTTCGCCGGTCAAAACGAACTGCGCCGTGCGCAGCGCCGCTTCCATCACGCCGCCGGTGGTGCCGAACATGGTGCCGGCGCCCGAATACGCGCCCAGGAAATTATCTGCGGTTTCAGGTTTCAGGTTGCGAAAATCAATGCCTGCCTGGCGGATCATGCGCGCGAGTTCGCGCGTGGTCAGCACGACATCCACATCTTTATGACCCGAGGCGAACATTTCATGGTCGCGCGTGATTTCATACTTTTTTGCGGTGCACGGCATGATCGACACCATCTTCATCTTCGACGCATCGATCTGCATTTTCTGAGCGTAATAGGTTTTGGCGAGCACGCCCATGATCTGCTGCGGCGATTTGGTCGTCGAAAAATTCGGGATAAAATCGCTGTGTAGCTTTTCCATGTAGTCGGTCCACGACGGGCAGCACGAAGTAATGAGTGGCAACTCGCCCTTGCCGTCTTTGAAGCGCGCGACAAATTCATTCGCCTCTTCCATGATGGTCACGTCGGCGGAAAAATTCGTGTCGAACACAGCGTCGAAGCCGAGCCGGCGCAGCGCGGCATAGAGCTGGCCCGTCAGGTTGGTGCCGGGTTCGTAGCCGAATTCTTCGCCAATGGCGACGCGCACCGAGGGTGCAATCTGCGCCACGGCGTAGGTGTCTTTGTTTTGCAGAGTCTGCCAAACCTGCTGAGTCTCATCATTTTCAACCAGCGCGCCGGTCGGGCAATGCGCCGAACATTGCCCGCACATGACGCAAGGCGATTCAGCCAGCGAAATGTCACCCGCAGGGGCCATGCGTGTTTGCATACCGCGGCCGAGAAACGACAGCGCGTGCACGTTCTGCACATTCTGGCAGACATCGACGCAGCGACCGCACTTGATGCACTTGTCAAAGTCGATCACCAGCGAACCGGTCGACGTGTCTTTCGGCACACCCGGCACAAAATGCCCCCAGGCGTCGTCGCGAATGCCGAAGTCTGCCGCGAGCGTCTGCAGCTCACAGCTTTGGTTGCGCGCACAGGTTAGGCACGCATTCGGGTGCGTCGACAGAATAAGCTCAAGCACCGTTTTGCGGATTTCAACCAGTTCTGCGTCATGCGTCGTGATGCGCATGCCTTCTTCGACCGGCGTCGTGCACGCACGCGGCAGATTGGCCGAACCTTCGACGCGCACAATGCACAGGCCACAGGCACCGTTCGCCACGAGATCGGGGTGTTTGCACAGCGTCGGTATCTTCACCTGTACCGCCGTCGCCGCATCGAGCAGTGAGCTGCCGGGTTTGACCGCTACGGCGATGCCGTTGATTTCTACGTTTATTTCAGACATGATGATTTTGCGTGAAGCATATACAGGTGCTTCACGCTTTAACCTCGCGTTCATATTCTGAGCGAAAGTACTTGAGCGTCGCAAAAAGCGGTGAAGGCGCAGCCTTGCCCAGACCGCAGAGTGACGCGCTCTGCATCGCGTGAGCGATGCGTTCGATCTGTTTGAGGTCAGCCTCGGTGCCCTGCCCCGCAAGCAGTTTGTCGTAATAGCGTTTCAATTGAAATCCACCGATACGGCAGGGCGCGCATTTGCCACACGATTCGTCGACATTGAAGCCGAGATAGAAATGCATTAGTTCAACCATATTGACATCTTCGTCGAGCACAATCATGCCGCCAGAACCGATGATCGACCCGAGCGCCGCCATGTCTTCGTAAGTCAGATGCGTTTCAAGCAGGTCTGCCGGCACAAGCCCGCCCGACGGCCCGCCGGTCTGTACAGCTTTGATTTTTTTGCCGGGATGGAGGCCCCCGCAGAGATCATTCACCACCGACGCAACACTCACGCCGAGCGGCACCTCGACGAGCTGCGTGCGGCGGATTTTTCCCGACACGGCAAAGACTTTGGTTCCCTTTGATTTTCCTTTGCCAATCGCGGCATACCACGCGCCGCCTTTCGCAATGATTTCGGGTACACTTGCAAGAGTCTCGACGTTGTTGATGCAGGTCGGTGCGCCGTGGAGCCCTTTCACTGAAGGGTATGGCGGGCGCGAATGTGGACTGCCACGTTTGCCTTCGATCGAGGCGATGAGCGCAGTCTCTTCACCGCACACATAGGCGCCCGCGCCGAGCCTCACGCGCGCTTCGAAAGAAAAACCGCTGCCGAGAATATTTTTCCCGAGATAACCCGCAGCCGCGGCCGCGGCAATCGCTTTCTGTACCCGCGCCGTTGCAAGCGGGTATTCTGCACGAATGTAGAAATAGCCGACGCTCGCCCCGGTGGCATAACCCGCAAGCATCAAACCCTCGAGCACCGTATGCGGATCGCTCTCGAGTAAACTTCTGTCCATGAATGCGCCGGGGTCACCCTCGTCGCCGTTGCAGATGACATATTTTGTCTCGCCGCTCTCTGCGGCAGTGAGCTGCCATTTTTTCCCAGTGGGATAGCCCGCGCCGCCACGGCCCCTAAGCCCACTGTTCAGGACTTCACTCACAATCTCTGCGGGAGCAAGCTGAATTGCGCGGCGCAAAGCCGTATAACCGCCTGCCGTTTCATAGGCAGCGATGCTTTCAGGATCAATCACTCCGCAGTTGCGGCTCGCGATTCTCAGCTGCGCACCGTCGCGCAAAACCGTACCGACATCTGGCAACTGGCCCTGCTGCACTCGATGCAGCGCGCGCGCGACCATGTCACGCGACAGGTCGGCAACTGTGAGTCCGCCGGGAAAAAATTGCAGAGCATAACCGCGGTTGTAAAAACCGAAATCGGCGGCTTCGATGATTTCGATTTCTGGACCGACGCCGGCCTTGAGCAGAGATAATATATCTTCGTCACCCCGTTGCATGGTATCGGCGCAGACGATGCTCGTGAGCTTTGCCGGCAATTCGCTACCGGGCATACGCGCAGCCAGCACCATATAGTCGTGCGGATTATTCTGCGAGGGGATGCGTCCTTTTAAAATGAATTCTTCGAACAGCAGGCGCGCGCTCTGAGGCTTCAGGGCGCCAAAATGCAAATGCGGCCTGCCTGCAACACGAAACTCTACCTGCGCATCGGCGTAGCACATACCGGGCGTGCCGACCGGAATCACTTTTAATTGCGGAAAGTTTTTCGCCAGCGCGCATAATTCTTCAAACACAGCGGCTGCGCCGGCAGCGATGCCACCCGAGTCCATTGCGACGCGTATCTCGCCGGCGGGTGTCGTCATACATCCGCCTTTGACTGGCCGATTTCAGCCAGCATCGCCGCCACGCGTTCGTCTGTCAGATGCGTGTGGATTTTTTTATCAGCAAAGGCCAAAGGAGCCAGACCGCAGCAGCCCACGCAGCGCACCTGCTCGACTTTGATTTCAGCGTGCGACTCGGCGTACCGGCGGGTTTGCTCGAGCACTTTGCTGCTGCCGGCAAGCCAGCAACTTGTGCCATGGCAGACCACAACCGTGTGTTCGCCCGGCGGCGAGGTGCGGAAATAATGATAGAATGTGAGAACTTCATAGATGCGCGCAAGCGGAATCGCGAGGCGCTCAGACAAAATCAACGCCGACTCGCGGGGCACATAGCCATGCGCATCTTGTATCGCATGCAGAATGAGAATCAGGTTGTCTTCATGAGCAGAAAAACGCGAAGTCGTGGTGTCGATTTCAGCCGAAAGATCGGTGACAGCACCCGTCATAGGACAGTATCAATGGGTGGGCTCTATTCGGTAAAGCTTCTTTAGTAGCTTCATTGACGGCATGTCTAAAACCCCTTTTTTGCCGAAATGCCATCTATATCCATCAGCCGCGAGTCAGAGACGCGCGTTAAAGCTGAATTAACCGTAAATCCCGAAGAAATCAAACCCGCCGAAGAACAGGCGCTGAAAAAGGTCGGAGCGCAGGCTGAGATCAAGGGCTTCCGCAAAGGCAAAGCTCCAGCGCACCTGATTCGCCAGAAATTCGGGTCGGATATCAAACTGGAGACGCTGTTCGCGCTCGTCGACCAGCACCTCGCAGAAGTGGAAAAGAAAATCGAAGAGCGTGTCTATCGCCTCGTGCGCATTGAAGATGTGCAGGAAAAAGGCGAAAAGATGTCTTTCGCAGTGAAACTCGATCTATTCCCGTTTGTCAAAATCGGCAAACTCAAGACTGCACAGATTACTCGCCATCTGCCGGCAATCGACGACGCCGACGTCACCGCCGAAATCAACGATCGCCTGCTCAAATTTGCGGAATACCAGATTGCTGAATCTGCCGACGCCGGTGCAGAAAAGAACGACAAACTCACAGTCGATTTTGAGATCTGGATCGACGACGCGCCGTCGGGCGAAGTGAATAAAGATTTTGAATTTGTACTGGGCTCCGGCACACTCAGCCGCGAACTCGAAGACCAGATCGCGGCAGGCAAAGGTAAAGTCGGTCAGGAATTCAAACTGCGCAAAGACCTCAAAGCGCAGGAAGACGGCAAAAACCGCACGTACGAAATCATCGCGACGCTCAAAAAGATTGCCAAACCCAAGTTGCTTGAACTGAACGATGCGTTTGTCGCCGAGAAGTTCAAGGGTTCGAGCACCGTCGCCGAATTCAAAACGCGCGTGAAAGACGAACTCGAACGCCGCTTCAACGTGGCGCTGATCCGCTCTGAAACCGATAAGGCGCTCAAAGCCCTCGAAGGCAGCGCGCAGTTTTTCTTGTCAGAAAGTTATATCGACCAGAAGGTCGACGATTTCCTCAAGTCGCGTAATATCGACAAAGCCGAACTCAACGCGCCGCAGATTACCAACATCCGCAACGCACTGTCAGAGCAGGAAAAACCCAATCTGCTGATGCGCCAGCTGATCAACGATGCCGAAAAGTTCCACCAGAAAAAGACCAAAACAGAAGAAACCTATATTCAGGCATTTAAGCGTTTTGTGCGCGAAGAAATTCTCCGCTTTGAAACCGAAACGGAACGCGCCGAAGCTCTGCTCGCCGAACTCGATCGTGCGATTGACGCGATGGTTGGGGGAGCCAGCAACCAGTCACCGTGGGAATCGCTGATTTCTTCGTATTTGACCGTATTCAGCCGTGACTTCTTGTTTAACTACTTCGACGACGAAGGCATTGTCAAGAAGGGCAAGAAGATGACCTATAAAGAGCTTGCAGGCACGCTGGCGCAATCGCCTGCTGACCTTGGAGCCAATGGTTAAACCCGGTTCACCACGGTCTTCTCACTCCTTTTTCCCCGGTTTTCCCGCGCGGGTGCTGCTGGTTGCGCTCGCTCTGAGTTCGGCAATATTCGCCGACACAGGCGCGCAGTCGAGCTGGCAGATAATGGCCGAGCGTGCGCAGACGATGCTCGAGCCCACACAGGTCGATATTGACAATAAACTGCTGCAGACATACCAGGGATATGCCGGCGTATGGGCCGATGTCGGTGCCAACGTGGCAATCCGCAAAATCTGCCGCGACGAGGCATGCGACGGACACCTGTTTCGCACAGTGAATGAGCTGGCGCAAGACCAGAAATACATCCGCAAAGCAGGCCTCTACTTTGTTCCGTTTAAATCAAAACACCTCGAATACCTCAAAGAAGCAGGCGTCGAGCGCCAGCGTGTGACCCTCAAAAAGGGACAATACCTGTGGCCGGTGATGGGCATACGCATCACCAGCCGCGTCGGTAACCGCTGGGGCAAAGTGCATGGCGGTATCGATGTGGCGGCGGCGCGCGGCAGCATCGTCGTTGGCGCCACAGAAGGCACAGTGATGATCGTCGGTGACCAGGGTGCTTACGGTCACTGTGTATTTGTCGAGAACCACGACGGCACGGTTGCCTGGTATGCGCACCTGACCGAATCTTACGTTAAAGTCGGCGACAAGATCGCACGCGGCCAGATTGTCGGCATTTCGGGCAATACCGGCCGCTCAACCGGCCCGCATCTGCATTTCGAGATGCGCACGCAGCAAGGTATCATTCTCGACCCGGAACATTTTTTCTTTCTGCCTTACGAAGAGCACCTCAAACAGGCAACCGATTTCGAAAACGAACAGGCGACAAAAAACAAGTTTGCCGGCAAACCTTCGACCAAACTCTGATATGGCTTCGACTCCCCTTTCCCGGTCTTATCTGAATGAAAGACCGCGCCGCAACCGAGTGTCGGCCGGTGTGCGAGCACTTGTACGCGAAACACAGATCGGCGTCGATAAGCTGATCGAACCGCTGTTTCTCATCGATGGCACGAACAAATCTGAGGAGATCAAATCGATGCCTGGCATTGCGCGCCTGAGCGAAGATTTTGCCCTCAAACACATGGAAAAGTCGCTGTCGCTCGGCATCACGAGCTTTATTCTTTTTCCCGCTGTCGAAGATACGCTCAAAAACTCAACGGGTAGTTATTCGTGGTCTGAAAAGAATTTTTATCTGCGGATCATCCGCGCGATGAAAAAAAAATTCCCGCAGGCGGTGCTGATCTCCGATGTTGCCCTCGACCCCTACTCGTCTGACGGCCACGACGGCTTTGTCGAAAATGGCGAAATCGTGAACGACTACACGCTTGAACTTTTGGCGAAGATGTCACTCGCGCAGGCTGAAGCGGGCATCGATATTCTTGGCCCCTCTGACATGATGGATGGCCGTGTGGGTTTTCTGCGCGAAACGCTCGACAAAGCCGGCTTCACGCAAACGGGCATCATGTCTTACACAGCAAAATACGCGAGCGCGTTCTACGGCCCTTTCCGCGATGCACTGGCGTCGGCCCCCAAATTCGGCGACAAAAAGACCTACCAAATGAACCCTGCCAACACCACCGAAGCGCTGCGCGAAGCACGCCTCGATGCGGCAGAGGGTGCGGATTTTCTCATGGTGAAACCCGCCCTGGCATACCTCGACATCATTCGCCTTCTGAAAGACGCGTCTGACCTGCCGATTGTCTGCTATAACGTCAGCGGCGAATACGCGATGGTGAAGGCAGCAGCAGCCAATGGCTGTCTCGACGGCGACCGCGCGCGTGACGAAATGCTGTTAGCGTTTTTCCGCGCGGGGGCGGATGCGGTCATCAGTTATTTTGCTCGTGAGTTTGCGGAAGCAAACTTATGAGTGACTATATCAAGGCCATTTTCTGGCAGGTCGAGATCACCGCCCCCAAAGATCGTGCGCATGAGGTAGAAGAATTTTTTCTGCGCTCGGGCGCGCAGAGCACATTTGAACTGCTCTACGCCGAGGGAAGAACCTCAAACCTTGTCGCCGACGACACGCAGCTATATTTCTTTTTTCCGGAAGATTTTCCCGCGCGCGCCTTTGTGCCGATGGCGCTCGCGACGCTCGAACTCGCCGATCAGCCGTTCAGTGTAAGCCAGGTGCAATATGCCGATTACCTGAAAGAGTTTGAAAAGACCTTTAAGGCATTTGCCTTAACGGCAAAAACGGCGCTGGTGCCACCATGGGACAGAGAAAACCCGGATGTCGCTGCGCTTAAACCGCTCTACCTCGTGCCAGGCATGGCGTTCGGCACCGGTAAACATGCGACCACGCAGCTCATGGTCGAATTTCTCGAAGAGATTATCCGGCCGACAGATGTCGTCGTCGATATGGGCACAGGCTCGGGCATTCTCGCGATTGCGGCGCTGCTCTGCGGTGCGCGCGAAGCCTGGGGCTATGACGTCGAGACGCTGGCGATAGAATCTGCCAACGCGAACCTCGAACTCAATGCGAATGAGCACAAACTGACGCTGAACGCACACTTTGCGGTCGGGGATTTTTCGTCGCTGGCAGATCTGAAAACGGATGCGGTCAAAACCGTTTTTATCGCCAATATTTTACCCAATATATTCGAAGCCAACGCCGCAGCGCTAAAAGCTGCCCTCACCCAGTGCCGGGCCTGGGCGCTGTCGGGCATACCAGTTGCGCAGGGCGAAGCGTTTGAAAAGTTTCTGAGATCAGAAGGTTTCTCTTCTTTTTCCCGCAGGGAAAAAGAAGAATGGCTGATTATTTTCAGTAATTGATCAATCCGCCTGCTTCTTCTTATGGCGCCGGTAAAAAAACCACGCCGCCACCGCAACGACCATCAGGCTGATGATCACAGTATTGTAGAGCTGCATGTAATCAATCACCTTACGCCAGTTTTCACCGAGCACGTAACCGCCGTAGATCAGCAGCGAATTCCACAACAGCGTCGCGAGCGAAAAACAAAGCATGAAGACAAGGATGTTCATGCGGAACATGCCGGCGACGATCGCCACAAAAAACCGGATTCCCGCCGAAAAACGGCTGAAGATCACCGCAATCACTCCCCATTTCTTAAACCAGTTCTCGGTTTTTTTGAGGCTCTCTGGATCGAGAACTTCCTGCGTCCATTTGTTCCGGAAGCGCTTGCGGAAAAAATCGAGCACATGTTCGCCGAAATAGTACATCACGCCCGCACCCGCAAGGTTGCCGGCATAGACCGAGGTGGCGAGGCTTAAGAAGCTCATTTTTCCCGCACCGAGAAGATAGCCGCCGAGCACAATGACGCTGTCGCCAGGGTATGGCGGAAAAATATTTTCCATGAAGGCACTAAAAAAGACAAAAAACCACCACGCATTTTGCGGTATGTGCTTGAGAAACTGTTCTACATCCATCTGATCACCAACGCGCCTCTCAACTGAAAGAAAAGCTCAGATTGTCACGCCGAATCACGCCACGAGTTTCGCCATGCCCGGGAAAATCACCTCGTCGCGTCTGTATTCGAGCACTTCAGTCAGCGTGCGGTAGCGATTCATACCCGAACTGATTTCAATGTCTTCTCCGGTGAACTGCCCCGGATGCTCATAACCGGCCGCGTGCGCGAGGCTCAATAATTCTTTACGAAAGCCCTTGATGTAGCGCGCCGCGCGGTTCATCTTGTCGTCCACATCGAGCCCGCGCTGCAACCACCAGTTCTGCGTCGCCACGCCCGCCGGGCAATGGCCGTCGTGGCACTTCTGCGCCTGAATGCAGCCGATCGACATCATCGCTTCGCGCGCAACATTGATCAGATCGCAGCCCATCGCGAGCGCCACCACTGCACGGTCGGGAAAGCCGAGTTTACCCGAACCGATAAACGCGACGCGTTCCGAAATTTTTTCTTTCTGGAAAATCTGGTACACGCGCGCAAATCCGACTTTAAACGGCAATGACACGTGATCGGCAAAGGTGAGCGGCGCGGCGCCCGTGCCACCCTCGCCGCCGTCGATCGTGATGAAGTCAGGGCCTTTGCGTGTCTCTTTCATGCGCTCGGCCAGTTCATGCCAGAAGTCGAGCCCGCCAATCGCGCTCTTGATACCCACCGGCAAACCTGTCGCCGCAGAGACGCGTTCGATGAACTGTATCATTTCATTCACCGTTGAAAACTCGGCGTGAAAATTCGGCGAGATGCAGTCCTGCCCTTTTTTGACACCGCGGATTGCCGCAATTTCTGCGGTGACTTTCGTACCGGGCAAAATGCCGCCTTTGCCGGGCTTCGCGCCCTGCGACAATTTAATTTCGATCAGACGAATCTGCGGATTCTGGTCGATTTTCTCCACGACCTTCTCCAAACGAAAGCCGTTCTCGTCGCGTGCGCCAAAATACCCTGTGCCGATCTGCCATACCATGTCGGCGCCGCTCTTATGATACGGAGAAAATCCGCCTTCGCCTGTGTTGTGCCAACAATGTGCGAGTTTTGCGCCCTGATTGAGCGCCGTCACCGCGCGGTCGCCAAGCGAACCAAATGACATCGCCGAGATATTGATAATCGACGGTGGCCGCCAGGCTTTGGGCCGCTTATGCCATTCTCCCAGCACCTTGAGGCACGGTATCGCCGAAGGGTCGTTGTGGATCACCACCGCTTTGGATTCGGGAAACGGAAACACAGCATGCTTGATAATCGGGTAACCTGCTTCATACAGCTGCTCGGTGGTACCGAAACCGAAGTTGCTGTTCTGCCCCTTGGCGGTCGCATAGACCCAGCGCCGCTCTGCGCGGTTAAATGGCATCTCTTCTTTGTCGTTGGCAACCCAATACTGCCTGAGCTCAGGCCCGATCACCTCAAGCATGTAGCGCAGCCTGCCCACGATCGGAAAGTTATGCTGTATCGTGCGTTTTTTCTGCGTCATGTCGCGCACGGCGACGAAGAGCAAAAAAACGCCCAGCGCGATAAACACCGTCGCGACGGGATGCTCAGAAATATATTCGAGTACCGGCATGGCGACAGTCTGCCGCGGCATTGACCGGGAGCAAGTTATTTTATTGTTTCTTCAGTTTTCCGGCGTGGTGCTGGTCGAGACTTTTGCGTAACTCACCCGAAAGTTCGGCGATGGCCTCTTTGATCTCGAGATTGCGCGTCAGGTTCGCGGTGATGACTACCGAACCCGATTTGAGATCGATCACCTTGATCGTAAAATACTTGAGTACGTCGCGCTGTTTGTCTTCGAGTGCCCCCGAACCAATGACAATCGAATCGGCGCCGGCAAGTTTGCCGATCGCCACCGCCTGGTTCGGGTCAACAAAGCCAGAAGCGCCCAGCTTCTGTTCTTTGATCAGGCGCTCGATCTCGGTGCGCTCGACGACGTCATAACCCAGACGCAGAAATTCATGGATCAGCAGGTCTGAAACTTTATCATTTTCGCGGTAGCTCAGCCGGTCCATTTTGAAAATCGCGACGCGTTTGATGTCGTCGGGGTCAATATGCCGAGAAATCACGATATCGATGCTGCTGCGGCATGACGACGCCAGTATGGCCAACCCCAGGAGCAATACGCCGCGCCTGAAATGCGCTGATGTTTTCGAAAGTTTTTTCACTTTGCCTCCGCCTGAAACCGCATCTGGTGCCGCGACGCAGCCACGAGCTGCACGCGAAATCCCGTGAACGCGAGTGCGTGTATGCGTTCGCCCAGCGTGTCAGTCGCGGCACTCGAAACATCCGCCTCAAGCACCAGTATGTCGGGGGAAAATTCTTCGCGTATGACGCGGCCGACCCCCTTCAGTTTACCGACAGCTTTTTCGAATTCGCGCGCGCGTTCGGGTGTGCCCAGACCGTGTATGCTAATCGTTGTCGGGCGTGACAGCGAAGCCAGCCGGGTCACGAGCTTCAGAAGAAACTTCTGCGCGAGTTCGTGCGCCGCGGTCTGTATCGCTCTTTTGCCGGCGACAATTTCAGAAGTGTGCAGCGTCGGCACTGCGCTATTTTGCCCGTCGGCGTAGAAAATTTCGCCGGTGTCGACCGCAATCGCTTTCGCCTCAATGCGCGCATTGCAGCCGACGAGGCCATTCATCATGCCACCCGAAGCATCCTGCGCGCGTTCGCTGAAAGCCTCGCCGAGAATCATGATGTCGGCGCCGGTCTGTTTGGCGAGGCGCTTGCGCGCGGCGGCGGATTTAAAAATTTCATGATCGGCGCGCCTGACTGCGGCATACGCCGCCGGGTCAACCGTCTTAAAACCGGCGTCAGAAAACTGGCGCAAAAACTCGGTTTCGCCCGCCGGGTCGGGTGCGGGGCTGCGAATGTGGATTTCGGGAATTACCACCATCACGCGCCACTGGCGCAGAATGCCATTCTGCCGTATAATATTCAGCAGAGGCAGCGGACTGACTGCCACGACGAGCGTGACACGGTAACGCGATGAATCCTGCTCTTCTTTTATTGTCTGCTTAATGACCGCCAAGCCACCGGCCTGTTCGATCACCTGGCTGTGGATCATGGCAAAATTTTCGATCTGCGCGCGCGAGGTGATATAGTAGCCCACGCCCTCTTCGACCGCGGTGCGCATTGCGGCACGGCGTGCATTTTCTTTCGCCTGTGCCAGGTCGCCACCGACGATTTCAGCGGAACCAGAGGCGGTGATCAGAATCTGTGATTCGGCAACGGGGACATTATCTTTGGCGGCCAGCGCCAGAAAAGAACAGCAGCAGAAAGCAACGAAAAGGAAACGGAAGTTGTTTGATCGGCGGGCGAACATCGGTGAATCAGTTCAGGAACAGAAACTGCGCGTGCAAACTATTTTCTTACCCGCCCGCAACCGGGCGGGTAAGAACCTGAAAGACATCCAAACGCTACGCGTTTGGATATGTTTCATTACCCCAACACCGGTAAATAAATATGGTGCAGAATGATCGACTTGAGGCTCTGAATGTCTTTGAGTGCCTTGTAAAAGAGGCTGCGTTTCTGCGCATGTGTGTGAATCACGATATCCACTTCGCCCTGCGCGACCGCCGAATGATCCTGGTGCACCGACGCGATCGACAGCGCGTTATTGCCCAGAATCTGTGCGATCGCTGCGAGCACACCCGGCTGGTCTTTCACGCGCAGGCGCAGATAGAACGCAGAAGAGGTGTCGGCAATGTTGCCGATGGGTAAATAACCCTGTCCCTGCCTATAGCTCCACCTTGCGCCGCCGTTCTGCAGGTGAATCAGGTCTGAGTAAACAGAAAACGCCGTCGGGAACTTGCCTGCGCCCTTGCCCATAAACAGGTGCTCGCCCGAAAATTCGCCGTGGAACAGAATCGCATTGTTCTCATATTCGATGTCGTAGAGCACGTTCTGTTCGCCGACAAGTGCAGGTGTCACATGCATGTAGTGATTGCCTTCGAGAAAAGTGTAATCGGCGACGAGGCGAATGCGGTTCTGGAAACGGTCGGCCCACAGCACGTCCTGCGCCGAAATCTCGGTGATGCCGCGCACGGGTATATTTTTCGCCTCAACCCACTTGCCGGTAATCAGCGAAAGTAGTAACGCAAGTTTCTGCTGCGCATCGTAACCACCCACGTCTAAAGAGGGATCAGCTTCGGCGAGACCGGCCTTTTGCGCTGCTTCGAGTACGT
>Ga0138256_10004024_pt1 | contig 15605 bp, 13 predicted proteins | sample KNB2016incub_MG_FD_105486 | JGI IMG/M metagenome (GOLD analysis project Ga0138256, IMG submission 105486) | Active sludge microbial communities from wastewater in Klosterneuburg, Austria - KNB2014incub_MG | ecosystem: Engineered > WWTP > Activated sludge > Unclassified | place: Austria... | reverse complement strand
GTTGCTGATATGCTTTTGCTTATCATCCTGTAATGCCATGGCTTATCCTCCTGTAAGGTAATGCAGAGGAGAATAATCCAGAAAATTGTGATTGCGTAGATGGGAGCGTTGGACGGTTACGATAGTGTCATGGTTAGTGATGGTGTTGGAGTTTCTAAAAAATCGGAGCTTCATCCTGTCTGATCTCGCTTTTCTTCAGTAGAAAAGTACCGGATTGTAAAGCAAGCTGAGTATGCTGCGTTACCTGGCCGGATAATGGCTGGCACGTAGCAATCGGTCTGTTATTGCCAACCAGCCAGCGTCATTCGGTACGGCTTCAGCTAGCAGGCGATTAAAACCCTGCTGGTCAAGCATGCGCAGGGTGGCGTATAACCGTTTGCCATAATTTTCTGAATCATTCGGCATTAAGACGCAGTACACGTTCTTCTCTGCAGCGAACAAAGCTTGAAGTTTCTGGCTGTGCACAAGTGCGCCGATACGCATTCCTTGTTGTAGCAGCGTATCGAGACGGCTGGTCAGCAAGGAATGATCGAGGACTTCCAGAAGAGTAACCGGCGCGTAATGAGAGGCGTGCGAACCTGAAACCCTTGCGGTAGAGTGCGCTGTTTCTGTGGTAATACGGTATTTGAGCACACGTTCGATCATGGTTGGAGAAATGCCGCCGGGACGCAATAGCTGGGGAGAATGATCGAGACAACTAATGATCGTGCTCTCCAGCCCGACAGTACAAGCGCCTCCATCCAGTATCATGCCAAGCTGACTACCAAAATCTTCTGCGACATGTTCGGCGAGTGTTGGGCTGATGTGTCCAAAGCGGTTTGCCGACGGTGCTGCCAGCGCTTTGCGTGGACCGAGGGCAGTCAGCAGCGCCAATGCAATCGGATGGCTCGGGATGCGCAGCCCAACTGTATTTTGCCCACCGGTTACGCTCAATGGCACATGTATACTTTTGCGTAGTATGAGAGTAAGCGGTCCTGGCCAGAAATTCTCAATCAATGACCAGGCATATTGGGGTATATTTTCTGCCCAGAAGGCAAGATCGGTTTGATCGGCAATATGCACAATCAGTGGATGGTTTCTTGGTCTGCCCTTGATGGCGAATATTGTTTCAATCGCCTGCGTTTGTGATATTTCCGCGCCTAATCCATAGACTGTTTCCGTGGGGAAAGCTACCAGTTCGCCACGATTCAGGCGAGCAGCAGCTTCTGTAATTCTGCTTGATACATCGCCTGATAATGGCTCCATTAGGGTTGCTGCGTTATTTGTTGAAAACACTGGTTGATTGCAGGGTGGATCAATTCTTATCTGACGATCAAGCTTTGTCAGAATATCCATTAAACCGGTACGCTGTCATGGTACAACCAGCCCAGATATCCGAGGTAAGCGCATAGCAGAGCGCCACCTTCAATGCGGTTGATTCGTCCTGCTCCACGCCACCCATAGCTGATTCCCAGCAGTATGATCGTTAGACCGAACATTACTGGGAAATCGCGCAACAGTACGTCAGCAGGTAGTCTGGAAGGCTGAATCAGTCCCGGCATGGCCAGTACTGCCAGTAGATTGAACATATTCGAGCCCAGCACATTGCCAATGGCAATATCATGCTCACCCTTCAGCGCGCTGACAATGGAAGCTGCCAGTTCCGGTAAGCTGGTGCCGATGGCAACAATGGTCAGACCAATGATCAGGTCGCTGACACCAAACCACTCTGCAATATTGACCGCTCCCCACACCAGCATACGGGAGCTGACCAGCAGGATAATTCCGCCCAGCACCAGCCACATAACCGCCTTGCTTGTTGGAAGTTGTGCTGGAATTTCCTTGGAAAATTCGCTGGCCATGGCATCTCCATTGCGGTCATTCAGACCCAGGCGCACCATCCATGCTATCAGCAATACCGTACCAAGCAGCAACACACCGCCATCAAACTGACCCAGCTCGCCATCCAGCATCAGGAGTAATACCAGAATCATGATCAGCAGCAGTACTGGGAATTCCCGCTTGAGTGTAACGGAATGAACGGTCATCGGCGCAATCAGCGCGGTCAAACCCAGTATTAATCCAATATTGGTAATGTTGGAACCCAGGACATTACCTATCCCCATAGCTGGGTTACCTTCCCAGGCAGCTACGGCTGAAACCAGCAGTTCGGGCGCCGAAGTGCCAAACCCAACTATAGTCAGACCGATGATCAGCGGGCTGATGCCCAGATTACGCGCCAGTGCTGATGCGCCAAGCACAAACCGGTCTGCTCCCCATACCAGCAAGGCAAAGCCGAACAGCACAGCGAGATTGGAGTACAGCATGACCGACATTCGAGATTTCTCCGGAAAAAATGAGCAGATTTAAGAGCCCACTAAAACACAAAACAGCGAATATTTAACAGCAGTCTTGCAACCGTAAAAACTGCCACAGGAAAATTGCGGTCAGGAAGCTCTCGATAAAGTAAATTTATATGTTATTTCGCAACATATAAACGCAGAATATTATGAATATATTGGGTTTTTTGATATTTGTGGTGCCGGGAGGGGGAATCGAACCCCCATGATGTCACCATCGCGGGATTTTGAGTCCCGTGCGTCTACCAATTCCGCCATCCCGGCTGGTGAGAATAGCCGTGCAATTATTACTGAAAACCCTGTTTTCAGCAACCTATTCCTGCTTTGTATTCCGGTATGAATTGAAATCTGGATTCTGGATTCAGTCAGGATGATCTCATCCGAATAAAAAGTGCTGATGAAAGTCGGATATGAGCGCTTGCAGCCTTTATCGTTCCTCAGGTAAAGTTCGGCTGTAATGTGCCATATCTGACAGGATAGCGATTTGAACAAGACCACTATTTTTTCAATTCGTAACAGATGTAAAAGCTTTGGTTATGCGTTTTCTGGTATCCGCATATTAATTGGCAGCCAGCATAATGCGTGGATTCATGCACTCATATCGGTAATAGTGATCATGGCTGGTTTTTTGTTTCAGGTGACAGCAGTCGAATGGATGCTGCTGGTATTTGCCATCACGATCGTATTTATTGCAGAAGCCCTGAATACAGCTATTGAACTACTGTGCGACTTTATCTCGCCTGATTATCAGGAATTGATCAAAAAAACCAAGGATGTTGCTGCTGGTGCCGTTCTGATTGCTGCAATAGGTGCTGCTGTCACTGGTTTGATTATTTTCCTTCCTTATTTACGTGTTTTCTAATCAAAATCTGGTCATGTCGGATAGTTTGTGTTTCATTGGTGAAGTGACGTATTTATCTCAGAAAGGTATGGGAGTAGTCAGGAATAGAACCGACGGCGTGACTTATTTTATCTCCGAGACCTGGCCTGGAGATATCGGAGAGTTCGAAATCAGTAATCGTCCGCTGAACAACAAAAAATTTGGTTTTGCCAAGCTGATACGGCTGATCAAACCTTCTATCGATCGAGTCGATCCGCCTTGCACCCATCATGGCAGAAATGGAACAGGTTGCTCCGGCTGTCCGTGGATGATTGCCCGTTATTCCAGTCAGCTCGAACAGAAGCGTAATCGTCTGGTTTATGCATTGCAGCGAGTCGGACTGGAAACGACTCAATTGACTGTGCCGCTGGTTCATTCCTCACCGCAATCATTGGGTTATCGCAATCGTTTTCAGGTCAAAACAAACGGAAAGCAACTGGGGTATATGGTCGAAGGCACGCACGATCTGGCGCCAGTTGATGATTGTCTTGTGCTGAATCCGACCTGCAGGAGTCTGCTCCGGACGATGTCAGCCAGTCTGCCGCGTATTGACTGGCTTCCAGGGGAAGACCGTGGCTGGAATTCCATTGACCTTGACGATGAAATGACAGCTGATCAGATCCGGATCAACGAGAAGCGTCCTTTCAGGCAGGGCAATGCCGCGCAAAATGAGGCGATGAGAGCCTGGCTTGCACAAAAACTCGCCGGGCAGGATTGCTCAGGCAAGGTAGTCGAGTTATTCTGCGGTTCGGGTAATTTTACCGAGATTATTGCGCAAGCTGATTTCAGTGAGATCATTGCCTGCGAATCCGATTTGAAGGCAATCCAGACGCTGAAAGCCAGACGTCTTGAGCGAGTGAGCATCTGGCAGGTTGACCTGTTTCTGCCGTTTATCTGGAAATCACTGAAAAAAGCCATTGTAGGTGCCGAAACGCTGGTTATGGATCCGCCGCGCGCGGGCCTGAACAATATACGTGGATTTTTCGAAACATTCAGCAGCCTGAATACGGTTTATTATATTTCCTGTGATGTAGAAACCTTCGCTCGCGATGCTAAGGTATTTACCGGGCAAGGCTGGGTTATCAGAGAACTTCAACCCATCGATCTTTTTCCCCATACTCCGCATGTCGAGATATTGGCGTTTTTCGAGAAGAAAGCGTGATACAGGGCGGTTTTCATATTCATGATGGCCTGTTGTTTAAAGTAACTCACAAAACCAGAATTACCCGAAAATCATTGATATTGGTGCGCGTTGGGCCGGTTGTCACCAAGTCATCCAGCTGCCCGAAGAAAGTGTAACTGTCATTATTGGTAAGCAGGGAAGCGGGATTAAGTCCCAGCTGTTGCGCACGTAGCAGCGAATCCGGCGTCAGAATGGCGCCGGCACTGGCAACGGTGCCATCAATGCCATCGGTATCGCAGGCCAGGGCGTATACGTTTTCTAGTCCGTTCAGTGCAATTGCCAGTGATAATAAAAATTCGCTATTGCGTCCCCCCTGGCCATTTCCTTTGACAGTAACCGTCGTCTCTCCGCCGGAGATCAGGGCAACCGGTGGTTTACAGGGATGGCCGTAGTAGCGTATTTCCTGTGCCAGGGCAGCATAAGCTTTGGCAATTTCGCGCGCTTCCCCGGTAACGCTGTCACCGAGTATCAACGGGGTGATTCGTCGGCTGCGGTAATATTGCGCTGCCGTGGTGAGTGACTGATGCGCACTGGCAATGATACGGTTTCTGACATTTCTGAAAACTGGATCACCTGGTTTAGGTGTTTCACCAGCGCCTGTCTGTAAAATCTGCGCCACTTGCGCTGAAAAATGAATGGCATAACGTTCAATAACTGCCAGCGCATCCTGGCAAGTGGTGGGATCGGGTGCGCACGGGCCGGAGGCAATCTGGGCGGGATCATTGTCTGTGACATCGGAAATAATCAGGCTATAGACCGGGGCACAGCAGGTGGCCGCCAGTCTGCCGCCCAGCGCGCTGGACAGGTGCTTGCGTACCGTATTGATTTCCTGAATGCTTGCGCCACTGCGCAGAAGTTGCTGCGTGATAGCCGTTAATTCTTCCAGTGTTACGCCCGCGACAGGCGCGCACAGCAAGCTGGATCCTCCCCCGCTGAACAGCCCCAGCAGCATATCATCAGGTTTGAGCAACTGAATGGATTCCAGCATGGCTTGCGCGGCAAGTACCCCCTGTCTATCCGGAAGGGGATGGCCAGCTTCAATAACGACGATTTTTTCTGTGGGTGCGCCATGCCCATACGGAGTAAGTACCATTCCTTCCAGTTTGGCATCTGCCGGCCAGCAGGTTTCCACCGCCTGTGCCATTACCGCAGCGGCCTTGCCCGCGCCAACAACCAGTGTGTTGCCACTGGGTGGATCTGGCAAGTGTGCCGGGACAATTTCTAGTGGATTGGCAGCCGCGAGTGCAGCCTGAAAGCTGCCAAGTAATAACTCACGCGCGTTCATGTGTCTGTTCCTGTTTGTTGAGGGCAAGCAATGGCCGCAGGAATTCACCTGTGAAGCTATCGTCATTGAGTGCTACTTGTTCCGGTGTACCCTGCGCAATAATGTTTCCGCCCCCTGCGCCACCTTCCGGGCCGAGATCGATCAGCCAGTCGGCAGTCTTGATGACATCGAGGTTGTGTTCGATGACGACTACGGTATTGCCGTGATCGCGCAAACGATGCAGTACGCCGAGCAACAGGTCAATGTCCTGAAAATGCAGACCGGTGGTTGGTTCATCGAGGATATAGAGTGTGCGCCCGGTATCTCGTTTGGAGAGTTCGAGCGATAACTTGACCCGCTGCGCTTCGCCACCTGATAGCGTGGTCGCGGACTGGCCGAGTGTGATGTAGCCCAGTCCCACGTCGAGTAGCGTTTGCAGCTTGCGCGTCACGATCGGTACGGAGTCAAAAAAATCACGGGCATTTTCAACGGTCATTTTTAGGATTTCATGGATATTTTTACCTTTGTACTGAATTTCCAGCGTTTCCCGGTTGTAGCGCTGTCCGTGGCAGGTATCGCACGCAACATAAATATCCGGTAAGAAATGCATCTCGACCTTGATGACACCATCACCCTGGCAAGCCTCGCAACGCCCCCCTTTGACATTGAAGGAAAATCTGCCGGGGGCGTAGCCTCGCTCTCGTGCTTGTGGCACGCCGGCAAACAGTTCGCGCACTGGGGTAAACAGGCCGGTATAGGTGGCAGGGTTGGAGCGTGGCGTGCGCCCAATGGGGCTTTGGTCTATGTCAATGACCTTGTCAAAAAACCCCAGTCCGTCGATCGACTCGAATGGCGCGGGATCGGTCTGGCTGCCGTACAGATGACGTGCGACCGCGCGATACAGGGTGTCGTTGATCAACGTGGACTTGCCGGAGCCGGAAACACCGGTCACGCAAACCAGCAGTCCAACCGGCAGATCGAGCTGCGCATGCTGGAGATTGTTGCCCGTCGCGCCCTGAATACGCAGTATCCGTTGTGGATTGGGAGGTGTGCGTGTTGCCGGTACGGCGATGGCCTGTCTGCCCGAAAGGTATTGTCCAGTCAACGATTCGTTATTAGCTAGAATGTCGGCTGGCGTACCCTCCGCGACGACCCGTCCGCCATGCTCACCTGCACCCGGACCCATATCTACGACGTGGTCTGCCAGTAATATGGCGTCCTGATCATGTTCAACGACGATAACGCTGTTACCAAGGTCACGCAAATGTTTGAGGGTTAACAGTAACCTGGCATTATCGCGTTGATGCAGGCCGATGGAAGGCTCATCGAGCACGTACATAACGCCTGTTAATCCTGAACCAATCTGGCTGGCGAGGCGAATTCGCTGTGCTTCGCCGCCGGATAGGGTATCTGCGGAGCGATCCAGCGACAGATAATCGAGTCCGACATCGTTGAGGAATTGCAGTCGGTTGGAAATTTCGCGCACAATACGTTCTGCAATTGCCTGTTTGTGACCTTCGAGCTGCATCTGGTCAAAGAACTGTCTGGCCTGGCGTAACGGCCACGCACTGATGGCATAGATCGTTTTGCCATCCACCAGAACGTGCCTTGCTTCGCGGCACAGGCGGGTTCCTTCGCATTCCGGACACCCCCGGGTGTTAATCAGCTTGGCCAGCTGTTCGCGTACCACCTGCGATTCCGTCTCCCGGTAGCGGCGTTCCATGTTGGGGATAACCCCTTCGAAAACATGCGTTTGCTCACGTGAACGACCACGGTCATCCGGATAGGTAAACGCAATTTTCTCTTTACCCGATCCGTAGAGAATAATGTGCTGTAGGGTCTCATCCAGTTGTTCGAAAGGCGTATCCAGATCAAAGCCATAATGACCAGCCAGACCCTGCAGCATCTGAAAATAGAACTGGTTACGACGATCCCAATTGCGGATGGCGCCGCTGGCGAGCGACAGATGAGGAAAGGCCACGATACGCACCGGATCAAAAAAAGTGATTTGCCCAAGTCCGTCACACTTGGGGCAGGCACCCGCAGGATTATTGAAGGAAAAAATACGGGGTTCCAGTTCAGCGAGTGCGTAGTCGCAGACCGGACAACTGAATTTTGCCGAGAAGAGATACTCCTGTCCGCTGTCTATTTCTACTGCAAGTGTGCGGCCTTCAGCCAGTCGCAGCGCGGTTTCAAATGATTCAGCCAGTCTTTGTTTACTATCGGGGGAGGTTTTGAGCCGGTCGATGACTACTTCTATGCTGTGTTTTTTGTTTTTGGTCAGTTTGGGAGCATCATCGAGGTCATAAAGTATTTTGTTAATCCGTACACGAATGAAGCCTTGTGCGCGCATCTGATCAAATAACAATTGTTGCTCGCCCTTCCTATCGCTGACTACGGGCGCAAGAATCATCAGACGGGTGTCCATTGGCAATTGCAGAACACTATCCACCATTTGCGAAACAGTTTGTGCGGTCAGGCTAATGTTGTGTTCCGGGCAACGTGGTTCTCCTGCACGTGCAAACAGTAACCGCAGATAATCGTGAATTTCAGTGACTGTTCCGACTGTGGAGCGCGGATTGTGTGATGTGGCTTTTTGCTCAATGGCAATCGCAGGCGAGAGCCCCTCGATCAGATCGACATCCGGTTTTTCCATCAGCTGCAGAAACTGGCGCGCGTAGGCGGAAAGTGATTCGACGTAGCGTCGCTGCCCCTCGGCATAAAGTGTATCAAACGCCAGTGAAGATTTGCCGGATCCAGATAATCCGGTGATGACAATCAGGCGATTACGCGGTAAATCAAGATCGATATTTTTGAGGTTATGCGTGCGTGCGCCGCGAATCCTGATAACTTCCATTAGGGTATCTCTAAAAATTCAAAGTGTTAAACAAAACGTGACGTGAGCAAAAAATATTGACGACGTATGTGATCGATAGTAAAGAAAATATTCTCCGGGGATAACCGGGTATTGTGACAAAATCTGGATTTTTAGAGATGCCCATTAATGCCCGGTCTGCCTGAATGAGAGATATCATAACCCGCTAATATACCGTGAATCCGGTGAGTGGGTGAATGGCAGCTTCATAGGCGCAGTTTTCGCATACACATGACTTCCACTGTTTCATCTTCGAGAACTTCGCCGGTTACTTCAACGAGCATGAGCAGCGCATCGGTAACGTAGAATAAAAACATAACCATGACAACCCTGGACAAACCATCCGAACCGGCAAATCGGCTCATTCTGTTGGGTGCAAGTAACCTGACTATATCATTGCGCCTCACCATTGGGGAGATGCAACGCCACTGTGGCGGGCCCAGCGAAGTACTGGCGGCAGTGGGCAATGGGCGCTCATATGGGCAGAGCAGCCGCTTCTTGCTGCGCGAACTACCCGGCATCATCAACAGCGGTTTATGGGTGCGGCTTGCTGAGAGCGAAATACGTCCAATCTATGCCGTTCTGACAGATATCGGCAACGATATTCTTTATGGGCATAGTCCTGCGCAAATCCTGCAGTGGGTTGCTGAGTGTATCAATCGGCTGGAGGCCTGCTCGGCACAGATCGTATTATCCAATTTACCCATCCGGACGATCGAATCCCTGCCGGAATGGCGCTATCGCCTTTTCAGGCAAATATTTTATTCTTCCTGCCAGCTTTCCAAAGCAGAAGTTCTGGAACGGGCGCGAGAGGTGTATCAGGGATTGATTGACCTGGCAACAAATCGGCAATGTGTGCTTTGTGAACAGAATCCCGACTGGATGGGTGCGGATGGCATTCACTACGCCTACAGTAAACGCAATCAGCCCTATCAATATTTTTGCGCACAATTCGGAGAAATAACCCCCTCTCTGGAGAAAACTGCATCCTGTTTATCGTATTCTCATTCCTGGAATAAGTCCCCTCAATTTGCCTGCCAGAAAATGCTGGGAAGAGAAAGAATCTGCTCCCAACCAAGCGGAAGATTATCAGATGGGACGACGGTGTCGCTATACTGAAGACTGCAGGTGAATGTGCCTATCCTCAAGGCATCTCTACCCATTACCAGCTGCGCATAGTGATCTGCAAGCCGGAACTGCCTGCGCGCAAAGCCAATAACCTGACATGTCAATAGTTACATGGAGTAGAATAGCGCTCGGCGGGCCTCCCCGCATTGTGAGGTAGTGAACCTGGTCAGATCCGGAAGGAAGCAGCCACAGCTATTTTTGCAAGTGCCGGGGGTTTGGCTCGCCACTGGTTGTTAACTGTAATACTGGCGATTGCAGTCTTTTCTTTTTTGCGCAGGAAATTCTCCTGCTCGTTGACACGAACAAACAATTATCCGGAATATTGCCTGGATCCGAAGGCTTGATACAAAACCTTGGCGCATTCACTCGTTCTTGCCCGAAAATGGCGTCCCAAAAAATTTGCTGAGCTCGTTGGGCAGGATCATGTCGTGCGCGCATTGTCAAATGCCTTGACACAAAACCGGTTGCACCATGCCTACTTATTTACAGGCACTCGTGGTGTCGGCAAAACAACTATCGCACGTATTCTAGCCAAGGCGCTGAATTGTACTAACGGGATAACTGCTACACCCTGCGGTCAGTGCATTGCCTGTCAGGCTATAGATAGTGGCAGTTTCGCTGATTTGATCGAACTGGATGCCGCTTCCAATACGCAAGTGGATGCCATGCGCGATTTAATGGATAACTTGCAATATTCACCGGTATATGGGCGCTACAAGGTGTACTTGATCGATGAAGTACACATGCTCTCCAAGTCAGCTTTCAACGCCATGCTTAAAACGCTGGAAGAGCCACCTGCACATGTCATATTTATTCTTGCGACTACCGATCCGCAAAAAATTCCCGTGACTGTGCTATCCCGTTGTCTGCAATTCTGTCTGAAACAAATCACACCTGCTCTGATCGTTACACGACTGACAGAAATATTGGTTGCTGAGCAGATCAGGGCAGATCAGGCCGCATTGAAACTATTGGCACACGCAGCGAAGGGCAGTATGCGTGACGCGTTGAGTCTGCTTGATCAGGCAATTGCCTTTTGTAATCATTGTGTGGAAGAAGCCGGTACCCGAGCTATGCTGGGCGTGGTCGGGCAGGATCATCTGTTCGCATTGCTGCAAGCGTTAGAGCAGAAAGAGGGTGGCAAACTGCTTGCCATTGCCGGTGAACTTGAAGCTACGGGTGTATCCTTTGACTCTGTACTGCAGGATCTGGCTGCCTGGTTGCATCAGATCGCACTGGCTCAAACCGTGCCGCAGGCAATCGATGAAACTCTGCCGCAACGCGACCAGATACTCGCGCTGGCAGGCCAGTTTAGCCGTGAGGATGTTCAGCTTTTTTATCAAATTGCGCTGCATGGTCGGCAGGATTTGGGTCTGGCGCCGGATGAATACAGTGGTTTTAGCATGACATTGTTGCGAATGCTGGCTTTTCTGCCTGACAGGGGTGAGAAACCTGAACGAGTGACAAAAAGTACTGGCAAGCATGCCAAAACACCCATGCCACCAGTTGAACAGCGGAATGCCAGTAAACCTCAGACCATATCGCTTTCACCCAACGAAACCTGGTTGACACTTGTCAAAGAACTTAAATTGACGGGTATGACACGAATGCTGGCACAGTACTGTGAGGCAAGCGAATTTTTATCCGGAAAAATAAACCTTTGCCTGCCACCGGAGCATCGACACCTGCTGGAAAAGACTTATCAAGAAAAACTGAAAGCACAATTAGAAACTCATCTTGGCAATCCTGTTGAACTGACTATTTCATTGGCTGTTATTAGCGGTGACACACTTGCAGCCCACCAGGAAAATGAGCAACGCACCAGGCAATTCAGTGCGATTGATGCCATTGAATCAGATCCTTTTGTACAGGAATTGATTGAAGAATTTGATGCAAGTCTGGATGTAAAGTCAATAAAACCAAACTCTTAATGGAGACTAACAATGATGAAAGGTAATCTGGCCAATTTAATGAAGCAGGCCCAGCAAATGCAGGAAAACATGAAAAGCATGCAGGATAAACTGGCAACAATTGAAGTAGAAGGACAGTCAGGTGCCGGAATGGTGAAAGTAATAATGACTTGTCGCCATGATGTCAAGCGTATCAGTATTGACAGCAGTTTGATGAGCGACGACAAGGAAATGCTGGAGGATTTGGTTGCTGCTGCTGTCAACGATGCGGTGCGTCGTGTGGAATCAACAACACAGGAGCATATGGCAAGCATGACGGGCGGCCTTGGTTTGCCACCTGGCATGAAGCTTCCTTTCTAATAATTCATACTTACCGTTTAATCAGGGATTCAACCTATGCCAGATTATCGATTGTCTGGACAAAAAAACCGGCACAAGCGCGCAATTCCTCCTGAGCGAAAAGCACCTGCACCTGCATCTACTCCTGCTCCTGTATCAGAACCTGGCGAAAGTATTCGCCTGCAAAAATTGCTGGCACAACATGGCATGGGTTCACGGCGCGACATGGAAGTGATGATTGCTGCTGGCAGAGCCAGCATCAATGGCGTGATTGCAAAACTGGGGGATCGGGTTGCCCCTGGCGATGTGGTGCGTGTTGACAACAAGATCATCCGACTAAGGCGGCACAACCGTTTGCCGCGCGTCATGCTTTACCACAAACCTGAAGGTGAAATTGTTAGTCTTGATGATCCTGAAGGGCGTCCTTCGGTATTTGATAAATTACCGCAAATGAAAACATCCAAATGGATTGCTGTTGGCCGGCTGGATTTCAATACCAGTGGATTATTGATTTTTACGACAGATGGCGCATTGGCTAATCGTTTGATGCACCCCCGTTTTGAGATGGAGCGTGAATATGCAGTTCGGATTGTTGGTGAACTTACCCCTGAACAAGTAACCCATTTGAAAAATGGAGTTGAATTGGCAGATGGTCTTGCAAAATTTGAGCAATTACGGGATGAGGGCGGCATCGGTACCAATCACTGGTACCGGGTCATGCTCAAGGAAGGTAAAAACCGGGAAGTACGACGCATGTTCGAGGTAATCGGATTGACGGTCAGCCGCCTGATGCGGGTAAGATTTGGTCCGGTCAATTTGCCGCCACGACTGAAACGCGGCATGTTACTGGAGCTGGACGATATCGAAGTCGATCGCCTGTTGAAACTGGTTAATCCACCCGCCAAGGCAAAATTGACATAATTGCCTGGTAATCTCCTATTCCGCTGGCAAATCACTGCGCTTGATCATCACCACAAACTGGTCTCCGCCACTGGTTTCCAGCCAGGTACAGGGTAACTGTGGAAATGTCTCTTCGAACGTGTCACGATTGTGACCTATTTCCAGTATCAACAACCCATTTTTTGTCAGATGATGCGAAGCATGCCTGACAATATTGCGAATAACGTCCAGGCCATCCATTCCACCAGCCAGCGCGATTTCAGGTTCGTGGAGGTATTCATCAGGCAGGCTGGCCATGGATTCTGTCTTGACGTAAGGTGGATTGCTGATAATGAGGTCATAGCGTTTCCCATCCAGTTGTGCAAAGAGATCCGAGCAGATCAGGTTGACTCTGTCAGTCAAGTCATAATTAACGACGTTTCTGTGTGCGACTTCCAGCGCAGGTAGGGAAATATCACAGGCATCCACTGACGCATTCTCGAAAGCATGTGCCAGTAATATTGCCAGGCAGGCTGATCCAGTGCAGAGATCCAGCACCCGATAGATGTCGTCCGGCTCGGTTATCCATGGCGATAAGTTGGTCTGCAGTAATTCAGCTATAAACGAACGTGGAATAATGACCCGTTCATCCACGTAAAAATTAAAATCACCCAGCCACGCTTCATGTGTCAGGTACGCTGCGGGTATTTTTTCGCATACGCGCCGCTCAATCAGATGCAGAATCCGGGTGCGTTCCTGCCGAGTCAGGCGTGCATCCATAAACAATTCCATTTGATCCGGAACCAGACATAAGGCGTGTAAAATCAGGTGTGAAGCTTCATCATAAGCCGATGGCAAACCATGCCCAAGAAATAGATCAGACTGGTTGAAGTAACTGACAGAAAATCGTAACAGGTCACGAACCGTGCGCAGTTCTGCTGCTGCTTGCTCAAGCGTATCATCGGGTACTGTTGGCTGAATCAGATTCATTTTGATGGTCATGGTCGTTTGTGGAGTAAATTTATCACAATATAACAGGCAGGGAGGAACAAGCAAACCAATGACGGAAACAATAGATCATTATTTTATGCGACAGGCACTCGCTCTTGCCGGTACCGCGCAGGCACTGAATGAAATTCCAGTGGGTGCAATTGTAACCTGTCAAGGTGAAATAATTGGCCATGGACATAATCACCCATTGACATTGACCGATCCGACAGCCCATGCCGAGATCATGGCGTTGCGCAACGCTGCGCAACGGCTGAATAATTACCGATTGCCCGGCTGCACCCTTTATGTGACACTGGAGCCTTGTGTCATGTGTATTGGAGCGATCTTTCATGCCAGAATTATGCGACTGGTTTACGCAGCCCATGACCCCAAAACAGGTGCTTGCGGCAGCATAATCAACCTGCCGGCTGACGCACGCCTCAACCATCATCTGTCAGTAGAGCATGGCGTACTCGCAGATGAAGCAAGCCTGCTTCTGAAACAATTTTTTATTTCCAGACGCAAACACCAGACTCATGCACATCATAATCAGTATTGCCCGTCAGCAATTGACCGTATTCGATAAACAGGCCCGACCCGTCAGGGAATACCTGATTTCATCAGCCAAAAAAGGAACTGGGCAAGAGTATGGCAGTTTCTGTACGCCCCTGGGTACACACATTATTCGCGCCAAAATTGGTGAGCATCAACCTGTCAATACGGTCTTTGTAAGGCGTCGGCCTACCGGTGAAATCTACTCACCGGAGCTGGCCGCGCGTTTTGTTGGCCGCGACTGGATCCTGACGCGTATTCTGTGGTTATCTGGTTGTGAGCCGGGTTTCAATCGTCTCGGCAGCGTGGATACCATGCGGCGCTATGTCTATATCCATGGCAGTCCTGACAGTGTTGAGATGGGCAAACCTGGATCGATCGGTTGTATCCGAATGCATAATCATGATCTACTCGATTTTTTCGCGAGGGTGCCCATTCGGACCCGGGTTGAAATCCAGGCCGAATGACGATACCTGTGCAGAAACAATATGTGATGAAACCACTTCTGGAAAAGTACGGAAAGGCGTTGTTGAACGATCCCATCCGAAACAAATCGACCGCCTTTACTCGCGAAGAACGCGAACAGCTGGGATTGCGCGGACTGCTGCCCTATCAAGTGACCAATATTAGGCTGCAACAGCAAAGGGTGCTCGAAAATCTACACAAAAAAACGAGTAACATCGAGAAATATATTTTTCTAAACAATCTTCTGGAGCGAAACCAACGCCTGTTTTACCGGATGCTGATCGATCATATCGAGGAAATAATGCCTCTTGTGTATACGCCCACGGTAGGTGAGGCCTGTCGCGAATTTGCTCATATTTTTAGAAAACCACAGGGTTTCTATATTACACCTGATGATCGGGGTGACATCGCCGCCATCCTGAATAACTGGTCAGAAGACGATGTGCGCGTCATTGTTGTGACCGATGGTGAGCGCATCCTTGGGCTGGGTGATTTGGGTGCCAATGGAATGGGTATTGCCATCGGCAAGATTGCTTTATATGTAGCCTGTGCTGGAATCCATCCTCGTTATTGTCTGCCAGTGATGCTTGATGTTGGGACCAATAACCAGGCACTACGCGAAGATTCTCTGTACCTGGGCTATCCTCATCCCCGCCTGACCGGTGAGGCTTACCAATCGCTGGTAGATGAATTTATTGCCGCAGTTCAGCAAATCTATCCACTGGCTCTGGTGCAATTTGAAGATTTCAGCAGCGATCATGCATTCATGCTACTTGACCGCTATCGTGAGCATTATCGATG
>Ga0138256_10004021_pt1 | contig 15608 bp, 12 predicted proteins | sample KNB2016incub_MG_FD_105486 | JGI IMG/M metagenome (GOLD analysis project Ga0138256, IMG submission 105486) | Active sludge microbial communities from wastewater in Klosterneuburg, Austria - KNB2014incub_MG | ecosystem: Engineered > WWTP > Activated sludge > Unclassified | place: Austria... | reverse complement strand
AGGTCGACCGGATCGAGCGCAAGCTCAACAACCGGCCCCGCAAGACGCTAGGATTCAGAACGCCGAGCGAAGTACTGCTCGGAACCCAGCAACGCGGTGCACTTCAGAGTTGAATCCGCCGCGCAACCTTCGTTCGCTGCGTGTTGGCGTTGTCGCCACTTGGAGTGCGAGTGGCGCAGCCTGACGACCGTCGGTGTCGTCGTCGACAATGATGAAGGCTGAGACACTGATGGCCCGTCTCTTCCCCGCGCTGGATCCTTCGGACATCGACAACCCGGGCGAGCGCTTGGTGGCGCGGGCGCTGGTCGAGCAGTTGCCGAACAAGGTGGAGGTGTTCCACGGCTTCAACTGGCTGAGCCGCAGCCGGCAAGGCACGCTGATGGAAGGCGAGTGCGACTTCGTGCTGCTCGACCCGGAGCGCGGACTGTTGTTCGTCGAGGTGAAGGGCGGCTCGCTGGTCTTCGACGGGCGGGATTGGATCCGCCAAGTCGGCGCCGAGCGCCGCAACCTCAACAAGGACCCGTTCTCGCAGGCGCAGCGTGCGATGCATGACCTCGTCGAACTCGTGAAGCGACGCTTCCCGCGTGCCGGTGACGAGTTGCCGTGCACCTACGGGTTTGCCGTCGCCTTTCCGGACTGCCGCGTCAGCGGCAACCTGCCACCCAGTATTCAGCCGGAGCTGATCCTCGACGCGGCGCGGATGACGAACCTCGAGGATTCGGTCCGGCGTGTCTTCGCGGGCTTCAGCCGCAGTGGCCATCGCGCACTGACCGAACGGGAGATGGAGGCGGTGCGCGAGGTGCTGTACCCCAAGTACCAGCTGCTGCCGGTGGTGTGGCGCAAGGTCGAGGACCAGGAGGAACGGCTGCGCCGCCTCACCGCCGAGCAGCAGCGGATCCTCGACATCCTCGCCAACCAGCCCAAGGCTGCGATCCGCGGCGTGGCCGGGTCCGGCAAGACGATTCTGGCGCTCGCGAAGGCGCAGTCGCTCGCCCGGGCCGGCATGCGCACGCTGCTCCTTTGCTACAACCGGCCGCTCAAGGACTGGCTGCAGGGGGCGGTGCCGGAGTCCTTCGGCGACGGCCTCGTCATCGACACCTATCACGGGCTGGCGGACGACCTGTGCAGGACGGCCGACTTGCGCCTTCAGGAGATGGGCAATCCAAAGGACCAAACGTTCTGGACAGAGACCGCACCCGAAGCTCTGATGCAGGCTTGTGAGCGGCTGGCTCCGGAGCACAAGTTCGACGCCGTCGTGGTCGACGAGGGCCAGGACTTCCACGACCTCTGGTGGACGAGCCTCGATTCGGTGTTCCGGGATGCCGGCAACAAGGCCTGCTACTACGTCTTCTACGACCCCAAGCAGAATCTTTACGTCGAGCAACCCTCCCTCCCCGGCGAACTCGGCCGACCCTACGAGCTGCAGGAGAACTGCCGGAACACGGTGCGCATCGCCGAGCACTGCGCCGCGCTGGTGGGCTACGAGACCCGCCACCGCGAAGGTGCGCCGGTAGGCGATGCACCTGAGACAGTTCGTGTACGCACGCTGGCCGATGCCCTCAAGGAAGCAGGCCGGCGCGTGCGGCTGCTGTGCATGCCCAATCAGGGCGGGCTCCAGATGTCGCAGGTCGCAGTGCTGGCGCCCGGGTTCACCGAGAAGAGTTGGCCGGCGCACTTCGAGACCATTCCGCTGACGAAGAGCTTCGACCAGTGGCGGCGCAAGGAGTGCGTCCTCATCGCGTCCTGGAGCCGCTTCAAGGGGCTGGAAGCAGATGCCATCGTGATCATCGAGGTGCCCACGAAGGACGACTCGCATCTCGAAGCGAACCGATACGTCGCGCGCTCGCGAGCGAAGCATTTGCTGACGATCATCGAGGTGGAGGGGTAGCGCGAGCTGCGCGCCCCATCGGCATGCTGCGCATTCCCTACGACACCGAGGCGTTTCCAACTGGCACCGTTGCCAACGGCCACGCCGAGTTGGCGGTGACATGGGATGACATTCTCTGGGCGGCAGTGACTGTCGGGCGCCCAAGTAGGCACTACGTCTTCCGACATGGTGCGGCGTCGATGCACGAAGCGGTGTTTCGTTGGTCGCTGGTTCGCATGGCCTTGGAGCAGACCGGGCTGCACGCGTCACGACTGCGCCGGACGACCGCAGCCAAGACGCTCGATCCAACCGAGAAGGGCGCGGTGAACTACTTTCTTGGCATGACGTTCTGCAAGCTGTTCGCTGCGAAGCTTCTGAACACGCCCTGGCTGCTCCATCTGGACGTGTTCCGCCCGGGCCTCAACCCGGTGCTCACGGGACGATCCCGCCCCGACCTGGTCGGACTGGCACACGGCACGGGCCAGTGGCACGCGTTCGAGTGCAAGGGTCGGATCAGCCCGCCGGATGCCACGACCAAGACCAAGGCAAAGAACCAGGCGCAGCGCCTGGTCAGCGTGAACAGCACCCCGTGCACGCTGCACGTGGGCGCAATCACCTATCTACGCGCCGATGCTTTGCACCTCTATTGGCGCGATCCGCCCCCGGATAGCGGAAGGGGCATCGAGGTACCCATGGCGGGCGCCGCGTGGATGCACTACTACGCACCCGTTCTGGAAGCAGTAAGGAGCGTCGACCCGGGCGCGTTGCGCCGAGATCATGAGACGCTCATCACGATCGACGGAGCCGACCTCAAGGTAGCAATACACCCCGTTGTGGCGAAGCACCTCGCTGATCGCGAATGGGAGCAAGCTCAACAAGCTTCCAGGCGAGCGGAAGGCTCGATGGCCAACAACGGCTACCAGTTGGACGGCATCAAGGTGTTGGCTGGCGAATCTTGGACCGAGCGACTCGCCGAACCCGGGATAGCTGAGGAGGGCTAATCAATGAGCGATCACAGCGACGATCGTCCGGCCCTCGACCAAGATCTCTTCGGATATGATGCGACCCGTTCGCTTTTGGACCAGCTCCTCGAAGATTCCCGACTCTATCGGTCGAGCAAGGACTACAAGGATCTCCTCGATTTTGTCGTCCGACTGCGAAACTTCGCTCCCTTCAACGCGATGCTGCTTCAGGTCCAGAAGCCGGGATTGAGCTACGCGGCTTCGGCGCGAGACTGGCGGGAGCGGTTCGGACGGCAACCAACGACAGACGCTCGCCCGCTGCTGATCCTGTGGCCGTTCGGTCCTGTTGCCCTCGTCTATGACGTGCAAGACACCGAGGGAAACTCATTACCTGAGGATGTGTCGAGTTTTGTGGCGCGCGGGCCAGTCGACGATTCGATGCTGCAGAACTTCCAACCGCTGCTAAGGAAGAGGAACATCGACCTTGGATGGGTCGATGCAGGGGACCACAAAGCCGGAGTCATCCGTGTCGTTCGGCGCGCCATAAATGACACGGAGTCGACCCAGTACCGCATCCACATCAATCGCAATCATGGCGCCCCGGTCAAGTTCACAACGCTCGCACACGAACTCGGGCATCTGGCGCTCGGGCATCTGGGCCCCGAAAGGAAGTGGAACATACCTCAGCGACCGGCGCTCTCGAACGCGCAGGAGGAAATGGAAGCCGAGTCTGTCGCGTACATCGTCTGCGAGCGAAATGGCGTCAAGTCAAAGTCTCAGAGCTACCTGTCCAACTTCGTCGATGCAAACACCACGATTTCGACTCTGGATGTTTACCAGGTGATGCGGGCCGCCGGTTTGGTCGAAGCGATGCTTGGACTGGCCGCGCACGCGCGCTTCGATCGGCCACCGGCGACCCAGAGGAGGGGAGACTTCGATGGCAAGTGTTGATATGCCAACGACCGACTCGACGGACTCCCACCTTGGCGCGATTGGAATTCTCGCCTTCGGATCGCTCATTTCTGATCCAGGAGTCGAGATCGGCCCGCTTATCGTCGCGCGGATTGAGACGCAGACCCCTTTTCCTGTCGAGTATGCGCGGCTCTCCGCAACGCGCGGCGGCTCACCGACAGCGGTGCCGCATTCCTCAGGATGCCCAGTGAAGGCACAGGTGCTCCGGTTGGCTGACACCGTGTCGCTGGCGGAGGCTCGGAATCTCTTGTGGCGCCGAGAGACGCGAACGGAGGGCTCGAGGTCCGCCTATCGCATCAGGAAGGCACCAAACGCTGTGCTCGTGCGCACATTGCAGGACTGCTGCGGCCTGAAGCACGTCGTTTATGTGGACTTCAATCCCGAAGGCAAGATCGCGGTTCCAACGCCTGACCTGTTAGCCACTGCAGCGATCAACAGCGTGGCTACCGCAGAGGTGGGAAAGGACGGAATCTCGTACTTGCTTGGGTTGCGGCAGTCAGGCGTCGAAACCACGATGACGCCGTTGTACGTCGCTGAGATCCTTGCGAGAACTGGCGCAGTCGACCTGGTCGATGCGCTTGGAAGGCTCAGATCCGCGCGCCATTCCGATGCCTAGCCGGGGCGGGTCTGATGCGACGATGGTTGCTCGGACGGCGTAGCCCGAGTTACAAAGACGATGCCACCATTCCTAACTGATCTAGATTCGCGAGCCGCGATCAAGGGCTCACGAGACCCGCTTGGGGTTCAGCCAATATGGTCTCGCCTTGGGCGTCGCGTTGTGGCCAATCTGACCACCGTCAGCAACTCAGTGCGTGATTTCACCGTGCTGCTACTGGGTTACTACTTCGCGGAGCGGGTTGCTCAGGGCGGCGGGACCGACGGCGACCTCTCGACGTTTCTGAAGTGGGAGCAGCTGGCTGCCTACGCGCGAGCGCACGTCAATGGCGAACGGGGCTTTCGTGGAACCGAACGTGTCTGGAAGCGCCTGTCAGAGGGCGATCGCGTGGTGCTGGGAGCGGGACTGGAGTTCCAGATCCTGAGCAACCAGAAGACCTACGGCCTATGGGGCCTCTACACGATGCCAAGCAAGGCATCTGGCCTGCTTGAGGGTGATCCGACGCGGCTCACGGCAGTGGCAAGGCAGTTGGTTGAGCGCGACCTGCTCCCCGCAATGGAATCTAAGGCTCCGCGGGCGGTGCAGGAGATCGTGGACCGCTTGAGCAGAAGGACCTACTCGCTCGATCTGGCGGCAGGTTCGCGCGACGCCACGCTGCTGAAGGCAATCGGTTCACTATTGAAGTCGGTGAGTTTTGCTGAGCGAGAGCTGTACCGGGACTACCTCCTGTACGGTTGCGATGGAGACAAGGACCCATCCCGGGGTACACAGGGGAAGCAGCGGCTATTCGCGGACTTGCTGACCGAGACGCTCCAGGAGAGCGACTGGGCGCTGTCACCAGAGTCCATCGATGCCTTGGCCGCCAAGGCTGCGCGGCGAGGTCCCGTCGGCCGAACGCTTGTGCCTCGTCTCCAGCAGATTAGAGCCGCGGAGTCGCTGCTTGCCCCGGCAGCTGCACTGTTTGAGTACGCGCTGAAGTTCGATGGGCAGACACCCTTCCAAATCGCGACCCAGATCAGGTCGCACTGGGGAAAGAGTCTCCGGCAGACCATCGACATGGAGACAATCGAGGCCCTTGAGCCCGAGTTGGGTGCTGGTTCGGATGGACCCGCGAGCGGTCGTCGATGGGTGCAGCTTGCCGACGCCTTTCGAGGGGCACGATATGAAAAGGCTCTCGAGCTCCTGCTTGCGCAGAATGCCGCAGTGATGACAGCGCGCGCAGCTTCCGCCGCATGGGCCGTAGTCCGCGACGGGAAGCTCCATGTCCGGTTTCGGGACGAGCGACCCACGGCACTTCCGCTGGCAACGGAGCTGCCGACGTACTGGCGCCATGCCTACTTCATCGAGTCCCTGCGCACTGTAGGCGATCAGCTTCGGGCGCAAAGATGAGCGACATCCCCCGGGCGGTATTGTCCGAACACTTCCAGGCGCGCATGCAGGGACAGCGTCTGGTTTCGGCAGTCTTCACAACGTTCAAGCTGGAGCCCGGATTTTTCGAGACCGAGATCCTGCCGGTATTCCTGGACATCCCGCTGAGCCACGCACCGGAGATCAAGCTGGTGCAGATGGAGGACGCGCTTCGCTCTCTGCCCGGAAGGCTCGCCGTCTACTACGACCAGCATGGGCTGGTTGCGGAGGGCGGACCGGCGAAGCTCGACGTTCAGCGGGTGCCGATACGGCATGCGACCGGCATCTTTCATCCGAAGAACGTCCTCGCACTTGTCGAGGCAGAGGAGCCCGACGAGACCGGTAGTAGGCCGCGAGCCCTGCTTTGTGCCTGCGCTTCGGCAAACCTCACGCGTGCGGGATGGTGGGAGAACGTCGAGGCGGCCCACATCGAAGTGATCGGGGAGCACGAGCTCACGAGCTTGCGCAAGCCATTGTTGCGATACCTCGATTCGCTCGTCGTTGCCGCCGAGGGTGCACGGATCAGCGCCGAGAGTCGTGCCTTGCACGGCGCGCTGAACGACATTCGGGTGTTCCTGAATGGAACGGCCCAAACGGACCAACGATCCGTGAGCGGCCAACTGCGGCCGCAATTCCACGGCAACGGCGAGTCCCTGCCAGACTTCATCGAGGGAGCCGTTGGGCACGCGCTGCGGGGCTTCTGCCTTGAGGTGATCTCGCCATTTTTCGATGAAACGCCCTCCTCCGCCCCACTTGAGGCGATGGTTGCCCGATTCCGACCCTCGGAGGTGAGGGTCTATCTCCCACGGAACGAGTGCGGCGATGCGCTCATTCCGGCCGAGCTGTACGAAGGCGTACGAGCCCGACCGGAAATCTCTTGGGGCCAGCTTCCGGCGGAACTCCTTCGCATGGGCAAGACTGCGGACGCTCGGCGCCGCACGGTCCACGCAAAGGTCTACCGCCTCTTCGATCCAAAAAGGGGCGGCCGCGAGGTCCTCTACGTGGGCTCAGCCAACCTCACCGCGCCTGGCTTCCGACTCTCCGGGCGCGGTGGCAACTGGGAGTCCGGCTTTCTGGTCGAGACAACAAGTAGCGCTCGTCCCGACTGGTGGCTGAACGTCGATTCCCGTCGGCCAGCTGCATTCGAAGCAAGAGACGAAGCGGAGGGATCGGCGACGACAGGAGGAACACGACTCAGCATTCACTTTCACTGGGATACGCGCGTGGGACATGCCCACTGGGCCGATGCAGCCGCGTCCCCCGCACTGTCGGTTCGCCACGGAGGCGTCGAAGTGCTTGCGCTGTCAGGCCTTCCGCAGCAGACGTGGGAGCCACTCGATGCCGCCGGGAGCCAGCGACTTGAGGAAGCGTTGCGCTCAACCTCGCTGCTTGAGGTCTCCGAAGACAATGGCGAGCCAGGGCTTCTTTTGGTCCAGGAGGAGGGCATGTCACATCGCCCATCCTTGCTGCTGGAGCTGAGCACCGCCGACATCCTGCGGTATTGGGCGCTGCTTACGGTCGAGCAGCGAGCGGCCTTCATCGAAGCGAGGGCTCAGGTTGCGTCGCCAGACGACCCACTGATGGCGCGTCTAGCGCCCCTTGTCGCCGAACCCACACTCTTCGACCGATTTGCAGGCGTGTTCCACGCCTTCGAGTGCATGCGAGATCGCGTGAAGAGCGCACTTGAAGAAGGTAGGGATCGAGAAGCCGACTACCGTCTGTTCGGCCAGAAGTACGACTCGCTCGGGAATCTGCTGGACCGGTTGCTGACAGACCACGGCGCGGCGAAGGGCGATCGCCTGGAGCAGTACGTAGTGACGCTATGTGCGAGGCAAGTGGTCCGCGACCTGGAGCGTGCATACCCGATCTATTGGAAGGAGCACCGAGACGATGCGGCCGTCCTGGACAGGAAGCTGGAGTCGCTCGCAGGCCTTCGAAGCGAGATCGCCAGGGCCGACGACGAGATGCCGTTGTTCCTGGACTGGTTTGAGGGATGGTTCCTTAAGCGGGCGGCAGCACGGGTGGAGGACGGTACCGAATGATCGACCTCGAGGCCGGGCGCGCACTTCTGGACATGGGTAGCCGTATTGGGCAGGGCCATCGAGCGGAGGAGCAGCTCCGCGGTGCTGTCGCAGTCCACAACATCCTGCGTAAGCACCGAATTGCCTATCTCGCCGATGAAGTGGGTATGGGCAAGACCTACGTGGCGCTGGGGGCGCTCGCCCTGTTCAGGCACTACCAGCCTGACTTTCGCGTTCTGGTCATCGCGCCGCGCGAGAACATCCAGAAGAAGTGGCTGAAGGAGCTGACCAATTTCGCAGCTCACAATGTCAAGTTCGATGACCTGCGCATGCGATCACTGGACGGGCGACCCGCGCGCCCGTTGATCGCCTGCGCGAACCTGATCGACTTCGTGACAGAGACCAGTCTCGATCCCAACCGCGACTTCTTCCTGCGCCTGACGAGCTTCAGCCTTCCATTGGGTGGCACCGACGAAAGTTGGAAGGCGACACGGGACCGCCTGCGACGTCAGTTGCCGTGGCTGCCGGACGGAGCGTTCGACCTGCGCAACAAGGAGGGGTTCAAGCACAACTTCGCGCGAGCTGTGTGCTGTGCCTTGCCGAAGTTCGACTTGGTGATCGTCGACGAGGCCCACAACCTCAAGCATGGTCTGGGTAGCGCTGGCTCGACACGCAACAAGGTGTTGGCGTCAGTCATGGGTCACCCCAAGCCCGACCCGTCATCGGCCGGGATGCCGCTTCCGGGATACGGCCCTCGTGCAGATCGAGTGCTCTTCCTCTCCGCCACCCCACTAGAGGAAACCTACAGGCACATCTGGAACCAGCTCGATGTCTTCGGCCACACCGCGGGCTTCGATGAGCTCCAGGATGACAATCAGCCCGAGCCACGCAAGAAGGAAGTTGCGGCCAAGTTCCTGGTGCGCCGGGTCACCTCAATTCATGTCGACGAGCGTGACCTGACCAAGAACCAATATCGCCGCGAGTGGCGGCAGGGTGGCGTCAAGCAGCACGACAAGGCGATCGAGATCGTCGACGATCGCCAGCGCTTGGTGGTTGCCCTGGTCCAGAAGAAGGTGAGCGAACTCCTTGGAGGCGGGAAGTTCAAGCGCTCATTCCAGATCGGGATGTTGGCCTCCTTCGAGAGCTTCCTGGTGACCGCCAAGCTGAAGCGTGACGACGACGAAATCGGTACCTTCGACGACTCGGAGCAGACGGACGACAAGCGCGAGCGCGAGGGAATCGACGTTGATGACGTGAATAGACTGGCCAAGAGCTATCGGAGTCGCTTCAACACCGAGCTACCGCATCCGAAGATGGATGCGGTCGTCGATAGCGTCGCGTCCGCGTGGACCACGGGGCACAAGTCGCTCATCTTCGTTCGGCGGGTAGCCTCCGTAAAGGAGCTGAAGCGCAAGCTCGACGATCGCTACGACGACTGGATCATCTCAAGTCTGCGTGAGCGACTGCCCGAGGCGCTGCGAGAGTCGCTGCGAGAGATCACGGATCGTTACCGTTCGGAGAAGTCGGCTGCCGAGGAGCAGCGCAGGATCGACAGAGATGGATTGGTCGGCCCGCCGCGACTTGAGGCTGACTCCGAGGATGCAGGGGGCATCGACACGTTCTTCGCTTGGTTCTTTCGAGGCGACGGTCCGAGGGGAATTCTCAGTGGCGCGAACGTGCAAGCTCGCTTCATCAAGGCAAGTGGCGCGTACGCGACGTTCTTTTCCGACAACTATGTGATGGACCTGCTAGCTGCCGAGCCTGGTTCGGTCATGCAGGCGCTGGCCGATAAGTTGGGACTGTCGCTGCAAGATGCAGTGGCTCAGCTTCGGAGTCGAGCGCGCAAGTATCTTAGCGGCAAGGCAAAAGTTGCGCGGGCCAATCGCATGGAGGCAGCACAGGCGGCCGCACTGGAGATGTTGCGCGACCAAGGAAGCGAGGATCAGAACATCACGGCAGGCGTTCTCTTAGACGAGCTGTACAGGACGGCAGCGGTCGTTGATCAAACGCGGGAGGCTCCCCCGGAGCTGGCAGATGCGCTCGAGCGGCCGACCTTTTTCACCGAACTGAGAGGGCCGAAGTGGCAGGAGCTTCGCGCGAGCATCTGGCCAGCCGCTGCCGGGCCTCTGTTGACCCCTGAGGACCGCCGGGCGGCATTTCGAGAACAGGCGCTACGCGCACATTTCCTGGCGACTGCGGCTCGGCTCGGACATGCGTTCATCGACCTCTATGTGGCGGCAATGGCTGGTCGATCAACAATCGACCTTCGGGGAGCCGGCACGCGGGCTAGCGGCGGCGATGACACGATCGACGACGAGCAGGACTCGAGCGAAGAGCGCCTCCTCGAAGGCTATCTGGAGGGGCTCGACTCGGCACGGAAGGATGCCGCTCGAACCTGGGGGGCATTCGACGAGCTTTCGCAAATTGCGCAGAACTTCGAACTCATCCTGGACGTGAACGCAGCCGATGTGCGCGGCAAGTCGCTCGGCGAGTTCGCCCGTTACGCGGCGGGGCTACTCCGACAGCAGCAGCCTACCGGTGGCATGTTCGGTCAGGTGAATCAGACGCTGGTTCGTCAGTTCCGAATGCCGGGCTACCCGTTCATCCTGATCTCGACAGACCTGCTTCAGGAGGGCGAGGACTTGCACACCTTCTGCTCGTCGATCCAGCACTACGGAATCTCCTGGACGCCGTCCGCGATGGAACAGCGAATCGGTCGGATTGACCGAGTGCGGTCGCTGACCGATCGCAGTCTGTCAGCGCTCGATCGCGCGCCTACGGGAAGCGATCTGCTGCAGGTGCACTATCCGTTCCTGCAGGACACTGTCGAGGTCCTTCAGGTCGAGCGCGTCCTGGAGCGCATGAACATGTTTTTGCGGCTCATGCATGAGGGGCTATCCGTACCGAAGAGCGAGGAGCGAGCAATCGATGTGTCGCGGGAAATCGTCAGTCCTCGACTGGCGATCCCGGCAATCAAGGAGCCACTGACAAGCGCCTTTCCGATCCCCGACTGGGCGACGAAGGGGTCAAAGTCAAAGCCGGCGGTGGAAGGTGGGGTCGGTGGTCGACTGGGCGAGAGGTTCCGCGGACTCCCCCGCGTCGAGCTCCGTGGCGTAACTGTCAACTGGGCGCCTCATCCAGCGCCGGGCTCGTTACTAGGTACGGCGAGCCTGCCAAGTGGGCGTGTGCAGCCGTTCACGTTGCTGCTCAGGTCCGATCATGGCCATGCTGTTGTGCGCTGTATCAGCCCGATCGGTAGAACGCACCCTGACGAGAATCGTCAGCTTGTGGTTGAACAAGCAGCCCTGCACCCATCACGCGTGGGCGCCATCCCGACAAAGTACATTCAGTCCTACGACCTGACAGTGGAGGATGACGTGCTCCTTGGCACTAAGGAGCACGACGCTGCCAGAGTGGCGGCTCTCGTCCGTAGGGTCACCGAGCAAGCCGATCAAATGGAGCGCGAGACCTTCGGCGCCGACCGCGATGCTCACCTTCAGCAGTTCGAGCAGCAGCTGGCCGAGGATGGCGCGAGTGCCGATTGACTGGCGCCAACTGTGCGACCGAAAGTCCGTCGAGCTCGATGGGCAAGTCGCCATTGTGAAGTTTGAGAACGGACGCAAGCACCGTGTGCGGATCGAGGAGACGGACCTGACGCTGGAGATGCACGCCGTGGCCGCGAGGCCGGCCGTACTGCCCGATATCGTCGACCTGCCCTTGTGGGTGTGGCGCCACAACCGATCGGCTCAACTGGTGAGCTTTCGGATCGATACCCGGGGGCGCGTCTGCGGCCAGGGGTGGGTAGCGAAGGCTGGTCTGACGGCTGAGGAATTTCAGCTCGTGCTGCGTAGGGTGGCCGCAGAAAGCGATCGTCTTGAGTTCCTGCTGACTGGTCGCGACACGGAGTAGGGCTTCGTTGGGTGTGCTTCCAGGGTAGGCCATTACTTTGCAAGAAGGAGCACGAGTGGACGCCTTCGAATCTGTCATTGCGCTGTTGCTGCGAGCACAAGGCTATTGGACCTACACGTCGTTCAAAGTCGACTTGACGAAGGCGGAGAAGCGGGAGATCGGTCGCCACTCGTCGCCGCGATGGGAGCTCGATATCGTGGCCTACAAGGGCTCGACGAACGAGTTGCTTGCCGTCGAGTGCAAGTCCTTCCTGGATTCACCCGGCGTCACGTTCGATGGAACATCCTTGAGTCCCGCAAGCCGCTACAAGTTGTTCACGGAAGAGGGCACGCGCGAAGTGGTCCTTAGGCGCATGGCGTCCCAGCTCGTCGAGTCTGGTGCCTGCGCAGCCAATCCGGGCGTGCGATTGGCGCTCGCTGCCGGCAAGCTGCGGCGCCCAAAACTGGAGGCGGACCTTCAGGCCCACTTCGACAGGAACGACTGGATGCTGCTGGGACCGACCTCCATCGCCAACATGCTCCGACTGTGTGTCGGCGCCCGATACGAGAACGACGTTGCCTTCGTCACCGCCAAGATTCTCGGGCGAAGCGTACCCACCCCAGTACCTTAGATCGAGGACGACGGCAGCAGCTGAGTGCATTGATTGCTGCTTGTCTTTGGCTCGATTGTGGCGATCCGGGGACCGAGAACCTAGTGGTGCTTGGAAGCCTTCACGCCCGCCATCGATTCCGCAATGCTTCCCGATGCGCTTCGAGAAACGGCCGCTGCCCCGCCCGAAACGGCCCCACATCGGCCTTCGGATCGATCGCCCACCGACTGAGCACCTCCAGCGACAGATCCCGCCGCACGATCATCCGCCCGCTGTCCTCGAACGAAATCAGCTCCTGGTCGAACATCGCATCCACATGCGGCGCGAGCATCAACCCGTTGTCGGCCGAGAGCCGCTCCTCGTTGCTCGCATGCCGCCAAGGCTTGATGTGGCTCGCGCGCAGCAGCCGATGGTCGCGCACGCCGGTGACGCGACAGCACTGCTCCTTCATCAACACCCGCGAACGGAACAGCCCCTGACCCACCCGCGCCTGCACCAGCTGCGCGCGCTGCGTTTCCGGGATTGATCCGTCGCCTTCGATGTCGCGCACGTCGGCGAGCTGGACCAGGCTCGGTGCCTCGGCCACCTGGATGTCCTTCGGCGGCGCGTGGCCTGAGAGCGAATCGAGCATCACGCCGAGCACGATGGGGATCGCGGCCAGGTACACGCCCTGGTTGCCGTCGCCGTTGCGTCGAATCGGCGAGTAACGGTTGGGCAGCAGCGGAGCGATCAGGCCGATGTGGTCCTTCGGCCGCACCGCGCGCTCAAGCTCGGTGAACGCCACCGGCAGCAACCACCCCTCATTGCTCCAGTAGTCGCCCACGCTGCCGAACTCGGTGGGCTTGGGGCAGGGCGAGGCCCGCGCGATCACGATGCCGACCGCGCCCAGCACGCCGTTCGCATACGAGTAGACGACGTCGCCCGGCTGGGCGAGGGCCATGTTGTCGTAGCTCTGGTTGCGGGCGCCGTTCTGGTTGCGGCGTGGCGACCACAGATAGTCGCCACGAACCTCGTGGTCGCGGGTCTGTTTGTGGTTGACCCACCAGTAGGCCAAGGGTGGTTGCTCCGCGGGCGCTTGCCGGCGCCAGGATCACGGGTCGTGGTGGGCGCCGCAAGCTGGATGGCGGATTCCACGCGGGCCGGGCCGGAATTCATCGGCATGCGGGGCTGACCGAGTGTGATGCGGGATGACCCCGGGTCATTGCCTCCTAGTCGCGCCCACGCGAAAGTGGAACAAGGCCAACGTCTTCCGCCTGTGTTAAACCTTGCTTATCATATGGCCCAGACTTGGGTTCTTATGAAAGGCTGCGAAGCGGATGGCCACTAGCGCCGAAGTCTCAACGCGCGCAGGACGTTACATCGCCCAGCCAACCGGCTATCGGGCATTCATGCCGGCGCCGCTGCCGCCAAACCCTGCCCTGGCGCTGACCGGCGAACTGCAGGGTCTGCTTTCCGCTGCCGACCGCGCACTGGGGCGGCTCGACGGATCGGTGCTGACGCTGCCGAACCCCGAACTCTTTGTCTTCATGTACGTGCGCAAGGAGGCGGTGCTCTCCAGCCAGATCGAGGGCACGCAGAGCTCGTTGCAGGACCTGTTGGCGGCCGAGGCGCAGCTGTTCGACCGCAACCTGCCGCGCGACGTGGACGAGGTGCTCAACTACGTGCGCGCGATGAACCACGGGTTGGGGCGGCTACCGGAACTGCCGGTGTCGGTGCGGCTGATCCGCGAGATCCACGCCGAGCTGATGCGCGGCGTGCGCGGCGGCCGACTTCAACCCGGTGAACTGCGCACCAGCCAGAACTGGATCGGCCCGGCCGGCTGCACGCTCGCCACCGCGACCTTCGTGCCGCCGCCGCATCACGCGGTGCCCGAAGGGCTGGGAGACCTGGAGAGGTTCCTGCATGCGCACGACGCACTGCCCCCGCTGGTAAAGATCGCACTGGCGCATGTGCAGTTCGAGACGATCCACCCGTTCCTCGATGGCAACGGGCGGGTCGGCAGGCTGCTGATCACCTTCCTGCTCACCGAGCGCGGCGTGCTGCACAAGCCGGTGCTTTATCTGTCGCACTTCTTCAAGCAGCACCGGCAGGAATACTACGAATGCCTGCAGGCGGTGCGCGATCGCGGCGCCTGGGAGGATTGGCTGGCGTTCTTCCTGCGCGGCGTCATCGAGGTTGCGGCCGAGGCGGCCGAGACAGCGCGGCGGATTCTGCAGCTTCGGGAGCAGCATCGCGCGGCCATCACGGCTCAGCTCGGCCGCGCGGCGGGCAACGGCCACAAGGTACTTGAATCGCTGTACGACCGGCCGATCGTCGCCGTCGGCGACATTCGGAAATTGACGGGCACGACCTACCAGGCGGCGAACAGTCTGGTATCGCGCCTCGTCGAGCTCGGCGTGCTCAGCGAGATGACGGGCTACGCGCGCAACCGGCGCTTCCGCTACGCACCCTACATCGCACTCTTCAACGAGACCGGGCCCGGCGTCGTCGGCGCGGAGGCCGGCACCTGATTGCATTCGCGTCGCTCGGCCGCACCGCGCGCTCAAGCTCGGTGAACGCCACCGGCAGCAACCACCCCTCATTGCTCCAGTAGTCGCCCACGCTGCCGAACTCGGTGGGCTTGGGGCAGGGCGAAGCCCGCGCGATCACGATGCCGACCGCGCCCAGCACCCCGTTCGCATACGAGTAGACGACGTCGCCCGGCTGGGCGAGGCCCATGTTGTCGTAGCTCTGGTTGCGGTTGCCGTTCTGGTTGCGGCGTGGCGACCATAGGGTGTCGCCACGAACCTCGTGGTCGCGGGTCTGTTTGTGGTTGACCCACCAGTAGGCCACCGCGGGTCGCTCCGTGGGCGCTGCCCGGTGCCAGGATCAGGGGTCGTGGCGCGGCGAGCAAGCACGTCGACCCGCTGCTTTCGGCGCTGACCGAAAGCTGCCCCACCTCGAACGCTCCACCCTTCGCGCATCCAGACCAAGCACCTTCTCTTGGTCGCGACCACCCGTTTTGTGCTGAATACGGCACAAGGCCAACCGGCCGGCTGCCTTGGGTGACGGGGCATCCTGGTAGTCGACGCGCGGTCTACAGCGGGATTCGCGCACAATCGCGCCGTTACCGCATCTGGCATGGAACCATGGCATCGCAACCCCGCCGCAGTGATGTTAACTATATGGCACATAGGATGTGAGCGATGCACAACGCGAGCCCCTGGTCGCTTGGCAATCTAGCCGGCCCGCCCTAGAATGTTCCGCATATGTCACAAAACACCCT
>Ga0138256_10004020_pt1 | contig 15608 bp, 10 predicted proteins | sample KNB2016incub_MG_FD_105486 | JGI IMG/M metagenome (GOLD analysis project Ga0138256, IMG submission 105486) | Active sludge microbial communities from wastewater in Klosterneuburg, Austria - KNB2014incub_MG | ecosystem: Engineered > WWTP > Activated sludge > Unclassified | place: Austria... | reverse complement strand
GCGCGTACCTGCAGCCGGGCGAGCCCGTGGTGGTGATGGGGCCGACCGGCACGCCCACCGAGATCCCGGCAGACTCCGCCGTGCTGCTCGCGGGCGGTGGTCTCGGCAACGCCGTGCTGTTCTCGATTGCCCGGGCCCTCAAGGCGCAGGGCAACCGCGTGATCTACTTTGCCGGCTACCGTAGCGGCGCGGACCTCTTCAAACGCGAGGAGATCGAATCGACCACCGACCAGGTCGTCTGGGCGACCGACGCCGGTGAGGCCATTGTCCCCACCCGGCCCCAGGACGCGCACGTCCGCGGAAACATCGTGGAAGCGATGGTGGCGTACGCCGAGGGTCAGCTGGGCCCCGTCGCCGTGCCCTTGCGCGACGTACGACGCATCATCGCCATTGGTTCGGACCGCATGATGAACGCGGTTCGTCTTGCGCGCCACGGGGTGCTGGCGCCACACCTCGACCCGGGACACGTCGGCATCGGGAGCATCAACTCACCGATGCAGTGCATGATGAAGGAAGTCTGCGCCCAGTGCCTGCAGCGGCACGTGGACCCCGCGACCGGGCGGGAGGAGTTCATCTTCTCCTGCTACAACCAGGATCAGGACCTCGACCGCGTGGACTTCGACAACCTGCGCGCGCGTCTCCGACAGAACAGCGTGCAGGAGAAGCTGTCGAACCTGTGGCTCGAGCACGTCCTCGACGAAGCCGAGACCGAGCTCGTGCACGTGTAGCGCCCGGTACGCCGGGACTGAAGTCCCGGCGCTCCGAGCGGGCGCTCCGTGCGGGCGCACGGACGGTACGGAGCGTCCGGGACTTCAGTCCCGGCGCCCGCCGATGCTCACGACCGGGATTCATTACACTTCTCACCTGTCCATGCTGCCGGCCGGTACCCGCATCGACGACCGCTACGAGGTTCTCGGCCTGCTCGGTGCGGGCGGCATGGGCCAGGTCTATCGGGCCCGCCGCATCCGGCTCGGCGACGAGGTCGCGGTCAAGGTGTTGCCGGGCGCCCAGGAGGCGCCGGCCGACCTGCACGAACGCTTCCTGCGCGAAAGCCAGGCCTGTGCCCAGCTCAGGCACCCGAGCATTGTCGGCCTGCTCGATTACGGCGTGGATGCGGCGAGGCAGCCCTACATGGTGATGGAGCTGCTGAGCGGACCGAGCCTGGCCGAGGAAATCACCATCGAGGCCCCGATGCCGCCCGCCCGGGTGGCCGGCGTGATTCTGCCGGTGGCTGGCGCCCTGCAGCTCGCGCACGACCACGGCATCACCCACCGCGACCTCAAGCCGGCCAACATCGTCCTGCACCGGTACGGCTCGGGCGAGCGCGTGTACAAGGTGATCGATTTCGGCCTGGCGGTGATGAAGTCCAATAGCCACGCAACCCGTCTCACCGACCCCAACCTGTTCATCGGCACCATGGCCTACGCCGCGCCGGAGCAGATTCGAGGTGAGCCCATCACCGCCGCTGCCGACATCTACGCGCTGGGCGTGATTGTCTACGAGATGCTCACCGGTGTCCGGCCCTTCGAGACCGACGATCGCTTCACCCTCATGAACCAGGTGCTCACTATCCGCCCCGTCAAGCCGACGGCGCGGCATCCGGCCCTGCCGCCCGCGATGGACGAGGTGGTGCTCCGCGCGCTGGCCAAGGACCCCGCCGAGCGATGGCCGTCGATTGCGGCGTTCGCGCAGGCGCTCGACACGGCCGTGGGCGTGGTCCGCTCTGCCGGGGTGCCGGCCGCCGCCGAAGACGGCCTGCTGTCACGCTATGAAATGGGCGCGCCGCTCGGTCGAGGCCGATTGGGCAGCCTGGTCTACAAGGGCACGCATCGCGCGCTGGGTACGCCGGTGGCCATCCGCGTGCTGCGCCGCGAGGGCCAACCCCACTGGGACGCGGTGCGCGCCCGCTTCCTGCTGGAGGGCCGCACCCTGCAGGCAGCGCATCCGAGCCTGCTGCAGGTGCGCGACTTCGGTGAAGACGAACGAAGCGTCTTCGTGGTCACCGATCTGATTGAAGGCCCCAGCCTGAGTCAAGCGCTGGCGGAGGGCGCCCCGTTCGTGTGGTCGCGCGTGCAGGCGCTGCTGGCGCAGGCTCTCGACGCCGTGGCCGTCCTGCACCGTCGCGGCGGCTTCATCGCGGGCGTCAGCCCCGACATGATCCGGCTGACGACGGAGGATGGGTCGGAGCGGCTGGTGCTGTCCACCGCGGGCATCCGGTCCGTGCAGGACGTGCTGGCCACGATGCGCGAGCAGGAGTTGAGGGGACAGGAAGCCAGCGAGCAGGAGCTGCCGTATGTCGCGCCCGAAATCCTGATGGGTCAGGCGCCGGACCCGCGCGCCGATGTCTTCACGGTGGGCGTTCTGGCCTATCAGATGGCCACCGGGCGGTTGCCGTACCGGGCCCGGTCGATGCCCGAGTTGCTGGGCTGCATGCTCCAGGCCGCGCCCGTACCGGCCGCCGAGGTGAACGCCGAGGTCCCACGGCCCGCCAGCGATGCGATTACCCGGGCGCTGGCCGGGCACGCGTCTGCCCGCTTCGCGAGCGCGCGCGAACTGGCCGCTGCGCTCCGATAGGTGCGGCCACGACTGCAGGCGCTTCCCTGGGCTGGACGCGCCGACGCTCGAATGCGGAAGATCAGATGTCCAACCGCAGGGCCTGCCTGAGAAACGCGTGGATATCGGCTTCCTCGTCCAGGAGCTTTGCCACGGGCTTGCCGGCGCCATGGCCCGCGCGGGTCTCCACGCGAATCAGGATCGGCCCGGCGCCACCGACGCCGGCCGTGGCCGCCTGGAGGCGCGCGGTGAACTTCTTGGCCATGCCGGGGTCCACGCGGTCATCGGTATCGGCCGTCATCACCAGAGTGGCGGGATAGCGTTGGCCGTCGCGGACGTGGTGCAGCGGGGAGTACGCGTACAGAAACGGGAACTGTGACGGATCGTCGGCCGAGCCGTACTCGGGGATCCAGAAGCGGCCCACGGTGAAGCGGTGGTAGCGGAGCATGTCCACGACCGGCACGCGGCAGACGACGGCACCGAAGAGGTCCGGGCGTTGCACCAGGGCGGCGCCCACGAGGAGTCCGCCGTTGCTGCCGCCCTCGATGGCCAGGCGCGCCGGTGTCGTGTAGCCCTCGGCCATGAGCCACTCGGCGGCGGAGATGAAGTCGTCGAAGACGTTCTGCTTCCGATCGAGAATGCCGGCGCGGTGCCACCCCTCGCCGTACTCCCCCCCGCCGCGCAGGTTCGGTACGGCGACGACGCCGCCGCGTTCGAGCCAGACGAAGTTGGCCGGATCGTACTGCGGGGTGAGGCTGATGTTGAAGCCGCCGTAGGCCGAGAGCAGGACGGGCCGCTGGCCGTCGCGCGGCAGGCCGCGCGCGTGGACGAGGAACATCGATACGCGCGTGCCATCTTTCGACGCGTACCAGACCTGCCGGGTCTCGCAGTCGCCGGGGCTGAAGCCCCGGCGCTCCAACGGCGCCGCGGGGGGCTCCAACGGCGCCGCGGGGGGCTCCAACGGTGCTTCGGGGGCGGGCGCTGTACGGAGCGCCGGGGCTTCAGCCCCGGCGACTGCAAACGGATTCCACGGCCGCACGGTCGCTGTGGCGAAGTCGAACCGATACACCAGCGGCGTCTCGGTGAACGACGAGAACCTGAAGTACATCTCGTCGTCGTCTACCTCGCCGGTCATACCCGACAGCGACCCGAGCCCGGGCAGTGCCACCTCGCCGGCGGGGCGCCCGTCGAGATCGAACAGGCGAATCTGGTTGCTGGCGTGGCGCAGGTAGACGGCCACAATCTGCCGATGGACCAGCCGCGCGCTCGTCAGGTTGTCGGCCTCCTGGGCGATGACCTCGACGCAGGGCGGCGGCGAGAGATCTCGGTGCAGGCTTCGGGACACGTCCACGCTCACGATGCGTCCGTTCGGCGCGCCTTCGGTGGTACGGAAATACATCCGGCCGGCGGCGGCTTCGATGAACGCGTACGCGGCGCGAAAGCCGGTGAAGACGGGAACGGGCGTGGCGGCTGCCTCTCGCAGGTCGCTCGCGTACACCTCGCTCAGGTCGCTGGCGCCGCGGAACACCGTGATCACGAGCCAGCAGCCATCGGACGACACCGTCGTGGTCATGACGGCCTCGCGGTCGTCGGGCCGGTGGAACACCAGGCGGTCGGCGCTCTGCGGCTCGCCCATTCGGTGATAGCGCACCTCGGCGAAGTAGTGCTCGTCTCCGGGCGCGACCTGCCCCGGCTCCGGGAAGCGCGTGTAATAGAAACCGGCGCCGTCATCTGTCCACGACAGCTCGGTGAACTTCGCCCACTCGAGCCGATCCGGCAGGTCCGTGGCCGTCCCGACGTCGCGCACGTGAACCACCTGCCGATCGCTGCCGTCGTGCGACACGGCGAAGGCGAGCCGTCGGCCATCGGGGCTGGGCGCGGCGGCGGTCAGGGCCACCGTGCCGCCCGGGCTGAGCGCGTTCGGATCCAGCAGCACGCGCGGTGCCGGGGCAGGGCGGTCCGGTGCTTCGTGGTCGAGCACGTAGAGCACAGGCTGGTTGCGAAGGCCGTCGTTGAAGCTGAAGAACTGCCGCCCGCCGCGGCCGACCGGTGCCGTGCCGCGCGGGAAGTTGTAGAGCGCCTCCAGTCGAATCCGCAGACGATCGCGCTCGGGCGAGTCGAGGAGCCGGCGCGTGAGCGCATTCTGCGCCGTCACCCAGGCCTGCGTCTCCGGCGAGCCGGCGTCCTCGAGCCACCGGTAGGGATCGGCCACCGCCACGCCGTGGTAGTCGTCCACCACGTCGGCCTGGCGCGCGGGCGGGTACTCGGGCGGATACTCGGCGTGGGTGTCGTGCCGCATCGGCCGGATTGTACGCCGCGGCGTGCGCGCGGCGTTGACATCGCGCGCGATCTGCACCATCTTGGGCGTGTTCCATGACGGAGCTTCCGTTCGACGCGCCCACCGGACTGCCGCTCCAGGGCGAGACGCTGGTCTTCGCGGGCAAACTGTGGTCGCTGACGCGCAAGGAAGCGCGCACGGCGGTCGAGCGCCTGGGCGGCGCGTGGGACGACGAGGTGTCGGCCCGCACGACCGTGGTGATCGCGGGCGCTGAAACCTATCCGGCCGGCGTGCCTCCGGTCGAGGCACTGGCCGAGGACGTGACGGCCCCCGCGCAGAAACTGCGCCGGGCGGCCGAGATCAACGCCGACGCCCCCGGACGGGTGCGCGTCATCAGCGAAGGGGAGTTCTGCCGTACCGTCGGCCTGCCCGACGTGCAGGACCTGCGCGCCCAACACTACGCCCAGCGCGACGTCCTGGTCATGTATCCGCGGCTGCGCGAGGATCACCTCCGCTACCTGCAGAAGTGGGGCGTCGTCAAACCGGCCTTCCGCAACAACGCCGATACGTGGTATGGCTTCGCCGACCTCACCACGCTGCGCCAGATTCATACCGCGCTCCAGCAAGGCGGGTCGTTCCGAGCGCTGCTGCGCGACCTGCAGGCCGCCCGGTCGGGCCAGCTCGCGTTCGACTTCCGGCTCGACGCGCACCAGGCGCGCATCATCGATCTGCCCGCGCGGCGCCGCATGGCCGACAGCCGCGACACGTCGGCCCAGATGGCGCGCCGCAGCGAGATGGAGGTCTGCCTGTCACCGCTCCAGGCCGGTCCCCGCGCCTCCTCTGACGCGTCGCTGGAGCGCGCTCTCACCACGGCCGAGCGGTATTTCCTCACCGGCTCGCTGCTCGACGATGGCACGCCCGAGAAGATGCAGGAGGCGACCCAGGCCTACCGCCGTGCGCTCGCGCACGACCCCGACCTGGTGGCCGCCATCATCAACCTCGCCAACATCCACTATGCGACGGACGCTCTGCCCGAGGCGCAGGCCCTCTACGAACGTGCCATCGGCCTCGACCCCGCCTATTTCGAGGCCTACTTCAACCTCGGCAACATCCACCACGACCACGGCCGGTATCTGGACGCCGAGGCCTGCTACCGCGAGGCGCTCGGTCTCAACACCGGCTACGCCGACGCGCACTTCTACCTGGCCGTGACGCTCGAGAAGATGGGCCGCTCGGCCGATGCGCGCGCGCACTGGCAGGCCTATCAGCGCCTGGCGCCCAAGGGCGAGTGGATTGAACTCGCGAAGGAATTTTCGGACTGAGACGGCCGGCTGCCGGACCGCCCTACCAGCTGTAGTCGTCGCGGGGCGCCTCGACCTCGCGCTTCCGCGTCACCCGCCGGGCCTTGTAGTACGCACAGTCGCCGCACCACGAGTCGGCACTGAAGCCGGTCGTGCCCGCTATGGGCAGCACGTCACGATGGCCGCAGTGCTCGGGGACGCCGTCCTCGGCGGCTTTGCGCCAGCGGCAGCTCTGGAAGCGCTCGACGGCGGTCGGCTCAGACGACATGGAACCCTACCGTCTGCTCGACACTGCGCCAGTTGCGCTCTTCGGCCGGCGACACCAGCGTGATGGCGTGCCCCGCGGCGCCCGACCGGCCCGTTCGTCCCACGCGGTGGACGTAGGTGTCGGGAGTGTCTGGCACCTCGAAGTTGATCACGTGCGCGATACCTTCGATGTCGAGGCCGCGCGCGGCGATGTCGGTGGCCACCAGTACCGGGTGCTTGCCCGACCGGAAGCCCTCGACCGCGGCCAGCCGCTCCTGCTGGGATCGATCGGCATGCAGCGCCGCAGCCCGGATGCCGCGTGCCTGGAGGTTGCGCGCCACGCGGTCGGCGCCCACCTTCGTGCGCACGAACACCAGCACGGGTCCCGCGGCGTCGCGGCGGATGAACTGGGCCAGCCAGTCGACCTTCTGGCCGCCCTCCACCGCGTGCATCTCGTGGCGGATGGTCCGCGCCGCGCCGCGCTGGCCCACCTGCACGAAGCGCGGCTCGTGCAGCATCTCGGTGGCCATCCGGAGAATTTCGCCCGGCAGCGTTGCCGAGAAGAGCAGCGTCTGGCGGTCGGGCGGCAGTGCCAACAGGATTCGTTGCACGTCGGGCCAGAAGCCCATGTCCATCATCCGGTCGGCTTCGTCGAGCACGAGAAACTGCACGCGCAGCAGGTCCACGGCGTCGTGTCGCATGTGGTCCATCAGGCGGCCGGGCGTGGCGACGACGATGTCGACCCCGGCCTTGAGCGCGCGCTCCTGGGGTCCCATCTCGACGCCGCCGTACACCGGCGCCGTTGTCGCCGGGGCGTGGTAGGTGAGGCCCACGAGCGTGTCTTCGATCTGGACGGCGAGTTCGCGCGTGGGCGCCAGGATGAGCGCCCGCGTATACGCTTCGCGCGCCGGGTCGTGGTAATGCGGCTCCTCGGTCAGCAGGCGCTGGAGGATCGGCGCCGCAAACGCCAGCGTCTTGCCCGTGCCCGTTTCGGCGCAGGCCACCACGTCGTGGCCCGCCAGGGCCAGCGGAATGACCGCGCCCTGCACCGGCCGCGTGCCCTCGAATCCCAGGTCGGCCAACCCGGCGGCCAACCGCTTGTCGAAGTGCAACGAGGCGAACGGCACCGGCTCGACATTGGCGTCCACGAGCAGCCAAGGCAAATCCGGCGGCGCTGGGGAGGGCGATTGTGGAGCGGCCGGCCCGCTCCGCCGCGGACGACGGGCAGATCCGCCCGGACGACGAGGGCGGCCAGTGGAAGAAGGAGGTCGGTTCAAAGTGGGTGTTGGAGGCTAGCGGGCGCGGAAGGTGATGATGCCCCGCTGCGGATCGTAGGGCGAAATGCCGACGGTGACGCGGTCACCCGGCACGACCTTGATGCGAAACCGCCGCATACGGCCGCTCAATTGCGCCAGAACCTCGTGACCGGCGTCTACCTGCACGCGGTATAAACCCCCGCTATGCACGGCCGTCACCGTCCCCTGCATGTCTATCAGATCGTCTTTGCTCATTCAGTCAGCCGAGCGATTGTGTCACGCATGAGGCGCTGCATGCAAACGGCGCACCGCTTCCTCCACCTGCCGGGCCAATCCGGCGTAGTCATCGCCCTCCAGCCGGAGAGGGGCGCCGAAGGTGACGAAACACCGTCCGGGCCGCGCCATCTTCCACGACGGATGCAGCACTTTGTCGACCTCGTCGAGCCGGACGGGCACCACCGGCACCTCCAACCGCGAGCCGATCATGCCGATGCCGCCGCGGAACGCCTTGATATCGCCGGTGTCCGAGCGTCCGCCTTCCGGAAAGATGAGCACCGAGAAGCCGTCTCCGGTCACCTCGCCGATGTAGCGCAGCGTCTGCCGGGCGCCCGCCTCCCGCTGGGGCAGGGGAAAGGCACCGAAGAAAAACGCCGCCAGGTAGTAGTTCAGCCGGTTGGTGATGACCTCGCGCGCGGTGAACTGAGCGGGATAGAAGTGGGCCTTGAAGAACTCCTTGGCCATGGCTGGCGCCACCCGCGCGCGCCATCGCCCGGGAAGCGCGGCCAGGATGACGGGTACGTCCATGTGGCTCTGGTGGTTGGCGGCAAACACCACGGGGCCCTCCAACCGCTCGAGATGCTCCAGTCCGCTCACGCGCACCCAGGCGAACACGCGAGCCAGGGGCAGAATCCACGTAGCCAGGCTGAGGCGCCGGATCCAGCGGACCAGCGGCCGCCGGTTCCAGCGAGGGAAACTGACGGGCTCTTCGACCAGAGGCTCGCTGGGCGCCTGCTCGACGAGCGTCTTGAGTTCGTCGAGCGTACGTGCCTCGGCGAACTTCGTCTCGTCGATGCGTGTCTGGAACCGGTCTTCGAGCGCCACCATCAGCTCCACGCGCTCGAGTGAGCTGAGGCCCAGGGCCTCGAGCGTGGTGTCGCCACCCACGGGCCGCCCGCCGGCAAATCGTGCCAGGAGCGATTCGAGACCGTCGCCGGCCTGGGGCGCCAGGGGAACCGCGCCGGCGTCCACCCACTTCCGGATGGCCGACCGCTTGAGCTTGCGCGTGCCCTCGGTCCGCGGGAGCGGGCCGGCGGGCCAGACCGAGAAGCTGCGGATGCGCTGGTGATCCTGCAGCCCCGCGTTCGCGCGGGCGATGACCTCGTCGGGGTCGACGCCCGGTTCGAGGACGAGCACCGCGTGCACGCGCTCGTCGGCGCGGCCCGCTTCGTGATGCCCCACCACCGCCGATTCCACCACGCCCGGCACCGCCTCGAGTTCCCGCTCCACGTCGTCGGGAAACACGTTGAGGCCCTCGGGCGTCACGATCATCTCCTTCTTGCGGCCGCGGATGAACAAACGGCCCTGGGCGTCGAGTTCCCCGATGTCGCCGGTGTGCAGCCAGCCCTCGGCATCGCGCGTGCGCAGCTCGGGCGCGCGCCGCAGGTCCGGCCCGGTAGAGCCGGGCGCGGGCGGGCCGCCTGCCTCCTCCCCCTCGGCGGCGTAATACCCTTCGGTGACGTTGTCGCCGCGGACCAGGATCTCGCCGTCCCCAGCCACCTTGATTTCCACGCCAGCCACGGGCGTCCCCACCGAACCGGTGCTGGTCTTGAACGGGTGGTTCAGCGTCACGATGGGTGCGGTCTCGGTGAGGCCGTAGCCCTGGATGACCACGAAGCCGAGGCGCTTCCAGTAATCTTCCAGCTCGGCGCCGAGCGGCGCGGCGCCCACCACGAATCCCCAGAACTTCAGCCCGAACGCGCGGTGCACGCCGCGGTACCGCCACCAGCGCGCCGCGATCGACAGGCCGGGCGGCGGGGCCGCAACGGTTGGATCGAGGCGGACGGCGTGATCGCGCAGCACGTCGAGCATCTTCGGCACGCACACCACGATCGAGACACGCCACTCGCGGACGCGCTCGACGATGTCGTGCGGGTTGAAGCTGCGCATGAAGACGACCGTGCCATTCACGAGCGGCGGAATGTTGGTAGCCATCGACTGGCCGAAGAGATGGCTGAGGGGCAGCAGGTTCAGAAAGCGCACCGGCAGGAACGGCGTGGCGTACTTTTTGTACTTCGCGACCTCGTGGGCTACCGGCACCAGATTGGCCAGGAGGTTCTTGTGGCGGACCACCACGCCCCTGGGCTCGGCGGTGGCGCCCGAGGTGAACACAATCTGCGCGATGTCATCACGCCCGATGTCGCCCGAGGGCATCGGACCGTCGGCGGTCCAGTCGAAATCGTGGAAGCGCCAGAGGGGGACGCCGGGACTGAAGAGGGAGACGCCGGGACTGAAGTCCCGGCGCTCCTTTGCAGTCTCGAAGTCCCGGCGATTCTTCGCAGTCTCGAAGTCCCGGCGCTCCTTCGCAGGCTCGAGGTCCCGGCGATTCTTGCCGGCCTCGAGGTCTTGGCGGTCCGGCCCTTCTTCTCCAACCTCCCGGCCAACGAGTACCGCGCTTGCCTGGACGATGCCGGCCACTTTGTGTGCAAACGCTTCGGACGAGCGGTAATCGATGGGAACGACGATGACGCCGCTGATGACCGCGCCCCAGTAACAAGCGAGCCATTCGGCGCTGTTCTCGCCCCAGACCAGCACCTTGTCGCCCCGCCCGACGCCCGCCACCGCCAGCCGCGCGGCGAACCCGCGCGCCGCGCGGGTGACCTGTGGATAACTGAATCGCCGCACGCGATACCCGTCGTCGTGAATGACGAACTCGCCGCGCTGCCGTTCGAGCAAGCGGAACACGTCAACGAGGGTGGTCATCCGACCTCATGCATCCGTCCTCGCTCGACGAACTTCCGTCGAGCATCGGCGAGACAGACCCGTTGCACCTGTCCGCACCTGTCCACACTGCCGTCTAGTATCATCGTTCCCGAGTGGACACGTCACGGCTTCCTCCGGCCCTCGTCGTCGGGGCGCACTACGATACGTTTCTCCAGCGCGCGCTCCGCCGCTTCTTCGAGCGGGCCACGCTCGAGGCCGAGTCCGTGCCCTCGCCGTCCTCCGACGGTCGCCTGGCGATCGAACCCACGTCCGATCCGGGGGCGCTGGCCGTGCGCTGGTTCGGCAACCGGTACGTGCTGCGTGTGCCGGGACAGCAACCCTTCACCGAGTACGAGGTGCGCTTTGCGCGCGCCATCGGCCACGTGCTCTCGGCACGGTTCCATGCCATCCTCAAGCCGCAGGCCATCATCGAGCGCAGTGGATTGTTTCGCGGCGCCATTGAGGACCGGTACGTGGGCGCCTTTTTCGATCCGGTGCCCTACGGCACGCGGGAGGGCACACCGGCCCCGGTGGATCGCGTGGCCGAGGCCATCGAGATTCTGCGTGTCGCCGCCCTCTCCACTTACGAAAATCATCCCATTTCGACCGGGGTACTGCTGCTCGGTACCGATGCCGACCCGGTGTCGCCCGACGGCTTCTGCGGCGGCCCGCATTACTCGGGTGCGCTCACGGCCATCAAGAGCTTCTTTCGCCTGGCCGACGGCGTGCGCACGGTGTTTCTGGCAGGGCGCGACAGCCGCTTGCTCGACATCGTGGACGTGGACCGGTGGGCGACACAGGCCTCCGGCGGCCGAACCGTCACCGTGCCGTGTGCCGAGGCGTATGCCGCGCACGCGCGCGCCACGCTCACCGGGGGACACGTCGCCGTGGTGTTGAGCCCACAGCGCGAGATCAAGGTTTTTGCCGGCGGTGAGCAGGTGTTCGCGTTTCGGAACGCCGACTGGCACCTGCTCGACCTGGCCGCCAAGTACCAGATGTGGGAAGCCGCCGTGGGCGCGCACTCGCTGGCGCGCCGGCTCTTCCAGACCGCCCTCGATCTGTCGGACGCCCGGCAGGGCGCCTTGTTCGTGGTCCTGCGGCATCCGCTCGAGACGTTGAGCCAGCTGGTGACCGTGGACGACCGGCTCGACATGGAACCGATGGCTCAGGCCGAGGAATCGGAGGCACCCTCGCGGCGTCATCTGTTGCACGTACTGGCTGGCCGCACCGTCACCGACCTGGACGCCAGCGTGCTGGCGGCGCTGGCGACCCTCGACGGCGCGATGGTGTGCGACCCCCACGGCCAGCTACTCGCGGCAGGGGCCATCCTGCGGCAGCCGCTGGACGCCGCCCTGAGCATCGGACGCCCGACCGAGGGCGCGCGTACCACGGCCGCCCTGGCGGCGAGCCGGTTCGGACCCGTTCTCAAGGTGAGCGAGGATGGTCTAATCACGGGTTTCGACAACGGTCGGGTGTGGGATATCTAGGAAAGGAGCAGGACTAATCTCATGGCTTTTCGTGTGTTCTTGACGGGCGGGACCGGCTACGTCGGATCGGCGGTGCTCGAGGCGGCGCTGCGGGGCGGCCACCAGGTGACGGCCATAGCGCGCGAGCCCGAAAAAGTGGAGCGTCTGACGGCGCGCGGTGCGACGGGACTGCTCGCCGGGCTCGACACGCCCGCCCGCTACCTCGACGCCGCGCTCGCCGCCGACGTGGTCATCCACACCGCGATCGAGTACTCGCCGCGCGGCCCCCAGCTGGATCGTGAGTTGCTGGACCGACTGCTGCCGGCCTTGGGCGCGGCAGACTCGGCCAAGACCTTCGTGTACACGTCGGGTATCTGGGTGATCGGCCCGGCGCCCGAGCCTGCGGACGAATCCGTCCCCCTGGCGCCCGTCCAGCAGTCGGCCTGGCGGGTTCCCCACGAGCAAATCGTGCGGGACGCCACGACCATGAGTTTGCGCACCATCGTGGTGCGGCCCGGCATCGTGTACGGTCGCGCCCGCGGTATCGTCTCGGACATGCTCAAGGATGCGTTGAACGGGCTCCTGCGCATTGTGGGTCCCGGCACCAATCATTGGCCCTGCGTGTACGACCGCGACCTTGGCGAGCTCTACGTGCGGCTGGCCGAGAACCCCGAGGCATCGGGCATCTTTCACGCCAACGACGAAGCCGACGAGCGCGTCGCGGACATCGTCGATGCGATGGCCAGTCATCTCTCGCAGCGGCCCGATGTTCGCCACATCCCGATCGAGGAGGCCCGAGCCAAGATGGGGCCCTACGCCGATGCTCTCGCGCTCGACCAGAAGGTCCGGAGCCCACGTGCGCGCGCGATGGGTTGGACGCCCACGCTGCGCAGCGTCTCTGGCAACGTGGCCCGACTGTTCGAGGAGTTCCGCAACGCCCGGGAATAGCGGCGCCGATTACCCGGAGCGCCGAGTACCCGGAGCGCCGCCGAGTACCCGGAGCGCCGGGGCTTCAGCCCCGGCGTGCGGTGCCGGGTGCCTGGAGTTCCGGGGCTTCAGCCCCGGCATGCGGCAGGCGTCCTTGATATCCTGACGCCATGCGACTGCTCCCTGGCGTCCTGCTGACCTTCTTCGTGTCCGCGTGCGCACCGGCCGCGCCGCCCGCCCCCGAACCGCTCTCTGGCCCGGCCGAGTCGGAAATCACCACCGCGTCGCTCACGGCGCACCTGCGGGCCCTGTCGTCCGATCTGTTCGAGGGCCGGGCGCCAGCCACCCGCGGCGGGCGGCTGGCCGAAGAATACCTGGCTACGCAGCTCGCGGCGCTCGGCCTGGACCCCGCCGGCGACAACGGCACGTTCCTCCAGGAGGTGCCCATCGTCGAGTCCACGGTGGAGCGGACCTTCGCGCTGAGCGTGCCCGGCAACACCTACCGCTACTTCCAGGACATCGTGGCGTCCTCGGGCGTCGAGACGCCGCGCGTGCAGGTACAGGGCGATGTCGTGTTCGTCGGGTACGGCATCAATGCGCCCGAGCTCACGTGGAACGATTACGCGGGCGCGGACGTGAAAGGCAAGTGGGTGCTCATCATGGTGAACGATCCGCCGGCGCCCCCCGATGAGCCGACACTCTTCGGAGGCCCGGCGCTCACCTATTACGGCCGCTGGACCTACAAGTACGAGGAAGCCGCGCGACAGGGTGCCGCCGGCGCCTTGCTCATCCACACCGACGAGTCGGCGACATATCCCTGGCAGGTCGTGCAATCGTCCTGGACTGGCACGCAGTACTCGCTGCCGCCCGAACCCGGCGCGCCCGCATTGAAGGTGAAGGCCTGGATGACCGAGAGCGCCGCGCGCGATCTGGCGAGGCGGGGCGGCAAAGACCTGGACGCCCTCAGGAAGAGTGCGTCGGCACGCGGGTTCAAGGCCACGCCGCTCGGCATCCGCGCCGCGGCGACGCTCCAGCAGCGCTCGGCGCGCAAGACCGCCGCGAACGTCATCGGGAAGCTCCCCGGCACGAACGAGCAGCAGGCCGTGGTGCTCACGGCCCACTGGGATCACTTCGGCACGCGCGACCCGCAGCCGGGAGACCCGAAGGACGCCGACCGCATCTTCAACGGCGCCTACGACAACGCGTCGGGATGCGCCGGGCTCATCGAGCTGGCCAAGGCCATGGCTCGCGCGCCCCAGAAACCCGGTCGCTCCATGTATTTCGTCTTCACCACGGCGGAGGAATCCGGACTCCTGGGCTCCGAGTACTTCGTGGCGCACCCGCCGATCCCCCCGGCGCAGATGGCGGCCAATATCAACGTGGACGGGCTCAATTACCTGGGTCCGACGCGGGACATGGTGATGCTCGGCTCGGATCGTTCGAGCCTCGGACCCATGCTGGAGGCCATCCTCGAGAGGCGCGGTCGGACGCTGGGACGGGACACGCATCCCGAGCGTGGGTATTTCTTCCGCTCGGATCACTTCCCGATGGCCAAGGCCGGCGTGCCGGCGCTGTCGCTGAGCGAGCCGAAGGAGTTCACCGGTCCCGACGCGGCGGCGCTGCTGGCCAGGCAGGAGGAGTACAACGGCAAGGACTATCACCAGCCGAGCGACGAGTACAACCCGTCGTGGGACTTCAGCGGCGGCGTGGACGATTTGAAGGTCATCGCCGAGCTCGCCTGGCAGATCGCCGCCGCGCCCGGGATGCCGACATACAACGAAGGCGACCAGTTCGCCAACGTGCGGAAGTAGCCCGGACGCGGCACATCATGGACCCGACGACGACCCAACTGGTCGGGCTGGACGACATCAGGGCCGCCCGTGAGCGCATTCGAGCCGCGTCGCGAGTGACGCCGCTGCTGGAGGTGCCGTGGCCCGCTGCCGCCCGTGAGCGCCCGGCCGGCGACCGCGACAGCCCCCACCCGCGCCTCTACCTGAAGGCTGAATCCCTCCAGCCCATGGGCGCCTTCAAGATTCGCGGCGCGTTCAACATGGTGGCGCAACTCTCGCCCGTCGAGCTGTCGCGGGGCGTCATCACCTATTCCTCGGGTAACCACGGGCAGGCCGTCGCCATGGCCGCCCAGATTCTCGGCGCTCCCGCCGTCATCGTCATGCCGACGACGGCGCCGGCGGTAAAGGTGGAGGGGGCGAAATCGTTCGGCGCCGAGGTGCAGTTTGCGGGCACGACCTCCACGGATCGACAGCGGCACGCCGAAGAGGAAGCCGCGCGCAGGGGCCTGACGATCATCCCGCCCTTCGATCATCCGCACATCATCGCGGGCCAGGGCACCGTGGGCCTCGAGATTCTCGATCAGTGCCCCGAGGTGGACGTCATCTACGTGCCCGTTGGTGGTGGTGGCCAGTTGGCGGGCATTGCGGCGGCGGTGAAGCAGTCGAAACCATCGGTGCGCATAATCGGCGTCGAGCCCGAAGGCGCGCCCACGATGAAGACGGCCATCGCGGCGGGGGCGCCGGTGTCGCTGCCGAAAACCGGGTCGATTGCCGATGGTCTGCTCACGATTCGCGCCGGGGATCTCACCTTC
>Ga0138256_10004019_pt1 | contig 15619 bp, 11 predicted proteins | sample KNB2016incub_MG_FD_105486 | JGI IMG/M metagenome (GOLD analysis project Ga0138256, IMG submission 105486) | Active sludge microbial communities from wastewater in Klosterneuburg, Austria - KNB2014incub_MG | ecosystem: Engineered > WWTP > Activated sludge > Unclassified | place: Austria... | reverse complement strand
CACCGCCGGGGTCCTGGACGCGATGCTGACGCGGTTGGAAGCCCAGGAGGTAAGCACCCTGGCCGAGGTGCAGTTGGCCTCGCGCCTGGGCATCGGTCCGGCTGAGACCCCGTCGGATGCGGTGCCCGAGCCGCTGGCCACCGCCATCCGCGAGCAGCGGGCGCTGTTCATCCGCTACCGCTCAAGCGGCAGCAGCCTCAGCGTGCGGATGATCCAGCCGGTGGCCCTGCGCGGCAACTACCTGGTGGCCTACTGCCACCTGCGCCGCGAGTCCCGCACCTTTCACATCGACCGCATCCGCGAGGCCTGGTGGCCGAAACAGGACTGAGCGCAGGCTGGATACTCAGACCGGCCGCGAACACCAGGCGTCCGCAACTTCGCGACTCCGCGACTCCGAACGGAAGCGCGAACTTGATCGGCTCCGGACGGCACGTCTGGGTTCGCGACCTCAGCCGCCGCCGGCCTTGCTGACCGCCTGCAGCACAACATCCACGGTGTAGCTGTCGAAGGTGAGCTTGCCCGTCGCGTAATCCGTGCCCGGCCCGATCACCGCCAGAAGAGGGATGCCCACGGCACCCATCTCGTTGAGCAGCCGGCGGCCGTCGGGGTTGTCGCCGGTCAGGTCCACCTTGATCGGCACCACGTTGGGCGCTTCCAGCAGCGCCGTGATCTGTGGGCGATGGAGCACGGTCTTCTCCAAGGTCTTGCAGTTGAGGCACCATTCGGCGGTGAAGTCGATCACCGCCACCTTGCCCTCGGCCTGAACCGCGGCCAGCTTCTCCGGACTGTAGTAGACCCAGTCGATGGGGCCTTGGCTGGTGAGGCCGGGGGCGAGCGACAGCATGCCCAGGGCGACCAGGGTTCCGACGGCGCCGAAGAAGAGCCGCCGACCACGGTGGGGCGTCAGCTGAACGGTGCGCCAGACCAGCCAGGCGGCCGCGGCCACGACCAGGGCGGCGACGCCCCACCAGTAGTCACGGCTGGCCGGTGCCGGCGCCTGGCGCAGGGCGCCGGCGATGGGGATGCCCAGGAAGAAGACGGCCACCGCCAGCATCAGGAGGCCCATCACCTGCTTGAGCACATTGCTGGCCGGGCCGGTGCGCGGCACCTTGGCCAGCATGCCCGGCCGCAGGCTGAGGATCAGGTAGGGCAGGGCCATGCCCGCGCCGATGGCGGCGAAGGTGGTCAGGGTGATGGCCGACTGCTGGCGCGCCGCCCAGGCGGCGGCCGTGCCCATGAACGGCGCCGTGCATGGCGTCGAGAGCACCGCGGTCATGATACCGAAGCCAAAGGCCCCCGGCAGCGTCTCCTGCTTGGGCTGGTAACGGTACACCGCCTGGGGCAGCACGACTTCAAACAGTCCCAGCATGCCCAGGGCCATCACGGCGACGAAGAGGCCGACGACCAGCGAGAACCAGCTGGTCTGGAACAGGCTGCTGATGGCCGTGAAACCGGCGACGAACGCTATCGCGCCGCCGATGACCAGCCAGAAAGCGATCACGCCCGCGCTCATCACCAGGCCCAGCACGGCCAGCCGCCGTGGATCGCCGGCCGCGCGGCTCATGCCCATGATCTTGATGGGCAGCACGGGTAGCACGCAGGGCGTGAAGTTCAGCAGCAAACCGCCCAGGGCCGCCAGCAAGAGCAGGGTCAACAGCCCCAGCACCCCGGCCGAAGCCACCCGGAACTGCTTGCCGAAGAAGTTGAAGGCGACGCCGCCGTCGTTGGCAGCGGCCGCTCCCGCGCCGAAGTCGTTTGCCGGATCTGGCGCGGCGGTGGCCATGAAGTCCGTCCCCGCCGGCACCACCGCGAAGTCCACCTTCAGCACCGGCTCTTCCGGCTGGTAGCAGGTGGTCTCGTCGCAGCTCTGATAGGTCAACTTCAGCTCGACCGACGCCGGCCCGACAGGCGCGTCGGCGGCCACGTTCACCGTCACCAGAATGACCGCGCGGTCCTTGAAGCTCAGCAGGTCCTGCTTGGTGCCGGTCATCAGGAAGTCCACCGGCACCGGCTGCGGCTGCGGCCAGGCGATGCGCGCGGGTTCCAGACTCAGCCCCGCGGAGGCCTTCGCCAGCACCAACTGGGTCTGGATGGGGAAGAAGTCGTCGCCCAGCCAGCCGGGGATCACCAACTGCGCCTCGTCCGGCCAGCTGTGAAAGCCCGGCGAATGGTTCATCACCACGGCCACGGTCTGCTGGGCGCCCTGCGCCACCTGCCCGTACCGCCCCAGGGCGGACACCTGCACCTGTGGCCCTCCGCCGACCAGGCTGATCTGCGCGGCGGCCGAGCGGCCGCCGGCAAGCAGCAGCGCCAGGAGGCATAGAGCCAGGCCGACGCGGCGACCGGGTTGGAAGCGGCGGTCAGGGGCGCGGCGTAGGTTGGTCATCGGGTCACCTCGGTGAACGGCGAAGGGGGCGAACGCCAGTCGATCGGCAATGCTATGCCCACGTCGCCGGGCGCGCAAGGCGCGCGGCCACGGCAAGCCGATGTTGTAGCAGCCTTGCCTGAGTCGCGAATGAGCGGCGACCTGCGATCCGCTCATTTGTGCTAAGCTTTCAGGCTTGTCCATCGGTGGCCCGTCCCGACCGCGCCCCTCCGGAGCGAACCATGGCCCATGCGTACATCGACATCCGCGGCGCCCGCGAGCATAACCTGCAGAACATCGACATCAAGATCCCGCGCGACAAGCTGGTGGTCATCACCGGGCTCTCGGGTAGCGGCAAGAGCTCGCTGGCATTCGACACCATCTACGCCGAGGGGCAGAGGCGCTACGTGGAGAGCCTGTCGGCCTACGCCCGCCAGTTCCTCGGGCAGATGGAGAAGCCGGACGTCGACCAGATCGACGGTCTGTCGCCGGCCATCTCCATCGACCAGAAGGGCGTCAGCCACAACCCACGGTCCACGGTAGGCACGGTCACGGAGATCTATGACTACCTGCGGCTGCTCTTCGCCCGCGTCGGCATTCCTCATTGTCCCAACTGCGGACAGGTGATCGCCCGCCAGGGAGCCGACCAGATCGTGGATGCCGTGCTCAACCTACCCGAAGGCAGTCGCATCCTCCTGTTGGCGCCCTTGGTGCGCGGCCGCAAGGGCAGCCATGAGCGGGTCTTCCAAGACCTGCGCAAGGCAGGCTTCGTGCGCGCCCGGATCAACGGCGAGCTGCGCGACCTGGGCGAGGAGGAGGACTTCAGCCTGGACCGCTACCGCAACCACACCATCGAAGCGGTCGTGGATCGCCTCGTGGTGCGCCATGGTCCCGAGGCCATCGACCGCACCCGGCTCACCGACTCCATCGAGACGGCGCTCAAGCTCGGCGGCGGCGTCATCAGCGTGTTGCAGCTGGGGCAGGACGGCGGCGCGGAGCAGGAGCAGCTCTTCAGCGAGCATTTCTCCTGCCCCACCTGCGGTCTGAGCCTGCCGGAGATCGAGCCGCGCACCTTTTCCTTCAACTCGCCGCACGGCGCTTGCGGCACCTGCCAGGGCCTGGGCACCTTGATGCAGGTGGACCCGGAACTGGTGGTACCCAACCCCGACCTCAGCCTGCGGGAGGGTGCGGTGGCCGCCTGGTCCCGCAACCGGGCCGAGGAGGGCTTTGGCCTGCAGCTGCTCGCGGCCGTGGCCGAGCGCTTCGGCCACGATCTCGACACCGCCTGGTCGGAATTCAACCTCGAGGCCCGCGAGGCCATCCTCCATGGCCTGGGCCCCGAAGAGCTGGAGGTGCGCTACCGCAACCACCGCGGTCAGCAGCGCAGCTACAAGAGCCGCTTCGAGGGCGTGGTGACCAACATCCAGCGGCGGCACAGCGAGACCGACTCCGATTGGATGCGCGGCGAGCTGGAGCGCTTCATGGCCACCCGGCCCTGCAGCACCTGCGAGGGCAAGCGCCTCAAGCCGGAGGTCCTGGCGGTCACCGTGGGCGGCAGCTCGATCATCGCGGTCACGCGCATGGCCATTCACGAGGTGGCGGATTGGGCCGAGACCCTGGCCCAGGGCCAAAGCGCCGTGGATCCGCTCAAGGAGCGGGAGCTGACCATCGCCCGCGATGTCCTCAAGGAGGTGCGCGCCCGCGCCCGCTTCCTGGTGGACGTGGGTCTGGACTACCTGACCCTGGATCGCCGCGCCGGCAGCCTCTCGGGTGGCGAGGCGCAGCGCATCCGCCTGGCCACGCAGATCGGCAGCCAGTTGATGGGCGTGCTGTATATCCTCGACGAGCCCTCCATCGGTCTGCATCAGCGGGACAATGCCCGCCTCATTCGCACCTTGCTAAGCCTGCGCGACGTGGGCAACACGGTGCTGGTCGTGGAGCACGACGAAGAGACGATGCGCTCGGCCGACTGGATCATCGACATGGGGCCGGGCGCCGGAGAGCATGGCGGCAAGGTCGTGGCCCAGGGCGACATCGAGACCGTGCTGGCCACCCAAGGCTCCCTGACCGCGGACTTCCTCAGCGGGCGCCGAGCCGTGCCGGTGCCGGCCAGGCGGCGCAAGGGCAAGGGGCAGTCGCTGGTCGTGCGCGGGGCGCGCGAGAACAACCTCAAGGGCATCGACGTCAGCATCCCCTTGGGTACGATGACCGTGGTCACCGGGGTGTCGGGTTCGGGCAAGAGCACCCTGGTGCAGGAGATCCTGCACAACCGCCTGGCGCAGCTGGTGAATGCCGCCCGGGTACCGGCCGGAGCCCACGACGCTCTGGAGGGCTGGGAAGCGCTCGACAAGGTCATCGACATCGACCAGAGCCCCATCGGACGCACGCCGCGCTCCAACCCGGCCACCTACACCAACCTCTTCACGCCCATCCGCCAGCTGTTCGCCTCGCTGCCGGACGCCAAGCTGCGCGGCTACGACATGGGCCGCTTCTCCTTCAACGTCAAGGGCGGTCGCTGCGAGGCCTGCTCCGGCGACGGCATCCTGAAGATCGAGATGCAGTTCCTGCCGGACATCTATGTGCCCTGCGAGATCTGCAAGGGCGCGCGCTACAACCGCGAGACCCTGGAGATCAAGTTCAAGGAGCTGTCCATCAGCGATGTCCTGCGCCTTTCGGTGACCGAGGCGACCGTCTTCTTCCAGGCCCATGGCGCCATCCGTCGCAAGCTGGAGACCTTGGAGGCCGTGGGGCTGGGCTACCTGAAGCTTGGCCAGCCGGCGCCGACGCTGTCCGGCGGCGAGGCCCAACGGGTGAAGCTGAGCCGCGAGCTGTCGCGGGTGGCCACCGGCAACACCTTCTACATCCTGGATGAGCCCACCACCGGCCTGCACTTCGCCGATGTCGAGCGCCTGCTGACGGTGATGCAGACCCTGGTGGACGCGGGCAACACGGTCCTGATCATCGAGCATAACCTGGATGTCATCAAATGCGCCGACCACCTGATCGATCTGGGGCCGGACGGTGGCGATCGGGGCGGAACGGTGGTCTGCGAAGGCACGCCGGAAGCCGTCGCGGCCCGGCCGGATTCTCATACCGGACGGTACCTGGCCAAGGTCCTTTCCGGGCGCTGGGTGCCCGAGCCCATCGTGGCGGAGGCTTGAGGCGCCCTCAGCCTGCCCGCATCTTGGCCCGTCCGGGGGCTGTGTGGCACACTCAACCGCATTGTGTCGCGAGCCGTCGTTCGGGCGGCTCCGAAATGAGGAGGTTCAGATGACTGACGTGACCGACCGGTCGCGCTTTCGACGGATCGCGCTGGCGATCGTCCCCGGCGTGCTGCTGCTCGCTGCCCTGACCGCCTGCGGCGAAGACGAACCCACGCCGCGGCCCCCGAGCGCCGATCAGCGCCCAGCCACCTTGGTCGCCTTGCCCTCGGCCACGGAACTGCCCACCAAGACCCCCCTGCCTACGGCGACGGTGGACGTGGCGGCCGAGGCTACCCAGAACGCCGCCGGCCTGCCGGGCGGCGACGAGGTGATCCTGCAGTTCGCACGCATCGAGCCGCGGGCCAACGAGCCGGCGCTGGCCGCCGAGTTCCGCCCTAACTTCAGCATGCGCGCCGGTGGCCACGTGGTCTATGCCTTCCGCGACGACTACAGCCAGGACGACTGGTACCAGACGGTCCTCACCCCCAGCCTGGGTGCGGACTTCGTGCGCATCCTCTGGGACGACATCGGCATCGCCGAGTTGGCCGAGAAGTTGGCCGAGCCGAAGCTGGCCTACACGGTCAACGACGATGGCAGCGTCGACGGACCAGGCCCGGTTGGTGTCATCTATGTCAAGTCCAACAAGGGCTCGGCGCGGCTGGTCGTCTCGCAGAAAGACCTGGAGAGCCCGGCCGGCCCTTACGGCGAGCGCCTGACGCGGCTGCACAGCATCATCCGCGCACTCGAGTACTGGCGCGGCAGCACGGCCACCCCCGCTTCGCCCGAGATCAGGCAGCTGGTCATCTTCACCCTGGGCTGGTGGCAGGACCGCCGCGAGGCCTGGGGACCCGACCGGGTGACCGGCTTCGGCACGAAGGCCTCGGCCGACCAGGGAACCGCCGGCGTCGCCTGGCCTCTGGACAAGAAGCCGCTCGCGGGCCTGGTCAAGGCGGCCTATGGCGCCAAACCCACGCGCTTCGAACTGCAGGGCGAGGATGCCGCCGCCGCCTGGCGCACCGACGTGAGCCGCGCCGACGGCGGCAGCGACGTTCCCCTGTGGCGCGACGGCGACGTCGGCTACCTGATGGGTTTGCGAGCCGAGGTTCCCGGCAGCAACGAGGTCATTCTCGACTACAGCTTCAAGGCCCCCAAGCCGCCAACCCCGACGGCGGCGCCGACGAACAAGCCGACGACCCAACCGGCCGCCGGAAGCTCGCCGACCAAGGCCGGCGCCGTGAGCCGGCCGACGGTCGCGGTCAAGGCCACCGCCACCAAGAAGCCTTGACCCGAACAGCTGCCTCGCGCCGGGGTCGCGCCTGTCGGCCCCGGCAACGCTATCGATGCAGCACCCAGCCCTGCACCGCCCCCCACCTGCTCCCGCGCCATGCCGCCGGGAAGACTCTGGAGAGGTTACCATGAAGCTCGCATCCTGGTTCAAGATCGCCGGACTGACGCTGACCCTGGCCCTTGGCGCCTGCACGCCGGCCGATGACGCCGCACCGAGCAGCGAAGATGGCGCCATGGAGACCCCGGCCTCCGCGGAGGATGTCAGTACCGTTCCTGCCGACGAGGTGGTCGCCGATGCGCCACTCGAGACGCCCACGCCGTCGGCGCCGGTCATCGGCTGCGCCGCGTTTACCGAGGACAAGACCAACCTGCAGATCGCCATGGCCGACGTGATCAAGGCCATCGACGACGGCTGCCTGAAGGGTCAGATCCAGTTCATCGACGCCCGCAGCCAGTTGGATTACGAGTCGGGGCATATCGCGGGGGCCATCGACGTGCCCTTCCACAGCCCCAAAGCCCATTTCGACAAGCTGCCGACCGACAAGTGGCTGATCAGCTACTGCGAATGCCCCAACTCCGAGGCCTTGCAGGTGGCCAATGCCTTGGTCAACGATGGCGGCTTCACCAAGGTGAAGTACATCACCGAGGGCCTGGCCGCCTGGCGCGACCATGGCAAGACGCTGGTCAACGGCGCCGACGCCGGCGTGGGCGATTACTGATCAACGGGTCTGTGGCCTTGAGCGAAGCTTCGAGGCGCCCGGAACCATCACCGGTCGCCGGGCGTCTGTCTGCCCCGGCGGCCCGATGGCTTCGGGCGCTCTTCGCTGTCGGCCTGCTTGTGCAGCTGACCGCCTGCCGCCCGGCGCCGGCCACCGAAGGCGAGTTGATCCTTCGCCTGCGCTGGTCGCCGGAGCATCGCGGCGGACTGCGGGAGCTGAACCTGGAGCCGGATTGGGGCGGGGTGAACCGACACGGCTTTCGCGACGCCGGCTGGCAACGTTTCGGGCAGACCGCCAACCGGGTGACCTTGCGGGCCGATGACGCGCAGGCGGTGGTGTTGACCCGCGGCTTCCTGCCGGCCGGCGACTATGCTCGGGTCTTCGTGGCCATTCCACGGGTGGCGGGACGCGATGACCGGGGGCGGCCGGTGGCCGTCAACCCCCATATCGAACCGATCGCCCGCGCCGTCAGCCTGCCGTCCGGCGGACATGCCGTCGTGGATCTGGTGATCGCCATCCTGCCGACACCGCCCCAGTCGCCCTTCCGGGAGAGCGTGCAGGCCTTCATCATGGACGCGCAGCTGGTCGAGGCGCCCTAGCCCGCTCAACGGTCATAGTCGACTTGACCCCCCCTCCCCCGCCTCCTACCATAGCTTGACCCTCGGCCGCGGCCATAGGATCCGACTCCCATGATGCCACCCTCCTTCGACAATTTCCTGGGCTTGTCGCCCGACGTCGCAGATCGCGATTGGGCGGCGGTGCGCGTCCTGCCCATCCCCCTTGAGGCCACGGTCAGCTACGGCGGTGGCACGGCCCTGGGGCCAGAGGCGATCATCAAGGCATCGCAGCAGGTTGAGCTCTACGACCGCGAGTATGACCTCGAAGCGGCCTTGACCTACGGCATCCACACCCTGCCGGCGCTGCAGCTGCCCGCCGACGCGGTCGCGACGCAGAACGCCATCGCCGCCGCCATCGAGGATATCTGCCGCGCCGGCTGCCTTCCGGTCGGCCTGGGCGGAGAGCACAGCATCAGCGCGGGCGTGCTGCGGGGCATCACGGCGGTGCATGGCGGCCCCATCACCGTGGTGCAGATCGATGCCCACAGCGACCTGCGCGACCAATACGAGGGTGATCCGCAGAGCCATGCCAGCGTGGCGCGCCGGATGCTGGAGAACCCGGCGGTGGAGCAATTGCTGCAGATCGGGATCCGCTCCGTCTGCCCTGAAGAGGTCGCGTTCGCCCGCAGCCACCCTGAGCGGGTATGGGTCTGGTATACCGAGGACATGGGAAACCCTGATTGGATGCAGGTCTTCCGCGAGCGCCTGGCCGGGCGGCGCGTCTTCCTGACCATCGACGTCGACGGCCTGGATCCCGCCGTGGTTCCGGCCACCGGCACGCCTGAGCCGGACGGCCTGGACTGGGCCGAGGCAGTGGGAATCGTCCGCCTGGTGGCCGACGAGGCGGAGATCCTGGGCCTGGACTGCGTGGAGCTGGCGCCGCGCGAGGCCTTGCACCACGCCGATTATGCGGTGGCCAAGCTGCTCTACAAGGCCATCAGCTTCGCCATGGAGCCGCTCATCGACGAATGGAAGCATCACGTCGATCACCAGGACAGCCGCCTGGACCTGCCCCGGCGGCGCTGAGTGCTTCCCTGTCGTCATCTGCCGCCTCCAAGCCATCGCCCCTTTTGCCTCAGAGGAACCAAGCCATGCAACATGCCTCATCCGTCAGGGCCTTCATCAAGCGCCATTACCGCCATTTCAACGCCGCGGCCCTGATCGATGCGGCCGAGGCCTACGGCGACTTCATCGACGCCGGCGGCCGGATGATGGTCACCCTGGCCGGAGCCATGAGCACCGCCGAGCTGGGGCTCAGCCTCGCCGAGATGATCCGTGCCGGCAAGGTGCATGCCATCACCTGTACCGGGGCCAATCTGGAAGAGGACCTGTACAACCTGGTGGCCCACCACCATTACGTGCGCCTGCCCAACTGGCGCGATCTCACCCCGGCCGATGAAGAGGAGCTGCTCAGCCGGCACCTCAACCGCGTGACCGACACCTGCATTCCGGAGGAGGAGGCCATCCGCCGCATCGAGCGGGCGATCCTCGACGAATGGACGGCGGCCGACCAGGCGGGCGAAGCGTACTTCCCCCACGAGTTCCTGTACCGCATCCTGCGCAGCGGCCGTCTGGTCGACTTCTACCAGATCGATCCCGCGGACAGCTGGCTGGTGGCCGCCTGCGAGCGCGACCTGCCCATCTTCGTGCCCGGCTGGGAAGACTCGACCACCGGCAACATCTTCGCCTCGCATTGCATCCGCGGGACGGTGGGGCGAGTCCATACCGTTCGCACCGGCATCGAGGCGATGATGGCGCTGTCCGCCTGGTATCAGGACACCGTCAGCCAGGCGCCCATCGGCTTCTTCCAGATCGGCGGCGGCATCGCCGGCGACTTTCCGATCTGCGTCGTGCCGATGCTGCGTCAGGACCTGGACATGGCGCATATCCCGCTGTGGCGCTATTTCTGCCAGATCTCCGACTCCACCACCAGCTACGGCTCCTACTCGGGCGCCGTCCCCAACGAGAAGATCACCTGGGAGAAGCTGGCCGTCGACACCCCCCGCTTCATCATCGAGTCGGACGCCACCATCGTGGCGCCGCTCATCTTCGCCTACGTTCTAGGCGCCTGAGGGAGCCCGCGGATGCAATACCATATCTGGACGATCGGCTGCCAGATGAACAGCGCGGACAGCCAGCGGCTGGGCAGCGAACTGGAGAAGCTGGGCTATGTCTGGGCGGAGCAGCCCGACGAGGCCGACGTCATCGTCCTCAACACCTGTGTCGTGCGTCAGCAGGTGGAGGACAAGGTCTTCGGTCGCCTGGGTGCCCTGCGGCCGGTCAAGCAGGCCCGTCCGGATACGGTCGTGGCCCTGATGGGTTGCCTGGTGAGCCACAAGCCCGGCCCCGCCCTCATGCGCCGCTTTCCGATGGTCGACGTCTTTCTGCCGCCTTCGGAGACCAGCCCGCTCCTCGACCATCTGCGCGCTCGCGCCATGGAGGCGGCCGCCGTCGACATGGAAGCGCGTCAGCTGGCCGCGCGCTGGGCGCTGCAGGATGCCGCGGAGCCCGGCGGAAGCTTCAGGCCTCCGTCGTCCCTGGGGGCGCGAACGGCAGCGCCGGAAGCGGTCGCGAACATGGGGCGGCTGACCTTGCCGGCGCGCGAGCAGGGAACGCTCGTCAGCGCCCATGTGCCCATCGTCTATGGTTGCAGTTGGGTCTGCACCTTCTGCACCATCCCGTCGCGCCGCGGCCCGGAGCGCAGCCGGCCGGCGGCGGAGATCCGCAACCAGGTGCGCAGCCTCGTCGAGCAGGGCGTGCGCGAGGTCACCTTGTTGGGTCAGATCGTGGACCGCTACGGCCATGACTGGGGTCGCCAGGACGCCCTGGTCGAGTTGCTGGAAGACCTCAACAGCGTGGACGGCCTGGAGCGCATCCGCTTCCTGACCAGCCACCCCAACTTCATGACCGACGCCTTGTTGGACGCGGTGGCCCGCCTGCCGAAGGTGATGGAGCATATCGAGGTGCCGGTGCAGGCCGGAGATGACGACGTCCTGCGGCGGATGAAGCGCGGCTACTCGGCCGACGATTACCGCCGCCTGGTGGCCCGCATTCGAGAGCGCATTCCCGGCGTGGCCATCCACACCGATATCATCGTCGGATTCGCCGGGGAAACCGAAGCCCAGTTCCAGAAGACGGTCGACCTGCTGGCGGAACTCGAGCTCGACAAGGTGCACCTGGCCAAGTTCTCGGCGCGGCCGGGCACGGTGGCGGCCAAGACCATGGTCGACGACGTGCCGGAGGCGGAGAAGGAGCGACGGCGCAAGCTGGTGGATCTGCAGCAGCAGGACATCTGCGCCGCGATCACGGCCCGGTTGGTCGGCCGGCGGCTGGAGGTGCTGGTGGAGGGCCGAGACGGCGACCGTTGGCGAGGACGCACGCGAACGAACAAACTGGTCTACTTTCCCGACCGCCGCCCATTGCTGGGCCAGGTGGTGGAAGTGGAGATCGAATGGGCCGGCCCCTGGTCGATGGTCGGCCGCATTCCCAATGCGGCGGCGAGCGCGGCGAACGGCCTGATCACCCTGCAGCTGTTGCCTGCCGCCGCCGCCGGACCGAGTTGACCATTGCCCTTCGGGATGATATCTTAGGCGCCGACACCAGCAGGATCTGGGGGCGGATTCGCTCCGGTCCTGCGACGCGCCGCCATCTCCCGAGGGCATTATTTCTTCGGCCCCGGTCATGTGGCGGCGATCGGCATAGGAGGCATTTTTGGCCATGTCGAGCCAGCTCGAAGTGGGTCTGTTCATTGATTTTGAGAACATCCGATACGGGATGCTGAATACCTTCGGCCACGAACCGGATCCGCAACTGCTCATGGAGAAAGCGCGCAAGTACGGCCCGGTGGCCGTCGCCTTTGCCTATGCCGATTTCGCGCAGCATCCGGCGGTCTTTCGGCGCAAGCTCGAGGTGGCGGGAATCACGCCCCAGGATGTCCCGCGGCGTGGATCAGACCTGCCGCAGGCATCCAGCGCCGACATGGCGATGTTGATGGACATCGTCGACGCGATCCTGGACCGGCCCACCCTCAACACCTTGGTGCTCATGACCGGCGACGCCGACTTCATTCGCATCACCGCACGCGCGCGCAACCGTTTCGGCAAACAGGTGGTGATCGCCGGCGTGCCGGGCAGCGTCTCCGCAGACCTCGTGGAGAGCGCTGATCTCTGCGATCCCATCGGCGGCGACATTCGGCCGGCAGCCGCGGCGATCGGCGGCGCCTTCGATGGCCCCCCGGACGATGTGCAGTTGCTGCAGCTGATCCTCTGGCTCAATCAGAACCGGCCCTACATGACCTTCGGCTTCATCCGCTCGCATGCCCTGTCACCACATCATCGCTTGGGGTTCAGCGAGGATCGGGTCACCGACCTGCTCTCCGGCTTCAAGGACAGCGGCATCCTGATCGAAGGACAGCAGGAATCGGCCGACGGGCGGCTGCTTCGGGTTCTGGCAGTCGATCGACAGCATCCGATGGTGCAGGCCGTGGCCGGCCTGGTAGCCCCGGAGTTTGAAGAAGGCCCGCCGCGAGCAAAGGCGGCCTGAGCGACCTGCGGTGAGGGCGGGCGCGGGTCAGACCTGCGTCGGCCGGCCGCGCCAGAAGGCGATGACACCCGCCCGAACACCTTCGATCATGCTCAAGCGGCTGATATGCGGCCGAATGAACCGCTCCTCCGCCTCCCGATCCACCCGCGTCTGCAGGGTGATCAAGCCGGCCAGCAACTGCGGCGCCCAGCGACCGGCCTCGCGCCGTGCCAGATTCAGACCGCGGCCGGTCAGCCATAGAACCGCCGAACCCGCCACGAGCATGACCAGAAGCCCGAACAGCAGGAAGCTCCCCGAGAGGTTGGCAAAGCCCTGGATGGTTGCGGCTTGCTGGGTGGTCATAAGCGATCCATGATTGTGCCGTGGCCGCCGACCAGATCCGCCGACCGTGGACGACGTCTGAACTATACCACAGCCCAGGTCCGGCGGCGTTCGTCCTGATTCGCGCGTTGCACAGCAGCTGGAAGCAGGCCTTCATGCCGACGAAGCCGCACCTATCGCCTTTGCTGGCAACCGCTTGCCTCTTGCTGGTCCTGCCCGGCCACGGACCGCGGCCGGCCATGGCCCAGTCACAGGCGAACGAACGCCTCGTCAATCTGGCGGCGATTCCGGTCGGCGTAAGCCAGGTGCTTGGCGCGCCCATCAAGGAGCAGTTGGGCAATGATCTCAGCGCCGCCGACCTCAACGACGACGGCTTGATCGACCTCTTTGCCGGTGCCCACTGGTGGACTTCCGGCGGCCGCAACATCATCGGTCGCGCCTACGGCATTTTCGGGCGGGCCCAATGGCCGGCAACGGTGGACCATGCCAACCAACGCGACTGGTCCTTTACCGGTCGCGGCCTTGAAGCCCGCCTGGGCAATGCGGTGGCTGTCGGCGATCTCAGTGGCGACGGCATTGCCGACGCGGTGATGGGTTCCTTGTTGGCGGATCCCCTCGATCCCGCCGATACCACCGCTCCCTTTCGCCTCTTGAACAACGCGGGCGCCGTCTATGTCGTCTTCGGCGGCAAGTCGGCTGGCGGGGACATCGACTTCATCGACGACGAACCGGACGTCTACCTGGCCGGCAACAGCCTGCCGGCAGGCTCCGATCAGCTGGGTACCGGTCTGACCGTGGCGGACTTCAACGGCGACGGGCACCCTGATCTGGCGGTGGCGGCGGTACTGCGCGGCGGCTTTCGCGGCGCCGTCTTCGGCTGGTGGGGCCCGCTGGCCAAGGGTCGACGGGTCTTCCTGTCGCAGACCGCCGCCGATTGGACCATCGAGGGCGTGGCCACCCGCACCTACTTCGGAGCGGCGCTCGTCGCCGGTGATCTGAGCGGCGATGGCGTGGACGACCTCATCGTCTCCGCGGTCGACGATGACGGCACGGTCGGCGGCCGCGGACCCGTATTCGTCTTTCGAGGCGGTCCGCAGTTCGGCAAGCCCGCCCGACGCAGCGCCGCCGACGCCGACACCACCCTCCTCCCCGCCCCGGGGGTGTCGCTGGGCAGCGCGCTGTCGCTCGGCGGCTGCAGCTGCAAGGGCCAGGTCATGGCCACCGGCGACCTGACCGGTGATGCCGCGCCGGACCTGCTGGTGGGCGCTCCCTTGGTAGACCGGCTGAGCGGCGAAGTGCTCTTGGTCGCCGGTCCCCTGCCTACAGGCATCATCGACCTGACCGCGTCGGCGCGGCTGAGCATTCGCGCCGCGGCGGATGACGGTCGACTGGGTTGGAGCGTGGCGATCGGGCATCTGGATGCCGACGGCCGCCCGGATCTGGTCCTCGCGGCACCGTGGGCAGACGTGGCTGGGCGGGCGGATACCGGACTGTTGCTGGGCATCCGTGGACCGCTGCCGGCCGAAGGCGAGCTGCGGCTGGACCCGGGGCAGGTGGCGCTTCTGGTCCAGGGGCCGCAGCCGCAGTCCGGATTGGCGGGGATATCGGTCAGCCTGGCGGATACCAACGGCGACGGCGCGCAGGACCTGCATCTGGGCTTTCCCGATGCCGCACCGCTCAACCGGCGCTCAGTGGGTGCCCTGTACCGGGTGCCGGGTCCCCTGTTGCCATCGGCCGGACCCTCGGTCACGCCGTCTCCGGAAGCGACCCCGCTGCCCAGCAGCACGGCGACACCGGAGCCGGAACCCTCCACCGCGACGGTGCCGCCGTCCCCGGCTCCGTCCCCGTCGCATTCACCATCTCCGTCGCCGTCCCAGCCCCCGTCGCCTACAGCCGACAGCACAGCACCCGCAGAGCCCACGTTCACCGCGGTGGCTTCCCCCACGCTGGCGCCCAGCGGTACTGCGTCGCCCGAGCCGTCAACAACGCCCGACCCTGGCCGCAGACGAATCTGGTTGCCCGTCCTGCTCAGCGCGCGACGTCGCTGACGCCGGGCGGGCCAGATGGCGGGATTCGTCCGAAGTGACCTGTTGCCGCTACAGTTTTCGGAACGTCTGTTCGCGCCGCTCCCCCCGAGGATGCCATGCCCCGCCTGACGGTGGTCAGCCCATTCGAACCTGCCGGAGACCAACCGCAAGCCATCGCCAAGCTGGTGGACGGCCTGCAGAAGGGCATGCGCTTTCAAACCCTCCTGGGGGCTACCGGCACCGGCAAGACCTATGTCATGAGCAAGGTCATCGAAGCCTTGGACCGGCCGGCGCTCATCCTGGTGCACAACAAGACCCTGGCCGCGCAGCTCTATGCCGAATTCCGCGACTTCTTCCCGGACAACGCCGTGGCCTACTTCGTGTCCTACTACGATTACTACCAGCCTGAAGCCTACATTCCAAAGACGGACACCTACATCGAGAAGGACGCCCAGATCAACGACGAGATCGACCGCTTGAGGCTGGCGGCCACCAGCGCCCTCTTCAGTCGGCGCGATGTGATCATCGTTGCCTCGGT